>Ga0075370_10000631_pt1 | contig 13623 bp, 6 predicted proteins | sample EndMethybrTD3035_FD_71398 | JGI IMG/M metagenome (GOLD analysis project Ga0075370, IMG submission 71398) | Populus endosphere microbial communities from Tennessee, USA - Endosphere MetaG P. TD hybrid TD303-5 | ecosystem: Host-associated > Plants > Roots > Endosphere | place: USA: Tennessee... | reverse complement strand
TCGAGGGCCTGCTGCAAAGCAGCAGCCGCGTGCTGGCCAAGGGCTTGCCGCCGCTGCGGCATTCGCTCAGCCGCGACCGCCAGATCAACCGGCTGTCGCGGGTCGTGGTGTCGCTGCAATCCACGGGCGACGGCGGCCGGCTCGATCGCATCCGGGCGGCGCTGCGGTTTTCGCTGGCGCCCCCGCGCACGATCGCCAGCATGCTGCTGGGGCGACGCCAGAAGCTGGGCGTGTTCGATGCCGAGCACTTCAAGGATTTCGTCTGGCGCAGCCTTTTCGCGCGCACGCTGCCCAACGCCGATTTCGACCTGGTGACCCGGGCCCGCTACCGGGTCGCGCGCATGCCGTGGACGGCCCTGCACGCCGCCGGCCTGGTCACGCGGCGCCTGGGCCACGCGATGTACCCGCGCCTGGACACCCAGGGCTTCGACGTGATGGTCGCGGAGACGCCCTACCCGGGGCGCGTGGCCCCTTCGACGCGGCTGGTGGTGCGCTACCACGATGCGATTCCGCTGCTGATGCCGCACACGATCAGCGACAAGGCCTACCACCAGGCCGCGCACTACCAGGCGCTGCGCCGCAACGTGCGCGACGGCGCCTGGTTCGCCTGCGTCTCGGAGTCCACGCGGCGAGACCTGTTGTCGGTCTTCCCCGAGGCCGAGCCCCGGGCCGTGACGATCCACAACATGGTGTCGCACCACTACTACGCCGAGGATTCGACGGCCTTGCGGGTCACCGACATCCTGCGGATCCGGCGCCACCAGGAGTTCGAGGCCTCGAGCGCGCCGGTGATCAGCCGTGGCGCCGATGGCGTGCCGTACCTGCTGATGGTGTCGACCATCGAGCCGCGCAAGAACCACCTGATGCTGCTCGCGGCCTGGGAGCAGCTGCGGGCGGAGGGCTGGAACGACCTGCAGCTCGTGTTCGTGGGCATGCTCGGCTGGGACCACAAGTCCATCGTCCGGAAGTTCCGGCCCTGGCTGGCCCGTGGCGGCCTGCACATCCTCGAGGATGTGCCTTCGGACGAGCTTCGCCTGCTGTACCGGCATGCCAAGGCGACGATCTGCCCGAGCTTCGGCGAAGGCTTCGATTACTCGGGCATCGAGGCCATGCGCTGCGGCGGCGTGGTGGCGGCCTCGGACATTGCCGTGCACCGTGATGTCTTCGGCGAGGCCGCCCAGTACTTCAGCCCGTATGCCGTGCCGGAGATCGTGACCGCCATCCGGGGCATCGTCGGCCCGCAGGCCCAGGCGCGGCGCGATGAGCTGCGGCGGCTGGGCGACGAAGTCTCCTCGCGCTACGTGCCCGAGCGCGTCCTGCCGCAGTGGCAGGATTTCCTCCAACAGATCAGCCGAACGCCATGAACCCGAGCGCTCCCAGCCTGACTGGCCCGACCGCGTCCGCGCGCACGCCAAGCACCGCGGCAGGTCAGTCGGCGGCGGTCCACGTCACGCAGGTCCACGCTGTCGGAACGCCTTCGCCGCGCTGCGCGGCATTGCTGCGCAGCCTGCCCGCGGCCCTTTACGGGGGCGGGCGGCCGGTGCCGGTCACCGTGCATGCGGGAGCAGAGGACACACCCTGGCAGCCGGCGCCCGAGGCCGACACGCTGCTGCTGGTCTTCATCGACGCCCCCGGCCGCGCGCTCGCGCCTTCCCGGACCACCGGGGCCGACCCGGACCTCCAGGCGGCGCTGGTCGACTGGCGCGACGTGGCCACGCTGGCGCTGCGGTCGGCGCACCGGTACCCCCGGTCCTGCGTGCTCGTCGATGTCGCCGTCGAGCGCCCCGACCTGGACGAGCTGTTCGCCACCTTCGGCCTGACGACGACCGGCGAGGGCCTGCCGCTCGAACAGGCGCCGGACGTTGGCGATGCGGTCGATGCCATCCTCGCCGATCGTGCGGCCGCGATGGACCCGGCGAACGATGTCCTGTACGAGGAGCTGCGGGTGAGCTGCCGCTGGCCGGCCGCCACGCCGGCTTCGACGGATGAGAAGGCCGACGTCCTGGGTGCCCTGATCGCCTACCGCGCCTCGATGGCCAGGCGCCACGATGGCGAGGCCCAGGCCGCGCAGATCGTCTCGCTGACGCAGGAGCAGGAGCTGCTGATCCAGCAGGTCCAGCAGCTGGAGAAGGTCGCGACCTCGCTTCAGTCCAAGCTGGCGGGCCTGCGGGGCGAACGCCAGGTCCCGGCGGAGGAGCGCGACAGGGCATTGAACGAGGCGCGGCTGCTGCGCCGCGAAGGAACGCTGCGCGAGCGCGTCTACCGCCCCGGCGCTCCCGGTCCGGGCTTGCGCCTGCGCGCCGAGGCGATGCGGCTGCTCGGCCAGGCCGACAGTGCGGAGCACCGCCATCTGGACTTTTCGCTGCCCTCGCTGGTGGTCGGCGAAAGGAAGTTGACCAACCTTCGGGTGCGCCTGCTGGACCACCACGGCCGGCCCGGCCTGGGCCTGTTCGCTCCGGCGGACGGCCTGCCTCTGCTCGGCCAGTGGGAGACCCACGGTGAAGAGGCCGGCCGCGCGTTCATGCTGCTGATCCCGTCCGACCCTCGGGGCCGGGCCCTGATCCAGCACATGGGCACATCGGACTGGCGGCTGGTCTGCACCCTGGCCCAGGCGCTTTCGCTGGAGCTGTCGAATGGACACGAGCGCCTGCCGGCCGGCTGGCGCACCGTCGCCAGCCGGCTGGGCCGGCAGCTCAGCGCGCAGCCGCCTCGGCTGCGCTACGACCAGGTCGTCGTCAAGGCGCCGGCCGACGGGCCTGAGGGGGCGCTCGAAGTCAGCCTGGCCGACGCCGTGTTCGGCGCCTACCCGTTGAACAGCCTGAGGCTGCGTTGGTGGCCCACGCGCGAAGCGCGACAGGCCCGCCTGCAAGCGCTGGCTCCACCCGACGGGGAGGAGGTGAGCCTCGCGTCCTGGCCATCGGCGACCGGGGGCTTGCTCGAGTCCGAATACACGCTGCCGGTCGGGGCCTCCTGGTCGATGGCCGGCTGGGCGGCGCTGCCGTCGTGGGACCGCGAACTGATCCTCGCCCTGCTCGATGCGCTGCCGGGCGCTGCAAGGCAGGCGGCGCAGGAGGCCCTGCCATCCGGCTGGACGCGAGACGCCCTGGCTGACGCGGCCGGGCAGTTGAACCGGAGCACCCGGTCGGCGCAGCGCTTGTCCCGCTGGCGCCAGACCGCGGCGCGGCTGTGGAGGCGCTCGGGAGCGCGAGCCGACTGATGCAGAACACCATCCAGACGATTCAACGGCAGCTCGAGGCACGGGCGCTCGGCACGGTGGTGTTCCTCGGGGCCGGCAGCGGCACCGATCTGGAGCTGATCCTGGAGCGATCGCCGCGGCGGCTGGTCGCCGTGGAGGGCGATGCCGATCAGGCGGCCGCGTTGCGGCGGCGCCTGGCCGGGCAGGCTTCGGTGGAGGTGCGGGCCGAGGTCGTGTCCCCGGAGGGCGGCCGGCAGCCCTGGTTCCACTACAACCTGAGAAGGCTGGGCGGCCTGCTGCAGGCGGGCGAAGGGCTGCGCGGGGCCTACCCGCGCCTGGCGGAGATGGAGCAGTCGAGCGTGGACACGCTGGCCATGGGCTCGTGGCTGCCAGGCATCGTCACGGCCGACCCGGAGAACACGGAAGACAACCTGCTGGTGTTCGACGTGGCCGGCCTCGAAGGGGCCCTGCTCCAGTCCTTGGCCGATGACGGCCTCGATGCCTTTCCGTGGCTGGCCGTGCGGGGCGCAGCCGAGCCCATGTTCGAGGGCGGATCGACGATGGAGCAGGTCCGCGCCCGCATGGCGGAGCTCGGCTTTCACATCGTCGATACGGACACCCGCGAGGAGCTCTGGCCGGTCGACCTGTACCACGCCGATCCGCGGGCGAGGAGGCTGTTGCGCGCCCAGCGGGCACTGGCCACCGCCAGGTCCGATCTGGCCACGGTCACGTCGGACCTGCAGGCACGCTGCGATCAGCTCGCCGAGCAGCAGTCTGTCGAGCAGGATCTGCGAAGCCGATTGCAAGAACTGGAAGCCCTCCTGGCGTCGCGCGACCAGGCCCTGGCCGAAGCCGAACAGCACTCCCAAGCCCTGGCCGAGGACGTGAAGCGCCTGACCCGGGAGGCCGAATCTGCGCGTGCCGAGCATGAGCGCTGGCGCGCGTCCCAGGGGCAGCAGCTGACGAAGGCCACCGGCCGGGCGGAGCAGCTTTCCCGCGAGCTCGCCGAGGCCCGGACCACGGCATCGCACGCCATCAAGCTGCAGATGCTGCGGGAGGCGGATCTGAAGGACCTGCAGCTTCGCCATGAACAGTTGCGGGCGGAACAACGATCGCGGCAGGAGCTGCTGCTGAAGCTGGGCCAGCGGCTCAGCGTGGCGAACGAGCACTTCGCTCGACTGGCCGACACGCGCGGCGACCAGGGCGTGGCGGAAGCGGATCTCGCGGATTCCGACGGCAAGCGATGACCGACAAGCCGCCCGGCCCGCCGGCCGACTCGCCCCAGGCCGCGGCCGTGCAGCCGCTGCTGGAAGCCCTGCGAGAAAGCCTCGAGCTGCTGCGCGAGGCCGGCGCCGCGCCTTCTTCGCCCGCACTGGAGCGGCTCGGCCACGGCACGCTGCTTCAACAGTGCCTGGCCATGTGCAGCGAGGCCAGCGGCGCGGAGCCCGAGCCGATCCGCACCTTGCACCAGTTCGCCTGCTCCGGAGGCACCCTGGTCAGCAAGTGCGTGGCCGCCATGCCGAACGTCCAGCTGCTCAGCGAGGTCGATCCGCTTTTCCCCGGGCCGGTGGCCAGTGGCGAAACGCCGAGGTTCACGCCGAGCGACATGCCGGCACTGCTGCGCGCAAGCACCCGCGGCGCCAGCGAGTCGCTCATCGCCAAGGTGTTCCAGGCCGAGTTGCGGATCATTCATGAGCACGCCATGGGCAGCGGCCTGCGGCTCGTCCTGCGCGACCATGCCCATACGCACTACTGCCGCGGACAGGCCGTGCCCAGCCGACCGAGCCTGCGCGAGCTGGTCCGCGAGATCGCCCCGGTGCTCTCGGTGGTGATCGTGCGGCATCCGGCGGACAGCTTCGCGTCACTTCTCAACAATGGATGGGTGCACTTTTCGCCGCCCGATTTCGAAACCTATTGCCAGCGTTACAACCGTTTTCTGGACGACCATGCCGAACTTCCGGTCATCCGGTATGAAGACTTGACCGAGGATGCCTCGGCCACGATGCAGCGCCTGTGTGCATTGCTGGAGCTGCCCTTTCTGGAGGAGTTCGCCTCGCTGTTTTCGGTGTTCAGGATCAGCGGGGACAGCGGCCGCTCGGGCCGCAACATCTCGTTGCGCCCGCGCCGCGCGGAAGCACGGGAACTCCTGTCGGGGATCAACGGGTCGCCGGCCTATGGTTTGCTAGCATCTCGGCTTGGCTACGGCACCGCAGATGTGCCGAGCGACGGCGGCGCCTGATACCCACCTGCATCGGTTGGGACGGCCCCCTCCACCCCCTTCTTCCTTCTCCCTTCCCCTTCTTCTTCTTGCGCGAGGTTTCTCATGAAGGTCCTGGTACTTGGCGGCGACGGCTTCTGTGGATGGCCGACGGCCCTTCACCTCTCGAACATCGGGCACGACGTGATCATCGTCGACAACCTGTCGCGTCGAAAGATCGACGTGGAGCTGGAGGTCGAGTCGCTGACCCCGATCGCTCCCATGAGCACGCGCCTGGCGGCCTGGAAGGAAGTCTCCGGCAAGACCATCGCGTTCCGCGATCTCGATGTCGCCCATGACTATCAATCGCTGCTCGACCTCATCCGCGACGAGAAGGTCGATTCGCTCGTCCACTTCGCCGAGCAGCGCGCCGCGCCCTACTCGATGAAGGGCTCCCGCCAGAAGCGCTACACGGTCGACAACAACCTGAACGCGACGCACAACGTGCTGTGTGCAGTGGTCGAGTCGGGCCGCGACATCCACGTCGTGCACCTGGGCACCATGGGCGTCTACGGCTATGGCACCGCCGGCATGAAGATCCCCGAGGGCTATCTCAACGTCCAGGTGGTCACGCCCGAAGGCAAGGTCGTGGAACAGGAGATCCTGTACCCGGCCAACCCCGGCAGCGTCTATCACATGACCAAGACCCAGGATGCGCTGCTCTTCGCGTTCTACAACAAGAACGACGGGCTGCGCGTCACCGACCTGCACCAGGGCATCGTCTGGGGAACGCACACCCCCGAGACGATGCGCGACGAGCGGCTCATCAACCGCTTCGACTACGACGGCGACTACGGCACCGTGCTGAACCGCTTCCTGATGCAGGCCGCCGTCGGCTACCCCTTGACGGTGCATGGCAGCGGCGGCCAGACCCGCGCCTTCATCCATATCCGCGACACCGTCAAGTGCATCGAGCTCGCGCTGAAGAATCCTCCCAAGCGTGGCGAGAAGGTCAAGATCTTCAACCAGATGACCGAGACGCACCGCGTGCGCGAGCTGGCCGAGATGGTGTCGCGCCTGAGCGGCGCGGACATCGCCTACCTGCCCAATCCGCGCAAGGAAGCCGACGAGAACGAGCTGCACGTCGAGAACCGCTGCTTCATCGACCTGGGCCTGACCCCCACGACGCTCGAGAACGGACTGATGCTGGAGGTGACCGAGATCGCCAAGAAGTACAGCCAGCGCTGCGACCGCTCCAAGATCCCTTGCCAGTCCTACTGGACCGGTGAGCGCAAGAGCGCCGCGGACACGGCGGCCTGAGCATGACGAGGGTGCTGCTCACCGGCGGCTGCGGCTTCATCGGGGCCAACCTGGCCCCGATGCTTCGCAAGCTGGGCCACGAGGTCACGATCTTCGACAACCTGTCGCGCGGCCGTCCCGAGCACCTCGACGATGCGGGCGCCTACCGCCTCGTCGAGGCCGACATCCGCGACGAGGAGGCCGTCGTGCGGGCCAGCGAGGGCCAGGATGCGGTGATCCACCTGGCCGCCTTTGGCTCGGTGGTCGAGTCGGTGGCGTCGCCCGTCGAGAACTTCCAGATCAACGTCGAAGGGACGTTCAAGGTCCTCAACGGCGCCCGCCGCGCCGGCGTCCGGCGTGTCGTCTTCGCCTCGACCGGCGGCGCCCTCATCGGCAATGCGCCTCCACCGGTGAACGAGCAGGCGGTGCCGCGGCCGATCTCTCCGTACGGCGCGAGCAAGCTGGCCGGCGAAGGCTACTGCAGCGCCTTTGCCAATGCCTACGACATGTCGGTCACGGCGCTTCGCTTCGCGAATGTCGTCGGCCCGATCAGCTGGCACAAGAAGGGCGCCGTCACGGCCTTCTTCAAGGCCATCATGGAAGGCCGGCCGCTCATGATCTTCGGCGACGGCTCGGCCACGCGGGACTTCCTCTACGTCGAAGACCTGTGCCGCGGGATCGTCGCCGGCTTCGAGGCCGCGCTGCCGCGTTTCAACGTCTTCCACCTCGCCAGCGGACGCGAGACCAGCGTTCGCGAGCTGGCCGAGATCGCGCGGCGCGTGAGCGGCAAGCCGGACCATCCCATCGTCCACGAACTCAAGCGTGCCGGCGAAGTGGAGCGCAACTTCGCCACCTACGACCTCGCTCGGCGCGAACTCGGTTTCGAACCTGCCGTGTCGATCGAGTCCGCGATGGAGCGCACCTGGCACTGGATGCTGGCCCACAACGCGCGGGCTGGGCAGTAGCCGCCAGCCGCCGATCTTCATGCGCTTCCTGTTGGTCGGTGGCTCGAATTGCGTCGTACGCGGCGGCTACGGGGCGGCGCTGACGACGGCCGTGCCGGGCCAGTGGACGAACCGGTCGCTCGGCAACTCGCCGTCCCTGCGCGGCGTCGATCACCTGCTTTCGCATCCCGGCGAGGTGCGTCAGGCCGATCGCATCGTCTTCGAGTACGCGCTCAACGACCTGATCTTCGAAAGCGCCCACACGCTGGACGCCCAGAGCCATGCGCTGACGCTGCGCGCCCTGCTGGCGCAGCCGGCCATCGCGGCGAAGCTGGTGTTCGTGCTGATGGTCGGCCAGGGTCCATCGGTGCGTGCCGGCGCAGGGCAGTCCTTCGTGCTGGACCACTACCGCACGCTGGCTGCCGACCATGGCGTGCCGGTGATCGACCTGGTGCCGCAAATCGTGGCCGCCGCGGCAGAGCGGGGCGCCGGGGCGGTGTTCAAGGACAACGACCACTTCACCGAGACCATGGTGGGTGCCCTGGTCGAAGCCACGGCGACCGGCCTGGCGGCCCTGCCTGCGCCCCGGCCCGCAGGCCCGCCGGCGACCTCGGCGCCGAGCCTGGTGCGCGTGCAGCCGCTTGCCAAGGGGCGCGCCCAGGGCGTCGAGGAGGAAGTGTTCCGAAGTGCCTTGCTCAGCTGCCGGCTGGCCCGATTCAGCGCGGGCGGTGCCATCGAACTGAGTTCGCCCGGCGGGCTGTTGATGGGTTTCTACGCGCGTTGCAGTCCGGATGCCGGGATGCTCGGCCTGACGGTCGGCGGGCGCGAAGTCGTGAAGACGATGCGCCACCGTTTCGCCTACGACAAGCCTTTCGTGGCGTTCCGCCACCTAAGCACGCCCATCGCCACCCGGGCCGGTGAGCGGCTCACGCTGCGGCAGGTCCACGCCTTCGCGGACGCGCCCGGCGCGCAGCTCGACCCCACGCTGTCGCAGGTCGCCAACGGCAGCGGCGGCGAGCTGGCGATCGGCGAGCTGCTTTTCCTCCAGCCCGACAAGCCGCCGCGGCTCGCGGCCGAATCCGTTCCCATGCCCTCGACATTGCGCCATCTTCACTCCGAACCCCCTCGTTTCGACCCCGCACGAACGGTGGGCCGATTCGAACGCGCGGCCGACGACACCGGCCGGCGCCTGGGCGAGGGCGGGCTGCGCCTGCAGGGTCGCTACAAGCGCAGCCTGCCCGGGCTTCCGCTGGTCAGCATCGTCACGATCAGCCTGAACGCGGCGGCAACGTTGGCGCAGACCTTCGCTTCCGTGGGGCGCCAGAGCTACCCGAACGTCGAGCACATCGTCGTCGACGCCGCGTCGACCGACGGCACGCTGGAGGTCATCCGCGCGCACGAGCACGCCATCGACTACTACGTCAGCGAACCCGACGGCGGCCTCTACGCGGCGATGAACAAGGCGCTCGGCCTGGCCAGCGGCGAGCATGTGCTGGTGCTCAACGCCGATGACTGGTACGCCGACGATGCCGTCGAGGCGCTTGTCGCGGCGCATGCCTACAGCGGCTGCGACATCGTCTCCGCGCTGGCCCAGTACGTGGACGGCGAGGGCAAGCCGGTGGAGGTCATGCGCAGCATGCCCTTCGATGCCGGCATCCGCCTGCGCATGCCCTTGCGGCACGAGACCATGCTCGTGCCGGCCTCGGTCTACGACCGTTTCGGCGGCTACGACCAAGCCTATCGCGTGATCGCGGACTTCGACTTCACGCGTCGGTTGTTCGAGGCCGGGCTGACCCACTACGAAGTGCCACGCACGCTGCTGTTCTTCCGCAATACCGGCGTGTCGAGCACCGCGCTGGACAAGCTCGCGGCCGATCGTGCGCGCCTGATGGCGCAGCAGTTCCCTGAGCTGGCGCCGGAGGACGTCGAGCTGCTGTCGACGATGTCGAGGCTGCGGCCGGAGCTCGTCGAGCCGCTGGCGCGCCGCTACCTGGGACTGGAGACGCTTCAACAGGCGCTTCGCGCCTACCAGACCAACCAGGCGAATCGGCCCGACGCGCCCGCCTGGACCCGCCAACCGGTCGACTGGGCGGCCATCGACCGGCTGCAGGGCCGACCGCTGGTCAGCGTGATCCTGCCCGTCTACAACGCGGCCGACACCCTGGCGGCGGCGCTCGACAGCGTGCTGGCGCAAACCCTGGCGGACCTGGAGGTCGTCTGCCTCAACGACGCCACGCCCGACGGCTCGCAGTCCGTCATCGACGACTACGTGCGCAGGGACCCCCGTGTCAGGTCGCTCGTCAATGAGCGCAACATGGGGCTGGGTGCGACGCGCAACCGAGGCGTGCGCGCCAGCCGCGGGGCTTACGTCTTCCATCTCGACCCGGACGACACATTGCCGCCGCAGGCCCTCGAGCGCCTGGTTGCAGCGGCGCAGCTGCATGGCAGCGACATGGTCAAGGGAGACTATCTGCGCGAGCAGATGCTGCACGGCAACCAGAAGGCCGCGGGCGATCGCTTCAGCCTGCTGAAGGATGGCCGGCCGGTGGTCAACACCGACCTCGCCGCCATGCCCTCGCTGTTGCGTACGACGGAAGGCCACTGGTCGTATCTCTACCGCGCCGGCTTCGCGCGGCAGGTGCCTTATCCGACCGACCTGAAGATGGGGCAGGACAGCATCTTCCTGGTCAATGCGCTCGCCCGGGCTCGCTCGGTGAGCCTGATTCCCGAGGTGGTGTACCACTATCGCGCCAATCCGGCGAGCGCGATGAACACCTTCACCTTCCGCAAGTTCTGCGATGGGCTCGAGTGGCGCCGCCGCGCCTGGCACGTGCTGCGCGACCGGGGCTTCCCGGCCGTGGGCGAGAAGCTGTTGCTCAGCTATTGGGGCGACGCCTTCTTCACGAATCTGGCGGGCGCCGCCACGCCCGAACAACTGCGAACCTTCGTCGGCTCGCTGCGAATGGCCCTTCAGCAAGCCGGCGTGAAGGCGCCGTCGGACGCCGCATCGCCCCTGGTGAAGGCGCTGTTCGCCAAGGTGCTCGCCGGCGATGAGGCGGGGGCGATAGCGCTGCTGCGCGCACCGGCGCCCGTCAAGCCGCAGAAGACTCCGGCGCGCCCGGCGCCATCCGCCGTGGCCCGCGTGCCCGCTCGTGTGCCAGTGGCGGCGACGGCTGCCTTGCCGGCCCTTGTCGCGCCGTCGCCTGTCGCCGCCCCGGCTCCAGCGGCCAGCGCTGCCGTGGCACCGGCCCCGGTAGCAGCACCGGCACCGGCGCCGGCACCAGCAGCAGCAGCAGCACCAGCAGCAGCAGCAGCAGCGACCGGTCCCACCGGCAAGCCCTTGCGCGTGGCCACCTTCTGTTCGATCGACCAGGGCGGTGCCGCCACCGGCAGCCACCGGCGCATCGAGGCGCTGCGCCGGCGAGGGGTCGATGCGACGCTGCACTCGCTGGTGGCCAAAAGCGGCCGCTCCTACGTGCATCGCGTGCAGGCGCTGGAGGACGGCATCGACCCGACCAGCGGCGACGAGGTGTGGCAGGAGGTGCGCAGGCGTGCCGTGCTGCCCGTGGTCAGCCTGCCAGGCTATCGAGCGCAGGAGCTGTTCTCGCTCGCGCGTTCGGTGGTCGACTTCCGCAAGATGGGGCCGGTGTTCGATGCCGCCGACATCGTGCATTTCCACTGGGTCGTCGGCATGTTCGACCTGGCGAATGCGCAGTGCCTGGCGGACAAGCCGATGGTGTGGACCCTCGCCGACATGAATGCCTTCACCGGCGGCTGCCACTATTCGGAGGGCTGCGATGCCTACACCCGGGATTGCCGCGACTGCACGCTGCTCGGCGGCCAGAGCGACCTGGCGCACGAATCCTGGGCCCTCAAGCAGGCGGCCTACCGGCAACTGCGGCGCCTGCACATCGTCTGCCCTTCGCAGTGGATGGCCGACCATGTGGCGAAGAGCTCGCTGCTGGGCGACAAGCCCATCCATGTGATCCCCAACGCCTTTCCGACGGACCGCCTCGCCCCGACGAACAAGGTGGCCGCCCGCATCAAGCTCGGCTTGCCGCTGCACAAGAAGCTGGTGCTTTTCGGTGCCGACAGCCTGGCCAACAAGCGCAAGGGCCGCGAATGGCTCAAGCAGTCGCTCGACATGGTCGCGGCGCGCGGAAAGAGCGAGGTCGAGGTGGTGCTGTTCGGCAGCGGGACTATCGACCTGCCGCTGCCCGTGCACCGCCTGGGCCACATCGCCGACGAAACGCGACTGGCGCTGGCCTATTCCGCCGTCGACGCGTTCCTGTTCCCCTCGGCAGAAGACAACGCGCCGCTGACCGTCGGCGAGGCATTGCTGTGCGGGACGCCGGTGGTGGCTTTTCCTGTCGGCAACGTGCCCGAATTGCTGCGACACCGCGACACGGGCTACATTGCCCGCTACCGCGACGCAGTCGATCTGGTGCGCGGTATCGACTGGGCGCTGAGTGCCGACCCGACGTCGGCCTTGCGCCGGTCGCTCCGCTGCAGGCAGTCGGCAGCCGCCTTCCACGATCCCCTCGTGGCGGCCGACCGGCATCTCGAGGTCTACCAGGAAGCTATGCGCCATGCGTGATGTCTTGCCCCGTTCGTCCCTGCGCGTCCTCGCGCTGGCTGCTGCAGCCGTCGCGAGCTCGGCCGCGTTCGCGGCCAACCAGACCGTCTTCTGGCTGGAGCCCCGGTCCAATGCCACCTTCGACCAGCAGGTGACCCAGGAGGTGGGCAAGCGTGCCGGCCTGATCGTGCTGCGGGCCCGATGGAACAACCCCGATCCGGACTACACGCTCAAGGCCGTGGTCGGGCGTTTCAAGGCCAATGCCAAGGCCCCGGTGCTGTCGTATTCATGGGCCAATCGCTACTCCGACGCCGGCCGCAGCGAGGCCGACCTGCTGCGCAACTTCGACACCAACAAGTCGCGCGCACTGGCCGAGACCAAGGGCGACGGTGACAGCAAGGTCGACTTCCTGGACGTTCGCGATCCCGACGTCCGCAATCGCGTGGTGAGCCAGTTCGTGCGCGCCCGCGACGGACTCGGCGTCGACGGCTTTGCGGTCGACCTGTCGACCCGCACGCCCAACGTGCGCCCCGGCGAACTCGCCAAGCGCTGCAAGCAGGAGCCGGATTTCTGCCCCTCCTACGCCAGCGGCATGGATGCGCTGTTCAGCGATCTCCGAAAGGGCCTGGGCCCCAACGCCTTCATCGCCTACAACGGCCTGTTCAACTTCGACCCCGGCCAGCTGAAGGATCAGACCAAGCTGCTCGCCTCGACGAACGGCGCGGCCATCGAGTTCTTCGGCATGGACCCGAAGGAGAAGCAGCACAAGTTCAGCCAGGACATCCGCCCCTTCCTCGAAGTCATTCCCACGCTGCCGGCGGACCGGTCGGTGCTGGTGTTCGGGCGAGCCCCCTGGGCGTACACCGACTATGCCCAGGACTACCTCTGGCAGCGCTACCTGTACGCCTGCTTCCTGCTGGCCGCGCGGCCGAACGACTTCTTCAAGTACCACGCGACCTTCCAGGTGCCCACCCAGCGCGGTCGGGCCGGCGGCATGGACTACTACGCCGACTGGGACGTCGACCTGGGCGCGGCCCGGGGCCCGGCCCGGCAGGCGAACGGCCTGTGGGTGCGCGAGTTCGCCAACGGCCTGGTCGTCGTGGCGCCGGACGACGGGCGTGGCGGTGCGATGCCTCTGGGCAAGGGCTATTTCACGCCCGAAGGCAACCGCCGCGACGGCGAACTGCGCCTGACCGCGGGTGAGGGTGCCATCCTGTTGAACAGCGAGCGCCCCGAACTGCGCAAGCCTGCCAAGCGCGAGATCGACGCACGCACCATGGCGAGCTGGAAGTGGAGCGGCGCCAAGCTCGACAAGGTCGACGGCCGGGACGCGCTGCGCCTGCAGGCCGAGAAGACGCCCGGCGAGCACGACGTGGTGCTCGACTTCGCCCGCTCGGTCAACCCCTACGAG
>Ga0075370_10000630_pt1 | contig 13623 bp, 11 predicted proteins | sample EndMethybrTD3035_FD_71398 | JGI IMG/M metagenome (GOLD analysis project Ga0075370, IMG submission 71398) | Populus endosphere microbial communities from Tennessee, USA - Endosphere MetaG P. TD hybrid TD303-5 | ecosystem: Host-associated > Plants > Roots > Endosphere | place: USA: Tennessee... | reverse complement strand
TCGAGCCGCCATCTTCTTCACGCTGTTTGCGTTCGCGCTGAACAATCAGCACGAAGCCGCGATCCGCTGGTTCTTCGGCCAGGAGTGGCACGCCCCGATGGTGTTCATCGTGCTCGCCGCGTTCGCGCTCGGCTGCGCATTCGGCGTGTTCGCGATGGTTCCGAGCTGGTGGCGGCATCGCCGCGTCGCTCGCAAGCATGCCGTCGTCGTCGCCCCGCAGCCCGAACCCCCGACCCCGCCGGTCCAGCCCGAACCGGTGCTGCTGCACCCGCCGCGCGATGGACTTTGATCCGCAGTGGCTGCTGCTGGGTGTTCCGGTCGTATTCGCGCTCGGCTGGCTCGCCTCGCGCTTCGACCTGCGCCAGTGGCGCCGTGAACAGCGCGATTCGCCCAAGGCCTACTACAAGGGCCTGAACCTGCTGCTCAACGAGCAGCACGACAAGGCAATCGACGCCTTCATCGAAGCCGTCCAGCAAGACCCCGACACCTCCGAGCTGCACTTCGCGCTCGGCAATCTCTTCCGCAGGCGCGGCGAGTACGAACGCGCGGTGCGTGTGCACGAGCACCTGCTGCACCGCGCCGATCTGGCACGCAGCGAGCGCGACCGTGCGCAGCACGCGCTCGCGCAGGATTTCATGCGCGCCGGTCTGCTCGACCGCGCCGAGCAGGCATACCAGGCGCTCGAAGGCACTGCATTCGACACCGAGTCCCGGCTCGCTCTGCTGACGCTGCACGAGCGCGGTCGCGACTGGCGCGCAGCTGTCGACGACGCACAGAAGCTCGAGCACCGCGGGATCGGCTCGTTCGCCTCGCGGATCGCGCACTACTGGTGCGAGGTCGCGCTCGAGGCCGATGCCAAGCAGCAGACTGCCGAAGCCGATGCGGCCGTCCGCCGAGCCCGCGAAGCAGCGCCGCAAGCGGCTCGGCCGCTTGTGCTGGCGGGCCACCGCGCTGTGCGCGCGGGCACTCCCGCGCAGGCGCTGTCGCTGTGGGGCGTGCTGGTCGTCACGCACCCTGCCGCATTCAATCTCGTTGCGCTAGAGTACGCCAAGGCTGCGATCGCCGCCGGCGATTCGCCCGCGGCCCTCGAGCAACTGCTGGAACTCTATCGGCGCGCGCCGACGATGGACCTGTTGAGCGCGATCGGCGTTCTCGATCCCGACGCAGCCCGCCAGCAGGAGCGAGTCCGCGCCCACCTGCGCAGCCATCCGACCTTGGCCGCCGCGCAAGCCTACCTGGCCCAGGTCGATCCCGACTCGGCAGCTGGTGCGGCATGCGCGCCGGTACGCGACGCCGTCACACGCGCAGCACAGCCGCTGCATCGCTACCGATGCGCCGCCTGTGCTTTCGAGGCGCAACACTATTTTTGGCAATGCCCAGGCTGCCTCAGTTGGGACAGCTACCCACCGCAACGCCTGGAGGATTTGTGATGAGCGTGCCCACTCGCGCCCAGGTCGCTGCAGGCCGCGTACTGATCGTCGGCGATGCGATGCTCGATCGCTACTGGTTCGGCGCGGTCGATCGCATCTCGCCGGAGGCACCTGTACCGGTAGTGCGGGTGAATCGTGAGGAGGAGCGTCTGGGCGGCGCCGGCAATGTCGCGCTGAACGTCAAGTCGCTCGGCGCCCAGGCAACCCTGCTCACCGTCGTCGGCGACGACGAACCCGCCCGCAAGCTGCGCAGCCTGCTGGAGCGCGAAGGTGTACGCGCCGTGCTCGGCAGCGACCCTCAGCTCTACACGATCGTCAAGCTGCGCGTGATCGGCAGGTCACAACAATTGATCCGTGTCGATTTCGAGAATCAGCCCGACCACGAAGTGCTCGCCAGCATGCTGGCCGACTACGAACGCCTCCTCGTCGAGCACGACGCGGTGCTGTTCTCCGACTACGGCAAGGGCGGGTTGACGCACATCCCGCGCATGATCGAGCTCGCGCGTGCGGCTGGCAAGCCGGTGCTGGTCGACCCGAAGGGCGACGACTACACACGCTACCGCGGTGCGACCGTCATTACGCCGAACCGCGCCGAGCTTGCTCAGGTGGTCGGCCAGTGGAGCAGCGAGGCACAGCTGCACGAACGCGCTCACGCACTGCGCCACGAACTCGGCCTGGACGCGCTTTTGCTGACTCGCTCTGAAGAGGGCATGTCGCTGTTCGACGCGCTGGATGGCCAGCCGCAGCACATCCGCATCCCCGCCGAAGCGCGCGAAGTGTTCGACGTCACCGGCGCTGGTGACACCGTGATTGCCACGCTCGCGGCAATGCTCGCCTGCGGTATCGACCTGCGCTCTGCGATGCGCCTCGCCAATCGAGCGGGCAGCATCGTCGTCGGCAAGTTCGGCACCGCCAGCGTCACGTTCGACGAACTGTTCGCGAGGAAGGAATCGGCATGAAAGTCGTCGTCACCGGCGCTGCCGGCATGATCGGCAGCAACCTCGTTCACGGGCTCAACAGGATCGGCGTCGACGACGTGCTCGCTGTCGACGACCTCACCGATGGCCCCAAGTACCGCAACCTGCTCGGCGCGTCCATCAGCGACTATTTTGACAAGAGCGAGTTCTACACGCGCTTCGCGAAGGGCGAGTTCGGCCGGGTCGACGCCGTGCTGCATCAAGGCGCCTGCTCCGACACGATGGAGCACAACGGCCGCTTCATGCTCGACACCAACTACCGCTGCTCCAAGGACCTTCTCGACGCGTGTCAGGCGCAGGGCACGCGGCTGCTCTACGCGAGTTCGGCCGCAACCTACGGCGGCAGCGCCTCGTTTCGCGAAGAGCCCGAGTTCGAGCGGCCGCTCAACGTGTACGGCTACTCGAAACTGCTTTTCGACAACGTCGTGCGGCGCATGCTGCCCGCCACGAAGACCCAGGTCGCTGGCTTTCGCTACTTCAACGTGTACGGGCCGCGCGAGCAGCACAAGGCGCGCATGGCCTCGGTCGCGTTTCATCACTTCAATCAGTTTCGCGAGACCGGCAAGGTCAAGCTGTTCGGCGAGTACGGCGGCTATGCGCCCGGCGAACAGAGCCGCGACTTCGTGTTCGTCGACGACGTCGTCGCGGTCAACCTGTGGTTTCTTCAGAACCCCGGCAAGAGCGGCATCTTCAATCTCGGCACGGGCCGCGCACAGCCGTTCAACGACGTGGCGGTCGCCACGGTCAACGCAGCGCGCGAACTCAAGGGCGGCGCGGCGCTCTCGCGGGCCGAGCTCGTGAAGCAGGGCTTGATCGAGTACATCGAGTTCCCGCAGGCCCTCGTGGGCAAGTACCAGTGCTTCACGCAGGCCGACCTCAGCCGGCTGCGCGCAACAGGATGCGATCACGCGTTTGCCGACGTCGCCACCGGCGTGAAGGCCTACGTGTCCTGGCTCGCGGCGCAAGGCTGACCTGCATCCCGCTTTCGTGGGTGCTCTTTCGGGGCACCCCGCGATGGCGATGGTCATCGAGCGTCAGACGACGAACACTCCCGTCCAGCGCTGCAATCCTGCGGCGCATCAACGAGGGAGAAACTCCATGAAGATCGTCCAAACCATCGCCGCTGCCCTGATGACCCTGGCCTGTGCCGCCGCCTTCGCAGCGGTCGACGTGAACAAGGCCAATCAAGCCGAGCTCGAAGCCGTGAAGGGCATTGGCCCATCGATGTCAGGCCGCATCATCGAGGCGCGCAAGACCGGCACATTCAAGGACTGGTCCGACCTGCAGACGAGGGTCAAGGGCGTCGGCGCTGCCAAGTCAGCGAAGTTGTCGGCCGAGGGCCTGACCGTCAACGGTGCCGAGTTCAAGCCGTCCGATGCTGCCGTTCGCACGGCCAAGGCGACGAAGGTGACCAAGCCGGCGAAGGCCGATGGCACCAAGGCCGACAGCGCGAAGAAGTCTTAAGACTGCGACTCAGGCCCAGCCGAAGAAGCGCCGCACGTCTTCGCGGCGCGCTTCGGTGTCGTGCTCGCCGAGTGCCATCAACTCGCGCGTGTACGGAGCCTCGAACAACAGATAGCTGGCAAGCGCGGCGCCGCGAGCGTCGTCGCCCTTGCCTTGCACGCCGAGCGCGCGCAGCATCGCGCGAATCGGAATCGGCAGGCTGCCCAGATGCTTCGCCGCGATGTCGTCGAGCCGCTGGCTCGGTGCAATCAACAGCACATCGAGCGGCTTCAGGCTCGTGGCGGCGCGCGCCTCGGGCGTCAGCAGCGCAAGCGTGCTGTTGATGCGTTGCAGGCGCTCCACGTCGACCGCCAGCGCATCCAGAAAGATGTTCGAAAGCGCATGGCCCGCAATCTGCGCCAGGTTCGGATACTCGTCGCTGCCGGCTCGCTGACCGGGGGGCTCGTGCATCCGCCCTGCCCCGACGACCAGAATTCGCTGTGCACCCAGGTGAACTGCCGGAGAGATGGGCGCCGCCTGGCGCATCGAGCCGTCGCCGCAGAACTCGGTGTGGCCGTCGATCTTCAACGCTACCGCCGGAAACACGAACGGTATCGCCGAGGAAGCGAGCAGATGCGCGACACGAATCGAATCACGCACTGCGATGCGCTGCGAGCGCGTCCAGGGAACGATGTCGTCGACCGCGTCGTAGAACGTCACGTGCAGCCCGGAACCGTAGCTGGACGCAGTGACTGCGAGGCCGTGCAAATGGCCCGCACGCATCACTGCCTGCAGACGATCCACGTCGACGAGGCGGTTCAACAGCGCCTCGAGTGGGGAGTTGTCGAGCAGCGAGCGCGGCCGTGCACGGCGCCAGCGGGCGATCACCCAGCCGATCGACATCATCGTCAGCCAGCGCGCGCCGGTTCGGATCACTCCGAGCGAGTCGGAGCGGTACACCTGCTCGGCGCGAAAGTTCTCCCACACCTCGCACAGCGTCTGCACTCCTGCATCGAAGTTGTCGCAGCGGCAGGCGAGCGCCGCCGCATTGATCGCACCAGCCGACGTGCCCGTGATCACCGGAAACGGGTTGTCCGTGACAAGGCCGCTTTGGCGCCGAATCCGCGCGACCGCCTTCAGCACGCCGACCTGATACGCCGCGCGCGCGCCACCGCCGGTCAGCACCAACCCGGTCAGCGGGGAGCCCGTCATTCGTAGACGACCATCGCGCGGCCGTTGTGCGCGCCGGCACGCCAGCGATCGATCGCTGCATCGGTCGGGTAAAAGCGCGCTGCGTCGCCAAGATCGAGCTCGCCGCTCGCGCGATCGCGCAAGAGCTGCAATCGAACGGTCAACCCCTGCGCGAGATCGCCGTGCTCCGTCGCGACGCGGCGGGACGGGAAGTCGCGCAGTACCTCGGCGACCGGCGGCACGCTGCCGTTGACATCCACGCGCAGGTACTTCCCGAAACGGCAGCGCGCCGCGGCCAGGTCCCAGACTTGCGCCACGTTGAGCCGCAAGCCGCCCGAAAAGCGATCCGGCTGCACCTTGCCCTGCACGATGATCAGCTCGTCTTCCTTCAGCAGATCACGATTCGCGTTCAGCACGTCTTCATTCGCGACCGCTTCGATCGGCTCGGTCTTGTCGTCGAGCTTGAAGATCGCGACGCGGCCGCGCTGACCGTTGACGACGCGCAGGTCGCTGACGATGCCGGCGAGCAGCTGTGGCTCGCGACTATCCAGTAGATCGGCGATGCGGCGCTTCGCGAAACGCCGGACCTCATCAGCGCTCTGATCGAACAAGTGGCCCGACAGGTAGAAGCCGAGTGCGCTCTTCTCGAAGGTCAGGCGCTCCTTGATGTCCCACGGTTCCGCGGCGGCGAGCTCCGGTTCTTGCGTGCTGGCGCCGTGCGCCGCGCCGCTGTCGTCTCCGAAGTCGAACAGACCGCCCTGGTCCGCGTGCGCCGCCTGCGTGCTCGCCCAGTCGAGCGCGAGGCTCACGCTTGCCAGCGCACGCGAGCGCTCGGGGTGCAGCGCATCGAATGCGCCGGCCTTGATCAGGGCTTCGACGACTCGCTTGTTGATGCGCTGACGATCGACGCGCGCGCAGAAGTCGAACAGGCTCGTGAACGGACCGCCTTCGACGCGTGCCGCAACGATCGCGTCGATGGCGCCGTGCCCTGTTCCCTTGATCGCGCCGAGACCAAACTGGATTGACTGGTCCGACACCGGCTCGAAGCGATAGACGCCCTTGTTCACGTCAGGCGCGTGCAGCACGATGTCGAAAGTCTTCGCGTCAAGCAGCAGCGCGCGCAGCTTGTCCGTGTCGTCCATTTCGACCGTCATGTTCGCCGCGAAGAACTCGGCCGTGCAGTGCACCTTGATCCAGGCCGTGTGATACGCGAGCAGCGAGTACGCGGCGGCGTGCGACTTGTTGAAGCCGTAGCCCGCGAACTTCTCCATGAGGTCGAACACCTCGTCGGCGACGTCGGCCGAGATCTCCTTCTTCGCCGCACCCTCGCGGAAGATCTCGCGGTGCTTGGCCATCTCCTCGGGCTTCTTCTTGCCCATCGCGCGGCGCAGCAGGTCGGCGCCGCCGAGCGAGTAACCGCCGAGCACCTGCGCGGCCTGCATCACCTGCTCCTGGTAGACCATCACGCCGTAGGTCTCGCCCAGCACGGTCTCCAGCAGCGGGTGCGGATAGCTCACGTCTTCCTTGCCGTGCTTGCGCGCGCAGAAGGTCGGGATGTTCTCCATCGGCCCGGGCCGGAACATGGCGTTCAGCGCGATCAGGTCTTCGATGCGTGTCGGCTTCGCGTCCTTCAGCATGCGCTGCATGCCGGCGCTTTCGAACTGGAACACCGATTCGGTACGCCCTTCCGAGAACAGCTTGTAGACGCGCGCGTCGGTCAGGGGCAGCTTGTCGTAGTCGAAACCCTTGTGCTGCGGGCGGCGGGCGACGATGAACTCCTTCGCGAGTTCGAGGATCGTCAACGTCGCGAGACCCAGGAAGTCGAACTTCACGAGGCCGATCGCTTCGACATCGTCCTTGTCGAACTGGCTCACCGCGCTGTCGCTTCCGGGCTGCATGTACAGCGGGCAGAAGTCGGTGATCTTGCCTGGGGCGATCAGCACGCCGCCGGCGTGCATGCCCACGTTGCGCACGATGCCCTCGACCCGCGCCGCGAGCGACAGCAGTTCGGCAACTTCTTCCTCGGCCGCTTCGCGCTGCTCGAGTTCGGGCGCCTCCTTGCGCGCGTAGATGATGCCGGGGTCGGGCTTCTCGGGCACCTTCGCGAGCGTCACGGTCTTGCCGGGCGGCGCCGGAATCAGCTTGGCGATCGAATCGACGTGCCCGTAGCCCATGCCGAGCACGCGGCCGACGTCGCGCAACGCAGCCTTCGCGGCCATCGTGCCGAAGGTCGCGATCTGGCTTACCGCGTCGCGCCCGTACTTCTGCTTCACGTAGTCGATCACGCGATCGCGGTTGCCCTGGCAGAAGTCGATGTCGAAGTCGGGCATCGACACGCGCTCGGGGTTCAGGAACCGCTCGAACAGCAAGTTGTATTGCAGCGGGTCGAGACCGGTGATGTTGAGCGAGTACGCGACGAGCGAACCCGCACCCGATCCGCGCCCGGGCCCGACTGGGCAGCCGTGGTTCTGCGCCCAGTTGATGAAGTCGGCAACGATCAGGAAGTAGCCGGGGAAACCCATCTTCAGGATCGTGTTGATCTCGAAGTCAAGCCGCTCGACATAGCGCGGGCGCTGCGCTTCGCGCGCTTTCTCGTCCGGGTAGAGCTGCGCAAGTCGAACCTCCAGGCCCTGGTGCGAGGCGACGCGGAAGTACTCTTCCATCGGCATCGGCTTGCCGTCGACCAGAGGCGTCGGGAAGTCCGGAAGCTGGGGCTTGCCGAGCACGAGGCTCAGGTTGCAACGCTTCGCGATTTCCACCGTGTTCGCCACTGCACTAGGCAGATCCGCGAACAACTCCTCCATCTGCGCCTGGGTCTTGAAGTACTGCTCGCGGCCGAACCGCTTCACGCGGCGCGGATTGCTCAACATCTCGCCCTCGGCCACGCAGATGCGCGCCTCGTGCGCCTCGAAGTCGTCGGGCGCGAGGAACTGGATCGGATGGGTCGCCACGACCGGCAGCTTCAGGCTCGCCGCAAGCGCGACCGCAGCGCGCACATGTGCCTCGTTGCCCGCAAGGCCTGCACGCTGCAGCTCGATGTAGAAGCGCTGCGGGAACAGGCCCGCCAGCCGCGTCGCGAGCGTTTGTGCGCGAGCCTTGTCGCCGGCGACGAGCGCCTGCCCGACCGGCCCGTGCTCGGCGCCCGACAGCACGATCAACCCCTCGCCGAGCTCGCCGAGCCATGCCCATTGCAGCGACGATTGCGCGCGCTGCCCGCCATGCAACCAGGCGCGCGACAGCAGCTCGCACAGGTTGAGGTAGCCCTGCCGGCTGCATACGAGCGCGATCACGCGGCTCGGAGCCTTCTCGCCGCCTTCGGGCTCGAGCCACAGATCGGCGCCCACGATCGGCTTGACGCCCGCCTTGCGCGCGGCACTGTAGAACTTGATCGCGCCGAACAGGTTGGACAGGTCGGTGATTGCCAGTGCACCCTGCTTGTCTGCTGCTGCGGCCTCCACCGCATCGTCGACGCGCAAGGTGCCATCGACGACGGAGAATTCGGTGTGGGTGCGCAGGTGAACGAATGCCATGGAGGCCATTCTAGAGAGCGTGGACCGGTAAAATCTGCGCGGTGATTCCAGTTCTGAACGTCTCCGCCTACAAGTTCGTCAGCTTGAGCGGGCCCGCGCAGTGGCGCGAGAGCATTCGCTCACAAGCACAGTCCCTCGCGCTGAAAGGCACGGTGCTGCTGGCCGATGAAGGCATCAACCTTTTCCTTGCGGGCGAAGCCGGGCCGTTGCGTGCGTTCGTCGAATGGCTGCGCGGTCATCGCGAGCTGGCCGACCTCGACGCAAAGGAGAGCTGGTCCGATGCGCCGCCGTTTCGCCGGCTCATCGTCAAGGTGAAGCCGGAGATCATCCGGATGAACTGCCCGACGATCCGCCCGCAGACCGAGCGCGCGCCGGCCGTCGATGCACACACGCTCGCGCGCTGGCTGGACACCGGCCTAGACGACGCTGGCCGCCCGGTTGTCACGCTCGACACGCGCAACGCCTTCGAGGTCGGCCACGGTCGATTTCGCGGCGCGCTCGACTGGAGTCTGAGTCGCTTCAGCGACTTTCCACAGGCGCTGCAGCAGCATCGCCACGAGCTTGAGGGCAAGACCGTCGTCAGCTATTGCACCGGCGGCATTCGCTGCGAGAAAGCTGCGCTGCTGATGGCCGAGGCGGGCGTGGAGAACGTCCTGCAGCTCGACGGCGGCATCCTGCGCTACTTCGAGCACACCGGCGGCAAACACTTTGACGGACACTGTTTCGTCTTCGATCAACGGGAATCCCTGGACGCCACACTGGCACCGACGCAAACGGTGTAAGGTGGTGCGCTTGTGCAACGACCACCGTCGTCATCGACACGACGGTGCACAGGCATGAACCCGATGAATTTCCCGGCGTCTCAGCCGTCACTCAAGCACTCTTCTTCCACGCCTGCCGGTGAACTCGCGCAGCGCTATGCGGCGGTGCGCCAGTATTCTCTGGCGCTTGCCGCGCCGCTCTCGGCCGAGGATTGCCAGGTGCAGTCGATGCCCGATGCGAGCCCGACCAAGTGGCATCTCGCGCATATCACCTGGTTCTTCGAAACCTTCATCCTCGAGCGCTACGAAGCCGACTTCCGTGCGTTCGACCCGGCGTTTCGCGTTCTCTTCAACAGCTACTACCAGGGTGTCGGAGAGCAATATCCGCGGCCGCGGCGCGGCCTGATCACGCGGCCCACGCTCGATGAAGTGAAGCGCTTTCGCGCAGATGTGGATGCCCGGATGCAGGCGCTGCTCGCGAGCCGTGGCGATGACGGCGAGCTGGTCAGTCTCGTCACGCTCGGCTTGCATCACGAACAACAGCACCAGGAGCTGCTGCTGACCGACATCAAACATGCGCTGAGCTTCAATCCGAGCCGAGCCGCCTACGCCAGGCGCTGGCCCATGACAAGCGTGCGGCCCCAACCGCTACGCTGGTTCGGGTACGCGGGCGGGTTGATCGAGCACGGCCATGACAGCGGGCTCGACGGCCTCTTCTGCTTCGACAACGAAACTCCGCGTCACCGCACGTACGCCGCGCCGTTCGAACTGGCGTCGCGCCCGGTGACCTATGGCGAGTACCTCGCCTTCATGGACGATGGTGGCTACCGACGACCGGAGTTGTGGCTTTCGATGGGCTGGGATTGGGTACGCCAAGGACAGCGCGAGGCCCCGCTCTACTGGCACCGCCATGCCGAGGGCTGGCGCAACCATACGTTGCAGGGCCTGGTGGAGATCGATCCGCACACGCCCGTGTGCCATCTCAGCTACTTCGAGGCCGATGCCTACGCGCGCTGGGCCGGCGCCCGCCTCCCGACCGAAGTGGAGTGGGAACATGCGGCCCGTCAGTTGCGCACATCACCCGGCGCCCCGCTGCGCGGCAACTTCGCCGATCGCGGCGCTTTCCATCCGCTGCCGGCCGGCGACGCGGCAGCTGACGAGCCGCTGCAGATGTACGGCGACGTCTGGGAGTGGACTCAGTCGAGCTACGCCGCGTACCCTGGCTATCGGCCCCTGCCGGGTGCGGTGGGCGAGTACAACGGCAAGTTCATGTGCAACCAGTACGTGCTGCGCGGTGGTTCGTGCGCGACGCCGTCGGGCCACGTGCGGGTGAGCTATCGGAACTTCTTCCCGGTCGATGCGCAGTGGCAGTTCAGCGGCGTGCGCCTCGCGCGGGACCTCTGAGCCGCTCAGGAGGCGGTGAGCACCTCCAGCACCTCGGAACGGAACTCGCGCTGGTACAGCACGTAGATCACCCCGGCGGTGGCGACCATGAATACGACCGGCGAGAAGAACCACCCGATCGCCGCGAATGAAAAGTAGTACGCACGCAAGCCGTCGTTGAAGGTTTCTGCGGCCATGCCGACGATGCGCCCGGCCTTGTCGGCAAACGCCTCGCGCGAGAGACCGAGCTCGAGAAACTTCTCCGCCTCGGGTGCTGCGGCAACCAGCAGCGCACCGAACGTGTACTGCCGCATCGACCACGTGAATCGAAAGAACGCGTAGACGAAGATGCCGATGAGAAGCATCAGCTTCATGTCGAAGATCAGCGTCGACGTGCGGGCGGCGAACGGCAGGTCGCGAACGAGCTCGGTCGTCTTCTCGCTCGTGCCGAGCACGGCGAGCAGACCTCCGATGATCAGGATCGTCGTGGACGCAAAGAACGAAGGGCTGGTCGAAAGGTTCTGGATCACGACGCCGTCGACGACGCGCACTTCGCGAAACGTCGTCTGCATCATCCACTGCCGGCGCACCTGGTTGGTGGCCGCGAGCAACGAATGCTGGGCGCCCGACTTGCGGCGCGCAAAGTGTGCGTAGCTCGCCCAGCCGCCAAAAAAAAGGGCCACTGCCGCCCAGTCGAGCCAGGGCAGTACGCGCAAGACCTTCAGCGCCGTTTCCATGCCGGAAATGTAGCAAGGGATCGCGGGCGCGACGCGCCGGCGATCCCTTGTGTTGCGAGCTAGGCTGCGATCAGGCGGCGCGCTTTGCGTCGATGCTGATGCCGCCGGGGCCGAAGGCCGTGAGCATCAGGAAGCCGCCGGCGATGGAGATGTTCTTCCAGAAGTTGATCTGCTGGCCCATCACCTGGTCAGCCGGCACACCCCAGTAGGCGTGGAAGATGAACGCGGCCAGCACGCAGAACACCGCCAGCGCCAGCGCCGCCCAGCGCGACAGGAAGCCGACCAGTACCGCGAGGCCCCCACCGAGTTCGACCAGGATCGTCAGCACCGCGACGACCGACGCCGCGGGCAGGCCCTTGGACCCGATGTAGCCGACGACACCGGCGAATCCGGCGATCTTGCCGAAGCCCGACGTGATGAAGATCAGCGAGAGAAGAATGCGGCCCAGCAGGGCCGCGACGTTCTGGGTTTGGTTGTTCATGGCGTTTCTCGTTTCGTCTTTTGGGTTGATGGCAAGGAAAAGGGAAGAAGTTCACCTATTGCAGATCGAACAGCAGCACTTCGGCATCGACCGACCGGCCGATCTTCAGCTCCGCTTCGTGCTCGAGGCCGAGGGCATCGCCGGCTTGCAGGACCTGGCCGTTGGCCTCGATCTCGCCGCGCACGACGTGCAGATAAGCGCGCCGCTTCGGATCGAGCGGGCGCGTGAGCACTTGCGCGCCGTCGAGCAGCCCGGCATAGATGGACGCATCGGCGTGCAAGGTGACTGAACCATCGCGCCCATCGGGCGACGCCACGAGCCTCAGCGTCCCGCGCTTGGATTCGGCGTCGAAGTGCTTCTGCTCGTAGCTCGCCTCGATGCCGCGCACATTGGGCTCGATCCATATTTGCAGGAAGTGGGTCGTGTCCTTCGGCGCGTGATTGAACTCGCTGTGCATCACCCCGCGGCCGGCGCTCATGCGCTGCACGTCGCCGGGGCGGATGACGCCGCTTTCCTTGGCGCCGGTCGTGCCGTTGCCCATGCTGTCCTTGTGAGCGAGCTCACCGGACAGCACATAGCTGACGATCTCCATGTCTCGATGGCCATGAGTGCCAAAGCCGGTGCCCGGAGCGATGCGGTCTTCGTTGATCACGCGCAGGTTGCCGAAACCCATGTGGCGCGGATCGTAATAGTCGGCGAACGAAAAGCTGTGAAAGCTCTTGAGCCAGCCGTGGTCGGCGTAGCCTCTGTCTGATGATTTGCGCACGGTGATCATGTGGCGCTCCTTTCGTTGCATGAACTTTAGGGCGCACACACCGGGCAACCATCCGGCGAGCGTTGAAGTGATCATTCAAATAAGATGAACGCCAATCGGACTCTCAAGCCGCGCGACGGCCCGCCATGACTTCCAGCCGCAATGTCCTGACACCCGAGTCGCTCGCGATGATGGACGTCATCGCCCGCACCGGCAGCTTCGCCGCCGCTGCACGCGAGCTCGGCAAAGTGCCGTCGTCGCTGACCTACAGCGTCCGCCAGCTCGAAGATGCCCTCGACGTGCTGTTGTTCGACCGTCGCTCCCGCCAGGCCAGGCTAACGGCCGCCGGCGAGGAACTGCTGAACGAGGGCCGTCGCCTGCTCGACCAGATGGACGCGGTGGCAAACCGCGTGAAGCGTGTCGCAACCGGATGGGAGACCCAGATGACCCTGGCCGTCGACGGCGTCATCTCGCGGCTGACCATCTTCGAGCTGTGCGAATCGTTCTACGCGCTGTGCCCGCAGATCGCGTCGATGCGTGCGGGCGCCAGCGCGGCGCATACGTCGGTGCCGGGCGGGCCGGGCACGCGGTTGCGCCTGCGCACCGAAGTGATGAACGGAACCTGGGAGGCGCTGACCAGCGGCCAGGCCGACCTTGCGATCGGCGTGAGCGCAGAGCGCGGCACACCGCCCGGCGTGCAGCTCAAGGAACTCGGCTCGATGGAGTTTCTGTTCGCAGTCGCACCGCATCATCCGCTCGCTGCCGCGACCGCGCCGATCAGCGATGCCGAGTTGCTGCGGCACCGCGCTGTCGCTGTCGCCGATTCCGCGCAGCGACTGACCCCACTGACGGTGAATCTGCTTCCCGGCCAGGATGTTCTGACCGTCAGCAGCATGCAGTTGAAGATCGAGGCGCAACTGCGCTGCATGGGCTGCG
>Ga0075370_10000629_pt1 | contig 13627 bp, 15 predicted proteins | sample EndMethybrTD3035_FD_71398 | JGI IMG/M metagenome (GOLD analysis project Ga0075370, IMG submission 71398) | Populus endosphere microbial communities from Tennessee, USA - Endosphere MetaG P. TD hybrid TD303-5 | ecosystem: Host-associated > Plants > Roots > Endosphere | place: USA: Tennessee... | reverse complement strand
GGATGTGTCGGATGTGTCGCATGGTGTGCTCTGGTCGTCAGAAGTCGCGCCAGCTGCCGCTGATGCGCACGAAGCTGCCACTCGCGCGCTGGAGCGTGTCAAGCACAGCGCGGTCGTAGATCAGGGCGGGTGTGCCGTCGCCGCCATAGCCGCCCTCCGAGAGCAACGCGCCGCGCAGCAGCGCATCGGTGTTGGGCGTGGTCCAGCTGACGGCGCCCGCATGCACGACACCATGGATCCGCACGGCACCGTCAATCCGGAGCGAGCCGGTCACGACCAGTGCGATCGGCCGCTCGAGCGTGCCCAGAGCGAGCGGGCCGTCGAGCTCGAGATTGCCATCGATCCAGATCAGAGGCGGGGTTCCTGCCATGTCGATCGCGCGCAGCAAGGCGGGCACGCATGGCGTGGCGCAGTCGATCGGGCTGACGCCGGGCTGCGTGGCCCAGTCGCCTTTGCCGAGGCCGAAGCGCTGCCCGAAGAACAGCGCGGGTGTGCTGGTGGCAAGCGTCGGGTCGTTCGCGAGCACGGCATCGTCCGAGCCGGCGCCTGCCGGTGTCGTCAGTTGCGCAGCCGTGGCGGCGACTGCGGCGCCTGCGTGGATGGCCAGCCCGGTCTCCGGGTCGGCGTTGCGAGCAACGAACGGCGCCGTGCTCGTCACGGCACCTCGAGCGGTGAGCGCGGCCGATGGCGGTGTGCGCAGCGCCGGGATGAGTGCGACCGTCGCTTCGACGCGAGCGAACGCATCGTTGCGCCGGCTGTCGTCGGCGCCGCACATGTCCGTCGCCCGGCTGCATCCCGTCGAGACGATGCGTACCGTGCCTGCACGCTCCGCAGCAACGAACTCGATCGAGAAGCCCGATGCGGCGCTTGAGCCCGCCGCGATCGAAAGGCTTGGCGCGGAGCCGGTCGGGCAACTGCAGGTCCAGCCGCTGTCGGTGCGGATGCAGCTCGCACGCAGCGGGTGCGTGCCGCTGGCGTCGCTCCACGCTGCGGGTGTGAAGCGACCGCTGCGCACGTCGGCCGGCACGTAGCGCGTGCGAAAGGCTGCCCCGTCGGGCGCAGTCGATGACATGCAGTCGGCGCCGAGCCGACGCGGATTGTTCAATTGCGCGATCGCCCACTCGAGACCAGCCTCGGCCGCCTCGAATGCCTGCGCGGCTCGTGCGTGATTGGCCGCGCTGCGCTGCTCGACGAGCAGGTTGCGATTGACGAACACGGCCGTCAGCACCATCGCGAAGAAGAGCATCAGCGTGACGAGCAAGGCGGCGGCGCCACGCTGACCGCATGCGTCGCGGAAACGGGTACGGTCATGCATCGCAGCCGCCGCCGAGGTTGTCGTTGCGAAGCCGCACGGTCGAGCGGATTGCGCGCAGCACGCTCGCGTCGCTCGTGGCCCGCGCGGCGAGATCGATGTCGATGCTTCGAACCTGCACTTGCGGCACCGCGCAGGGGGCACTCGCGGCGCAGGCGCACGTCGGCTCGAGCGCGACAGTCTGAACATGCGGTTCGATCCGAAAGCGCGTGACGACGAGCGTCGACGAGTCGGTGAGTGCCTGCCAGTTGCTGCTGTCGAGCTGCGCTTCGAGCACACCGCCGCGCAGCCGGAAGCCGACGCGCTCGTTGTCGTCGAGCGTGTTGTTCTCGATCGTCTCCTGCGAGTAATGCAACGCGATGGCGTCGGAAGTACCGGTGTTCGGCGTCAACGTCGCATAGGGGTTCGGCAATGCGGTCGCAGTTGGCGACCAGAGCCCGAGCGTCGAGGCGGAGCCCCAATGGCCGGCACGCCGCGTCTGGCGCGCGACCAGGTCGGCAGCGCTGCGCAGGTCCTGTGTGAGGCGGGCTTCGAGCAGAAGCCGGCGGTTTTCGCCATTGCTGCTGACCAGCAGCAGCGCAGCCGCGGCGACGATCAGCAACGCGAGTGCGATGCCCACCATCAGCTCGATGATCGTGAAGCCGTGTTCCTTGCTGCGGCCCATCACAGTCCCCAGCAGCGGCGGTTGACGTGCCCCGGATTCGACGCCTGCGCGTCAGGCCCGGAGGCATGCACGACATTCGCACCCGTCACGCTCAGCGCCATGTAGCGGCAGCCACCGTCGCGCGTCTGCGAGCCAGCGGCGACTGCACGCAGCGCGAAGCCTTCTTCGTCGGCCGAGACGACCTGCAGCGTGTAGTGCCCGTTTGCCGACGTGCCTGCGGCGCCGAGCTCATCGAGCGTCGCATAGCGGCGATGGTTCGAGTACCAGCGCTCCTCGGCCATCTGCAGCTGCATCAGCGCGACCAGCGCGTCCGAGCGGCGAGCCTTCCGGATGGGCGCCTCGAAGCTCGGATAAGCGATGCTCGCCACGACGCCTGCGATCGACACGGCCACGAGCGTTTCGATCAGCGTGAGGCCCGCTGCGCGGCGTCGAGAAGAAGAGGTGCGTGCAGTCATGCCGTGCTCGTTCAGCATGCGCGGTAACCGGCGACGCTGCCTTGCGGCGAGCACGTGCGCACGCGGCCCATCACGTTGACCACATGCCGCAACTCGCGACCGTTCGCGCCGATCATGCGCACGGTGCCGGCTGGCGTGCTGGTGCCGTGCACGGGATCGAACAGGATCGACGCGACATTCGCCTGCATCTGCACACGATCGGCAGGCGACACACGGACAGTGCGGACCTCGCTGGCGCCAGGGCTGCACACCGCCGGGCCGCTTTCGCCGCAGCGGCATGCGTCGGCGGCGCCGGTGTGGACCACGTAGCAAGTGCCGCCCGCATCCGTCTGCAGGCTCAAGCGAAGCCGCTGGTTGCGTGCGACGGCGCTGACGCGCGCGAACTGCAGGTCGCTCGCGAGCTGGCTCGCAATGCCGTCGAGTCGACGCGCATCGAGCATCGCCTGCATGCTCGGTGCGGCGCCGCTCGCAACGATCGCCATCACTGCGACCGTCACGCACGCTTCGATCAGCGTGACGCCCCTTTGCTTCTTGTTCATGTCGACTCTCCCCTTGTTGATTTCGCCGCGATGGCGAATGGGGAGACTCTAGGAACCAGCGCCTGTTCGCGCGTCCCCTTCAGGGAGGCAGCTCGCGGTTGCGCCGACACTCTCGCAGGGGCACCCTATCGGGTCGCATCGGTCACCCCCTCCCGGGGGAACGCCGGCACGCTGGCCGTTCGTTCAGCTCAGATGTCGCGGATCAGCTGACGGAATTCGTCGACGTCTTCGAAGCTGCGGTACACCGAGGCGAAGCGCACGTACGCGACCTTGTCGATGCGCTTGAGCTCGCGCATCACCAGCTCGCCGAGCCGCGTGGAGGTGACTTCGCGAGAGCCGGTGTTCAGCAGCTTGTCCTGGATGCGCTCCATCGCCGCGTCGATCTGTTCGACGCTCACCGGCCGCTTGCGCAGCGCAAGCGACATCGACGCGCGGATCTTGCTCGGGTCGAAGTCTGCGCGAGTTCCGTCTTTCTTGACGACCGATGGCAGCGCGATTTCGGCACGTTCGTAGGTCGTGAAACGCTTGTCGCAGCTGTGGCAGCGCCGCCGGCGGCGCACGACGTCGCCTTCGTCGGAGTCACGCGTCTCGACGACCTGGGTTTCTTCGTGCGAGCAGAAGGGACAGCGCATGGATGGGAGGCGATGAGGGGCCGCTCGTGCGACCCCTTGGCGGCAGGGTCAGCGATAGACCGGGAAGTCGCGGGTCAGTGCTGCGACCTTCGCGCGCACCGCGGCGATGTTGGCTTCGTCGTGCGGCTTGTCGAGCACGTCGGCGATCAGCATGGCGGTCTGGCGCGTCTCGGCTTCCTTGAAGCCGCGCGTCGTCATCGCCGGGGTACCGAGGCGGATGCCGCTCGTGACCATCGGCTTTTGCGGGTCGTTCGGGATGCCGTTCTTGTTGCAGGTCATGTGGGCGTCGCCGAGCACCTTCTCGGCGTCCTTGCCGGTCAGGCTCTTCGGGCGCAGGTCGACCAGCATCACGTGGCTCTCGGTGCGGCCGCTGACGATGCGCAGGCCGCGCTCGATCAGCGTGTCGGCCAGCACGACCGCGTTTTTTACCACCTGCTGCTGGTAGGCCTTGAACTCCGGCGCGAGCGCTTCCTTGAACGCCACCGCCTTGGCTGCGATCACGTGCATCAGCGGGCCGCCCTGGATCCCGGGGAAGATCGAGCTGTTGATCTTCTTCGCGATTGTCTCGTCGTTCATCAGGATGATGCCGCCGCGTGGGCCGCGCAGGCTCTTGTGCGTCGTCGACGTCACCACGTCGGCATGCGGCACCGGGTTCGGATAGACGCCCGCGGCGATCAAACCCGCGTAGTGGGCCATGTCGACCATGAAGTACGCACCGATGTCCTTCGCGACCTTCGCGAAGCGCGCGAAGTCGATCCGCAGGCTATAGGCCGAGGCGCCGGCGATGATCAGCTTGGGCTTGTGCTCGTGCGCGGTGCGCTCCATGGCGTCGTAGTCGATCTCTTCCTTCGCGGTGAGCCCGTAGCTGACGACCTTGAACCACTTGCCGCTCATGTTCAGCGCCATGCCGTGCGTGAGATGGCCGCCCTCGGCCAGGCTCATGCCCATGATCGTGTCGCCCGGCTGCAGCAGGCCGAAGAACACGCCTTGATTGGCTTGCGATCCCGAGTTCGGTTGCACGTTCGCGAACTGCGCACCGAACAACTGCTTCACGCGGTCGATCGCGAGCTGCTCGGCGATATCGACGAATTCGCAGCCGCCGTAGTAGCGCTTGCCGGGATAGCCTTCGGCGTACTTGTTCGTGAGCTGGGTGCCCTGGGCAGCCATGACTGCCGGCGAGGCATAGTTCTCGGAGGCTATCAGCTCGATGTGCTCTTCCTGACGCTGGTTCTCGCGCTGGATGACGGACCAGAGTTCGGGGTCGACGTTGGCAATGGTGGATTGGGCGCGGTCAAACATGGTGGGTCCTCGTCAGCAGTACTCCCCGCAGGCACTGGCGCACGGCGGCGCGCGGTGTTGGGGGCTGCCCAGGCGAACGGCGGAACGAAACGGCGCCAGGCGCTTTTCCGGCCGCGCTTCCCGGTGGTCATCCACCTCAGGCTCCAGGACCGCAGCGTGCTGCTGCGAGGGGAGCCGCATCGCCAGTCGCGCGGCAGGGCGAGTGTAGCGCGGCGCATGGCGCCGCGAACGAAATCCCGTCAGCGCGAGAGGCGTGTCAGCGCAGCAGCGCCACGTGCTCAGGCCCGCCCGCCTGCTCGGCCTTCGCGGCCGGCGCCGAGAGGTCATCCTTCGGTGCGGCGGCAGGCAGCGGGTTCTGGGCAGGGGCCGGGGCCGCGACCGAGATCATGCCGCTGCGCAGCGGCACGCTCTTGCCGCTCGCAACCAGGCGCAGGGCCTGTTGCTCGCTCAGCACCTTGCTGGCATAGCCGCCGTCTTCCTGCAGGTTGGCTGCGCCCACGTAGTACCGAAGCCCCGCCTCCAGGCTGCCGGCGCGCGCGATGCACTCCTTCAGCACCTGCACGCCTACGCGCAGGTTGGTCACCGGGTCGAACGCTGCATGGTTGCCGCCGAATGCCTCGTACTTGTCGTTGTGCACCTTGGTCATGACTTGCATCAGGCCCTGGGCGCCGACCGCGCTCTGCGCGAACGGATTGAAGCTCGACTCGACCGCCATCACCGCGAGGATCAACGTCGGATCCAGGCCCGACTTAGCGCCGACCTCCCACGCCTCCTGCACCAGGCGGCTGACCGGCTCCGGCGCGACGCGATACCGCCGTGCCAGCCAAAGCGCGACCAGCGCTTGCTGACGGCTCAGGCCCTTCGGGTCGGAGGCCGTGGCGCGGGCGATAGCATCGGGCTCGCTGAGTTCCTCGGCGAGCTGCAATGCGGGGTCGAGGCGCGCTTCGTGGCGTGCCTGCAGCCAGCCGAACGCGCGGGTTTCCACCTCGTGGCGCAGGTCGGCACGGCTGGCGATGAACAAGACCGCGGCGGCAAGCAGGAAGCCGAGCAGCGCCAACGTGTTGTGGCTCACCTCGAGCATTCCGTGACCGACGTCACGCAGAAAGACGCCGGCGGACTCGGCGCTAGATCGTCCGGCAGCGCGTGCGAGCGCGACCGATCGCGACGCCAGTTGGCGCGTCTGCGATATCCCTTGGCTGTTCGCCATCTTCACTCCTTCGGCCACCGTGCCGCTCGAACCGCTCCGGCAGATGAGCAGAGCATCGAGAGGCGGCGGCGATCATTGTTGGCTGGTACGCTCGGCCTGAACTTGCGGGCTGAGCGGGTGCCAGCATGGCAACGGCCCGGTCGGTTCCCCTCGGCATCCCAACGCTGCGAGGTACGGGTTATCCCGGCCGGGTCTCAAGTGGGCGAAATCTAACAAGCGGCTTCATAACAAGTCAAGGCTAACGAATTGACATCTAATAACAAACGTGTATGAAATACCGGGACTTGCGTGACTTCATGAACGCACTGGAACGGTGCGGCGAGCTCAGGAGGGTTGCCGAGCCAGTCTCCACGCGGCTGGAGATGACAGCGGTCAGTGACTTCGTGCTGAGAAGAAACGGGCCAGCGCTGTGGTTCCTGCGGCCTGCGGGTTACAAAATTTCAGCCTTGACAAACCTGTTCGGCACGCCAAAACGGGTCGCGCTCGGCATGGGCGCAGACGACGTCACCGAGCTTCGTGACGTCGGCCGCCTGCTCGCAAGCCTGAAGGAACCCGAACCACCCAGGGGCCTGAAGGACGCCGGCAAGCTGCTGCACATGGCCAAGGCGCTATGGGACATGAAGCCCGCGGCCGTGCGAAACGCGCCGTGCCAGGAGGTGGTTCTGGAGGGTGCGGAGGTGGACCTCGCGAGCCTGCCCGTGCAGCTCTGCTGGCCGGACGACGCAGGCCCGCTGATCACGTGGGGCCTCGTGATCACGCGGGGTCCGCAAGGCGGCGCGGCGGCGCGTGCGCGCCAGAACCTCGGCATCTATCGCCAGCAGGTGATCGCGAGGAACCGCGTGATCATGCGGTGGCTGGCACACCGCGGCGGTGCGCTCGACTTCCGCGACTTCGCGCTCGCAAAGCCAGGCCAGCCGTTCCCGATCGCGGTTGCGCTAGGTGCCGACCCCGCCACCATCCTGGGCGCCGTGACGCCTGTGCCCGATACGCTCTCGGAGTATCAGTTCGCCGGCCTGCTGCGGGGCAGCCGAACCGAAGTGGTCGATTCGAGCGTGGGCGACGCCGATGTGATGCTGCAGGTGCCTGCGAGTGCAGAGATCGTGCTCGAAGGCCACATTCCTGGAGCTGCCGTCGGATACACCGGGGTCAGCGAGCACGGCGTGCAGTTGAAAGAGATCAACGGTTACCTCCACGCACTCGAGGGCCCGTTCGGCGACCACACCGGCTATTACAACGAGCAGGACTGGTTTCCGGTCTTCGAGATCAGCCGCCTGACCCATCGGCGCGACCCGATCTACCACTCCACCTACACCGGCAAGCCGCCCGACGAACCAGCGGTGTTAGGCGTTGCGCTGAACGAAGTCTTCGTACCGATCCTTCAGAAGCAGTTTCCGGAGATCGTCGACTTCTATCTGCCGCCGGAGGGCTGCAGCTACCGGATGGCGATCATCAGCATCAGGAAGAGCTACCCCGGGCACGCGAAGCGGCTGATGTTCGGGTTGTGGAGCTTTCTGCGTCAATTCATGTACACGAAGTTCATCGTCGTGACCGATGACGATGTCGACATCCGCAACTGGCACGACGTGATCTGGGCGATCACCACGCGCGTCGACCCGGTACGCGACACGACGCTTGTCGACCAGACGCCGATCGACTATCTCGACTTCGCGTCGCCCGTCAGCGGCCTGGGCGGCAAGATGGGTCTCGATGCGACGAGCAAGTGGCCCGGCGAGACGCAGCGCGAGTGGGGCCGCACGATCCGCATGGACGCACAGGTCGAGGCACGTGCCACCGCGATCGTCGATGCGCTGATGAAAGCGTCGGCGGGCACTGCGCCGACGTGAGCACGAATGACGAGCCTTCGCAAGAGGGCACGTGCGGAGCAATTCGCGCTTGAATCAGCGCGCTGCGTGACCTAACTTTGTTGAGCCTGCATGCAGGCAACCCAACCGGCGCAGTCCCTGCGTCCAAGGAGCCCTGGACCTTATTCCTCCAGAGCCCCGAATGGTGGCGCAAGTCACCCGCCCCTCCCGCCGAAAGGTTGCGGAGGGGTTCGTCTTTTCAGAGCCACGCCTTTGAAGAAGGTGTAGCAAAACGCGCCATCCGCTTCGGTCGTTCTGCGTAGGTCGCGCACCCCTGCATCGAAACGGTCTGCGGTGATGAGCCCGGCCGCGATTGCCTCGTCGCGAATGCCCTCGACCATCGCGATGAACGTCTTGTTCGTGAAGCCGTCGACCCACACGGGGCGGCTCGCATCGGCATACACGATGCGCGGCTCGACGCGAATCGTCTCGAGCCCCGCCTGCGCGAGCAGCGGATACAGCCTGCGCCCAATCAACGCGTCACCTCCGGCGCTGCGCTGCAACTGCACGAGGCACTCGATGCTCTCGCGTGCCGCGCTGCTGTCGGGATGGAACAGCGTGGAACCGTGGTCACCTTCGATCACCGTGAGGCTGCCGCCGGGTTTGAGCACATCGACCAGGCGTTCCAGCCCGAACACCGCGTTCGGCAGATGCTCGAGCACGAAGCAGACGAACACGTGATCGAAAGACTGCGGCGCGAACGCAAGCGCGAGGATGTCGGCCTCGCCGAACGTGACGTTGGTGATGCCGGCCGCCTCGACGCGCTTGCGAGCGTGAGCGAGGGAATCTGCCGAGACGTCGATCGAGGTGATGCGTGCATGCGGGCTGCCGCGCGCCAGCGCGAGCGTCTGTGCGCCGACCCCGCAACCGGCTTCGAGCACCGAGCTGCCCGCCGGATACCGGGTGTCGTTGTGCAGGAGATCGAGCAGCGTGTCGGCCTGGTGCTGCAGCCGCTCGCTCTCGCGGTCGCGATAGCCGTGTACGTAGTTCGAGTTCATCGGCCGAGTGTCGTGGCCGAATGCCCGTGCGTCTTGAACGTTATTGCACGGGCCCTTGCCGGACGGCGCGCTGCCAGGCGCCGGGCGTGAACCCGAACTGGCGCGCAAACACGCGCGTCATGTGGCTCTGGTCCGCAAAGCCCGCTTCGATAGCGGTCTCTCCGAGCGGCGTACCCGCACGCACCAGCGCGCGAGCACGCTCCGAACGCTGCTGCGTCAGCCACGCATGCGGCGGCATGCCGAAGGCCTTGCTGAACTGCCGCAGCAATTGATAGCGGCCGATGCCGGCGAGCTCGGCCAACGCGGCGAGGGAGGGCGGGTCTAGCAGATCGTCGGCCAGCCGGTCACGGACGCGCAGCAGCGCAGAGGTCGGGTGGCTGCGGTCCGTGAAGCTCGCTTCGCCGATGACGCGTGTGCGCGTCGAGTGGTTCTGCATCAGCAGAGCACCAACGCACGCGAGCGCTTCGTCGCAGGCGAGCGCCTGGTCGCCACGCGTGCCTGAGGTCGTCTGCCAGCTTTCGATTCGCGCGAACAACGATTGGAGAGCTCGACGCAGCGCCCGGTCATCGATCACCGGCCGCGTGAGCTCCACATCGAACGACGCCGCTGCTTCGCGATCGCCCAACGAGACGAAAAGCGGCGGCTCCAAATACAGCATGCGCCAGCGCCGCCTCGCGCCGCCGACTGGCCGGCCGTCGTGCACTTCGCCGGGATTGCTCGTGATGACCTGACCCTCGAACGCGTCCACCTGGCCGCGGCCGCTCGCCGAGCGATGAGCACCGCGCTCGAGCACTCCGAAAGCGTAGGTCGTGTGCCAATGCCGCGGGTACTGGCGGCTGCTGTCGATGTGCGTGCCGTGCATGCCGGGCCACGGCGTGCCGAACACGCGACTGTCGTGGTCGCCGGCGACGCTTCGCACTGCAGCCGCCTCGGTCACCCGATGCCGAGAATCTTCTTGTTCGCCGCCGTGTCGATACCCCCGCCGGCGAAGTCGTCGAAGGCGCGGTCGGCCACGCGAATGATGTGTTCGGCGATGAACGCCGCGCCCTCGCGCGCCCCGTCTTCGGGATGCTTCAGGCAGCACTCCCACTCGAGCACGGCCCAACCTGGATAGTCGTAGCCGGCGAGCTTGGAGAAGATCGCTCCGAAGTCGACCTGCCCGTCGCCGAGCGATCGGAACCGCCCGGCACGTTGAAGCCACGGCTGGAAGCCCCCATAGACGCCTTGCCGGCCGGTCGGGTTGAACTCGGCGTCCTTGACGTGGAAGATCTTGATGCGCTCGTGGAAGATGTCGATGTAGTCCAGGTACTTCAGCTGCTGCAGCACGAAGTGGCTCGGGTCGTACAACAGGCAAGCGCGCGGATGGTTGCCCACGCGCTCGAGGAACATCTCGTAGGTCACACCGTCGTGCAGGTCTTCGCCGGGGTGGATCTCGTAGCAGACGTCCACGCCGACCCGGTCGAACTCATCGAGGATCGGCCGCCAACGCTTCGCGAGCTCGTCGAACGCGGCTTCGATCAGGCCGGGCGGGCGTGGTGGCCACGAATAGAGATACGGCCACGCGAGCGCTCCCGAGAACGTGGCGTGCGCTGTCAGCCCGAGGTGTTTCGAAGCCTTCGCGGCGTATCGCATCTGCTGCACCGCCCACTGCTGGCGCTTCGCGGGGTCGTTGCGTACTTCCGCTGCCGCAAAGCCGTCGAAGCCCGCGTCGTAGGCCGGATGCACCGCGACGAGTTGGCCTTGCAGATGGGTCGAGAGCTCGGTGATCTGCAGGCCGTGCTGGGCAAGCGTGCCCGCCACCTCGTCGCAATAGGTCTTGCTCTCGGCTGCGCGCTGCAGGTCGAACAGCCGGCTGTCCCAGCTCGGAATCTGCACGCCCTTGTAGCCGAGACCGGCGGCCCACTTCGCGATGGCATCGAGGCTGTTGAAGGGGGCGGTGTCACCGGCGAACTGGGCCAGGAAGATCGCCGGTCCCTTGATCGTCTTCATCGTCGTCTCCTTGTGTTGTGCCGCAGCTCAACGCTTCTTATCGTACTTGGGCCAATAGCGGAACTCGTCTTCGTGGACTTCGATGTCGAGCTCGGTCACGCGCATCTGCAGCCGCTCCTGCGCATCGGCCACGCCGCGGTTGTAGACGCTCGGTCCGATCTCCTCGAGGAAGAAGTTCAGCAGCGCGCCGGCCTGGATGTTGCCGATGCGCTGGTCGAAGTGTTCCTTGAAGTAGCGCTCGATCGAGGCGACCGCGGCCGGGCGTTGCGACTTGTCCAGTTCGATGGCCATCGATGAAGTTCCGATCGTGTCAGTTGACGAAGGTCGTGTCCTTCGGGTCCTGCGGCGGCAGCTTGATCGCGATCGCCTTGAAGCGCCCGCTGGTCGATTCCGTGCCGGCGTGGTGCGTGCCCTTCGGGATGATCAGCAGCATGCCGGGCCTGATCTCCTGCTTCTTGTCGCCCAGCCAGGCGGTGCCGCTGCCCTCGACGATGTACTGGATCTCGTGGGCATTGGCATGAAAGTGTTTCGCCACGTTGCCGATCTGAACGGCGAGCGTGCCGTACTCGGTGACCACGAAGGGCTTGCTGCGCATGTCGGGATTGGATGTCGCGCTGAGATCGGCGTCCTTCAGCGCGGCGACGTCGATGATCATCGGCGTCAGCGCCGGCGGCGCGGCAGCGGTCTGAGCCTGCGCGCTGGGCAGCAGGCGCTGCGCGATCGGCGAGAGCAGCGCGCCGGCCGCGAAGGCGAGGGCGAGCGGCAGGGCGAACGACAGGGAACGGTGCATCGAAGTCTCCTGGTCAGTAGGGAAACAAAAAGCGGGTCGCACGAAACGCGCGACCCGCGACGGAAATGGCAACCGAAAACGACAACGCGATATTCGTGAGCGGCGCTAGCGCTTGCGGCCCTTCGCGGCAGCGCCGCTTGTCGACGGTGCCGAACCGCCGCTCGACTGAAGGCCTTCCGACATGCCGATCAGCACGCCGCTCACCAGCGCCGCGTAACCGTCGAGCATCGCCTGCGCCGTTCGCACGCCGGCGGCACGCCCGTCGCGCAATGCCGTCTGCGCCTGCGCGAGCAACTGCTCGACCGTCTGGCTCGCCTGTGCGCCGGTGTCGGTGCCCTTGATCTTCATCGATTCAAGCACCTGCGCCCACGGCCCCTGCAATGGGCCGCTCGCGCCCTGCGCGGCCTTGCCGACGGTCTTGAAGAACATGTCTTCCATCTTCTCGATGTTGTCCAGCGCATTCTTCAGCGGTTTCTCCTGCAGCGCCGCGCCCTGCGAGATGAACTGCTGCAGCGCCTTGTGGTTCGCCTCGACGGCCTGGAGGAGCGCGCCGTCCATGCCGGCCACCGCCTTGCCGAGCAGCGCCTCGACGTCGACGCTCGGAACGACGTTCTTCGCAACGCCGGCGCTGGTCGCGTCTGTCACCGACTTCAGCACCTTCTTGATGTTGTCCATCGTCAGCTCGCGGCCCTGCAACGCCTTCAGCGTGGCCTCGCTGACCGCCTTGCGGAGGGCTTCGCCCTGCTTGGTGGTCGCTTCCGAGAACATCTTGATCAGCGCGTCCTGATCGATGCCCGACTTGATCATCTGGTACTCCTGTCGTTGGTGATGAAGCGTCGAGCGGCGGTCATTGCATGTGCTGTCCGCCGTTGATCGCGATGTTCGCGCCCGTGAGGAACGCGGCTTCTTCCGACGCGAGGTAGATCACGAGACCGGCTACCTCCTCGGGCTTGCCGAGGCGTCCCACGGGGATCTGCGGCAGGATCTTCGTGTTCAGCACGTCCTCGGGAATCGCCGTGACCATCTTCGTGCCGATGTACCCGGGCGAGATCGTGTTGACCGTCACGCCCTTGCGTGCCACCTCGAGCGCCAGCGCCTTCGTGAAGCCGTGCACACCGGCCTTGGCCGCCGAGTAGTTGGTCTGCCCGAACGCCCCCTTGCTGCCGTTGACCGACGAAACGTTGATGATCCGGCCCCAGCCGCGCTCGACCATGCCGTCGGCGACCTGCTTGGTCATGTTGAACAGGCTGTCGAGGTTGGTGCGCAGCACTGCGTCCCAGTTGACCTTGTCCATCTTCTTGAACGTCATGTCGCGCGTGATGCCGGCGTTGTTGACGAGGACGTCGACCGCGCCCGCCTTGCTGTGCACCTCGGCCACGGCCTTCGCGCAGGAGTCGATGTCCGTCACATCGCACGGCACCGCGAGCATCTCGTAGCCGCGCTTCTTCATGGCGCCCAGCCATTCGGTGTACTTGCTGTTGCCGGGCGAGTAGGTGACGACCACCTTGTAGCCCGCGTCCGCCATCTTGGTCGAGATCGTCTCGCCCAGGCCGCCCATCCCGCCGGTCACCAGGACCACCCTTTGTTTCGCTGCCATTGCTGTCTCCTTGTGTGAACGACTGCGGTGAAGAAATCTGCAGAGATCGGCGTCAGCGCGGCGCAGCGGCCGGCATGTGCACCTCGACCTGATCGAGCTCGGCTTCAGGCTCGTCGGATTCGGTTCCACTCGTGTTGTCGAGCTCGCGGGCCATGCGGGCCTGGTCGAGGTCGCCGGTCCAGCGCGCGACGACGAGCGTGGCGACGCCGTTGCCGATCAGGTTCGTGAGCGCGCGCGCCTCCGACATGAAGCGGTCGATGCCGAGGATCAGCGCCAGCCCCGC
>Ga0075370_10000627_pt1 | contig 13664 bp, 14 predicted proteins | sample EndMethybrTD3035_FD_71398 | JGI IMG/M metagenome (GOLD analysis project Ga0075370, IMG submission 71398) | Populus endosphere microbial communities from Tennessee, USA - Endosphere MetaG P. TD hybrid TD303-5 | ecosystem: Host-associated > Plants > Roots > Endosphere | place: USA: Tennessee... | reverse complement strand
TTGTTGAATCTTTTCGCTTATACGAGCTCCTTCAGCGTTCATGCAGCAGCAGCGGGCGCCTCGTTTACCAAAAGCGTCGACATGTCCAATACCTATTGCGGTTGGGGAAAAGAAAATTTCCTCCTCAACGGAATTCCTTTAAAAAGTAATCCTATCGTTCGAGCCGACTGCCTCAAATTTTTAGATGAGGAAATTGAATCGGGAGCGAAATATGACCTCATCGTCATCGACCCTCCCACATTGTCCCGCTCAAAGAAAATGGATCAGATGTTTGATATTCAGATCGACTATGTGCCGCTGATTACTCAAGGGCTCCAGCTTCTAGCCCCCAACGGAATCCTTTTTTTCAGCACGAATTCTCGCAAGTTTTCTTTCGATACCTCTTTATTTCTTTCCTGTTCGATCCTCGATGTTTCTTCCAAAACGATCCCGATCGATTTTCACGATCCAAAAATCCACCGCTGCTGGAAAATTAAAAGGGGCGATTCTTAGTGATAAACCTGGGGTGTGATAGATCTACCTCATAAAAAAATAGTTTGATAGAGTGAGTTCAATTTACAGGATAGAACTCATGCTAGAAACTCTTTTTTCTTCTTTGCCGATCGCTGACTGCGCAACAGTTGTTGTTCCCGAAGCAACCGAACAGGCGATGCGTTATTATAAAAGCGGAAATGTTCTTTGGATTGTGGATCAACTTTGGGCCTTTATCGTGCCCTTGTTGTTTCTCGTTACGGGATTTACAGGGAAATTAGGAGATCTTTCTGCTCGCTGGTCGAGAAAAAAATGGTTTTTTACCATCTGCATCTATCTCATTTTATTCACAGTGATCTATCAGATTTTGAACTTCCCTTTGAGCTATTACGAAAGTTACATCAGACAACATGAATACGGCCTTTCGACACAAACATTTTCCCGCTGGTTTGGAAATTATGGGAAAGGCGTTTTAGTCGGTTTAGTCGCATCGCTTCTTTTTGTTTGGATTTTCTATTTATTGCTGAAGAAAAGTCCCCGTAGATGGTGGTTCTACAGCAGCTTAGTGAGCATCGCGCTTCTCTTTGTCATGCAGTTTATCCAACCGATCTGGATCGATCCCCTTTTCAATCGATTCGGTCCTATGAAAAACAAAGAATTGGAAGGACAAATTCTTTCCTTGGCATCTCGCGCAGGGATCGATCAGGGGCGGGTATATGAAGTAGACAAAAGCCAAGACACCAATATGTTAAATGCTTACGTGGTGGGTTTCGGTACTACCAATCGGATTGTCTTGTGGGATACCACTATCGAGAAATTAACTCCCGATGAAATCCTTTTCGTCATGGGCCACGAAATGGGCCATTATGTCCTGCACCATATTTGGTGGGGAATGTTCACTTCATCATTAATGATCTTTGCGGTTTTTTATCTCACTTTCCGTAGTGCAAAGGCTCTCATGCATAGATACCATAGGAAATTTGGATTCGAGCATCTTTACCAAATCGCCTCCCTTCCTCTGCTTATTCTTCTCTTCGGTTTCTACTCTTTGCTGTTCACTCCCCTCGATAATTATTTCTCGAGACAAATAGAACACAACGCAGATACGTTCGGACTTGAAATCACTCAAAACAATCAAGCAGCGGGAGAGGCGTTTGTCGCTTTGCAAATGCAAAACTTAGCTAATCCCCGGCCCGGCCCAATCTTCAAATTCTGGCGCAGCACCCATCCGCCCTTGGGAGAACGGATCGACTACAGCAACACTTATTGTCCTTGGAGTGAAGGGGGACATTTGAAGTACGGCAAGTTTTTCAAATCAAATTGAGATACTTCTTGAGGGGGGCCAGAAAAGGGGTGTAGATTTTCTCTGGCTCCTCCTGCACGATCTGGGAGAGTTCCTCAATATCGATCCATTTTGCATCTTTGCTTTCTTCTGTGGCCAAAACGGGTTCCCCCTCAGCTCTGCAGAGAAAAATAAGACCGACAAAGGGACCGTTTTTCATCTGAGTGACGCAAAAAGGTTCAAGCCAAGTCGAAATAGCGCCTCGATTCGAGCAGTCGATTTTCCGTTCTTCTCCTTGAATGAAGGTCACATCTAAACCGCATTCTTCTTTTGCTTCCCTGCGAACCGTGTCGTAAACATCTTCAAAAGCCCTCATTTTACCGCCTGGAATTTCCAGGGCGCCGCTATAAAAAGAATCCCCCGATTTCGCGCGGGTCTGAACCAAAATTTCTTTTCGGTTTCCCTTTTTTCTTTCAATGATGGCGCCGACAAAAGGGATGTAAAGAGCTTCCCCTCTTAAAATAGGAATTTCTTGGGTCATTGATAAACCTTGGCCATTTCCGCTCGAGTGGATTCGAAAATAGCTTGGAAAATCGATTCCATGTAATCCTCGCTCACACCTGATTCTTGAGCTATTTTTCCCATTTTAGCTTTGATTTCTTGCTCGCGGGTAAGATCGAAAATGGGGAGGTTCCTCTCTTTCTTCACTTCAGCTACCTTTAAGGCAATTTGAAGCCTTTTTGACAAAAGGGAAGCCAATTCCCGATTCACTTGATCGATCTCTCCTCTAAGCTCTAGAAGAGGATCTTTTACAGTTTCAGATTTAGTAAGAATTGGAGTGATTTCCTGGGCGATTACGGGGGTTGCAACACCTCCGAGTCCCAAAATGATCATGCTGAATTTGAAGAACTCCAAAAGAAGGAGTTTCTCCGCTCCGGTAGTGGGTGGCAAGTTCCTTGCGGCAAAACGACCCATAGCTCGTTTTACTCGGCCTTGAAGGCCCGAGATTGCGTTGAGGTGCCTGTTCATAAATTTCCTTGTTGAGCCCCATAAGATAACTGGGGGTTAACTCGAATCGTATTTACAGACATAAGGCCTTCTTGTTTTAGTGAAGGTAAAATTATATAGAAGCTAGAAAATCAAGACAATGTGAAGATTTAAAAAAAATCCCACTTAATTTACGGATTCACCTAAAAAATTTAAACCCAAACTACATCATTAGAGTCCATCTGAGCAGAAGCTGCGACCCGAGTCATTTCGGCTGCTGGAGTTAAGCTTGTCGCAGAAGGCCCTTGAGTTTGTGAACTTATTGCAACTGAAGGAACTGTTTGAGCGTCTGATGCCAAATGAAACAGCCTCGTAGATACCTCTTTAGGCTCGCTTACTGCAGCTAAATGTGATGCTGAGGCCAGAGGATTAAATTTCTGAAGAATTTGTTTCAACGACACAAGACCAATAGGTTTAGACAATTGATCCGTCATCTCTGGAGGCAGAGTTTCCTCTACAGTCCCGCTGCAAAGGATGATGGGAACCGGGAGTTTGTTCCTATTCCTTTCATAGGCTCGGATCTTTCTAGCGCTATCTATCCCATCTTGGACGGGCATGTGCTGATCCATCAAAACGAGATTGAAGTCCCTATTTATAAATTTATCATAGGCATCTTGGCCGTTCAGGGCAATTTCACAAGCTCCTACTTTCAATTGAGCGGTAAGCATGCGTTGTATGAGTTTTTGGCTCGGTTGACTATCTTCTGCGACTAGAACTCTTAAGGAAGAAAATTCAGAATTTGCGGCAGGTGGAATTTTTTTAACTGCGACTGGTTTTGCTGCAGAGGAAAATGAGTTAGAAGAAGAAGGATTGGATCCTTGAGAAAGTTCGATCTCTGAAAACTTCAGAGAAGACGCATCTACGGCTTTTTCAGATACTGGCTCAAAGGGAGCATCGAACCAGAAAGTCGATCCTTTTCCAAGTTCGCTGACAACGCCTATGTGCCTTGTTCCAGGAGTAGTGGGATTCATTTTGGCCGCATCATCTATACAAGAAGACAAACCGATACCGTTCCCACCTTGATCTTTAGCGCCTACCTGTACAGCTTCTCCAATCGTTCTTTCTTCCGCAAATAATTTTGTTTGATCTTCACGGCTCATCCCTTTTCCTTGATCCGTAACAGAAAACTTTACTTGAAAACCACTCTCTCTCTTTTCCATATCTTCGATGGCAACAACAATTTGACTCCCCTTTGGAGAATATTTAATTGCATTCGTTATAAAATTCAAAAGCACGCCACTGATCCAAAAAGGATTGGGGCCTTTACTTTGCGCAGGAATAGAAGGAGAAAGTACAAATTTAAGATTGATTTTCTTGTCGCTAGCGCTCTCCGAAGTCATGGATTCAACAATTTTCTGAATTTCTCTCAAATTATACGTGTCCAAATTTTTACCGCCTAAGGCGCCTTGGCATGCATTATATAAGAATTCAGAGGCGGGTTTAGCTCTTTCAATGGCTTTGCCTAGAGCTATTGGATCTTTAGAAGCATGAGAACGATCTATTTTGTCAATATGCCTGCGCAACTCATTAGCCACATTTTTAATCTCATGCATTTCAGACATCATTTTCGCTCTTTCTGTAACCAAGCTACCGGGTGAGAATATCTGCATCCATACTTTCCTCATCCCTACGACAGTTTCGCTTAAAGCATAATCTAGCTTAGTTTTCCGATCGAGGGAGCGGGGAGTTCTGGTTACATTTAAATCGGGACTTATTTCAGTAATCTGTCTCCCAATCAATTCAGAAGCAAAAAAAGTCTTCGCAGTCATGTTTGCGTATATAATATTTTTATCCTGATCATCAAAACAGACCACTCTTAATGGAGAATTATCAAATATTGAAAAAACCTCTAAATCGGGCGAAGAAGCCCGTGATAAAATTCTTCGGTAAGTAGATGGAGTAGTTGTCCTTGTGCTAGAACCAGAACTGTCTAAGAAATTAAAAGGAGAGCTTGAGGTGCTACTAATACCGGAAATCTGACTTCCTCGTCTTTGCGAGGGGGAAATTAGCTGATTACCATCGCCTAACACCAATGGGGAACTGGCGCGGCGGGCGCCAAAAACTGGGGATGTCCCCCCGATTTCATCATGTTTTCCATCATCTGGGATAATTAATGGACTTACTCTACTTAGAGAAGACATAATAAAATTTCTCAATTATTTTTTAATTGTTAAAAAATATTATATCGCGATAAAAATAAACTTACAATAAAAATTATTAAAGATTTAATGAATGGAAAATTTCTTATATAAAAACAAAAAAGCAGCGATCAAATAACCGCTGCTTAAGGACTTACAAACTGAACGAGTCTTATTCAGACTTTTCAGACGCTGTTTCTTCCACAGGGATTGGAGCAACCACATTTTCGATGCCCGCTACATTCACCCCTTCTGGGATGATGGTCAATTGGCAAGTTGCAGTGATCCCTTCTTTCAGCTTCATAGGAATTTTATGAACTCCCGTTTCTTTAATAGGACGGGTCAATTGCACATACTTCTTCTCTACAGGAATGCCCCGCTCTTGGAAGATCTGTGCAATATCTCCAGCAGAAACTGAACCATACATATGGCCTTCTGGATCCACTTTGACTCTCTTGTCAATCGGAGTTGCTTCGATTTGAGCAACCAACTCTTCCGATTCTTTGCGGTCGACAACGGCTTGCTTGGCCCGTTCGGCTCTCAGTCTTTCTTGTTTACGGAGAGTGTTGGGGCTTGCAATGATAGCTAATCCTTGCGGCAGCAGAAAATTCCGTACATAACCTGGTTTTGCAGAAACGATTTCCCCTTTTTTACCAAGGGCATCCACATCTTGCAGCAAAAGCAATTGTTGTTTCATAGGTCTCCTCTTATTCTTCAGCTACGAAGGGAAGAAGCGCCATATGACGGGACTGCTTAATCGCCTTTTTGAGCAATTTTTGATAAAAATAAGAGACGCCTGTAATGCGTCTTGGGAGAATTTTTCCCCGTTCTGTAATAAACTGCTTCAAAGTCTCTGTATCTTTATAATCGATCTTATCGACTTTGGCAGCGGTAAATGGGCAGCTTTTTTTCTTTCTCGCAAAAGGAGAATCGCCTGTGTTGCTGCTTGGAGGCGCTTTTTTATTTTGCAGCATGATTAACCTTGAATCTTAAGGGGTTTGAAATCGAGAGTTTCCAGAACTTTTTCTGTACGCAGAGTCATGAATCGGATCAAGTCTTCATGCAGGTGGTAGTCTTTCCAAAGTTCAGAGATCGCTTGAGTCGGTCCTGTAAAATAGAGAACGTAATAATACCCTTCGCGTTTCCCATCGATTTCATAAGCAAGCTTGCGCCGCCCTTGTTCGTGGATTTTATGGATTTCTCCCCCTTTTTGGGTGATTCCATCGGTGATTTTCTCAAAAGCTTTCTTACGGGAATCATCGCTGAGCGTAGCGCTTAGGATGTACATTCCTTCATAGAGCTCTTTTCTATGCTCTTTTTTCATTTTTTAGCTCCAATGCTCGGAGTCGATGAATCTCTCAATCCTCACCCTTTTTAGGGCGGACATTAGCGAAACCCATCGCACTGGTTATACCTTTATCCAGCCAAATTTCTATGGCTTGGACGGCCCGTTCCAGAACGCCTGGAACGAGTTTTTCTTCTTCCTCGGAGAATCGGCCCAGCACGTGGCTAGACAAATCCCCTTCTTTTGGATCGCCTACCCCGATTCTAAGCCGGGCATAGCGATTGGTCTGCAAATGCTCTTCAACGCTTTTCAGGCCATTATGAGTGCCTGGTCCGCTATTGATTTTCATCCGCAGCTGACCCAGCGGAAAATCTACATCATCAGCGACAATGAGAAGCCGGGCCAAATCTATTTGTAAGTAGCGCATCACTAGCGCTACCGCTTCCCCGCTGTTGTTCATAAACGTCAGCGGTTCTAATAAGATGATGGAATTGCCGCCGATAGTTCCCTCGGCTAAGCTTCCTTTAAATTTCAGCTGCTTCTTGAATTCAAGCCTGTTCTTTTTGGCGAATTCTTCAACAGCTGCAAAACCTATATTATGACGAGTCCGCTCATACGTTTTGCCGGGATTGCCTAGGCCTACGATGAGAGCTCTTGTCATATGATTTGGTTCATGATTTCAGGCCATCATTCAAGAGCCGCTCGTCTCTAATACTTTTAAGCAGCGCCAGCTTTTTTGCCGACAATCACTGCCACTTCATCCATTTTCCCCTTCGGGCGGATGTGTTCCGACATAACGATATCAGACAGCTTTTTGGATTGTGCAACACCTAAATCGCGAACATCCAAAACAAATTTTTCTGGAATGTATTTCGGAAGACAAGTCACTTTTAAAGTACGGATCGTCTGGCGAATAAATCCACCCAACTTAACTCCAACGCAATCGACTGTTCCCGCCAATTCGATAGGTACATTGAGCGTGATCGGCGCTTTGTCAGACAAAAGCGCGAAATCGATATGCATCACAGCATAGGAAACAGGGTGGTATTGGATTTCCTTAATGATAGCCCTGTGTTTTTTTTGTCCGTCTTCCAATTCGAAAATGGTCGTCGATAGCGTCCCTGAATTGCGCTGTAGATTGCGCATAAAGGCGTGGATGTCATCCCCTTTAATATAGACGGCCTCTCCAGCTTGTTGATGGCCATACAAATTACAAGGTATGTTTCCTTCACGGCGAATGCGCTTGGTTTCGCCTTTTTTACCTGTATTCCGCTTAAAAAATGAAAACTTCATATTTCCTCAAAAAATCTCATCTAGTTTTTAAAAAGCGAAGAAATTGACTTCGCTTCAATCACGCACTCAATCGCCTGTGCAAACAAAGGCGCGATGGAAACTACCTGTACTTTTGGCGTTTTTACACCCGGCAAAGGAGCGATCGAATCAGAAATAAAAAGTTGATCGATTCCTTCTAAAGGGGGTCCACCCATAAACAGTGCATGCGTAATGACAGCAATCACTTTTTGGGCGCCCTGCCCTCTGCAGACTCTCGCTGCCACTTCCAGTGTTTTTCCCGTTGAACAAATATCGTCCACGAGAATCGCCACCTTTCCTTTTACATCGCCAATCAGCGCGTTGACTTCTATCTTCTCTGCACTAATCCGCCTCTTATCGACAATCGCTATATCGACCTTGAGTTCTTCTGCGAATTTTCTCGCCATCTTATTACTCCCGATATCGGGAGAGACCACAACAGCCTCTTTAATGCCCAGCCCTTTGAGCGCTTTTATAAAAACGGGCCGTGCATACAAGTGGTCCACGGGTATATCAAAAAAACCCTGGATCTGCTCAGTGTGCAAATCCATAGTCAAAAGCCGCGTAACACCTGCTTTTTCCAGTAAATTAGCCACTAATTTGGCTGTAATCGGCACCCGCCCTTTATCTTTCCGATCCTGCCTAGCATAGGGAAAATAAGGCATGACCGCTACGATCGTACGGGCCGAAGCACGCTTAAAAGCGTCCGCTAAAATCAACAGCTCCATGAGAAAATGATTTGGGTGACGAGCTGCTGATTGCAGCAGAAATACGTCCTTCCCTCTTACATTTTCAAGGATCTGAACTCCGATTTCTCCATCGGGAAATGATTCAATGAGGACATTGCCTAAATGAACCTGCAGATCTTTTGCCAATTCTTTAGCCAGCGCCTGATGCGAGGAACCGGCGAATAACATGGCTTCTGCGTGTTTCATTAATTATCGGCTCTCAAAAGTTGGGGTGGAAGGATTCGAACCCTCGCATGGCGGTACCAAAAACCGCTGCCTTACCGCTTGGCGACACCCCAGCATTACACATAAAGGGCTTAAGCTCTTCATGAGAAAATCAAAAACAGCAACCATGTTATCTAAGAACCTAAATATTTTGCAAGAATCGTGACAAGAATTGTGATAAGAATCAGCAGCAAATCTTTCCTCTTTCTAAAATTAAAAGTTTTTCTTTGCGAAAGACCTATGAAATAAATTTCAAAGATTGCCTCTTATCCCCCCAGCTACTATAGAGAGGGAAAGGAATCTTTATGCGTATCGTCCATCTCGCTGCGGAATTCGCCCCTTTAGCAAAAGCTGGGGGCTTAGGAGAAGTGGTCGTCGGACTTTCACGAGGGCTTTCCCGGGCGAGCGAACAAGTCGACGTCATCATCCCCAAATATGACTTCATCGATTCGAAAAGCCTATCCCATCTAAAACTAGAAACACCTGATTTTAAATGCTTTGAGAGTAATAAAAGTCATGGAAACGCCATGTGGACGGCCGAAAATGAACAATGCCGGCTCCATCTTTTAGAATCGAGACATGCCGCCGGCTACTTTCATAGAGGAAAAATCTATGGCTGCACCGATGACATTGCCCGTTTTATCTATTTTTCCCGCGCTGCGTTGGAATACTTAAAATTAAAAAAAGAACCCATCGATATTCTACACCTGCACGATTGGCATGTTTCTCTCTGCGCTCCTCTAGCCAGAGACCTCTTTGCAAAAGACTTACAGATTAAAAAAATCGTTCTAACCATTCACAATGTCGAATATCAAGGCAAATGCGCCCCCGCTGATTTGGATGCGATTGGATTGAACGGGGCGGAATATCTCAACAAGAACAAACTTCAAGACGATAATCCCTCCTTTCCGAAAACCATCAACTTACTCAAAGGCGGAATTGTTTATTCAGATGCAGTCGTGGCCGTTTCCCCCACTTACGCGAAAGAAATTCTCACTCCGGAAATAGGGTTCAGCCTAGATCCCACACTGCGAAAGCACAAAGCAAAATTGATGGGAATTTTGAACGGCATTGACGAGAAACTTTGGGACCCTTCCTCCGACCCCCATTTACCCGCCCATTTCGACAGCGGCAGCACCCCTCCGGGGGTTATCAAAGCCAAAGAAGCTAATAAAAAGGTCTTAGCTAAATTATTTTCTGTCGGATTGGAAAAAAAACCTTGGATCGGCGCTGTGACGCGGCTTGTCCCGCAAAAAGGACCCGAATTGTTAGAAGAAGCCCTCAAAAAAACACTCCTGCTCCAGGGAGTTTTTATTCTTTTAGGATCTTCGCCGATTCCTGAAATTCAAGAGCATTTTGATCAACTCAAAGCCAAGTATGGACATAACCCCCAATTGATTCTCCAATTCGATTATAACGAACCTCTGGCCCATCAAATTTATGCGTCCCTCGATTTTCTTCTGGTTCCTTCCCACTTCGAGCCTTGCGGCCTGACCCAGCTGATTGCAATGCGCTACGGCACTCTTCCGATTGTCCGGGCAACCGGAGGATTAAAAGATACTGTCTTTGATTGGCAAGATCCTTCCATTCCTATTCAAAAACGGAATGGATTCGTATTTGAAAAAGCAACGGCTTCTTCTATGAATGCGGCTCTCGAACGAGCCGTCGCATTATTCCGCGACGAGCCTGCCGCTTACCAATCCTTGATACGGAATGGAATCAAAATCGATTCAAGCTGGTCTAAGCCGACTCAAGAATATCTAAAACTCTATCGTCGCCTTATAGACGAAAACCATTCCTTACATCGGGAAAAAGCCGCCGTCTAAAAAAACCGAATCTTGGCTAGGATAACTGATTCTTTTTGTACCAGGCTTCAGGATCGGCTTTTAATTTCTGAATCATGATGGGCAAAGTATCTTCTAAATTGTGTTTAGGCTCCCATCCTAATGTATTTTTCGCGCGGGATATATCGAGTTCATAGTGATCGTCCGCTAGATCGATCATCCAAGGTTTGATAAAGGGTGTAGGCAAAAAGGGAATATGCCCTTGCATCCAAGCCCCTAATTTAGCAATGAGTTTAGGAACTCTCCAAGTTTTAAATTCCTTGTTGAACAGGAGGCGAGAAATCTGCCGCTGGAGATCATCGTAACTCAACGTTTTCGTCTCTCCTAAAAGCAAAACAAGCTCAGGAGGAAGTTCTTTCCTTTTTTGGACGGCTAATTCAATCGCATCGATTAAATCAGTCATATGAAGAAAGCAAGCACCATGAGTAATATCTCCGGAAAAAAGTCGGCTTTCGAGCTTTTTTTCATAGATCCGCTGAATCTGGTGGCTGATGGGAATGGAATGGCAGTCATCGTCGTAAACGCCAGCGATGCGCAAAATGACCGCGGAAGCCCGGCCTCGCATTTCATGAATCACTTTTTCCGTATGGACTTTAGAAAGAGGATAATCCCATTTTGGGTCTACCGGATCGTCTTCTGTAATGGGACATCCAGGACAAGTAGGCGCATGGACTAACATAGTGCTGGAAAAAATAAATTGATCTAGCTCGAAATCTCTAAGAGCTTTTAGAAGTCTTTCAGTTCCTTGAACCGTCACTTTTTCGTACAGCGGTGAATGTTGTTGATCGAAGCTATAATAGGCCGCAAGATGGATCACTGAGGCGATCTTAGTGCCGTAAGTTTCCCGAATGTGCTGAAAGGCTTGTTGGACGCTTTCGTCCGAAGAGAGGTCGATAGGGACTAATTCTTCATTTTTAGAAGCATAGATGGCCTTCAACAATTCGAATCCAACGATTTTATACTCGGATCCTAACCTGCGGACGACATTGGAACCGATTCTTCCACAACTCCCAGTAACAAGAACCAAATCTTTTTTCATATTAGCCCCATTCCCTCTCCATTTAACGCACAAACGGTTTATCTACAAGAATTGATCCTGTAAAAAAGAAAGGAATTAGAAAGCCATTTTGATATAAGAGCGGTTCGCCCAAATGTAGTCGCCCATAGAGGCCACGGTATAAAGGGCGGCGATTAAAGTGGCGAAAAGGCTGATTTGTTGGAAAAGGGCCAAAGGAAGCAGGCCGGCCGTATAGGGAAACATAAGGAAAATGATCAGGAAGGCAGCACTGGCCTGAATGATGGCTTTCAACTTGCCGCTGGCCCGCGCCGCAAGGGCAACCCCTTTTAAAGCGCAAAGGGTCCTTAAAGTGCTGATGAACAGGTCGCGATAAAGGAAAACCAAGACGAGAAGCATCGGCAATCCGACAAAGCTTTGCGTAAACGTCAGGAAAAGAGAAATGTGGGTGATGCTGTCAGCCATTGGATCGAGGACTTTGCCCAAATCCGTCACTTCATTCCTCCGTCTGGCTAAAACGCCATCGAATACGTCGGAAAATTCGGAAATCACTAACAAACTAAGAAGAATATAGGGAACAGCCGTTAATGGAATGCCAAAAGCATCGTGCTGTAAATACAAAATGGGGAAGAAAGGGCTGATGCAGATTCTAAGAAGGGTGAAATAATGCGCTAGGTTCATGATCTATAATCTTATTTTTAGCACTCTAAAACATCCGCCCGAAATAAATCAATCTTTCGGAAAACCGCTTCTTATTTTTGCAGAGCGAGTTGTCCGCAAGCGGCTGCGATATCCTTTCCTTTCGTATAGCGCCAAGTCGTATTGATGCCTGCAGTTTCTAGAGTTTCGCGGAACAATTCGATTTTATCTTTTTCAGGACGCCTTAAATTCAAACCGAGCACCGGATTGTAAGGGATTAAATTGACTGTGCATTGCTTCCCCGTTAGAAGCCGGGCCAATTCTTTGGCATGTTCCACATGGTCGTTGATGCCAGCTAAAAGGGTGTATTCGTAGGTAATATCTCTTTTGGTTTCTTTCGAATAACGGTCCATGGCCAACAAAATTTCCTCGAGAGGATAGCGGCGCGCGTACGGAATGATTTTCTTCCGAATATGTTGATTCGGCGCATGGAGAGAGAGGACTAAATTGACCTTAAGCTCTTCTTGAGAAAGACGCTGAATGCCTTCTACCACGCCCACAGTGGAGACTGTAATCCTCCGCTGGGAAATATTCAGCCCCTCAGGCAGATGGAAAATAGCGATCGCTTTCGTCACCGCTTCATAGTTTTCCAATGGCTCTCCCATTCCCATGAAAACGAGGTGGGATACCCTTTCCCCTTTTTCTTTAAGGAAAGCATTGATATGGAGTACTTGTTCAACAATTTCAGCCGGGCTCAAATTTCTCATCAGCCCCTCCTTTCCTGAAGCGCAAAAAGCGCAGCGGGCCGGACAGCCGACTTGGCAAGAAATACAGACTGTGCGCCGATCGCCCGAAAGAATCAGGACCGACTCCACCTTCTTCCCATCTGGAAGTTCCCAAAGAAATTTGATGGTCTCCCCATCCTCGGATACCACAGTATGGACCTGTTTGATGACTGGAAACGCAAGCTGGGAGGCCAGTTTAGCGCGGAACTCTTTGCTTAAGTTCGTCATGGCATCGAAAGAAGGAGCGCCCTTCACATAGATCCAATCGATAATTTGGGCGGCGCGGAACGGCTTCTCGCCATTTTGCCCCATCCAATTTTTGAGCTCTTCTAGAGAAAGTGAACAAATTTCTTGCATAATGGCAAAAAGTATATCAGATCCCCTCTTGTTTTTAAAAGCCTATCCAGGCATTTGTGAAAAAAAAGATGATGCAAAGCCATGCTTAGAAGCCCGACGCTGTATAGACTCGACAAACTATATAGTTTTGTTATTAAAGTAGGCAGCAACTTCCAGAGCCTCTTTCTTTTTTATATGCGCTTGGTTTGGGGCCATCAGTTTTTAATTACTGGCCTCGGAAAACTCTCTAATATCCAGTCAACCGCTGATTTTTTTGCCTCTTTGAACTTCGCCTTCCCCCTGTTTCACGCCTATATGGTAGGGATCTTTGAGGCTGTTTGCGGCTTTCTCCTTTTAATCGGCTTTGCCTCCCGCCTAGCGTCTATCCCATTAATCTTTATCATGCTAACTGCTCTAAGCACCGCCCACGCCCCTGAGCTTTCCAATTTCCGGTTCTTTCTGGAACCCCTGTCCCTAGTAAAGCAAGCCCCCTATCCCTTTCTAATCACTGCCATCCTGGTCTTTATCTTTGGCCCAGGCCGGATTTCCGTCGACGCC
>Ga0075370_10000626_pt1 | contig 13677 bp, 9 predicted proteins | sample EndMethybrTD3035_FD_71398 | JGI IMG/M metagenome (GOLD analysis project Ga0075370, IMG submission 71398) | Populus endosphere microbial communities from Tennessee, USA - Endosphere MetaG P. TD hybrid TD303-5 | ecosystem: Host-associated > Plants > Roots > Endosphere | place: USA: Tennessee... | reverse complement strand
ATTCTCCATTCCCCTTCTCCTTTCTCAAAAGCTTGTAAATCAAAACCAATAGGTCTTCCTTGCCATTTAAGATCTTTCCCCAATGCAGAAAATTCTGAATTTCCTTTTTGAAAATAACGAAATCTAATTTCAGCAGATCCTGACAATGGGGCTTGGTGAAAAGAAGGCATCCCCCATTCTTGTAAAATGGATTCGGCAGCTAAAAGGGCGTGCCAAGGAAGATTAAATTGGAGATCGCAGGCTTCAAAGCCTCCTCGATCCTCTAGTTTACATTCTTGGAAATGGAGAGGAACTCCCAGAACATGACTCTTTTCTTCATCGATAAGAAAGGTCAGTCCATTTAAATTTCCTGCGAGACGCATCAAATCCCAAACCGAATCTTTTTTTCCACTCGGATGATTGAAGCGGAAATCGAAAACCCAATCGCGCTCGATTTGCGTCAACAAAGGACAAGCAAAATGGAGATTTAACTGATTAAGGACTCCATTTCCATCGATTTTGAAAAAAGAGATTTTTTCTGGAGTTGCTACCAATTCCAAGCTGATGTTTTCTAGGCGGCAATTGGAAAAGGAGGGGGAAAATGCAGAGCCATTTTCGACCTTCGCTTCAAGAGACCAGTCCCAATGGTCTCTATTTCCTTGGACTTGCAATCCCTTTTCTAAAGAAACAATTTTCCCTTCAAAGGCCCCTTCCCAAATCTTGGCCAGCCAACCGACGGACCCTTCAAATCGATCCATAGAAAGGGAAAAAGAATCCTGAAGGTCCAGGGATCCTTTGCCCCGAAAATTCACCCCTTCAATTTCCCCTTTCTCGATGATGAAATTCCACTGCTCTTCCTGCTTCGATCCATGAACAAGCAACCGGCCCGTCAAAAAACCGGTCAAGTCGCTCTCGGCTTCCCAAGAGGTCCACGGACCCGAAATCTTCACGCTGGTTTGAACAGGGGCACCCAAGCCTGCATCCAACCATCCATGACAGTGGGAAGGGGAAAAAATTTGATGATCCCAAACACAGTCTCCTTCCCACTTTTCGCCTTTAAGGAATTGATTTTCAGAAAGAGGAATTTGAAAGAAGGCCGAAGCAAAAGTCCATTGTCCTCCGCTTTTAGAAAAATGGCCTTCCCCTTTTTGACATCCAATCTTTCGATCTTCCTGGACCAAAGAGATTTCTTCGAGTTTAATTTTTGATAAATTCCAATCTTCAACCCCTTTTTCCGAAAGGACCCACTCCCCTTGAGCGCTGCCTACGCCGCTTTCCAAATTCCAATCCAGAGGGTCAAAGCAAAAATCGGGGTAAAAGGCAGAACCAAAAGCTTGGATCAAACGAATTTGTTCCGAGCGCACTGTTTCCACACTGAGTTTCCAAATGCGGCGCTCTTCTTCTTCTCTTCCGTTGATAGAAACACATCCAGCGCGGTCCCCTCCAAATCGGAGTTGGCCTTCCATCCAATTGACGCTTTGACTGTGCAAAAAGCTGCTTCCCTTAAAGCTGAGGGGAAATTGAGACTCCTGGGCATTTCCAACTCCCTCAAATTCCCATTTGCATCCCATTCCCGAATTGAAAGTAAGATTTCCATTTGCGTTCTGGATTGAACCCAGATCGGTCTTAAGCCCAACCTGATTAAATTGTAAACGGATACGTCCTTCTGGACATTTCGGAGAAAGGTCTCCTAAAAGACCTTTTTTAGAAGACTGCATTTCTCCATCCCAATCGCAAAAGAAATCAGCTGCTTTCCACTCCGCGCGGGGCAAGTCGAAGGAAATTCCTTTCATCTCCAGGCGTCCAGAGCTTTTTTTCACGGCCTTGTCTTTTAACAAGCAATGGACCATCCCATCGAAAATTCCCTCTTTCAACTTCCATCCAGAGAGGAAATTGGAATCAAATAAATGGAAAAAAGATTCTAGGAGAGACGCAGGGATTTGTTTAAGTTCTGCGTTGATTTGGATCTCATCTCTTTCGGAAAAAGCATCTAAGGTCAAACGAGAACTGGGCCAATCTAAAACCAAACGGCCTAATTGATCCGGAGTCCTTTTCTCGTAAGAAAAATTAGCCTTTTCAATTCCTGGGAGTTCTACAACCCCTTCTCGGACACTAACAACAAAATCGGACCAATCCCCTACACTGTTTCCAGGCTTTAAATTTCGAATCGCGATCGTAGGGCGATCGAAAATAAACCCTCCTTTGATTTTTTTGGGAAATTCCTTCCAATTGAAAGAGAATGCCGCTTGTTCGATATTCGCTTGAAAAGCACCCTCTTTCCAATCACAAACGATCACATCGGAAAAAACAATTTGATTGCGCTTCCACTCTACCGCCTTATAAGCAAACCCTAAATCCTTTTGCCAAAGAATCAACTTAGCAAGAGAACCTAATCCCGCATGGAATAAAGGTTTGTAAAAAAACAATAGGCCAAAAAAAAGAAGAGAAACGAAAAGGATTTTTAGAAATCGTGAAGCTGCAGCCACGGCCTACCTGCCATTTGCCTCAGATTCTAAAAGAAATTCCTTATTCCTTCGATGAAGATTTCTATTTACAATACACAAAGTGCAGAACGAGAGAGAGAACGGACAGGATATGCAGGATGGTTCAATAAGCGCTTCTTTAACATCCAGCCTTGAAAATTTTTATCCTGCATATCCTGTCCGTTCTCTCAATAAAGAATAAGTAGGATTCTTTATGCTTGAATCAACCCTTTTAGCTGCTGAGTTTGTAATTCAAGAGCCTGAACCCATATATTTGTTATTTCTTCTCTATTAATTTCGGGATTGTATTCCACTAGCATTTGATAAAAAGGACGATAGCCATTTATTTCTCGAAAAAGTTGAGTCACTTCAGGCTGAGAAGGGTATAATTCTACGATCATTTTAAGCAGGAAGTAAGAACCTTTTTTGTGATCTAGATCCGACTCACAAAAAAATGCATCCTTTGCTTTTTCCACTAATGTGCCTAAACTAGCAGGGCGGCTTGAAATTACGGTTTTTAATAGATTGAAAAAACGAGGCTCATCCTTATTTTTTATTTCATTTTCTGCTAAATTCGCAAATTTCACATAGTTTTCAAAATTAAAATCGTTAAAATTTGTCATTGCAAGCACTTGGCCAAGCCTATTAGAAGCATAAGAAGAAGATGGAGCTACTGAAAAACATTTTTCCACAATCGCACCGCCCCACTGATTCTTGGCGAAGTCTCTCAAAGTCTGAGTGGCAAGCCTTGACGTTAGAAAGTCGCATTCAAATAACTGGTTGGATAGAGCTGCCGACAATAAAATCGCAGGAACTTGGTCTTCGAATGCTTTCTGAGGATACGAAAAATTTACAGCACTAACCGCTAATGGTTTTAAATCAATCACATAAACTCCATTTGTTTTTTAACAAGAATTATTATAATTATTACAATAAATTAATAAAAGCAAAGAAATTACTATTTTTTAATAAGCTTATTTAATTAAGAATGAAGAATAAAAATTTTACTTCTTCTTCGGGCGGCTTAAGAAATGAGCTTTTGATATTCGGATTGAGTGAGGAGTTTATCGAGTTCTTTTGGATCGGAGAGCTCGATCTGAAAAAGCCAGCTTTTCGATTGGGCCGATTGGTTGATCGAGGAAGGCTCTTTAGCCAAAGAATCATTGACTGCGACGACTTTTCCCGACACGGGAGCATAGACATCAGCCGCGGCTTTAGTGGATTCGAGGACGCAGATTTCTTCCCCTTTTTTCACTTTTTTGCCCACTTTGGGCAATTCGATGAAAACAATTTCCCCTAATTCTCTTTGCGCATAGTCGGTAATTCCAATGGTCCCAATCGAACCATGGACTTCGATCCATTCATGAGATTCGGTAAATCGCATTAGTCCTCTTCTCTGTCCAATTTTAAAGTGCCCCAAGTCGCGGGATGTTGTTCGATCGTATATTCCTCGGAAGTAACGGCGAAATGTTGAGGAGGTCCGTCAGCGCGGTTGATGCGATAAGTAAAGCCTAAACGGGAAAAACTCAAAGGATCGTACCCATGCAAACAATGGGAAGGGATTTCGATGGAAATCGAATAAGACCGTTCGTCTACTTCAGGGACCACATGGAGATCTTCGGGATGGCATAAGCGATGCATATCCTCATTGCGGAACCGAGTGATTTCCCTACCGTAAAAATTTTGAGTTAAAACAGGAAAAAAAACGAAATGGTGGCAAAAACGGGAAACCACTCCTTTCGTTTTCAAATCGCGCGTATCGATGAAAAGCTCAACGCTATCTCCTCTTCGGAAATCGGGTTCCCCGATTTTTTGAAAGGGGCGATGAACGATTACATGGACCGCTACTTTTTCGACATTCCATCCCACATACAGGTCGGCGAAAGGCTCTTCTTCTAAAAGATCGCTAGTGGAGGGAAGAAGAAATTTTTTTTCTGGTTTCAAAGTCCCCTGCAAATAAGAACAATCACAGACTAACCCAAAAAATTGGACTGGAGAAAGAGCTGGCAAATCTTCAAAGAGGCTCATTCTGGTCTCCTACTTGATCGTTGGGCTGCAAAGGAATGACAATCGCCTTTTTGTTCTTAGCGCTTTCCAGAAGCTTTTCGGCCAGATAGCGTTGCGCATCGGCGGCAAGCGTTTCTTTTCCGAAAGCAAGCAGGTCGAGAATAGGGGTATCTGCAGTCTTTTTTTCTTTTAAGTAAAAAAAGACAACTTGTCCTTCATCGGAGAGCCGTATCGGAGACCATTGATTCGGCATCATTACAAAATCGTCTTCTGACATCCAATTCTCCTTGGCGTTTCTTTGTATCTGGCATTCGTTGCATACTAGTTTGAATTGTTGGACTAAAGGATCCCCGTCTGTTTTTATCCATCGAGGGTCCATGGGGTCTTTTTTCAAATCTTCCAGCGCTTGCTGAGCAGAAACCATAAGACGTAATGCAGACGGCTTTTTAAAGTCGGCCGATTCATTTTTTCTTACTTTCTCCAGAGCGTTCAATACATCAGACAGAATGAATGAAGTCGCTTCTTCTTTTACTTGGGCAAAAGATTTCCATTCTCCATCGGAGTTTTGGAATTTCGCAGGGTTTTGCGTGCGAACTTTCAAATATTGTCCTTCTAAATATTTCCCGGCCATCGAGGGCAAGAGGCTTCTCGCTTCTTCAAAGGTAAGGATGTGTTTATCGGAAACTTTTTCCACACCTTCGAATCGGAAAAAAGTACTTCCATCATCCGAATAGAGGCGAAGCTGAGCGATCGCATCGCTATCTTGCCCAGCAGCTTTAGCGATCAAGGCCGCCAAACGCTCCCCATTTTCCACATTAGGCATGCGCAGTGAAGGAGCATGATCGGGTCCAAAGAGGGCCAAACTAGTTTCCGCTGTTTGAGCATGGTCCAAAGCCTGCTGAATCCATTCGGGGTTTTGATCGACCCATTGATTGCGGCTGAAGGCGTCAATTTGCGAACGGGAGGGAACATCGAGCTTTTCCAAAGCCTCGAATCTTTCCGACGAAGAAGAGGTTTTAGGAAGAAAAGAAAATTCCTTTCTCAAAAGTTCCCAATTTTTTTCATTCGTCTGCCATTCCCAAATTTCTTTCAGGGAGGATCTTAAGCCAATTTGACTTTTCGTCAATTGCGCAACTCGGGCCTTATATCTAGCTTGCACCAATTCAGGAACTTTTTTTTCCACCTCTTCAATTGAAAGAAAACTTTGAGGCAAGGCCAGGATATTTTTTTCCGGTTTGCAGACGGCATTTAAGTAAAATTGGAATTCCGCCAAATCATTCACGTTTTGGAATCGCAAAGCGGCTGGCCACTCATATTTTTCCAAAGTCGCCGTTTCCTGAGCAAAATTGGCAAAGCCTTGGTAGGGGGCGCGATCGAGGAAGGCAGCGTGACCTACATCCTGGAAATAGCGTCGGAATAGAAGAACTTTTTGCCAGACTTCGGCGGCTGTTGCTTCATCAAAGCCCAGCATCCGTAGGTGTTGGCGATAATTTAAATCGGGTTTGATTTGGGCCGCAGCCAGTTTAGACAATGAGGTTTCAAAATTATGGATCAAATCCCCTTTCGCTTCGTCTAAGCTGACTCGATATCCTTTCTCTTCTGCAGCCACTGCCGCATTCAAAATAAATTGAGAGACGAGATGCAGAAAATCATCGCCGAACCATTCTGATAGGGAATGGAATCCGAAAACAGCTAAGTCATCCTGAGTCAGTTTTGGATCTATGCTCAACCCGGGATACTGCTGGTGATGATACATTAAAATGCGTCGAAGAAGTTCGGGTTGTAAAAAGGATTGCTGTTGATAAATTCGAGAGAGACGGGAGAACACTTCTACAGATGCGATCGGTTCTTTTTGCAAAGCGGTAATTTCTTGGTTGAGAAGAGGAAGGTAGCGCTCCCAAATCGCTTTAGCGCTCAAGGCAGGCATTTCAGGATGGGCATAAGGTCTAAATCGTTTCGCTTTGTCCAGTCTTGTCTGCAACCCAGGATTTAGATCTTTAAAATATGCTGAGACCATTACTTCAGCCAGCCCAGCCCGCAGAAAATCATACCGGACTACGCCATCGTTCAATAAATTGCTAGGCGTTCCCCTTTCCGGAGGGTCTTCCCTATCTGTAGAAAGAAATCGGGCGATCTGCTGCACTTGCAATAAACGAATGGGAGAGCCGTCGATCGCTCGTCCTGCAATTCGGTCGTCTCTTTTTTCTTCATCCATAAAAGCATTGAAAGTGCCGAAGAAAGAAAAAGAAGCAATGACCATAACCGTGATGAAAATAAAAAAGTAGCGTTGGTATTTGCGGAAAAATTCGAGCATTTTGGACTCTCAAAAAAAGAATTTAGAGTCCTAAGATATCACACGCTAGAGTTTGTCTCAACAGACCTCTTTCGAAGACAGCCACTCATTTTGAGTTAAAATTTGACGCAAAGACGTGGAGATGCCAAGAAATTTAATGTTTTTGCGCCTTTGCGACTCCGCGTCTTTGCGTTTAATTGGCCCATTTCCAGGAGTCCCTCCACTTCTTGAATCCAAAAGGAGTCACTACTTTTCGAAGGCAGTTTGAATTAATTTGAAACGCAACGTGGAAGCGTAGAGAAATTTTAAGTTTGTCTGAAGTCTAATAAGCTTTGGCGAAAATCACGCGGCGAGGGCTTCTTTCTCCAGTGAAAATGCATCGGCCTTCTTTAGCAGGCAGATCGAGCGGGATGCAACGGATGGTTACATTGAACTCTTCTTTGACTTTTGCTTCGATGGCTGGATCTTCATTCCAATGGCAAAGAGCAAATCCTCCATGGATTTCCTCTCCTTTGGCTGTGAAAAACTCGGCAAACTCTTTTTGACTGTCGATCTCAACCATGTGCTTGTTTCGGTAGCGGGTCGCTTTATCCAGCAAATGGTGCTGCATTTCATCGAGGATCGTGCCGATTTGAGTTTCTAATTGGGAACGGGAAAGCGGGGTTCCATCTCGATGGGCTTTGTCTCGACGGAGTAAATTGAGTTGCTCGGAATCGACTTCTCGAGGCCCAATCTCTAATCGAAGAGGAATCCCCTTCTTGATCCAAGACCAGCTCTTCTCTCCTCCGCGGAGATCTCTTGCATCCACGACGACCCGAATCGGCTGGCCATCGTAATGGATTTTCCGCAAAGAAGCAGCTAGGCTTTCGCAATATCCCATCACTTTCGATTTTGCTTCTTCGCTATGCAGGATCGGAATGAGCACAATATGAGAAGAGGCGACGCGAGGCGGCAATACGAGACCATCGTCATCGCTATGGGTCATGATCAGTCCTCCGATCAATCTCGTTGTACTGCCCCAAGAGGTTGTCCAAGCAAATTCTTGGTTTCCATCCATGTTGCGGAATTGAATGCCGCACGATTTAGAAAAATTCTGACCTAAAAAGTGAGAGGTTCCGGCCTGGAGCGCCTTGCGGTCCTGCATCATCGCTTCAATGCAATAAGTAGAAACGGCGCCTGGGAATCTCTCGGAAGGGGTTTTTTCGCCGCAAATGACGGGCATAGCCAGATAGTGATGGCAAAAATCAGAATAGATCTGGAGCATTTGTTTGGTTTCGATCTCAGCTTCTTCTTTTGAAGCATGGGCCGTATGCCCTTCCTGCCATAGGAATTCGGTCGTCCGCAGGAACATCCGCGTTCTCATCTCCCACCGGACAATATTGGCCCATTGGTTGATTAAGATCGGCAAATCACGATAAGACTCGACCCATTTGGCGAAGGTATGGCCAATAATCATTTCAGAGGTGGGACGCACAATCAACGGCTCTTCCAATTCCCCTGCAGGAACCAGCCGCCCTTCTTTATTTTTTTCCAACCGATGATGGGTGACTACAGCGCATTCTTTGGCAAACCCTTCGACGTGCTGCGACTCTTTTTCCAAATAACTTAACGGGATAAACAGAGGGAAATAGGCGTTCTGATGGCCTGTTTCTTTGAACTTCCCATCCAAAACCCTCTGAATGTTTTCCCAAATGGCGTAGCCCCATGGCTTGATGACCATGCAGCCCCTGACCGGCGAATGTTCAGCCAGATCCGCGGCCTTCAAAACGCCCTGATACCATTCAGGATAATTTTCTTCTCGGGTCGGTGTGATCGCAGTTTTTGGTTTAGACATAGACTGAAGAGTATAAACTTCAGCCCTAATTCCTGCATTAAGTTTCGAAATGCAGCTCTGTACCCGAGAAACTTAATGAACCTATCTTAACAGACATAAAAGTCCTTTTTAAAAATTAAAAAAGGACAAAAGAATTAAAAAAATTTTATCAATAAAAATTACCCAAACACCCTATTACGATTTTGTTTTGGGGTTCTTTTCTTGTGAACCCGAAGAAACGGAGTCGCTTTCTCTGAGTTCGATCAGTTTAATTAGTTGTGCTAATTCTTTCTCGACATCCGAATCGTCGTGGCTAGGAACTACCTCGCTTTTGATCGCGGCCTGGCTTCCAAATGCTTTTGTCCATTGCTCTTCTATCTGTTTTGTCATTTCCTTTGTAGAGACCAAAAAACTTGAGCCTCGGGTTTGAAGGACAGAAAGTTCATGAAAACTGGAGGCCTTTTTTGAATCATCAGCGCCTATTTTCGGTTTTTTATACCCAACTGGTAACAAATCAAAGGGCCAAACTTGTTCTTCCCCTGAAACGGTCTTCTGAACAAAAGAGTACATTCTTTGAATGATTCCTGCAGCATCCTGCATACTCTCGGGAATCGGTTTCGGAATTTCCGATATTTTTCCTGTGTGCGAATTAAATGAAAATCCTTTAAAAGAACATTTCGGATCCATGGAGATCCTTTCTTTACTGAAATCAACAGGTGTTTTTATCCACATATGTTTAGTGTTGATTTGTTTACGAAAAGCTCGAATTATGTTTAAAAGGTACTCACCTAAAGAGCGAGACGCGGGGATTTTTTCCCATCCGCCTCTCACAGAAACTTTAATATCCGCTGTAACGCAACCTTTTTCCCGAAACTTACTGAATGCTTGGACAATCAGATTCGTGTCCGGGATGTCGCCTAAATTCACCATAGAAATAAAGCGTACAGAGTCTTTGCGCCCTAGAAAAGTAACTACATAATTATCGCAGACAGGACCGGAAGTCATAGTTAGATTTTCAGAAGAAGACCCAAACGCGAAACTTCCTTCCTTAACAAACCCCTTTCCCGCCTACAGCAGAAGCCATACAACCCTTTTGTTTTTAAAAATTTATTTTTTTAAACAAGCTTTCAAATTAACAATAAGCTTTTTTTCAATTTCATCGCGCGTTTGTTCTAGCTCACGCAAACCACATCCTCGCCCTAAAGGGGCGAAAGAATAGGTCTCCATCGCTCGTAGAACTTCTTGCTCCGACAAAAGAACTTCCCTCAACAAACTCAAATCGGGAAATGCCAAAGAAATCGACCCTTGATGCAAGTAGCCTTGCTTCCGTTTCCTCTGGGCGGCTCCGGCAATCTTCGTCCCCTCGTAAACAACATCGTATTGCGTCGGTTTGGCCATACAGAAATTACGGCACCCTGAACTTAACGAAACAGCATCTTCATCAATCAATCGGACAGAATCCTTCAAAGAGAAGCATTGCTTCATGGTTTCCAAGACAGCATTGTTTACAAACCGGTAATTTTCCAGGGTGTTTTGAGAAAAAGCAGGGTGGCCGGACGGCATCAGAAAAGAAAAGGCCAAATCCCAAATATGGAAAATGATCCCCCCTCCTGTCGGCCTACGGGCCAAAGTTAAGCCACGCTGGACAACCCGTTTCAAATCGAAATGCTTTTCGGGCTCGATGAAATAGCCGTACGTCGCTGAAGGAGCTTCCCATCGATAGAGATGCAGGATGGGATCGCCGTCTGGATCGAGTTCATCCAGCAGATTCCCATCCAACCCCATATTCGCCTCCGCTGAAGAGGCCTCTGTATTTACAATTTGAAGCGCCATTAAAGAGAGTTTAAGGGAAGGCTGAATCTTATAACAATAAGAAATGCCTGTTTAAAAATTTTATATACAAAGAATCGGAGGGCAGGTATTAGAAAATTCTTTATGGGCGAAATCGGGGGATCAGCCTCTTGCAATAGAGCCCCGGGAAGAGTTATAATAGAGAAAAGGTGGGATCGCTATGTTTGACAAATTCACAAACCGAGCCAAACAAGTCATTAAGCTCGCCAAAAAAGAAGCGCAGCGGCTAAATCACAATTACTTAGGGACGGAACACGTTCTCTTGGGCCTCTTAAAATTAGGCCAAGGAATCGCTGTTAATGTCCTAAGGAACATGAACTTAGACTATGATGCGATCCGAGCCGAAGTAGAGAGGATCGTAGGCTTCGGGCCTGAAATTCAAGTCTATGGAGACCCTGCCCTTACCGGAAAAGTAAAAAAAGTTTTTGAATTCGCCAATGAAGAAGCGGCCAACCTCAACCACAATTATGTGGGGACAGAACATCTTCTCCTAGCCTTGCTGCGCCAAACCGATGGGGTCGCAGCGCAAGTCCTCGAAAATCTCAACGTCAACCTAAAAGAAGTACGCAAAGAAGTCCTGAAAGAATTGGAGACATTCAATCTCCAACTACCTCCAATGGGACCTACGCCTACCTCCAATGGACCTGGCAACGGACCCGGCGCCTCTCCGCGGCAGCCGCAAGAAAGAGCTTCTGCCTCCTCCCCTGCCACAGATAAAATGCCTGCTTTGCGAGCCTACGGTCACGATCTGACTGAAATGTGCCGCGAAGGGAAAATGGACCCTGTCATCGGACGCCGCGATGAAGTCGAAAGACTGATCCTGATTCTCTGCCGCAGACGAAAAAACAACCCTGTTTTGATCGGGGAAGCCGGAGTAGGTAAAACCGCGATCGTCGAAGGATTAGCGCAAGCGATTGTGCGCGGCGATGTACCCGACAACCTCCGTAAAAAGAAACTGATTTCTCTTGATTTGACCCTCATGATTGCGGGAACCAAATACCGCGGTCAATTCGAAGAGCGGATCAAAGCCGTCATGGATGAAATCAAGAAGAATGGAAACGTTCTTCTCTTTATCGACGAGCTGCATACCATTGTAGGCGCTGGCGCTGCTGAAGGTGCGATTGACGCTTCCAACATCTTGAAGCCTGCCCTTTCCCGCGGAGAGATTCAGTGTATCGGCGCGACGACTCTCGACGAGTACCGCAAACACATTGAAAAAGATCCCGCTTTAGAACGAAGATTCCAAAAAATCATCGTTCAGCCTCCTTCCATCGAAGAGAGTATCTCCATCTTGAACGGGCTGAAAACGAAATATGAAGAGCACCACAAGTGCGTCTATACAGACGCTGCCGTCAAAGCAGCCGTTTATCAATCAGAACGGTACATTTCAGGCCGGTTCCTTCCCGATAAAGCGATCGACTTGCTCGATGAAGCTGGGGCTAAAGCCCGCATTTCGATCATGCATCAGCCGCCTCACTTGAACGAGCTGGATGGAAAAATCGAAGAGGCGCGCGTCGCAAAAGAAGAAGCTATCGGCAAGCAGGAATATGAAAAAGCCGCTAAGCTCCGTGACACGGAAAAAACACTCCGCGAAGAGATGCAGAAATCCCGCGCTGAATGGGAGTCTCATAAAGATGAACACCAGCCTATTGTCGACGAAGAAGATATCGCCAATATTGTAGCAAAACAAACCGGCATTCCTGTGACTCGACTCACTGAAGGGGAAACGGAAAAAGTCCTCAAGATGGAAGAGTCGCTCAAAAACAAGATTATTGGACAAGACGATGCCCTCAGCACAGTCTGCCGCGCGATCCGCCGCAGCCGGGCTGATATTAAAGATCCGAACCGTCCTATTGGCGCTTTCCTATTCCTCGGACCTACTGGCGTGGGAAAAACCCACATGGCCCGCCTGCTCGCAACTCATATGTTCGGCGGCGAAGACGCCCTCATCCAAGTCGATATGTCCGAATACATGGAGAAATTTGCGATCAGCCGCATGACGGGATCGCCTCCAGGATATGTCGGATACGAGGAAGGAGGACAACTTACCGAACAAGTGCGTAGACGTCCTTACTCGGTGGTCCTGTTCGATGAAGTAGAGAAAGCCCATCCCGATGTGATGAACCTTCTTCTCCAAATTCTCGAAGAAGGGCGCCTGACCGATTCCGTCGGACGCAAGATCGACTTCCGCAATACGATCATTATCATGACTTCGAATTTGGGAGCCGATCTGATCCGTAAATCGACCGAGGTAGGTTTTGGGGCCAAAGAAAATGTCATGGATTACAAATCCATGCAGGAAAAAATCGAAGGCTCCGTCAAAAAACACTTCAAACCGGAATTCATCAACCGTTTGGATGGACTGGTCATTTTCCATACTTTGGACAAGACTGCCTTGCGAAAAGTGGTTGATCTGGAATTCAACAAACTCAAAAACCGCCTCGCCAAGAAAAAGATCGATGTTACGATCGACGATGCGGCTCGAGACTTTCTCGTGGAAAAAGGCTATCTGCCCGAAATGGGGGCAAGACCGTTGCGCCGCGTGATCGAGCAATACCTGGAAGATCCGCTTTCAGAAAAATTGCTCCAGCATCCAAACCTCGAGAAAAAGTATCTCATCTCAGTCAAGGACGCTGCGATTGTCTTTATCGATCAAAACCCGGAAGCCAACGCCAAAAAAGAAGAAGCCCTCGTCAAAAAAGGGTAAATCCATTTTCAGGGCAGGAGTTCCTCCTGCCCTCTTATTAAAATTTAGAATCCAACCCCATCCTGGCTATTCTTAACAAAAACCATTCTATTAAATTATTAAATTAATACCATTAATTAGTTTATGTTTACATATTAATACAAACTTAATATAATTAATAAATCTTAATAATTTAACTAAAAGACCAGGTTCCATGGTAATCAGAACGTCTCTAAATAGTTTTGAACAACTGGCCAACTTCCCCCTTAATTCGTGGGAAAAGTATGATTTAAATTTTTCTTGTCGTTCTTTGACTCATGAGAACTTAGAATTCCTTACAGAGTGGATGAAAGAACGGCACATAGAAGTCCTCGATTTATCAGGAACCCAAATGGATGACCAAGGGGCTCAGATTATTTCGACCGCCATCAAAACCCAGCGCTCTCTTACGAATGTGTACCTTTCCGATAATCGAATTGGCGATCCCGGAGCCAAGGCTCTTGCAGATGCCTTTCTCTATTCTTCCGTGAGTCATTGCACCCTGCACCGCAATCAGATTGGAGCG
>Ga0075370_10000625_pt1 | contig 13680 bp, 13 predicted proteins | sample EndMethybrTD3035_FD_71398 | JGI IMG/M metagenome (GOLD analysis project Ga0075370, IMG submission 71398) | Populus endosphere microbial communities from Tennessee, USA - Endosphere MetaG P. TD hybrid TD303-5 | ecosystem: Host-associated > Plants > Roots > Endosphere | place: USA: Tennessee... | reverse complement strand
CGGAAGCGGAGCCGACCTTGCGATCATGCAGCCCTGGGGCCATGACGCCACGTCCAGTGCTCTCCAGCTAGGACTTGACGCTGCGCGCTGCGTGGCCCTCGATCCGATGACGCCGCTGTCGCTGCGGCGCACCGTGATGCTCACGGCCAGCACCAAACCGGCGGCGCGCGATGCCGCAGTTGGCTTGTTCGGCAGCGACGGCGTGCCGGTGACCCTCATCAACGACAGCGCCGGCTTCATCGCGCAGCGCGTGATGGCCACCATCGTCAACATTGCCTGCAATATCGCCCAGCGCGGCATCGCCAGCGTGGCCGACCTCGAGGATGCCGTGCCGCTCGGCCTGGGCTACCCGCGCGGGCCATTGGCGTGGGGCGACCAGATCGGTGGGTCACGCATCCTGGACATTCTTCGCGCGCAACAGGAGGCGACCGGCGATCCGCGCTATCGCCCCAGCCCGTGGCTCGTGCGCCGTGCCGCCCTCGGCCTGCCGCTCGTGACGCCGGAGGCGGCGCGATGAGCGCCGTCGCCGCCGGCTACCCAATTCAATCCAACCCAACGACCCAATCAGGAGATTCCTCAATGAACGCAAACATCACCCGCTATGACGCAGTCGTCATCGGCGCAGGCGCCGGCGGCATGAGCGCCGCGGCTCGCCTTACAGCCGCCAGAAAGAAGGTGCTGCTCGTGGAGCGCCTGAATCGCCTGGGAGGTCGCGCTTCCAGTGAAGTCATCGATGGGCACATCGTCAACATCGGCGCCATCGCTATCGAACGCGGCGGCATCTTCGAGGAGACCTTCGACATGCTGGGCGTGCCCCTGGACGTTCGGGAGCCCAATCCCGCGACGGTCTTCTACGTCGACGGCAAGGTGATCAACGTCGCCAAGGGCGGCTGGGGCATGTTGCTGGGGACCTTCACCAAGCAAGCCGCGAAGATCGGCGCGAAGTTTGCCGATGCCCGCGCGGGTGACCTGCCGGAGGCCAAATTGACCACAGAACAGTGGCTGAAGCAGTACACGTCCAACGAGACGGTCCATGCGATCTTCCGCAACCTCTGCGCGGCCATCTTCGCGGCCAACGCGGACGAGCTTCCGGCGCGCGCCTTCCTCGTCTATTTTGCCCAGAAGGGCGCCTTCAAGCGTTTCGGCTTTTGCCCGCGCGGTACGGTGGGGCTGTGGAACGACCTGGGTGCCGGCGTTCGCGCCAGGGGCGGTGAAATCTGGCTGGAGGCGCCGGTGCTCGGCATGCACACGGACAACGGCCGGGTCACGGCGCTGGATATCCAGCACGAGGGCGTGACCAAGCGCGTGGAGACCGGGGTTGTCATCAGCAACATCGGTCCGACCGCCACCGCGCTGTTGCCCGGAGCGCAGGCGCTGGGCGCCGACTACATTGCCCGCGCGACCTCGGCGCCCCGCCCCGCCGCCAACATCGTGATCAACTTCGCCACGCGCAAGCGCCTGCTGGACGTGCCGGGCCTGGTGACTTTCGGCAAGACCCGTCGCTTGTGCAACATGGGAGAGCTCACGGCCACGTGTCCCGAGCTGGCACCCGAGGGCTGGTACCAGTACGTTGCGTACGCCGTCCCGCGCCCGGCGATCGGCGACTTCGACGAAAAGACCGAGATCGAGGAGTCGCTTGCCGACCTGCGGGAGATCTTCCCTGGGTTCGAGGGCGCAAAGATGTTGTCCATCCGCGTGATGCGCGGTGAGTGGCCGGCCCAGCGCTCCTGCGCGGGCTTCGACATGCCGCAGGACACGCCGCTCGCCAACCTCTGGCACGTCGGCGACGCGGTGAAGGATTACGGCGACGGCGGCACGCAGGCTTGCGCGTACACCGGGCGCGAGGCTGCGAACAAGGCGCTGGCGTCGCTGGATGCCGCCGTTGCCATCGCCTGAAGTACGGAAAAGCGGAGCGAGGAATCTCATGCAGGATCCGAGACGAGCCCAGGTGGACTCCGCGCGCCGCCTGCTCACCGCGCTGCGCCAAGCCTTCGACGCGGGCGCGGTGGCGCTGGCCACATGTTGCGCCGCGAACGGCAGGCTGGACGCGCGCAAGCTCGATGAGCGCCAGGTCGCTAGCTTCGAGCTGGCCTGGGCCGGGGCGGACCTGCTGGCGGCCGAGACCGGCATGCAGGCGCTGGAGGCAGATTCGCCTGCGCTCGCGAGCCGCCTGGCGCTGGTCTTTGCGGTCGATGCGATAGTGGCCGTGCTCGACCGGCTCGAGACGATCTACTTGGAGGTGGGCCTGGACCTGGCCCCGCTGTGCGCACTGCAGGGCGATCCGGCGTGGTCGAAGTTGCGCTTGGACGCTACGGGGTCCAAGGCACTGGAGGAGGCCGGCCGGGAAGTGGCGAGGTCCGGCGGCGAAGTCGGCCCCACCGCGCTGGACGAACCGCATGCCATGGCCCAGGACGCCTTCCGCCGTTTCTCGGCCGAAGTCGTCGCGCCGCAAGCCGAGAAGATCCACCGTCACGATCTCACTGTGCCCGAAAGCCTACTGCAACCGCTGCGCGAAATGGGCGTGTTTGGCCTGGCAATCCCGGAGCAATACGGCGGCAGCGGCCCGAACGACCGCGAGGACACCTTGCTCATGGTCGTGGTGACCGAAGCCTTGTCAGAAGGTTCGCTCGCCGCAGCAGGCAGCCTGATCACCCGGCCCGAGATCCTCGCGCGCGCTCTGCTCGCGGGCGGCACCGAAGCGCAGAAGTCGCATTGGCTGCCCCGGCTGGCTGCGGGCAATCCGCTGTGCGCCATCGCGATCACCGAGCCCGACTACGGCTCCGATGTGGCGGGCCTCGCACTCAAGGGGACGCGCACGCAGGGAGGGTGGTTGCTCAGCGGCGCCAAGACCTGGTGCACCTTCGCGGGCAAGGCGGGCGTGCTCATGGTGGTGACCCGCACTAACCCCGACCGCTCGCTGGGCCACAAGGGCCTGTCGCTGATGCTGGTGGAAAAGCCGGCGTACGAGACGCACGAGTTCGAATACAGGCAGGATGGCGGCGGCGTCCTCACCGGCCGCGCGATCCCCACGATCGGCTATCGCGGCATGCATTCGTTCGACCTGAACTTCGAGAATTGCTTCGTTCCTGACGCCAATGTGGTCGGTGGTGAGGCGGGCCTGGGCAAGGGCTTCTACCTCACCATGGCCGGCATGGTCGGCGGGCGGATGCAGACATCGGCGCGAGCCTGCGGGGTGATGCGCGCCGCATTGCGCGCGGCGATCCGGTACACCGCTGACCGGAAGGTTTTCGCGGCGCCGCTCACCGACTTCCCGCTCACACAGGCCAAGCTGGCTCGCATGGCCGCCCGCCTGGCAACCTGCCGGCAACTGGCCTACGCGGTTGCGGGCCTGGTCGACACGGGCGAGGGCCGCATGGAGGCCAGCCTCGTCAAGTTGCTGGCATGCCGCTCCGCCGAACTCGTGACGCGCGAGGCGCTGCAACTGCACGGCGGCATGGGGTACGCGGAAGAGACTGCCGTCAGCCGCTACTTCGTCGATGCGCGCGTGCTCTCGATCTTCGAGGGCGCGGAGGAGACGCTGGCGCTCAAGGTCGTCGCACGCAGCCTGATGGAGCGCGCGCTCGGCGTCGCGCCGGGAGCGGCTTGACCGTGGCAGCAGATACTTCCATTGCTCAGGGCGTGCTGTCAGGCATGCGCCTCGTCGAGGCCGGCGCCTTTGTCGCCGCCCCGCTCGGCGGCATGACGCTTGCGCAGATGGGCGCCGATGTCATCCGCATCGATGCCCTGGGTGGTGGCCTTGACTACCGCCGCTGGCCGGTCACGAAGGACAACACGAGCCTGTTTTGGACCGGCCTGAACAGATCCAAACGCTCGGTCGCGCTCGACCTGGCCTCATCCGAGGGCCGCGAGATCGCCATATCGCTCATCACCGCGCAGGGCGATGGCGCCGGCATGTTCCTCACCAACTTCCCGCCACGCGGCTGGCTGGACTACGACAAGCTGCGCGCCAGACGCAGCGACCTGATCCAGCTCACACTGCAAGGCGACCGCCATGGCGGCGCGGCCGTGGACTACACCGTCAACGCGCGCCTGGGCCTGCCCGCCATCACCGGCCCCGAAGACAGCGCCCTGCCGGTCAACCACGTGCTGCCCGCCTGGGACCTGATCACAGGGCAGATGGTGGCCGTGGGCCTGCTCGCGGCCGAGCGCCACCGGACGAGAACCGGCGAAGGCCAGCACATCAAGCTGGCGCTGCAGGATGTTGGCCTCGCCGTGATCGCACACCTGGGTTTCATCACCGAGGCGCAACTGGGCCAGCCGCGCCAGCGCCATGGCAACGAGCTGTTCGGCGCGCTCGGCCGCGACTTCAAGTGCGCCGGCGGTGAACGCGTGATGGTGGTGGGACTCACCGGCAAGCAATGGCGTGCCATCGTCGATGCCTCGGGGTTGGGTCCACAGTTCGATGCGATCGCTTCGCGGCTGGGGCTTGATCTTGCGCTCGAAGGCAACCGCTTCCTCGCGCGCCGCGAGATCGGGCAGTTGCTGGGCGAGTGGATCGCAGCGCGCCCGCTGCCGGATGTGGCCATGGCCTTCGACGGCCAAGGCGTCTGCTGGAGCCGCTATCAAGACATCGCTGAGATGCTGAAGAGCGACGTGGAGTGCTCGCCGGCCAACCCGATGTTCGCGAGCGTCGAGCAACCCGGCGTCGGCCCGGTCCTCGCCCCGGGCATCCCACTGGACTTCCAGGGTTCGGGCCGTCTGCAGCCCGGACCGGCGCCCGTGCTGGGCCAGCATACCGAGCAGGTGCTGTCGGAGTTGCTGGGTATTGACGCGGCCCACTACGGCCGGCTGCATGACCGCGGCGTGGTGGGCGCCTAGGGTATTGAACCGCCGCGCCGAAGGGATGCGCGAGTCATCATCACGGCAGTCTGCACCACTTCATCGAGCGGTCCCTGCGCAGCGCTCCACCATTCCACCGTCCAGTTGAGCCCACCGATGATCAGCATGCGCAGGGCTTTGCGCTGCGCCTTGCTGCGATAGGGCGTGCCCTCGGCCGCTGCATCCACCAGGTCCTTCCAGATCCGGCCGTACTGGTTGATCTCGTGCGTCAATGACTCGCGCACATGCTCTGGCACCTGCCCGGCGTTGCGGATCACGGCCTGGCTGTAGTTGGAGATTTCCAGCACGAAGCGCAGGTGCGACTCCACCGCAGCGCACAACCGATCCAGCGGTGGCGTGGAAGGGGAGAGCGCGGCCAATGCCTGGAGGGTGTGCTGGCGCACATGCTCGCTGCCCGTCACCAAGACGGCTTCCACCAGCGCCTCACGCGACTCATAGTAGTAATAGAGCGTGGCGACCTTCAACTGGGCCTGCGTGGCAATGTCGGTCAACTTGGCGCCGGCGAAGCCCTTCTGGCTCAACACCAGCGCTGCGGCGTCGAGGATGCGCTGGCGCGTGGCGTCCGACTTCTTCAGCTCTTCGGCTGGCTTGGCTGATTTAGCGGCCTTGCCGGCGCGCAGGCGCGGGGTGGTGCTTGGTTTGCTCATGGATAGGAATTGTGGCTTGCGATCGGGGCTTGCACCCGCGCGGGCTACGTTTAAAATCGAAAGTCGATTCGAAAAATAAAACGTGGCAACCAGACAAGGAAATCATGTCATTACCCACCAAGGAAATCAGCCGCGTGATCCAGGAGCGCTTCGCCGCTTATGAGTCGGGCGATCATGCCCGCGTCATGGGCCTCTACACCGTTGATGCCGCATACTGGGACACCAAGTGTCCCGCACGCATGCAAGGCCGCGCCGCACTGGCGAAGTACCTCTCGGGCTTCCTGGGCAACTTCGACCTGCGCTACGCCATGCTGGAGGAGCACCGTCTGGAAGGGCGCGACGCGGCGATCGTGCTGTGGGAGTGCGCCGTCAGGCGCCGCCTGCCGGCGGGCGGTTTCGGCACCGAGCTCGTCATGCAGCGGGGCATGACCCTGATCGAAGTGCAGGACGGCCTCGTCTCGCGCGACGAGGCCTACATGGATCTCGCATCGCTCGACCCCTTGCTCGCCCAAGCTGCCGCTTAAGAAGGGATCACCATGCTCACCGATCAGGAAATATTCAGCGCAACGCGACGTTGCATCGACATGTGGAACACCCTCGACCTCGAGGCCACGCTCGATACCTACACCGACGACGTGACCTACTGCGACCCGAAGACCGGCAAGCGCATCATGGGCAAGGCCAACCTGCGCCGTTACCTGCGCAAGTTCTTCGAACGCTGGGACATGCAGTTCGTCGTCACCGAGGAGTACCGCCTGGAAGGGCAGGACGGGCAGGCCGTGTTGTGGAATTGCGAGATCAAGCTGCGAGAAGGTGGACCGAGCCGTACCGTTCGCGGCATGGACATCTGCATGGTGCGTGGCAACCGGTTGAGTCGTGACGAAGCCTATATGGAAACGTCCGTCCTTACCGAGCTCCTGAAGCTGACTCCTTTGTCACCTCCACGTTCTTGAAACCGTTCACGAACAGCTCCGAGATCCTTCGGGCGAGCTCGGCCGGTGCGATGGGGCCATTGCGCCGGTACCAGGTAAAGGTCCAGATCATCATGCCGTACAGGAGCAGGGCATAGGGCGTCTCCACCTGCTCTTGCGCCATGAGCTTCGGGTTCATCTCGCGCAGCAGACCTTCCATGAGGCTCGTCATCTCGATCTCCAGCTTGCGCACATGTTCGCGTTGCCCGCGCGGCAGGAATTTCAAATCGTTCATGAGCATGATGTGCTCGTCGCGCGACCGTGCCGCGCCCTGCATGAAGCTGTCCACGAATTGCGCGAAACGCTCCTCGGCCGGCAGCGCCAGGTGGACGATACGGATCAGGTCTGCCACCTGCCGCGTGATGTGCTCGTGAACGATCGCATACAGCAGGTCTTCCTTGCTCGGAAAGTAATGGTAGAGGTGCGACTTCGAAGTGCCGCAGGCCTCGGCCACGTCCATCATGGTCGCCACGTCGAAGCCCTTGCGCGCGATCAGAGCCGCGGCCTTGCCGAGGATGACGTTGCGCTTGTCCTCATAATCGTGAGCTCGAACTCGTGTCATTGCGCCCTCCAGGCCTGCGATGTGGCGGACCCTATTGCATTGCCGGGTCACCGGCTTTATAGTTAGACCGACGAGTCGGACTATAAATAAACTTGCCGCCAATGTGATTAGGGAAATCATGGAGAACACAACAAATTCTGCACTGGTCATAGTAGGCGCAGGCCACGCGGGCAGCGAGCTGGCCGTCTCGGCGCGTCAGCAGGGCTGGCCCGGACCAATCATTCTCCTGGGGGAGGAGGGCGTGCTGCCTTACCAGCGCCCGCCATTGTCCAAGGCATTCCTGGCGGGCAAGGTCGATGCAGAGTCGCTCGCGCTGCGTTCGCAATCGACTTACGACACGGCGCGCATTGAACTCCGCCTAGGCGCGCGCATGACGCGAATCGACCGCGCCGCGCACCAAATTGAACTGGCCGACGGAACACGCATCCCGTACGCAAAACTCGCGCTGTGTACGGGCGGGCGGCCCCGGCAACTTGCCTGCGCCGGAATCGACGCGCACCACCACCCCGGCAACCTGCTGTACCTGAGGACGCAAAAGGATGCGGAGGCGATCCGCTCGCGCCTGCAGCCCGGCTCGCGCCTGGTTGTCGTCGGCGGAGGGTATGTCGGGCTGGAGGTGGCGGCATCCGCGATTGCACTGGGTGCGAACGTCGCCTTGCTCGAAGCGCAGCCGCGCGTGCTGGCACGCGTCGCGGGGCCCGCGCTGTCGACGTTCTATGAAGCCGTGCACCGCGCCGCCGGCGTGGACGTGCGGACCGGTGTCTCGCTGCGCAGGATTCAAACGCTAAATGGCAGGGTCACCAGCATCGAGTGCGAAGACGGCGAGAGCTTCGCGGCAGACCTGGTGGTCGCGGGCCTGGGCATGCTCGTGAACGACGAGGCCGCGCGTGTCGCGGGCCTCGCCACCGACACCGGCCTGGAAGTCGATGCCTTCTCACGCACGCGCGATCCAGACATCGTGGCGGCGGGCGACTGCACCGTGCACCACAGCCCGCTCTACAACCGCAGCATCCGCCTGGAATCTGTTCCCAATGCACTCGAGCAGGCACGCGCTGCCGCTGCCTGGCTGTGCGGCAAACCGAAGGCGAACCAGGGTGTGCCGTGGTTTTGGTCGGATCAATATGACCTCAAGCTCCAGATGGTGGGCCTGTCCCAGGGCTACGACCGTTGCGTCCTGCGCGGCGATCCGGCGACCCGCAGTTTCTGCGCGTTCTACCTGCAAGGGGACCGGCTGCTGGCGGTAGATGCGGTCAACCGGTCGCAGGACTTCATGCTCGCCAAGCGCGCATTGGCTCAGCCATTGACGTTGTCGCCAGACGCGGCTCTGGACGATGAGTCGCGGCCTCTGAAGGAACTGCTCACCGGCCGCGCCATCGCCGCTGTTACGGGTAATTCCTAGCCAGTCGGCTTGCAAGGCGTCTTGCAGTTTGCAGTTCGATGGCCTACATTTTCGAATCGAAATTAGATTTGAAAAAGGAAAACATCGCCATGCAACTGAAATCTGCACCCACCGTGGCGCCGGCTGTCGTGCCCTATGGACACCCCGACTTCTTCGATGCTTACGGCGCCGCCTGGGGTTTCAAGGAAACGCTGATCAGCTTCTACGCGGCCGACGGCGAGTACACCGACAAGGCCTCGATGGTCATCGTGAAAGGGCACGAGATGCTGGCGCGCTTCATGAAGGTGTACCTGCAGTTTTCCCCCAAGTGCACGGTGACCTTCACCAACTGGGTCAAGTCCGACAAGGGCTTCGCGGCCGAGTGGGTCTGGGAAGGCACCAACGATGGCCCGCTCCGAATGCACGGGCAGGAGAGCCCGAAGAACGGCAAGCCTTGGTCCATCCCCGGCATCTCGATCTGCACCGTCAATGCGCAAGGAAAGATCCAGACTCACGCGGACTACTGGGACTCCGACGCCTTGCTCAAGACCTGGAAGTGATCGTCCCCCCCGGGCCAACTGGAGATTCCCCGTGAACAAGTTCCTGCACCAGCTTCTTGCGGCATCCCTCGCCGCCGCCGCCCTTTGCGCCCATGCCCAGCAACAGGGCGTGAGCGATACTGAAATCCTGATCGGCGACGTGATGCCGCTGACCGGGCCGCCCGCGCTCGGCGGCATCGCCCACAACATCGGGGTGCGCGTCGCCGTGGCCGAGGTCAACGCCGCGGGCGGCATCAATGGGCGCAAGGTGCGCCTGATCACCGAGGACGATGGCTACGTCAACACGCGCACCATCCAGGCGGTGCGCAAGCTGGCGACCGTGGACAAGGTCTTCGGCATTACGACCGTCTCCGGCGCCAACCAGGGCCTGGCGGCGCTGCCGGTGATCGAACAGACGGGTGTCCTGACGTTCAGCGTCATGGGCTTTTCCAAACAGCTCTACGATCCCATCAAGAAAAACGTCTTCGTCATCGGCCAAACCTACGATGTGCTGTTCGACGATCTGACGACCTTCATGGCCAAGAAATATCCGGGGCGAAAGTGGGGCATCGTGTCGCAAGACGACGAGTCCGGCGAGATCGTGCGCGAAGGATTCGAGAATGCCGCCAAGGCCGCGAACCTGAACGTGGTGTCTCGCCAGATCTACAAGAAGGGCCAGCAGGACTTCTCCTCCGAGATGTCGAAGTTCAAGCGCGATGGCGGCGACATCCTGATTGCCGGCGGGATCGTCAACGAGAACGTGGCCATGGTCAAGGAGTTGGAGCGCCTGGGCATGAAGGTGCCGATGGGCATGTTCTATGTGGGCCGCTATCCGATCACGCTGGAACTGATGGGTGCATCGAGCGACGGCACCTTGTGGGCCGACTATGTCGAAGCCGAAACCGGTCCGAAGGGCTCCGCCTTCCTCGAGCGCGTGAAAAAGACGGTGACAGAAGATGAGTTCAAGCGGGTGAATCGCTTCACGCTGACCGGCTATGCCTCGGCCAAGACGATGTTCGAGGCGATCCGCCAGTGCGGCAAGGCCGTCACCTGGGCGTGCGCCATCGATCATCTCGAAGCCATGAAGGGCTTCGACACCGGTGTCATGGCGCCTGTGGCGTTCAGTAAGACTTCTCACTTCTCCGTGCAAAAGCCCGTCGTGATGGAAGCGGTGTACGGCACGCGCAGCTTCAAGCCGGTGCAATGACGCAGATGCCGCCGGAGCCCGGGGGCCTCGCCACACCAATCCGCTCGATTGCGCGCACGGCGGCATGCTGGCATCTCTGGCCGACATGACTCTGGCCTGCGGCGCCATGTACCTGGCCGATGGATGGGGCCGCATCCTGCCGACGATCTCCCTCCAGATGGATTTCCTGGCACCCGCCCGGATGGGCGCGTGGGTGGAAGGGCGCTGCGATGTGCTTCGCGCGACGGGTTCGCTCGTCTTCACGCAGTGCCTCATCCATGCCGATGGGCAGCCCGCGCTGCGCGCCAGCGCGGTGTTCAAGCTGGGCCCCGCTCCGCAGGACGACCGGCCCTGGGACCCGCTGGGCCTGCGCTAGCAGCGCCCGCTAGGGGAAAGTACCGAGAAGCGAGCGCCCCGCCCAAGACATAATTCATTGACAGTCCGACGCGACGGTCTATTAAAAACATGACAACCAATCCCTCTGCCAATGCGGCCACGCCGGCGCTGGCCGTGCACAACATCCAGGTGGTGTACGGCGGCGCGATCGAGGCAGTGCGCGACGTCTCGCTCGAAGTGCATGCCGGCCAGATCGTGGCGCTGCTCGGCTCCAACGGCGCGGGCAAATCCACCGTGCTCAAAGCCGTCTCGGGCGTGCTCGATGCCGAGGACGGCGAGATCGACAAGGGCACGATCGCACTGTTCGGCCGTGCGATCGAGAAGTTGCCGGCGCCGGAGATCGTGCGCCAGGGCATGGTGCAGGTCCCCGAGGGCCGGCGGCTCTTTGCCACGTTGACGGTGGAAGACAACCTGCTGGCCGGCGCGCACCTGCGGTCGATGGCGGATCTGGCACAGGCGAAGGAGTATGTCTTTGCACTGTTTCCCCGCCTGGTGGAAAAGCGCTCGACGATCGCGGGTTACCTGTCGGGCGGCGAGCAGCAGATGGTGGCGATCGGCCGGGCGCTCATGAGCGGGCCGAAGCTGCTCGCGCTGGACGAGCCCTCGCTGGGCCTGGCGCCGCTGGTCGTCGCGGAAATCTTCGACAGTATCCGGCAGTTGCGCGACAAGAGCGGCCTGACGATCCTGCTGGTCGAGCAGAACGCAAGCCGCGCGCTCGCGATCTGCGACTACGCCTACATCATGGAAAACGGCCGCGTCGTGCTCGACGGAACCGGCGAGCAGCTGCTCCGCAATGCCGACGTCCGCGAGTTCTACCTCGGCCTTTCCTCCAAGCAGGGCCGCACCCACATGAAAGACGTGAAACACTACAAACGGCGCAAGAGGTGGCTGTCATGAGCGGCGCGAACGGCATGGAGACGCCGGTCCTCGAAGTCAGGAACGTGTCGAAGCGCTTCGGCGGCGTGAAGGCGGTGAACAACGTAAGCCTGCGCGTCATGCCGCGCGAAATCGTGAGCCTGATCGGACCCAACGGCGCCGGCAAGACGACGACCTTCAACCTGATCAGCGGGGTGCTGCCGCCTTCGGAAGGCCAGATCATCTACCGTGGGCAGGACACATCGAAGCTGCGCTCGTCGGATTTCGCGCGCATGGGCATCGGCCGCACCTTCCAGAATCTCGCGCTCTTCCGGCATGGAACCGTGGTGGAGAACCTGATGGTCGGGCGCCATGTGCATTTCAAATATTCGGTGCTCGAATCGCTGGCCTTCTGGGGGCGGCCGCGCCGCGAGGAGATCGAGGCGCGCGAAAAGGTCGAGAAGATCATCGAGTTCCTGGAGATCGAGGAGTTGCGCGACAAGACCGTTTCGCAACTGGCATATGGCCAGCAAAAACGCGTGGAGCTCGGCCGCGCGCTGGCGTGCGAGCCGCATCTGCTGCTGCTCGATGAGATCGTCGCGGGCATGAACTGCGAAGAGAAGGAAGACATCGCACGCTTCACCCTGGACATCCGCGATGAATTCGGGATCGCAGTGCTGATGATCGAACACGACATGCAGGTGGTGATGGACCTGTCGGACCGCATCTATGTGCTGGACTTCGGCGTGCTGATCGCACAGGGCACGCCCGCGCAAGTCGCGGCGGACCCCGCGGTGCTGGCGGCCTACCTCGGGGAGGAAGCCCATGCTTGAACACGACAACCTCATTGCCGGCAACGTGACGATGCCGGGTCTCTTGCGGCTGCGGGCGCAGGAGCGCGGCTCGCAAGTCGCCCTGCGCGAGAAGGACCAGGGCATCTGGAAGGCGCGGACCTGGGCGCAGTATTACCGCGACGCCCGGCGCACCGCGCTCGGCTTCATGAAGCTCGGCCTGCAGCGCGGTGACCGCATCATGATCGCTGCCGAGGATGTGCCCGAGTGGTATTACGCCGACCTGGGCGCGCAGATGATCGGCGTGCAGGTGGTGGGCATCTACCCCACCAACCCCTGGCCCGAGTTGCAGTACATCACCCGCCACTGCCAGGCGAAGGTCGCCATCACCGGCGACCAGGAACAGACCGACAAGGTGCTGGACGCCATGAGCAACGGCGAGGGCCTTGCGCACCTGGCGCAGATCTTTTGCGTCGACATGAAGGGCCTGCGCCGGTACGAACCCGGCAAGCCGGACAGTTTTGCGAACCTGCTGGCCCTGGGCGACCAGCTGCTGGCGGAGGACCCCGATGCGGATCGCCGGCTCGACGCCATCATCGAATCGCTGGTGCCCGATGACATCAACATCCTCGTCTACACCTCCGGAACGACGGGGCCGCCCAAGGGCGCGATGCTGACCCACCGCAACATCGCGTACGGTGCGTATGCCTATGCGCATGCGCGCCAGATGATCGGCAAGCGTTTCGAGTCGGTATGCTACCTGCCGCTGTGCCACCTGGCCGAGAGGACCTACTCCACGGTGCTGCATCTCATCACGGGCGGCTGCGTGAACTTCGCGGAGTCGATCGACACAGTATCGACCAATGTGCGCGAAATCGCACCGACCTTCTTTTTGGGCGTGCCGCGCATCTGGGAGAAGCTGCAGCAGGGCTTTGAGTTCCGCATGAAGGACAGCTGGAAGCTGCAGCAGTGGGTCTACCGCATCGGCATGCAGCGGGGCCGAGTGCTGTCGGACCGGCGCGCCGCGCAGGGCCGCCTGACCCGCCTGGCCGACCTGCTCGAGTTCGGGTTCTGGTATTTGGCGCTGTTTCGCAACATGCAGCGGCACATGGGCCTGAACCGCAGCCACACCCGCATGTGCGGCGGCGCCTCGGTGTCGCCCGAGACGCTGAAGTTCTTCGACATCATCGGCCTGACGGTGGCGCAGGGCTATGGCCTGACCGAGGCGGGCGGCCTGGCCTTCGTGCAGGTGCCGGGGCGGCCCTATGTTTCAGGCAGCAGCGGGCCGGCCATGGAAGGCGCGCAATGGAAGCTGGGCGAAGACGGCGAGATCTTCATCCGATCGCCCGGTGTGTTCAAGGGCTACCTGCACGACGAGAAGGGCACGAATGACGTGCTTGATGCGGACGGCTGGCTGGCCAGCGGCGACATCGTGGAGATTCGCGGCGGCGACGAGGTGGCGGTGGTGGACCGCAAGAAGGCGATCATCATCACG
>Ga0075370_10000624_pt1 | contig 13681 bp, 12 predicted proteins | sample EndMethybrTD3035_FD_71398 | JGI IMG/M metagenome (GOLD analysis project Ga0075370, IMG submission 71398) | Populus endosphere microbial communities from Tennessee, USA - Endosphere MetaG P. TD hybrid TD303-5 | ecosystem: Host-associated > Plants > Roots > Endosphere | place: USA: Tennessee... | reverse complement strand
GGTTGGTGCGCAGCGACATGCCGAGATCACCCTTCAGCACACCCTGCAGCCAATAGCCGTATTGGTAGATGACGGGATCGTTCAGCCGGTATTTCTCGCGCAGAAACTCGAGGACCTGCGGATCGCGCTCTTCGCCGGCCATGGCAAGGATCGGGTCGCCCGGCAAGAGCTTCTGCAGGGAAAAGACGAAGACGGAAATGATCAGCAGCGTCGGTATGGCGACCAGCAGTCTTTTTCCGATGTAGGTGTACATGAGCGCATCCTGATCTCGGTAAGGGCCTGCGGGAGATGTCTTTCCCGCAGGCTGCTGTCGAACTAGCTGCCCTTCTTCACGCCGGCGAGGCGGATCATGCCGTCCGGCGAGGCTACGAAGCCGGTGATCTTCTTGTTGTAGCCCCAGATCCAGGCCTGATGGCCGAGATAGATGATCGGCAGGTCTTCGTTCAGGATCGCCTCGGCCGCATCATATTTTTGCTTGCGCACCGCATCGTCCTGCGACTGGCGAGCTTCCAGCAACAGCTTGTCGACCTCAGGATTGCTGTACTTGGAATCGTTGAGGCCGGCGCCGGTGGTCACAAACTGCTGGATATTGCCATCCGGATCGGCGCGGCCGGACCAGTCGGAACGGCTGAGCTGATAGTTGCCGGCCGTCTGCGCGTCGAGCAGCGTGGCGAATTCGGTCGATTTCAGCGACACGTCGAAGCCGGCTTCGGCCACCATCGACTGGATGATCTGCATCATTTGCATCGAGACGGGATTGTTGGCGACCGCGAGTTCCACCGGCACGCGATCGTAGCCCGCTTCCTTGATCAGCGCCTTCGCCTTGTCGACGTCGCGGGTTGGAACTGGGATGTCCTTGTCGTACCAGGGGCTGTTTGGCGCGAAGGGCTGGTTGCCGGCAAGGCCGGTGCCGTCATAGACGATCTGCATGGCGGCATCGCGGTCGATCGCCAGCGAGAAGGCCTGACGCAGGCGCTTGTCCTTGCCCATCGGATTGTCGGCGCGCGCACCATTGCCGACATTGGCGTAGACGCCCAGCCAGCCGGTACCGATGGCATCGGCATAGACGAGATTGCTATCGCTCTTGACGGTGCCGGCGTCGGAGGCGGCGACGCGCTCGATCATGTCGAGATCGCCCGAGCGCAGGTTAGCCAGGCGCACCGTCGTGTCGGGGATCGGCAGGTAGGTCACCTTGTCGATGAAGATATTGTCCTTGTTCCAGTAGTCTTGGAACTTCTCCAGCACGATACGGTCCTGCTGCACGCGCTCGACGAACTTGAACGGGCCGGAGCAGACGGGATGGTCGCCGAACTTCGCACCAGCCGCCTTGGCCGCGGTCGGCGAGACCATCATCCCGGAGCGGTCGGAAAGCTGGGCAAGCAAAGTGACATCGGGCGCCTTCAGCGTGAAGGTCACTTCATGTTCACTGGATGCCTCGACCTTGGCGACGGAGGAGAGCTCGCTCTTGCGGCGCGATTCCGGCAGGGTCTGGTAGCGCTGGATATTGTCGACCACGGCCTGTGCGTTGAACGGCGTTTCGTCCTGGAACTTGACGCCCTGGCGCAATTCCATTGTCAGCTGCTTCCCGTCTGCGGACCATTTCCAGGAGGTGGCAAGCTGCGGCACGAATTTGAGATCCGGCGTCACATCGACGAGCTTGTCGCAGAGTGCGGTATAGACGATGCGGCCGACGAAGGTGCGCGATTGTGCCGGATCCAGCACGTCGGCATCGTCCTGAAGGCCGATCTTGAGTTCGACGGCAAAGGCCGGCAGCGCGATCAACACGCCGGCGGCCAGCGATGTCAGAAATTTGGCGATCTTCATCCTGTTCTCCTGTTTATATTTTTGTTTTCAATGCGGTTCCGGCCGGTTTCCCCTCCGGTCGGGCAGTCTCGGCGCAGTTGCGCCCATGGTCAGTCAAGCGCCTTGGCCAGCTCCCTTTGCAGTGGCTGGGCGTCGAGCGAGGTGACACGGATCAAGCTCTCCTGCAGCATCAGCAGATGCTGGCGCATGGCCTCGGCGGCCTTCATCGGATCGCGCGCTGCGATCGCGTCGATGATCGTCATGTGCTGGGCGTAGGAGGCCGGGCGCGTGTTGTTGGTGCTGCGGGCCAATTCGCGAATGGTTTGCCACGCCTCGTCCTGGCGGACGTGGTTGATGACGTCAAAGATCGTCAGGAAGAACTGGTTGCCGGCGCTCTGCGCGATCAGGCGATGCAGTGCGCCATCCCAAAGCTCGCGGCTATCGGCATCGTCGCTGGCAACGATCTTCTTCGTCAGCTCGTACATGCGCTCGATATCGTCGGACTTGGCACGCATGGCGGCGAGCTGGGCGAGCTGCGGCTCGACGCGCAGGCGCACCTCCATGATCTCCATGAGATTGGTGCCGGCAATCATCGAGCCGACATGCTGGCTCCAGTCATCCGGGCGCTGGCCGGCATAGGTGCCGGACCCCTGGCGCCGCCAGATGCGGCCTTCGGTCTCGAGCACCTCGAGCGCGCGACGGATGGCGCGGCGACTGACGCCAAATATCTCCGAAAGTGCCCGCTCGGTCGGCAGTTTCCCATCCGGCAGCAAACTGTCCGAGCCCAAAAGACCCCGGAGCTTCTCCAGGGCATGGGTCGAATTTTCGGGAAGGCCGCTGGTTGCCATGAGGTGAAATGGTCCGAACCAATTTTCGATTGGTTCGATACAAGTTCAACTTGATCGCAGCGTCAAGCTCTTTTTTGTGCAAGTTGGATCAATGCATAATGTTTGCGCAGTGGCCCCCAGCCGGGACTGCTACCGGCCGCTCGAACGTGCCGAGAGCGACACCTCAGGCGCGAAGGCAAAATCCTTGTCGAAGGGATAGGTCGGCTTCTGCTTGCGCAGCCGCGGCAGGCGTTCGACGAACTGGTCGACCACACCGGGCGAGAGCGCCATCAGGTTCGGATTGGCGATCGGAGCCAGCTCCGGCGACAGATAGCCGGATTTCACGACGATGATCTTGGCTTGATGCGGATCGAGGCCGAGGCGGGTGAAGTCGGCGATGTTGTGATAGGGGCGGCGTTTTGCCGATAGAACCAGATCGATACCGCCGATGGAGACGACGGCTTGCCGGTCTGCTGCATCGTCGGTTTGCAGCAGGAATTTGACAGTGAATTCAGCTCTTACCGGTTTGCTGCCCTTGGTGTCGAGCGAGGCACCGACGGTGAGATCGAGCTTTGCGCCAACGCCGCCTGCATAGCAGGCCTCGGTCGCGGCCTTGTCGGCGATCCCGGCGAAAACGACGCCGTCAGCACCCTTGGCAATCAGTTCCGCCAGCACGTCGGCGCGGTCGCCGACACCGCCGCCGGTCGGATTGTCGCCGGATTCGGCCAGCACCACCGGAGTAGTTGGGCTCGTGATCGCCTTGGCGACGCATTCCTCGATCGAGCCTGTCTCGCAGCCGAAGACGAAATCCCGGCGCACGTCCCAATAGGCTTGTGCCAGCCGTTTCGCTTCGCGCTCCAGCACAGAGCGATCCGTGCCGGTCATGATGGCAGCGGCGGTGGCGCGCGGCTCGTCAGCCCACACATAACCCACCATCAATGAGGCATCCCAGACGCCGTCGATGGCGTCGATGCCGGGCAGCAGATCGTAGAGGCTCTTGGCCGGTTCATCGACCGTGCTGGTGCGCTCGCCGGGCAGGACGACCGGGATCGGCGCCCAGAGCAGGATCGGCTTCACGCCGGTCTTCAGGCTCTCGGTCAGCATCTTGACCGCGCGGCGCATGGTTTCCTCGACATCGATATGCGGTGCGGTGCGATAGGTGGAATACATGTCGAGCGCGTCAATGATGCGCTGGGTGACGTTGCCGTGCAGGTCATAGCTGGCAGACAGCAGGCAATCGTCGCCGACAAGGGCGCGGGCGGCTGCGATCCAGTCGCCCTCGGCATCCTCCATGCCCTCGACATACATGGCGCCATGCATGGCGAGATAAAGCCCGTCGAGCGGCAATAACGGCTTCAGGCGCTCGAGGAACTCCGCCTTGAAAGCCTCATAGGTATGGCGGGCGACCGGGCCGCCGGCAATCGCCCGGGCGTGGATCGTCGGTAGGAACTCGGCGTCGTAATCTCTCAGGAAAGCGAAATACGGCGCTGCAGTCAGCGCCTCGCCGCGCACGATGCGGAAATCTTTTTCTTCGGCCAGGACCGGATTATACGTGCTGCACTCGGTATGAATGCCGCCGACGGCGATACGCATGGGAAACCTCTAATTCGGGTTGGGACCAATCAGGAAATTATGGGCGGCGATGCTGGCGGCGCCTCGCGCCCAGACGTCGCTGTCAACACGCTGGGTGCGGATCGGCGTCTGGCCGGCATAGCGGGGCAGCACATTGGCTTCGATCGCCTGCTGCATGACGGTGCCGAGCAGTCCGTCGAAATTGCCTTCGACATGGGTGACCAGGATCATGCCGGGATCATTGAACTGGATCAGGTGCGCGATCGCCAGACCAAGGGCGCCGCCGGCCCGGTGCAGGATGCGGATGGCGGCGGCATTGCCGACCGAGGCCTCTTCTTCCAGCTCGGTCAATGACGTGCAGGCAAGACCTGCCGCCTTCGACATTTCCTTGATTGCCTTCATCGAGGCGACCGTGTCGAGGCAGCCGCGCTTGCCGCAGCGGCAGGGCGAACCCTCTAGCTCGATGGTGCAATGGGCGATTTCGCCGGCGCCGCCGTGATTGCCGCGATAAAGCTTGCCGCCGATGAAATGGGCGCAACCGATGCCATCGCCAAACGAGACGGCGCTGAAATTCAGAATGTCGCGCGCGCTGCCAAACAGTTTCTCGCTGACGGCCACCGCCTTGGCATCGTTCTCGATGAAGGTCTCGATGCCGGTCTTCTCACGAATGATCCGGGCAAGCGGCACGTCCTGCCAGCCGAGCAGGGTGGATTGTACGCAATTGGCTTGCTTCTCGTCGACGAAACCGGAGAGGGCGACGCCGAGACCTGACAATTTGCCGGCCGCGTCCGGCTGCCCGGCAAGCAGTTTCGGTAGTGCATCGGCGACCAGGCCCGCGATGATCTCCGGATCACGCGATAGCGGCATGGTCTCTCGTGCAATAATCTTGCCGTTGAGGTCGCTGAGGACCATCGGCGCCGGATCCTCGAGCAGCGAGATACCGACGAAAAAGGCGCCTTCCGGATACAGGTCGAGCAAGATCGATGGTCGGCCCTGGCCGTAGACCGTCTCGGTCTCATGGAGAACGCCGAGGCTGATCAGATCGCGGGCGATGCCGCTCATCGCCGCCTTGCTGAGCCCCATTGATGCGGCGAGAACCGTTCGGCTGAGAGGGCCGGATTCGCTGATGACGCGTAGAAGCTGCCGCTGCGAGGAGGTGAGCAATTCGATGTTCCGCCTGCGTATTTAGTCTGACAGTAAGTTCGGAAAGTGAACAAATCAATCGTAATAGCTTGCGTTGAGGACCTAAATCCATAGAGCGCCCGATGGGCGAGAGGTCCGCAGGGTGGGATTGATTTTCTATAAGAAACCCTCGGTCAAGCTCACCATTGCCGCTATTGGCTCTGGTGGTAATACAAGATATTCACCCATACGGTTGACTATCACGCGTGATTTTGTATATTCAACCATATGGGTGAATAAATGGACGAAGACGCTCTGTCACGAATTCTGAAGGCCGCCGGCGATACCACCCGGCGACAAATCTTGACGCTGCTTGTTCAGGAGGGCGCGTTGAGAGTGACGGCGCTCGCCGCGCATTTCGAGATGTCCCTGAACTCCGTCTCCAAGCACATCAAGGTGCTGGAGGAGGCAGGTCTCGTCACCCGCAGGACCTTGGGCCGCGAGCATTTCATTGCCGCGGAGCTCGAACCGCTGAAGCTGACGGAGGGCTGGTTCGTGCAACTGAAGTCGATTTGGGAACTGCGCCTTGCGGCGCTGGAGAATCTACTCGTTTCGAAGGATGAAAGAGATGACTGAGCTTGAATTGACAGTGAACCGCACGATTGCGGCCCCGCGCGAGAAAGTGTTCAATGCCTGGCTTTCGCCTGAAATGCTGGCGAAATTCATGCGAACGCCGACGGGCGGTGAGGCGTCCAGGGTCAAGACCGATCCGGTCAAGGGCGGGCGTTTCTCGATCGTCATGATAACCGCCGAGCGGGAGATCCCGCATGCGGGCACCTATCTTGAGATCGACCCCCATTCCCGCCTCTCCTTTACCTGGGAGTCGCCATACTCGCTCGACGACAGCGTGGTGACCATCGATCTCGCTGAACTGGGTCCCGATACAACGGAAATCACCTTGAAACAGGTGAAATTCCGCAGCGAGGAGGCAAGACAAGGCCATACGAAGGGTTGGAACGCGATCCTGGACAATCTCGAAGAAAGCATCGTCTGAGATCAATCCACGGCCGGGCAGTCGTTCTGCCCGGCCGTGGATTTCCGCGCGCTGCCCTGAATTAGCGACTTGTCAGCCGGATGAGCATCGCGCAAGTTGCGATATCGCGTTTCATCGCAGGGCAGGGACCATGACCGCACCTCTTAACGACGAAGTCTTTTTGCGCCGTTCCTTCGAAGTGGCGGCGCGGGCGCGGTTGAACGGCAACCATCCTTTCGGCGCCATTCTGGTCGGACCTGACGGCACCGTGCTGATGGAGCAGGAAAACGCCTATAATCCGACGCAGGATATGACCGGTCATGCCGAGCGCGTGCTGATGACCAGGGCATCGCAGCAATACTCTCCGGGCTTTCTCGTACAATGCGCGATGTATACCTCCGCCGAACCCTGCGCCATGTGCGCCGGCGCCGCCTATTGGGCTGGCGTCGGCCGCGTCGTTTATGGTCTCAGCGAAAGCCAGCTCAAGGCGATCACCGGCAATCATCCGGAAAATCCCACGCTCGATCTGCCCTGCCGCGTCGTTTTCGAAGCGGGCCAGCGCAAGGTCGAGGTGGTGGGGCCGATGCTGTGCGAAGAGGCGACGGCGCTGCACGACGGCGTGTGGTGATCCGCCAACCTTTGTTAAACGGTTGACATCCGCAGGCGTAAGTATGCAATGCTTACCATAATGATTCAGCGGGCAATGCCCCTGGAGCTTCTAGCCCTCCGACGTCGATCTCAGGAATTTATCGTTCCCCCCATGGCCGTATTGACGGCCTATACGCGTTTGCGGTCGGGTGGACTTGTCAGAAAGGAATGTCATGTCCAGCACGGCCGATCGATCGAGACGTCCGTTGGTCATTGTTTCGATCATGCTGGCGACCTTCATGGTTGCGATCGAAGCAACGATTGTCGCCACAGCCATGCCGCACATCGTCGGCCAGCTCGGCGGCTTTACCTATTATAGCTGGGTCTTCTCCGCCTTTCTTCTGGCGCAGTCCACGACAACGGTGATCTACGGCAAGCTGTCGGATATTTTCGGCCGCAAGCCGATGTTGATCGGCGGCATTCTGATCTTTCTTGTGGGGTCAGCGCTGGCGGGCTTTGCCTGGACGATGGCCTCGCTGATTGCCTTCCGGCTGCTGCAGGGCCTCGGCGCCGGCGCAATCCAGCCGGTAACGATGACCGTGGTCGGCGACCTCTACAAGCTGGAGGAGCGTGCCAAGGTGCAGGGGGCGCTTGCCAGCGTCTGGGCGGTGTCGGCCGTCGTTGGGCCGCTAGTCGGCGGCATCATCGTTGACAATGTCTCCTGGGCCTGGATCTTCTGGATCAACCTGCCGATCGGCGCGCTGACCATCATCGGCTTCACGTTCTTCCTGCATGAGCAGATCACGCCGCGTGAAGCGAAGATCGACTATCTCGGCACGATCCTGTTTTCGATCGCTATCATCTCGCTGCTGGTGATCCTCACCGAGACCGACTCCGGCCTCGGCGTCCTCGGGCCGCTTGCAGCGGTCTTCGTCGTCACCGGGGCGCTGTTCATCTGGCAGGAGCGGCGTGCGCCGGAGCCGATCATCTCGATCGAACTTTGGAGCCGACGGCTGATAGCGACCAGCAATGCGGTCACGCTTCTGGCCGGCATGGCGCTGATCGGATTGACGACCATCCTGCCGATCTATGTGCAGGGCGTGCTTGGCCGCTCGCCGCTGGTGGCGGGGTTCACGCTGACCATGCTGATCGTCGGCTGGCCGTTGGCCGTGATGCTGTCGAGCCGTTTCTTCCGCGCCTTCGGCATCCGCAGGACGCTGCGTGCCGGCAGTTTCATGTTCCCTTTCGGCGCGATTTTTCTCGTGTTTCTGACGCCGGAAAGCAGCCCGATCCTGGCCGGCCTCGGCTCTTTTCTGATGGGCTTCGGCATGGGTCTCATCAGCTTGACCAGTATCGTCTTGGTGCAGGAAAGCGTCGAATGGTCGATGCGCGGCAGCGCCACGGCGTCGATCATCTTTTCGCGCAGCCTCGGCAACACGCTCGGCGCGACCGCCCTCGGCGCCGTGCTCAATATCGGTATCGTTCATTTTGGCAGCGGCGATCTGGCCGCCAGGCTGCATGAGGTGTTGAACCAGCCGACCGGTCTTTCCGATCTCGCAGCCGATCCGGCGATCCGCGGCGTCTTCGACGCGGCGCTGCACTGGAGCTTTTGGGGTGTCGTCGTGCTCGCCATCCTCGCGTTTGCGACCACCTGGCTCATTCCGGTGGCGCATGATGCCGGCCGCCGGCAGATACCGAAGACAGATGCGCAGGAGGCGATGACGCATTAGCAAGGAATGAATGAGCGCTACGGCTCTTGCGACGGTTGCGCCTCAGAAATCGTAGTCGTTGCCGCCCCAGGAATCGAGCAGGTGATGCGAGGCCTTGAGTGCGGCCTCGGGGTCGCGGGCGGCGATCGCGTCGAGAATGGCCTTGTGGTAGGGCAAAGCCCGTTTTTGGCCTTCGGCCACTTCGTCATGGCTTGAAAGTGTGCGGTTGGCGTAGATCGCGATGGCGATCAGGTCGATGAGCTGCGCGTAGACCATGTTGTGCGTGGCGGCGAAGATCGCAGTATGAAAGCGCAGATCGGCATCGGCATTGATGTTGATGTCGCCGAGAGTGGAAACCATGTCCTCATAGGCGGCGGCGATAGCGGCAATATCCGCGTCACTGCCGCGTGTGGCGGCGCGCGCCGTTGCTTCCGGCTCCAGCACGCGCCGGAGGTCTCTGATCGAGCGCATGATCTCGGCCGATGGCCCGGTCTCGTAGTACCAGACCATGACGTCGGTATCGAGATGATGCCAGTTGGCGCGTTCCTTGACGCGGGTGCCGACGCGGGTCTTGATTTCCACGAGTCCCTTGCCGGCCAGGCATTTCATCGCCTCGCGGATGACCGTGCGGCTGATGCCGAACTGTTCCACGAGGTCGGGCTCGTTCGGGAGCGTCGCCCCGACCGGATAGCTGCCGCCGACGATGCGGCGGCCGAGCTCGTGGACGAAATAACCGAAGACGCCGCGGCGGGGGATGGTGCCGTACTTGCGGACATAGGCATCGAATGGCGATTGCGTGACGATCATTTTCGAAATCGGGGTCGCCGGAGCAATCATTGCATCAATGCCATGTTTCATTCGTTGGACTCTTATGTCTGATTGGAAGGCGATGCGAGTGAAATCGCCAACTTATAGCGGCTCTAGCTGGCTTCACGCTGGTGCGTACAGGCTCGCTCGTGGTGGTTCCATAGTTGTTCGTTGTCGGTTTGGCCGTTCTCGTTGCGCCATATCTTGACGAAAACTTTACCATGTCTTGTATGGGCCTGCCTACTGGTCTCACATTGATCGGATTGTTCGATAAACGAGGGCGACGATGCGGGGGCATCGCGATCAAATTCTGATCCGGCGATTAAGCGAAATGTGATCGCTTCATCGAATGATGTGACGATTTCAGCCTATCGGTAACGGCGGGAAACCGTTTAGATGGCTGGGGATACGAGGCGGATTCGGAGCAGTTTTGGAATGAATGATATGTCCACGCGCAAGCGGGAGGAGGCAATGCAGACCTCCGGCTCCCGACCGTTGTTGATTGCGCTGCTCGTGGCTGGCGCCTTTTTCATGGAAAACCTCGATGGCACCGTTATTGCCACTGCCCTGCCGCAGATGGCAGCGTCCTTCGGCGCCCGGCCCGTCGATCTCAATATCGGCATGAGCGCCTATCTCCTGACGCTTGGTATCTTCATCCCGATCAGCGGCTGGATCAGTGACCGGTTCGGCGCGCGCCTGGTGTTCACCACGGCTGTCGTCATTTTCACGCTCGCCTCCGTCCTATGTGGTCTGGCGAACGGTGTCGGTTCCTTCGTCGCCATGCGGATCCTGCAGGGTATCGGCGGCGCGATGATGGTGCCGGTCGGCCGGCTTGTGGTCCTCAACAACACGCCGAAGGACCAGTTGATCTCGGCGATTGCGACGATCACCTGGCCGGCGCTGGTGGCGCCCATTCTGGGGCCGCCGCTCGGTGGCTTCATCACCGACCATGCGAGCTGGCGCTGGATTTTCTATCTCAACCTGCCGCTCGGCATAGTGGCGTTCATCTTCGCGCTCGTATTGATCCCGGAAACGAAAAGTGCGGCCCGCCCTCCTTTCGACTGGATCGGCTTCGTCATCAGCGGCTTTGGCCTCGCGAGCCTGATGTATGGGCTGGAGCTTATCGGCCGTCCCGATCCGGTCTGGCTGGAAGCCTGGGCCTATGTCATTGCCGGCTTTGTGCTGCTTGCCGCCGCTATAGTCCATTTCCGCAGAAGCGAGCATCCGCTGATCGACCTCTCAGGATTGAAGCTGCGGACCTTCGCCGTAACCATCTGGGGCGGCTCGCTGTTTCGCACTGCTATCGGCGCGGTGCCTTTCTTGCTGCCGCTGATGTTCCAGGTCGGCTTCGGGTTGAGCGCCTTTCATGCAGGCATGCTGACCTTGGCGGTCTTTGCCGGCAATCTGGCGATGAAGCCGGGTACGACACCGATCCTGCGGCGTTTCGGTTTCAAGCCGGTGCTGATCGTCAACGGCATCCTCAATGCGATCTTCATCGCCGCCTGTGCGCTGTTTTCCCCGGATACGCCGATCTGGTTCATCATCCCCGTGCTGTTCATCGGCGGCATGCTCCGTTCGATGCATTTCACGGCGCTGAACACCATCGCCTTTGCTGACATCCCGCCGCGGCAGATGACGGGCGCCAATACGCTGTTCAGCACGGCCTTTCAGCTGACGATGGGAATGGGGATTGCCGTCGGCGCCATCGGCATCCGCATCGGCCAGGCCATCAGCGCGCCGCTCGGCATGAGCGGGATCACCGCCATCGAATTTCGCCTGGCTTTCCTCATGCTCGGCGTCATCGCGCTCTTGGCCGTTCTCGACTGCCTGCCGCTCGATCCGAAAGCTGGGGATAACGTCTCGCGCAAGCGGAAGCCGAACGCCAAAAGGGCCGCCTGATCAGGGGTGGCCAGCCGAAAGCAATCGTCGTCCGGCGACTCAATAAGGATACTGAATGAAGTTGTAATGCAGCAGTAAAACGGGGACTGTGATCAAAAAGAGAAGAAATAGTGCGATGCTCGCTGCGCGCAGCACCTTCGTCCGGCGGGTGCGCTGGCCGGTCCAGTCATATACCATTTGAGCGTCCTCCTGTTCCGTACCTGCTAAAAGGACAAGAAATGGAGCACTAGTCAATATTGCCAATATGATTAGTCCTGGGGCGTCTCATTTAAAATGATATTCTAATATTAATATACTAATGGGCGGTTCGCGCCATTTTCCCTCATATTGAGCCAAATTGGTCTGGTTTTCGCGGAAAGGTCATTTTGTGATGCAAGTCATGGCTATATAACGAATGAGGATGTCCTTGCGGCCGTGCGGGGGCGGAATGACTTCTGAAAGAGGAAAGACGTGATGAGCAAGGTGCGTGCCCTGGTACTGGAGCGTCAGCATGAGTTGGCGCTACGCGATATCGACCTGCCACAAGAGGTCGGGCCGGGCGAGGTGAAGATCAAGATCCACACGGTTGGCGTCTGCGGATCGGATGTGCATTATTACACCCATGGCCGCATCGGCCCGTTCGTCGTCAATGCGCCGATGGTGCTTGGTCACGAGGCGGCCGGCACGGTGGTCGAAGTCGGTGCCGGTGTTTCTCATCTGAAGGTCGGCGACCGCGTCTGCATGGAGCCCGGCATTCCCGATGCCAATTCGAAGGCGAGCCGCCTCGGCATGTACAATGTCGATCCCGCCGTCACCTTCTGGGCGACGCCGCCGATCCATGGCGTGCTGACGCCCTTTGTCGTGCACCCGGCCAATTATACCTTCAAGCTTCCGGACAATGTCAGCTTTGCGGAGGGTGCGATGGTCGAGCCTTTCGCGGTCGGCATGCAGGCGGCGGCCAAGGCGAAGATTACACCCGGCGATACCGCCGTCGTGCTCGGCGCAGGGCCGATCGGCACCATGGTCGCCATCGCAGCCCTCGCCGGCGGCTGCGCCCGTGCTATCGTCGCCGATCTCGCCCAGCCGAAGCTCGATATCGCTGCGCAGTATCAGGGCGTGATCCCCGTCAACATCCGCGAGAAGAACCTGATCGAGGAGGTCAGGCGCCTGACCGACGGTTGGGGCGCGGATGTCGTCTTCGAATGCTCCGGTTCGCCGAAGGCTTGGGAGACCGTGATGGAGCTGCCGCGTCCGGGCGGCGTTATCGTCGCCGTCGGCCTGCCGGTCGCCCCGGTCGGCTTTGATGTCTCGACCGCCTCGACGAAGGAAGTCCGCATCGAGACCGTCTTCCGCTACGCCCATCAATATGAGCGCTCGATTGCGCTGATCGCCTCCGGCCGGGTCGACCTGAAGCCGCTGATCTCGGAGACGTTTACATTCGAGCAATCGATCGAAGCCTTCGATCGAGCCGTGGAAGCACGGCCGAGCGACGTCAAGCTGCAGATCGTTCTCGATCAGTAACCACTGCTTTCGCCGTCGCCTTGTTTCGGCAAGGCGGCGGTTTGTCTTTTGTTTCGCATGATCCCGTAGACGCCCCCGCAAATGCGATGCTAGCGTAGCGCGAAACAGCAGGAACACGGCGGCAACGCCGGAAAACGGGAAGGGTCGCGGTGCCGCACGACGTCGCATTGATAGCATTGATTGCCGCCGGTTTTGGCTTTGCCGCCATTTTCGGCTATCTCGCCGACCGGCTGCATTTGCCGCCGCTGGTTGGATACCTTGTCGCCGGTGTGATGATCGGCTCGGCGACGCCGGGCTTTGTCGCCGATATGGCGCTCGCTTCGCAATTGGCCGAGATCGGCGTCATCCTCCTGATGTTCGGCGTCGGGCTGCATTTTTCGGCGGCGGACCTGCTCGCCGTGCGCGGGGTCGCCATTCCAGGTGCGATCGGTCAGATCGCCATCGCCACGCTTCTGGGCATCGGTCTTGCGTCGCTGTGGGGCTGGGGCATCGGCGCCGGCCTGGTCCTCGGCTTGAGCCTTGCCGTCGCCAGTACCGTCGTGCTCCTGAAGGCACTGGAGGAGCGCAATCTGGTGAGTTCGACTAATGGTCGCGTCGCCGTCGGCTGGCTGATCGTCGAGGATCTGGCGATGGTGCTGGCGCTCGTCCTGCTGCCGGCCTTTGCAGGAGCGCTCGGGGGACATGCTGATGCGGGCGGCCATGCCGCCACGGGGTCGATCTGGCTGACCATCGGCATCACGCTCCTCAAGGTGGCCGCTTTTGCCGCCGTTGCGATCTTCATCGGCCCGAAGATCGTTCCCTGGCTGCTGACCTCGGTGGCG
>Ga0075370_10000623_pt1 | contig 13695 bp, 6 predicted proteins | sample EndMethybrTD3035_FD_71398 | JGI IMG/M metagenome (GOLD analysis project Ga0075370, IMG submission 71398) | Populus endosphere microbial communities from Tennessee, USA - Endosphere MetaG P. TD hybrid TD303-5 | ecosystem: Host-associated > Plants > Roots > Endosphere | place: USA: Tennessee... | reverse complement strand
GATATTTCTTCTCCTGGTAATATCCTTGCCAATCTACTTCATACCCACGAACATATAATTCACCTAAACTTTTTAATAACCTTTGACAGTTCTCTCGCTGATTCGTACTTTCTAAGCAAGTCAATTCCTCTCCATCTATGCAATCCTTGCCCATACCTATCAACGTCCCTTTGGGACCTATCTCTAAATAAACCTTATGGCCTAATCGATGCAAACATTGCATACCCTCATTAAATTGTACCGTCTCCCTTAGATGGCGAACCCAATACTCAGCATTTACCATCTCTTCTGTCACGAATGCACCGGTTAGATTCGAAACAAATGGAATCTTGGGTGAGGAATAGCGAATCGCTTTAGCAACGGTATAAAAATCACTTAATATAGGTTCCATTAACGAAGAGTGAAAGGCATGCGATACTTTCAGCATTTGATATTCAAATCTTTTTTCTGTATTCAAATGTTTTACTAGGATCTCTAATTTATCCAGTGGGCCTGATAGGACTGTGTTTCTCGGACCATTAAGTGCCGCGATCGAAATGCTAGACTCACTGGTTAAGTATGGCTGTACGTCTTCTTCACTTCCAAACACAACCATCATTCCACCACCTGGAGGTAGCGCTTGCATCAATCGTCCTCTCGCTGCAATCAAACGCAAGCTATCTTCTAAACTCATCACCCCTGCCACACAAGCTGCCGCATACTCTCCTACACTATGTCCCATTAATACCGTCGGTTTTATTCCCCAAGAAAACCATAATTGTGTTAATGCATATTCCAATGCAAATAAACTAGGTTGGGTATAACGCGTCTCATTCAGTAATTCACTAGCACTACCCCATAAAATAGTTGATAACGAATAACCAAGCTCGGTTTCTAATAATGCTGAGCAAATATCTAAAGCTTCACGGAAGACTTTATAATCTTGATAGAGTAATTGACCCATCCCTACATACTGCGACCCTTGGCCACTGTAAAGAAAAGCAAGTTGTTGTAAATTATTTTTTGCTACCTGCCTAATTAAGCATTTATTTTTAGAAAAAAATTCTAATTTTTTTCGTAATTCAAGTACGCTATTAATCGGAAAAGCAATTCGGTGATCAAAATGCAGCCGCCCTATGTTTAGGGTATAGCCTATATCATTTATATTTAATTCATCATCACTATTCACCGAAAGATACGTAAATAGTCTGTCAATATACTTCTCAAGAGCAACTTTATTTTTTGCACTGAGCGTAAACAGCAAGTGCTGCTCTGTTTTCTTATTGTTACTGCCAATTTTATTAAATTCTTCTAGCAAAATATGTGCGTTGGTACCGCCGGCTCCAAACGCACTAACACCTGCAATACGCGGCTTTATACAATTCCATGGCATAAGTTGAGTATTTACATAGAATGGACTATTTTCAAAATCAATGTTTTCATTTGGCTCACTAAAATGTAATAACGGTGGAATAGCTTTATTCTTTAAAGAAAGAATTGTTTTAATTAAACCAGCCATTCCTGCTGCAGTATCGAGATGACCAATATTTGTTTTGACAGAACCTAGTGCACAAAATTGATTTCTTTGGGTTTTCCTTCTAAATGCTTGAGTTAATGCAGCTACTTCTATTGGATCCCCCATTTGTGTACCCGTCCCATGCGCTTCAATATAACTAACATCTTCAGGGGATATATCAGCCAGCTCCTGAGCCAGAGTTAACACCTCTACCTGACCCTGAACACTAGGAGCCATATAACTTACTTTAGAGTTACCATCATTATTGATAGCAGAACTTCTTATCACAGCATGTATATTATCCTTATCTGCAATAGCATCTTCCAAGCGCTTTAATAGAACTACTCCAATACCATTTCCGCCAACAATTCCATCAGCGTTCTTGCTGAAAGTTTTACAATGCCCTGCTGAGGAATACATACCACCCTCACAGTATAAATAACCAGAATATATTGGAAAGTGAATTGCACTCGCTCCGGCTAAAGCCATATCACACTCACCACTGAGTAGACTTTGACACGCCATATGCACAGCAACTAATGAGGTTGAGCAAGCAGTTTGTATATTGACACTAGGACCTTTTAAATTAAATTTATATGAAATCCGTGTTGGAAGATATTCCGACTTATTAGAAATGATAACCTGTGGTCCCTCAAAATCATTTAAGAAATTACTTTTAGTGTTTAGGACTGTGGAAAAATAATCATTTATTCGATTACCTGCATATAAACTCATTCCCGTTCCGGCAAAAACGCCTACTTTTTTTATTATTTTTCCTGGAACCCAACCTGAATCTTCAAATGCTTCCCAAGCACACTCGAAAAAAAGTCTAAACTGAGGATCTAATAGTTGAGCTTCTTGGTTACTAAAACCAAAAAATTCAGCATCAAATAAATCAAAGTGCTCTAAATGTCCGCTAGCAGGAACATATAAGTTATTATTAACCAATTCATCTGGAACTTGCGATCTATGCAATTCACTTTTACTAAAGAAGCGAACTGAATCTAAGGCTTCTGATAGGTTCCTCCAAAATTTAGTGGGGTTATCTGCACCAGGAAATCGACAGGACATCCCAATAATAGCGATAGATAATTTATATTTATCATTATGAGTCGCTTCTAATTCCAACATATTAAATTATTTTTTCATTGATTAATTTCTTTTGCAGCCCTAGAAAATCTTTCCTTCTATCTCTTAATTTTTCGATATCCTCATGTAAACTTGCTGAAAAAGATCCTTTCGAGACTAAGAGCTCGCTAATATATTGAGATAAACTATTAACATTTGGATGCTTAAAAATATCCACTATAGTTAATTTAATATCAAAGTGGTTATTTAAAGCTGCCTGCACGGCTGGGATCATGAGCGAATGAGCGCCTAGGTCGAAGAAATTATCTTGATACCTTATATCATCTAGTTCTAATTTTTCTTTCCATATATTGCTCACCATAGAATTCACATTATCACTTTCGTTAAGCTGATTATTTTTAAAAAATTGATCGGAAAAACTAGTAATCGTTGGATATTTAAATAGATCAACTGCCTTTATATCAAGATTTAACTGGGTTTTTAATTCAGCTTGCAAGGGTGGAATCAATAAAGAATGTCCGCCTAAATCAAAGAAATTATCTTGTAAATCTACATCATCCAATTCAAGTAATTTTTTCCATATTTCCTGAAGTTTAGCGATGATATCTTGTTTTTCATGTAACTTCCCATTAAGCTTTGAATTTTGTGCAAGCAGTTCATTTTTAACCGATACTTTATGACCAAATCTATCATTTATTTTAAATGAACTACTTTTATAACTAGTTTTAGATACGACAGCTTCTAAATTGATAACAGAATAATTATTATATTGATTAATGAATCGATTAATGCCATTTAACCCTATAAGAATATTGGGTTTATTGGCATGAAGTGCTAATAAAAATGATCCTAAACCTTGTTCTATGTCGAGGACTTCAAACCCACGACTTTTAGTTAGTTCTTCAAAATTTACATGGCTGGACATACCAAATTTTTGCCACATACTCCAAGATAAAGTCACTACATTACTTTTTTGCTGATAGTGAGCCATCGCATCCTGAAATGCATTAGCCGCTGCGTAAAGTGCCGCGTTGGCTCCTCCAAAAAATCCATTTACGGAAGAAAAATTAATTAATCGTGCGTTTGAATTCTGTTGACATACTTTTATTAAATTAATTGTTCCTATAATTTTAGAATTGGTATATTGATAAATATCTCGCTGGATTATATTATCTAATGTGTGTAATTTAAAAATACCTGCTGTATGGAAAATAATGTTAAGTGGTTTATCAAATAGTTTACAATACTTATTCACTAAATCATGTAATAATTCTTTATTACAAACATCTACACTTTCATAAAAAATTTTATTATTCGCTCGCTTTAAATAAGCTAATTTTTCATTAGCATCTGATATTTGATCAAAATTCCTCCGGCCCAGTAATAAAATATCTATGCTAAATTTATCTACTAGTAGTTTTGCAATTTCATAACCTATCGCTCCAAATCCTCCAGTAATTATATAAAATCCATTTGACTTTAAAAAACTTTCTTTTATTGGATAATCTACTGATAAGGATTTCAGCCCTCTAACATAACGATCATTTTTATACAAAAGAACTTCCGATTCGGAAATTGGACTATTAAATTCTTTTAGAATTGCATCAATCGCAACTTTATCTAAGAGCCTCTCAATACTAAAGGATTTAAAATGAAATTTATTATTCTCGGCCTGAAAACTTTTTAGTAAAGCTACGGCAGACGAAGATATTCCGTCATAAACATAATCTATACCCCTCCATTCTTGTATCATATTCAAATAAATAAAACAGATATCCTGTTTAAAAAATTGGCAAATACCACGATAAAGATGAATCAAGCTTTCAATATGTAATTGAACAGATTTCTCTACAAGCTGATCGTTTATGTTAAATACTTTTGAATTTAGGTAAATTATCTGATTTATCTGCTCTTCTTGGGTCAACTTATGAAAAATATTAACGAAATCACCAGGGCGATGAATATCAATAATAAAACTATCATCACATTCTCGATATTCATTCCCACAAATGACGAATAAACAGTCAAAATAACTTGCTAAATAATAAACTAACGTGGTATTTCTTTCAGAAGCTTCTAAAAAAACTAATACCTTTCCGATAGATTTTTTACTATTATTAGGGAGTTGTTTTCTATACCATTTAGGCTCATAAAACCAATCAGGAATAAATTTATTTGGTTTAAACAACTTATCATATTGTTCCATCTGCTTAATATATTTATTTCCCAAAAAACCCTTTTTTAATTTTTCCTTTCTTATTTTACCAATGGTAGTTCTAGGAAATTCTAATTCATTTAAAACTAGTAAATACTCTGGGAAAGAACCTGTGTATTTAACGATAGCATTCCTAATATTTCTTAATGTATCCTCTATATACACAGAATCTTCAATTGCTATAAACGCGATAATAGTTTCAGCTGATTTATTTATTTCACGGATAGGAATTACACTAACACTTGTTTTTACTATGTTATCTATTTTTTGAATTAAATGCTCTATATCGACACAGCTGTAATTTTTTCCATATATAATAACAATATCTTTATCGCGACCTACTATTTTTAATCCTGAATTTGTTAAAACAGCACGATCTCCCGTATCAAACCAACCATCTTTGGTAAAAGAAGATTTTCCATTATTTATGTCTTGCAAATAGCCTTGCATCAATGACAAACTTTTTACTTGTAGCTTACCTATACTTCCTCTATATAAAATCTGGTTTTTATTATCTACAACTCGAATACTACAACCAGGAATTGGAAAGCCTATATTTGCGTATTGATTATAATCATATGTATTAGTAACTGAAAATTGATTCGAATAAACAACGCCCGATGCTGTCTCTGACATTCCCCATGCTGGATGCATAGCAGCTTGGTTCAAACGGTAATCGGCAAATATAGTTAAAAATAGCCTAGTAGATACAACATTTATAGCCTCACCACCATTCAAGATAAATTTAACACAACTCAAATCATAATTATTTACGCTGGTTTCTCTATTCCATTTGCTCACAATTAACTCATAAGCAAAACTAGGCGCCCATGTCACATTAACCCTATATTCATTAATATAGTTGATCCACCTAAGTGGATTTTCTAATATATGAGATGTCAATATGTGCACTTGTGTACAAGCAAGCAATACATCTCTGATGTGAAACATTACTAAGGCACCTACATGATCAAAAGCAAACCAATTTAATGTAATATCTTCCTTAGTAAATTTGTTGTGTAATATTGTACCTGCTGACCTGGCTAGTATACTCTGATGCGTATGTACTACTATCTTTGGCTTTCCTGTCGATCCTGATGTAACTAACATCAAAGCTCTATCTGAAGGGCTCAATATTGGAAAATTTTTAGCCTCTTTATAATTTTCTAATGAATCTAAAGGAAAACATTGCGCAGAAAAGCCAAAATAACTTTCTAGACAATTACTTAATTTTTCAATAACGCTACTTTTAGAAATGATATTAACTATATTCAATTGCTCTTTTAAAGAAGGGAATAAATTTAATACTTCGTCATTTTCATCAAATGATTTGATGGAAGGTATTGGTAATGGAATAATACCTCCTAGAATGCAAGCCCAAAATGCAATAACAAAATCTTTCCTACAATCTAAAGATAATACGGCAACACTATCCTTTTTCAGCCCTCTACTTTGTAGATAACCTAAATATTTTCTAGATTTTAAGAATAGTGAAGCGTAGGTCTCAGTTATCCGATCGTTTTCAGCTTTAATAAAGATAATTTTTCCATCAGGGTTATTGCTCGCTTCTTTTAGAGCCATATTTAACGTGGGGGGGTATTTGGACATATCCAACGCTAGGCCACTTAAAAATGCCTGACTTTCAGTACACCTATCTTTTTTTGTTTCTTCCAACTCTGTCTCGAATAAAGAATCAGAGGAAAGATCACAATATTGCAATGTATTACCAATTTCTAACAATGTATCTACATAATGCTCATTCCTCTCAATCAATGCATCTATAATTTCAGTATGGTAATTACCATTATTTTCTGAAAAAAAAGTATTGCATTGTTTTAATAAAACATTATCGATAACATAAATTTCTTTCAATTTCTCTTGATCAACTTGACCATTTTTATATGGGATCTTTGATACCAAAATAAAACAAATATTTTCATCATATTTATCAAAAAAACTATTTAATTTTTTCCTCAGTGAATCTAAACTGACATCTGCCTTTGGCTGAAAATAAAGGCACTGTATCTCACTTCCAAATGAATCTAGACGCTTTAATGAGAAAAAATCGACTATTTGAGTGCTAATTTCACTATGCAGGTTACTTATATTTTCATCTAGTCTTTCCATAGATTTAAATCCCTATTTATTAAAATTTTTTTGTAAAATTAACTCCAAAATTATTTGTAGTTCTTAAAGAATTATGGCCATAAGTATCTTCGCCAGACACTAAAACACATCCATAATTTGTTAAGTCAAATTTTCCACCATGTGCGATAAATTCCTTTTGATTAGGATAAACTTTTACATGAGTAGGCACATATCTTGACGAAATAGCAAATCGAGTTGATCTTTTAGTAATATTAGGATAAGAAGCATGTACACACTTTGCTGTAAAAATTACACATTCACCTGCTTGCATTTCCATCGCTACAGCTTGTTCTTCCTCTGGCAACCAATTAGAATCTACTTTAAACTCTTCAAAATCATATCCAAAAAATCCAGTATCCGACTCTACAGACTTATATTGCCCAAAACGACCTCTTTTAATTGCCTTAGATTCATCGTAATATAATTTTCTATGCGTGCCAGGCAAAAATTTCATGCATCCATTTTCTTTAGTTGCTTCTGTAAAAGTGGTCCAAACTGTCAAATCAATAGGAATGCCCGGTATTTCCTGAGTAGGCTCAAGCATTGGCTTACCTGTTGCATATTGGTATTTAGCTACCTGATGCCATTCGGTACCTCTACTTCCTGGAAATTTAGGAAAAAATTCAGTACGCCAACACAAAATATTATTGCTAATAATTTTTCGCAGTAGATCTACAATTTTGGGATGAGTGATATGATGAGTTAGTTCAAGAATATCAAAGTGTCTATCGTAGTTTACATTATTATCAAAAAGTATCTGTGATCGATCGAGGTTTTTTATACGAATTTCTTCTAATAAGACTTTTGCGTCATTAGGTTCATATAATTTAAATGGTCCGACAAATCCATTTTCATTAAAAAAATCCAATTCACTGTCTGTCATCGACATAACTATTCCCTTTTAAAGATGTCCATACTTGATTTATTAAATTTTCATTAAAGCAACAGCTCCCCAGCTAGTCGGAGAATTACTCAACAACAATAATTTTTCTCCTGATATAACAGTTCGATGAATAGATAAATCAATGAGATTGATTAGTGTATCTGCTGTATGAGCATGTGCAAATCTCTCAATATTATCGAAGTAGCACTGTCCAACATTAAAACCAATCTTGGAAGCAAACATCATGATGATATGCTTTAAATAGTTATTTGTAATCAACCAACTAAATTTTTCCGAAGTAAGATGAATTCTAGAAAATAATTTCCGTGTAACGGCTTCAAACCCATCAATACTACCCTTCACAAAATCTTCAAAACTTTCTTCCGGATCTAATTCTTCCAAGTTAGAAGAATGCATCTGCTCTGCGGAAAGTAACTGATATTCCCCCGTATTTTGAGCTGAAACCAAACACGCGACGGCTGCATCACTTAAAATAGAAATACCTGGCTGTATAATCCTTTCCTCATCTTGTCCGGGTTTTACTTTATTAGTACAAACAACTAATATATTAGTAGCTTTTTTACAAAAAATTAAATTTGAAGCTATTTGTAAAGCAACTGAAGAACTTGTACACTCGAGCATAAATACCCCAATTGGGTAAGCATTCTTCAATCCAAAATCATTCATAATAATATTAAATTTCGATCTGCTATAGATTGACTCGTCCCAGAAACTATCGGTAGCTAACACTATACAATCGATTGACTCCGGCAAACAAAAGTTCTTTGCTAAGGTCTTTTCAATTGCTGATTTCGCTAATTCATGTGGTCTTAACTGACTTTCAGTATAATTAGATAAACCTCTTGCTTTAAAAATATCTAGCAAATTTTTTTCATGCTCAAAAAAAGATAACTCAGAAATTTTTTTTTGTTGGCCCAGCTCGTAACCAATACTTCCTAAATAGCATTTATTCTCTTTCATAAAGTCCATTACAAGTAGCAATTTATCTAAAAATCAATTCTTCGCCAATAAGATACTCTGAGTTTTAAAGCCCGTACGTATACAGCAATTAACTAAATACACAAGTGGTATTTTATACTTAATCCAGACTAACAAACAACATTATTATACTTCTGAGAACAGAAGTACTTTTTAAAATCTTTATAAACAAACTGCGCATCATAAGTAAATAAATGTTTTTGAAAAGAAGTAGCAACCGTAGCGGCGGTATATAAATCACCAATATTTAATGGAAAAAGTTTCCATTTTGAAAGATCGGTTTGCTTGGCAGCAGAAATCTTTAACCAATCGTGGGTCACTGCAGTTTCATACAGGTTAACAGAAATATTAGCTAGATCTTCCGCTAAACCTATACCTTTTGCTTTTAAAAAAGCTTCTTTCCTAGTCCAACAACGAAAAAAAAATTCTTCTTTTTCTCGTTTACTCTCCAAAGTTAAAAAAACTTTCTTTTCAGAGGATGAGAAAATAGTTTCACCTAGACTTTCTATTGATCGATTTTTATCGTTATACTCTATATCAATACCTACGGGATCTTCCACTGTTATTGCTATAAGAATAAGCTCACGCGAATGTGATATATTAAACTGAATACTCAATGGACTTTGTAAGTTGGCTAATCTAGGCTTTCCATAACTTTCGATTTTAAAATGTAAGTTTTGGGGAAGACAGCCTAAATAGTTAGCTAGAATCAACCGCTTCATGCTGTGGGTTACTTGATAGCAATGACGATCTCGATAAAAAATAAATCGTTTAGCGCGCTTTAACTCTTCAAATGAAAGTAGTGAGATAAGATATTTGAATTGATAGTCGATATTTCCCAAATCGATTCGCCAAACATGTAATTCCGATCGGGTAATTGATAGCTTGACTGGCGGCCTGCTCCATAAAATCGAATCCATATATTATTATAAGCTAGAAACCTATGTATAAATTAATTCTAAGAAATCTTTTATTTTCAAATTAAAAAATAATTCTCTAACTTTACTTGGCTTAAATGTTAATTTCAATATTCGGATATCTTAACCTCTAAAAATCCTTACGAAGCTTTTGCAGGAGCTATCTTTTCTGTTTGAACGAGGCAATCGGAAAAAAACCAAGGAATTTTTGTTCTAGAAGCAGATAGTTTCATGATATAAAATCTTAAGGAGGGATATTCGTTGTATTTTTTTAGCACTTACTACCTTATTTACAGATATTTATTATTGACATATCAGTGTATTCTTTTTTCATTTAATTTTCTATAGAGGAAATATAAGCACTTGCTACCCTCTTTTACGGTCATTTCCTGAATCATCTTATCAAAAAATAAATTTTTTATATTAAACAGAGTTAGCTTAAATAATAAAATAAATGCTAATAAAATGCTTGTAATTTGTTCGATAATTTTCTATATTACAGCAATTAGATAATTTTTTAGCCAAAATTTAGATTGGTTTCCTTTCATCTGTAATGATTTTATGAGTAATTTAGTAGATAAGACCTGGCATTTAGCAAAAAATGAAGACGAAACTAAATTAACGGATTTTGAATTTCAGCTTTGGAGAGTTTTTTATGGGTTTACCCGTTGGCAGGAAGGCTGTGAAAGAGTAGCTAATCAAACTGATCTCACCGGAAGTGAGTTATCTCTTCTACACATTATTCGAATGAAAAATAGGCCGAAAACTATCAGTGAATTAACCCGTCTATTAAATCGAGGTGGCAGTGCTTTAATAAATTACTTTATATTTTTAAAGATAATTAATTCATGAAGAAATGAACGCTATTCCCTCTTAATAATTTGAACCGCTTTAGTTGTTTGTCAATTTTTAGTAGAACATAATTCGATAAGCAACTACAAATTTCTCCGATATTAAAAAAATCCTTGCGGGACTTTTGCGGGAGCTGTCACTTTTCTTTCTAAACGAAGTACAGTCAATTGAGGTTTTTCTTCTCCACATATCTTATTCGCTGCTCGGATTAAATGACTCAATTCTACTTGCGAATAGTGAGTCGTAATACGACTACTTTTATGCCCAAGTAAATCTTGCCTATCTTCAAAGCTTACTTCAGCGGCGCGCAATCGACGACCAAAAAGTATGTTTCAGATCATGGATCTCTAACATGAGAAAATCCTGCCCGCTTACGTGCTTTGATCCAAGCTGAATTTAACACCCGTGTAACAGACTTACTTCTAAAAGGTAAAAATGTACTCCATATGAAAAGTTCGTACTTCCTCAATAATCTGACGAACTACCTCGTTTAAGATTCTCATTATAAAACTATTTGTTGTCTTCGTACCGCTCTCCACAAAAACATATAAAAAAATATTTATCAAAGGGCTGTTTATTTCATCTATGTAGTGAAAATTTCTGCGCAGCTTTCAGTTTGGTTTTGAGCAGGCGGTAGTTGATGTCTAAAAAAAGCTGAGTTAGCACTTCCAACAGAGGTTTGTGTTTGCTTTAATTTACTCGCTTCTTCGAGACGAGCGTTATAATCCGCGAAATAAGCTACTAGTTGAGATTTAATAGATTCTAATTTTTTAATAAAACAGTCGATTGCATTGTGAAGCGTATCTTCATTTAATTTTAAAAGCGCATTGTCTAAAAGTTTACTCGGATTAATGATAAAGCCTAAAGAAGATATCAAATCTCCCTGAAGCTCTTTAATTTTTTTCAAGTCACTCTTATTATTTATTACTGGGTTAGTGTTGTCATTCAGGTCCAAACAGTTTTTAATTAGTTCTCGTGGATATTTTTCAAAATATCCTTCTGCATGTGCAAATAACATAGTTTCATAGATTGCTTTTTCTAAGTTAATCAGTAAATCCAAATGCAATTTAATCCCATCTTTTTTTATATTATGCTTATTAAAAAAATTTCCTCCAAAATTAAATCTTATGATCTCAATATTATCTAACATTGAATTAATTGAATCCTTTAAACAAGATTTCAGTCGATCAGGAATATAATTATTTTTACTACAATTAATATTAGGCAAAGATAAAAGATTATTACGTTGCATTAGACTTTCAACGATTAATAATGCCGACTCAAGTTTATATAATATAATTATATCATTATTTTTTAATTTAGCTTTTTCGAACGTGATAAATTTTATTAATGACTCTTTTATTTTTTTTAAATTCTTGATTGCTTCTTCTTTAGTGCGTACCGAAAGAAAAGAAATATAGTGGATGCCAATTTCCTCTTCATATCTATCCAGATTTTTTAAAAGCTCTAATCTTTTAGTTAATCGTCCAGCAATTTGCAAAACATGCAAATTATCTGAAATTGAATTTAAAAGTGGAGCATGCTCCGTACCTAATCCCGAGTTTTCTGATCTATTTTTTTTGCTATACCAGATAATAAAAGCAACTATAATTACTATAAAAAAAATTCCCCCAGCCGCAGCGGAGGCAATTATCTTCCAATTAAAATTTTCTGCAGGTTGATCAAAAGTAGTCGATGGAGTATTTATGTCTATTTGTAATACATTAGAGATTGCTGACTGAGTTTCCGGGAAAGGTCGCGAATAGTGGTCTCTATTCAGCAAAGTAAAAAGATTAGATTCTTCTGGTTCTAAATTTTTAAGCACCATAATTTTTAACCTAACAGCGCGATTTACACGTGAAATGAGGTTATTGCTATTTTTTCCATGGGGAATAGATTGAAATGTATTAGATAAATATTTAGCATTTAAAGAAAATTGTTCCAATTTAGATCCACTAATTTTTTCTAAGATGGTACCATGACTATAAATACCTATAAGTTGTCTATTATTCTGCTGCATGGGATCTATTGAGCATATATCTTGAGTAATTTGCGCAACATCTACTTCATTAAGACTTAATCCCTGCTTCTGCGCTTCTGCACGTACTTTCTTTTTTATAAGATAAATAGCCATTGACTCTAAAAACCATACATAGTCGGAGCGGCACAGACTTTGAGGATTATTATTTAGACTCCGCCGACTTATACAATCATTAGTCAGAATGAAAATTGTATCTTTGAACTTAAATTCTATTGATTGCTTCCGATTAAGAATCTCAGAAAAATCCATGCTTTTTTGCAAATCATCCTGATACACTGCCATATCTAAAGTTTCATTACATTGATCAGCATTTGCATGCTCGCAATTGTTAGTTTGTCTGGTATACCTGCTAGCTTGTAAAGGTCGTGCAGTTGTTATTTGCTTGGTAAATAGTTGTGAAAAAAAAATCATATAAAACAAACTTTGACTTATTTCTACAAGCGGATTAATGATTGATTTTTTTACCGTTGCCGCTATAATAGACCATCTCTTTTTCTTTCCTAACGGGTTACCAATTAATTCTATTTTTTCTAATAAATGTTGATATTTTTTTCTAGACTTATGAGAAATAGAGATCAGTTTATTTTTATCTTGATATTCTTTTAAATAAACTGAAAAACGCCGAATAGCTCTATAATAACGGTTATGTTTTTTTTGGATTAAAATAATTTTTCTGAGTTTAGCAAAATCAAGTTCTGCATTTACATTTTGATAATTATTAATTGAGAACTCGAATTGGCGAACTAATTTTTTATAAAGCGAATTTTTAGCCATTAGGTACTTAACCGTTAAATAAGGTAAAGTGGGCAGCATAAACTAACTAGATTAAAGTTTTATTAAGAACAAAATTGTAAGATTTATTTTTCTGTGCACAGTACAAAAATCCAAGAGGTTCTGCAATTAGCGTATTAGGAATTAAGGCATGTAAGCAGAATCTGAAGTCAACGATACGACAAAAAGGGTTAAGAATAAGTTCACGAATAAAATCAAAGCCATAACGGAAAAGATTATTTTGAGGTCGAAAGGAATCACGATGTTTTTTAAATAAGATAGGCT
>Ga0075370_10000622_pt1 | contig 13695 bp, 18 predicted proteins | sample EndMethybrTD3035_FD_71398 | JGI IMG/M metagenome (GOLD analysis project Ga0075370, IMG submission 71398) | Populus endosphere microbial communities from Tennessee, USA - Endosphere MetaG P. TD hybrid TD303-5 | ecosystem: Host-associated > Plants > Roots > Endosphere | place: USA: Tennessee... | reverse complement strand
GGCAGGCACCGGGCTCGAAGGCATGTCGCCCGAGGCGCTCGCCTACTTCTTTCACGACGGCGGCGTCGTCGGGAAGGACTTCAAAGATCCGCGCAGCGGCCCGCTCAAGCCTGACGAGCGGCGCGCGGTGCTGAAGGTGGGCGAGGAGGTCATCACGCGCGACGACCCGCGGCACCGCGAGAACGAAGGCGCGGAGTTCCTCGGTGCGCCTCGGTTCCACGATGGTGGCGTCGTCGGGCGCGCAGTGCAGAACGTCTATCGCAGGGGCGCGCCGCCGGCGGCCTTGACGCAGCCGCAACGGCGCGAAGACCCGGCGGCGATGCGGCCGATCCTGATCACGCAGACCTTCCCGCCTGGCACCAACCGCGCGACGACTGACCAGGCCGCTGCGTCGGCCGGTGCCGCGGTGCGCAAGGCCAACTCGAGGATTCGCTGATGGAGTTCGTCGACACCCCGTTCCCTGAGCGCATCGCGTTTCAGGCGAAGGCCGAGGCGATGTGGCAGACCACGCTGACGACGCTCGTCTCGGGCTTCGAGGCATCGAACCAGGAGTGGGCGCAGGTCCGGCACGCATACGACGCTGGCCTGGCCGTGCGTGTCGCTTCCGACTACCTGCTGGTGAAGGCGCACTTCAACAAAATGCGCGGCAAGGCCAAGTCGTTCCCGTTCCTCGACCCGATCGATCACACCGTGACCGCCGGCGTCCTGACGCTGATCTCCGGCTCGAACTACCAACTGTTCTATCGCTACGGCAGCGGCACCGGCGCGTACGACCGAAAGATCACGCGCCCGAAGACTGGCACCGTGCTGGTCTTTCGCACGCGCGCCGGCGTCACGTCGAGCATCAGCCCCTCGATCACCTACACGACCGGCGTCGTCGCGATCAGCGGCCACGTGTCGGGCGACACCTACTCGTGGTCCGGCCAGTTCTACGTGCCGTGCCGCTACGACATCGACCGCCTGCCTGGCGTGATCGTGAACAAGCAGCCGGGCCCCAACGGCGAGCTGTTCGTCGAGTGCGACTCGATCCCGATCGTCGAAGTGCGCGAGGGCACGTCATGAGCAGGACCATCCCGATCGCGCTGGCCACGCACCTGGCCGGCAGCGCGCACACGATCGCGACGTGCTGGCACGTCACCCGCACCGACGAGCAGGTCTTCGGCTTCACGAACCACGACGAGGACTTGGTCGTCGACGGCGTGACCTATCGGTCGTCGGTCGGCGTCAACCCGAGCACGATCGAGGGTCGCGATGACCTGTCGGTTGCGAACGCGAACGCCGCGGGCTTCCTGAGCGGCGATGCGGTCACCGATGACGATCTGCTCGCGGGCGTGTGGGACTACGCGGTCGTGCGGGTCTTCGATGTCAACTGGGCCGACACGTCGATGGGCCGGCTCAAGCAGCTACGCGGCTGGCTCGGTCAGTTCACGCTGGTGCGCGACGCCTACACCGCCGAACTGCGCGGCCTGGCGACCGCACTGAACGAGGCGATCGGCGAGCTGGTCGGCCCGAGCTGCGGTGCGACGGTCGGCGATGCTCGCTGCAAGGTCGACCTCACCGACTACACGGCCACCGGCGAGGTCACCGCGGTCACGACTAACCGCTCATTCGACACCGATCTGTCGGCCGCGACGGTCCGCCTGACGCCTTCGAGCACCGGCACGCCGCCGCTCGGCTACTTCGACGGGGGCCTTTTGACCTGGCTGACCGGCGCCAACGCGAATCGGTCTATCGAGGTGAAGACGTCGGCGCTCGACGGGCATCTGACGCTCCAGCTCCCGATGTTCGACACCGTCGTGCCGGGCGACACGTTCAGCGTGTCTGCGGGATGCATGAAGTCGCGCGAGGTGTGCGTCGCCGAGTTCGGCAACGTCGAGAACTTCCGCGGGTTCCCGGACCTGCCGGGCATCGACAAGGTCACGAGGATCGGCGGCCAATGATCAGCCCAGACGAAGTCGTCACGGTCGCGCGCAGCTACATGGGCGTGCCCTGGCATCACCAAGGGCGCAACCGCGCCGGCATGGACTGCGCGGGCCTGATCGTGTGCGTCGCGCACGACCTGAGCCTGAGCGAGTTCGACACGCGCGACTACGGGCGTCTGCCGAGCGGCGATCAGATGCGCAGCGTGCTGCGCGAGCACTGCGTCGAGCTGCCGGCGACCGCGCTCGCGCCTGGCCTGGTCGCGCTGATGCGCTTCGAGACCGACCCGCAGCACCTGGCGATCGTCGCGCCCTACCTGTACGGGGGCTTCAGCATCGTGCACGCGCTGGTGCAGTCGCGTCGTGTCGTCGAGCACCGCCTCGACGATCTCTGGCGCAGTCGCATCGTCGCGCTCTATCAGCTGCCTGGCGTGGAGTACGCGGCATGAGCACCACGCAGATCTTCACGATCGCCGGCACGGTGATCGGCGCGTACTTCGGCTACCCGCAGCTCGGCGCGGTCATCGGCGGCCTGGTCGGCTCGCAGTTCGAGCCCGACACCGAGACGCGCGGCCCGCGCCTCGACGACCGCCGCGTGCAGGTCAGCACCTACGGCGCCTCGATCCCGTACGTGTTCGGCGGTGTGCGGATCGCCGGCAACGTTATCTGGTCGAACGACATCGAGGAGGTCGAGACCGAGACCGAGCAGGACGGCAAGGGCGGCCCGAGCAACACGCAGATCACCTACACGTACTTCGGCACGTTCGCGGTGCTGCTCGGCGTGGGCCCGCTGCGCGGCATCCGTCGCATCTGGGCCGACGCGGTGCTGATCTTCGACGGCAGCGTGATCCCGAACATCGGCGATGTCTCCTACACCTTCTACAGCGGCAGCGAGGATCAACTGCCCGACCCGACGATCGAGGCCGCGCTCGGCGTCGGCAACGTGCCGGCCTACCGCGGGTCCAGCTACGTCGTCTTTCACCGGCTCGCGCTGGAGAAGTTCGGCAACCGCCTCCCGAGCATCACCGTCGAGCTGCTCGGCGATGGCGAGTTCCAGAGTGTCGGCACCGCGATCGGCACCGCGCCGCCTTCGCCTGGCTATGCCACCTTGATCCGCAGCGCGATCCAGCGCCCGGACGGCAACGTCGTGTACATGACCTACCCGAACGCGACCGGCGTCGGGACGAGTGCGGGCATCGTGTTCACGGTCGTCGATCAGTTCACCGGGCTCCCGGTGCTGACCGGCTCGCATCCGACCGTCGTCGGCACGTCCGGCCTTCTGTCGAGCGCGGTCGGCAACCTGATGATCTATGTCCCGGGCATCGATCAGATCTGGGTGAGCTGCGCGGGCTCGATCATCGAGTGCTTCAGCGCGACGACGCTTGAGCACCTGCAGACGATCACTCTGACTGGCGGCTACGCGATGATGGCGTGGGACTCGCACACGCGCCGTGTGTTCTTCCGGCCCAGTGCGCAGTGGGTTTGCGCTGGTGGTTCGTCGGTCGTGCTCGCCGCCGGCGCGTTCAACATCGACGTACTTCGCTCAGCCTTCCTGCTCGTAGCGGACCCGATGGGCACGCCGCTCCCTGGCCCGACCTCGATGGGCTCGATTTCAGTCGAGGGCGATGTCTGGTACGAAACGGACGATGCGGTCATCACGACGCTGCCCACCGTGTTCATGACGGACGGGTCGGCGGCGGGCGCGCTCGCGTGCTTCGATCCGACGCGCGGCCGGTACGTGGTCGTGATGAACCGCATCTGGACGGTCACCGACGCGGACCCGCCAACGATCGCGGTGCAGGCCTACCCGCCCGGCATGTCGGTCGGCATCTATGGCAGCGTCACCTTCGACAGCTCGACCGACAGCATCGTCATCCTGTCCGGCGTCGTCGGCATCGAGAACGCGACCATCCTCGACGCCGGTACGTTCGAGTTGCGATACCAGGGCCCGGTGACCGGCAACGGCAATCTCGGCAACACGCTGGTGTTTCCCCAGTCGCCCGGCACGTTCCTCGCGATCGGTTCGCATCAGCTGTGGGAGTTCGACTACTTCGGCACCACGCTCGCAGCGACGGTGCAGCGGCTCGCGATCGAGTCGGGCCTCGAAGCGGGCGACATCGATGTCACCCAGCTCGGGCAGCGGTTGCGCGGTTTCGTCGTCAGCCAACCAGGCCCGGCCCGCGCAGCGATCGAGCAGCTCGCGCGCGACTACCTGTTCCTGGGCGTTGAAGAAGACGACAAGATGGTCTTCCGCAAGCGCGGCGGCGCCACCGTGGCGACGATCCCCGACTCCGACTGCGGCGCGGCGATCGATCCCGAGACGCCGAAGGCAACGCAGAGCACGCGCGCGCAGGAGTCCGATCTGCCGGCGCGCTTCAGCGTGACCGCCCCGGACCCGGCGCTCGACTACCAACCCGACACGCAGTACGGCGAGCGCCGGGCTGCGCACGCGGGGCAGGAGGCGGGCATCAGCTCGGCGGTCGTGATGACTGCGACCGAGAACAAGCGCCTGGCCGATGCGCTGATCTTCGATCGCTGGGCCAGCCGTGAAAGCCTGCGATGGTCGACGACGCGCAAGTACGCTCACCTCTCGCCTACCGATCCGATCCTGCTGGCCGGTCGGCGCGTGCGAATCACGAGCCGCAGCGACGACGGTGGTGCGATCCGCTGGGAGGGCCTCGTCGACGATGCCGACGTCGTCGTGCAAACGAGCACCGGCGTGCAGGGCGAGTTCCCAGGCCAGACGCCGTCGATCCAGGTGCCGACCGTGATGGTCGTGCTCGACACCGCGCTGCTCGCCGATGCGCAGAACGATGCAGGCGCGTACGTCGCGGCCTATGGCGTGGCTCCGTACTGGCGCGGCGCGGTGATCTACGACAGCTCGGACGGCGGCACGACCTGGTCGCGCCTGGCGACGATGCCGCGCCCAGGCAGTTCGATGGGCTACGCGACCACGGCGCTCGGCAACTGGACCGGCGGCAACGTGTTCGACGAGGTCAACAGCGTCAACGTGTCGATCGCCAACGCCGGCACGCTTTCGAGCACGACGCGCGCTGGCGTGCTCGCCGGCAATAACGCGATTGCGATCAATGGCAGCGACGGATGGGAGGTGCTGCAGTACCGCACCGCCACGCTGGAGGCCAACGGCACCTACACGCTGACCGGCCTGCTGCGCGGGCGTCGCGGCACCGGCTTCGCGATGGGTGGTCACGCCGCCGGCGACCGGGCCGTGCCGCTCTCGCCAGCCAACCTGCGCGACCTGCCGATCACCAACTCGCAGATCGGCGTCGAGCTGCCGTTTAAGGCCGTGAGCATCGGCGACACGCTCAGCGGGACCACGAGCACCAACGTGACGATCACGGCCGAGCGCCTGAAGCCCTGGAGCCCGGTCGACTTCCGCGCGCTGCGCGACGTGGGCAGCGGCGATATCACGATGACGTGGAAGCGCCGCACGCGGCTCGCCTGTCGCTTCGTCGGCGCCGGCGGCATCAACGTGCCGCTCGGCGAGGACAGCGAGGCCTACGTCGTTCGCATCTACGACAGCGGGTACACGACGCTGAAGCGATCTATCTCCGTGTCCGGCGCTGCCACCGCGTCCTACTCCGCGGCCGACCAGACCACCGACTTCGGCGGCCCGCAGAGCACGGTCTATGTCCGCATCACCCAGACCAGCGCCATCGTCGGCGCGGGCCACGAACTTGAGGCCGCAGCATGAGCTACCAGCAAGTCATCGACGGGCAGGTCAACCCCGAGGTGCCCATCAACGAAAACATGGAGGCGCTCGGGCAGGCCTTCGTTTGGTCGCATGACGTCACGGCCGACACCGGGCTGACGGTCGGCCTGAACGGCGGCGACTTCGATGGGAATGCCGTGGCCGATGCGACGGTCGCCTGCACCAACAACACGACCAACTACATCGTCGCGCATCGAACGACGCGCGCGGTGAGCACGTCGACGGCGACAACGAACTGGAACAACACGTCGACCTATGGCCGCGTCGGTCGCGCCGTGTTCGCGTCCGGCGTGCTGACCTATCACGACGAGCGCCACAGCGTGGGCGGCATCTTCGACCACGCGGCGTCGCTCGGAGGCATCGCTGCATCGCTGGTGACGGTCGCGGACGTCGGCACGTACTTCGCCGGCACCGATGCCGAGGCCGTGTTGCAAGAGATCGGTGCGACGCTCGCAACGCTGAGCGGCTCGACCGATGTTGATACCGACGAGGTCTTCACCAGCGACACCGGCAGCACCGCGGATAGCGATCCCGGCAACGGCCTGTTCAAGTGGAACAACGCAACGCAGGCGAGCGCGACGGCGCTGTACGTCGACAACCAGACGGCGGCCGGCGTGAGCATGACGACGTTCTTCGCGTCGTTGCCACCGGATGGCTATATCTACCTGGCGCAGGAAGACGACGCCGCAAAGTGGCAGCTGTGGAAGTGGTCTGGCCTGCCGACCGCAGGCTCTGGCTACTACAAGTTCACCGGCCTCACTCTGATGGCGGCAGGCACGGCGCTCGACGACAACAAGGCGACCGCGGTCTCGTTCAAAGGCACTCCGCCGGCGACCCAACCGTTCGACGTGCACGCGTTCTATCCCGGCGTGCCGACCGCAAGCGCGAAGGTGCTGCGCGTGCCGATCGCGCGCGCGGTGTCGTTCCCTGCGAACTTTGCCGGCTCCTACTTCACGGGCTCGGCGAACGCGACCGCGACGACCGTCTTCGACGTGCAGAAGAACGGGTCGAGCATCGGCTCGATCTCGATCGCGGCCGGCGGCACGACGGCGACGTTCACCACGACCAGCGGAACCGCCAAGACGTTTGCCGCTGGTGATGTGCTCTCGATCATCGCGCCGGCCAGTCCTGACGCGACGCTCGCAGATCCTGGCTTCGTGCTCGCAGGGACTCGCTGATGACCATCGCTCGTGTTCAGTCCACGTCGGGCTCGGGTTCCGGCACCGGCCTGACGGTCGCGAAGACATTGCCCGGTGCCCCGACTGCCGGGAACCTGTTGATCGCGTTCTTCAACACGCAGGGCGGTGGCGAGTCGAACTACGTTGTCAACACGTCGAGCTGGTTCTACATCGACCGCACGTTGACCAACAACGGGGACGCGCTGATCACTGCCATCGGTCGGTACGTGCAGTCCGGCGACACCGCGACGATGCCGGCGTTCCTGACGTCCGGCAGTACCTTCCATTCCTGGGAGGTGCAAGAGATCAGCGGTGTCTCGGGCACGTGGGCGACTGACTTCCTCAGCTCGCGTGCGATCAGCCGTCAGCTGTCCAGCAACACCGTGGTCACCCCGGATCACATGGCGCTGGTCAACGGCAGCTATGCGATCTGTGGCTACGCGAAGTACAACGAGGGCTCTGCTGGCAGCACGCCGTCGGGCTGGACGGCCGACATCAACACCGTCAACGCCGGCAACTACGGCTCGTTCGGCATCTGCTACAAGGCCGGCATGAACGCCGGTGACTCGGCGCAGGCTACGTGGGTGGCCGCCGGCTCCAGCAGCAATCCACAAGGGGCGCTCAGCATCGTGCTGACGCCCTCGCAGCCGACCGACCCGTACGTCTCGCGCATCCGGCACTATCAGCTGGGGACCGCCCAGGCACCGACGTCGACGATGGCCTTCGGGGGCGACCCGATCGTCGGGCGTCTGCTGATCGGGTACTTCCACTGGGGCGACGGCGCAGGCGCCAACTCCGATCCCACTTTCTCGTCCAACTGGACGAAGTGGGTGTCGGTTGCAGGCGCGGGCTCTGGTGCCAATTGCATTCACGGGTTGTATCGGTATCCGCAGTCAGGCGACACGCGCAATCTGCCGGCGTTCGCCACCGCCAGCCCGAACAACACCTACAGCGCCACCAACATCCTAGAGATCGGGGGCGTCAGCGGCTCCTGGGCGACTGATCACGTCTCCGACATCAGCGCCTACCGCGCGGCTTCGACCGGCAGTCCGTTCAGCACCACCGCCGGGACTTCAAACGCCAACAACCAACTCGGGCTTTGTAGTTTTGGAGAGATCGGCGGGCAAACCACTTTCCCAAGCGCCACCGGCGGCGATGGCGCGGCCTACGACCGTGGCCCGACGCTGTATGGCGGACAGGGCGTCGCCTACAAGGCCCTCGGTTCGAGCGGCAGCTCGTGGCAGACCACTTGGACGATGCAGGCCGCAGCCGACAAGAGCGACTACATCCAGTCGATCTTCGGGCACGCACCTTCCGGTGCCGAGATTCGCCGCCCGTTCTTCGTTGCTTCGTGAGCGACGTGCGAAGCGCACAAGCGCGAGTGAAATCCTGACAACGTCATGACCGATGCAATCCGAGAATTCTGATCATGGAAGCAACCGGGATCACGCAACAAGTCGTCGGCTGGACTGCAGCGGCCACCGCCGCGATCGGTGCTGCGGGTGGTGCTGCGCTGCTGCGCCGCCGCTTGAGCAGGGACAAAACCGAAATGACGAAGGATCGTGTCGAAAGCGAATTCTTCACGCTGCTGTTGAAGGAGCGCGACGAAGCGCTGGCGAGCGCGCGCGAGGCATGGCGCGTGCGGCAGGTCGACGCTGAATCGATCGCGCGACTGACCAGCCAGAACCTCTACCAGCAGCAGGAGATCGAGCGGCTGAAAAGTGAGTTCGCCTCTTTTAAGCGGCTGATCTCGCGCATGTACCCAGCGACGCGCGCGTTCCTCGAATCCGACTTTTCGCAACCGACTGACCTGGCGCCGCTGCAGCCGCAGGCGCCGACCGACAAAGGCACCTGACCATGCACGCGAACCTTCGGGCCTTCCTCGACACGATCGCGCACAGCGAGCTCGGCGCCGCGATCCTGGCGCAAAGCGATGACGGCTACAACGTGCTCGTGGGTTCGACGCCTGCGGACGTTCGCCTGTTTGACAGCTACGCCGATCACCCGCGCCAGCGCGTTACCTTGATGATCAAAGGCCGGGCCGTCGTCTCGACGGCGGCAGGCCGCTACCAAATCCTTGCGCGCTATTTCGACGCCTACCGCCTGAGCCTTGGCTTGCCGGACTTCGGGCATGACTCGCAGGACTTGATCGCCATTCAAATGACGCGCGAGTGCTACGCGACTGGCGACATCCAGGCCGGCCACTTCGCCGACGCGTTGCACAAGTGCCGCAGCCGCTGGGCCTCGCTGCCCGGCGCCGGCTACGGCCAGCACGAGAACAGCATCGACGACCTGCGCACCGCGTTCGTCGCTGCCGGCGGGACGTTGGCGGCGTGAATGGGCTTGCTCGCGCCGCTGGTCGCCCGCTGGGCGCTGTGGGGTGGTTGCGCCGTCTGTGCGGCGCTCGGCGCGTTCGCCGGCTGGCAGACGCTGCGCCTGGCCGATGCGCGCGCCGCGCTGGCGGTCGAGCAACGCGATCGGGCCGCGGACCGCGCGCACCTGGAGGCCGCCGCGCGCGACCAGGCCGATCGCTTCCGCGCGACCGAGCAGGCCTGGCGGGATGCCCAGAATGAGAACGCCACTCTCGCCAGAAGGGCACGCGACCTGGCGGCGCAGCACGCTGACGATGCTGTTGCTGCTGCTGGCCGGTTGCGCGAACGCGCCGCAGTCGTTGCCGCCGCCTGTCGTCCCACCGCCCGCGATCCCGCCGCTGTCGCCGCAGGCCCAGCCGCCAGTTCGCCCGGCGATCTGCTCGCCGACGTGCTCGGCCGGCTGGACGAGGCTGGTCGACTCGTTGCTCGCTTCGCCGACGCCGCCAGCATCAGCGGCGAGCAGTGCGCCGCCGACTACGAAGCCTTGAGAAATGCCCGCCAGGCGGCCCACGCGGGCCCACAGCGCGTCGAAGCGGCCGAGGTGGCACAACCATAGCGGGAGCTGCTCCGAGCGCCTCCTGCGCCCGACACCCACCTGGAGGCCTCGAATGGACCCGGCTTTCTTCAAGAACCGCTCCCTCAACGCCGGCGGCTCGCCGCTCGGGTGTCTGGCGTTCCTGCCGCGGGTCTTCGTGGTCGCTCAGCGCCTCGGGTACGTGCTCGCGGTGCACGGCTCGATGACGCGCGACTGCGACTTCGTGGCCTGTCCCTGGGTGGAGGACGCGGTGCCGGCGCACGAGCTGGTCGAAGCGATCCGGGCGGCCTGCGGCGGCGTCATCGCGAACGACGGGGCGGCCGACGCCCTGGACTACACGCGCCGCAACCCGGAGCCGAAGCCGCACGGCCGGCTCGCCTGGGTGATCCAGCTCGGCGGCGAGCAGCGCATCGACCTGAGCGTGATGCCGCGCGCTGCGTCGTCGCTGCAGTACCCGGACTTCACCGCGAGCAACCTGGCGCTACTCGATCCGCCAGCGTAGCCCTCACAGCGTCGACGTCGTGCCGAAGTGCTTGTCGAGCGCGCGCTGCAGCACGTGGGCGCGGTAGTTGATCTCGCGCAGGCTTCCGTCCGGGTCCGCATCCTTGTGCGCCATCTCGACCAGATGCGGCAAGCCGCCGGAGATCGATTCCTCGATCTCTTCGCGCACCGCCGCGCGCCCTTCGGCGTACCAGTGCATCGAGTCGGCGTCGCCGATCTGGAAGACGATGCCGCCCTGCGCGCGCATCGGCCGGAAGGACTTGGTCACCCACACCAGGCAGACCCCTGGGTTGCGCGTGAGCATGATCCCGCCTGGCGCGCTGCGTTCCTCCGGCATGCCTGCCTCGCGTCGCTTCGCGTGCGGGCGCGTCAGGAACGGGCAGGCGGTCGCCGCGTACTGCGCGCACTCCAGGTGGCACGGCGGCTCGGCGCTGATCCGGTTGATCGCGCACATCGGCCCGAGCACGAACGCTTTGTAGGCGCCCAGGGTGTTGCCGCAGATCCAGCAGCGGTTCTGCCTGACGCACGTCTGAAGCGCTCGCGGCTCGACCACGCGGTGGTCCGGCTCGCCATTGACCATCGCGACGAAGAACGGCACCGGAAAGCCGCGCTTGTCGATCGGTAGGCCGCGCATCTTCGGCGGCAGCGGCGGGAGACCCGCTCGCAGTTCGTTCGTGCTCATGGCGCGAATCTCCATCATTGTTTTGCCCGTCTGTGAATGTCCCACAAAGCGAAGCGCGGCGCGGGCTGCGTCGGCACCGCCGGCGTTCATTGCTGCGCACCCTTCAGGCTTCTTTCCAGCTTGGCGATCGTGCTGCGCATGTCCGCGCGCATCGCGAGCCACTTGCCCCAGGAGTGCTCGGCTCCGATCGCGACCGCCAACGCGGCGATGCTGTTGATCGACGCCACTGCCCCCTCTCCGGCCCGCCAGCCGAGCACGGCGGCGGCCAGGAACAGCAGCACGGCCAGGCGGCGCGCCCAGACGTGTTTGCGCATCGACGGGTGCAGCCTGTCCGACTCGCTCAGCAGCTTGCGCATCCGTTCGAGGTGCGCTTTGAACGCGTCGATCTCCACCAGCGTCTTCGGCTGGAAGTCGTTCATTCGCGTTCGAGCGGGGTATGCGTCGCGCCGGTGGCGGTATCGAACTGGCTGGAGACTTCGAGCATTTGCATCCCCGCGCTGCCGGTAAGGATCGCCATCGCCGAGAGCGCCCCGAGCGTCGACTCGAGGTCGCGGCGCTGGCGCTCGACGTCGCCACCGTAGTCCGCCTTCTTCGAGCGGATGCGCAGCATCTGGCCCTCTGGGTGGTGCTCCAGAATCAGCTTCGACCAGGGCGCCTCGAAGTGCATGATCGCCTCGGACTTGCCAAGCTCGCCGCACATCACAACGTGCGCGATCAGGTTGTGGCGCTTGAGCACCTCGATGATCTCGTCCCGCGCGCGCAGTAGCTTCTGGCGTTCGTCGGGTCCGGTGGTGGTGGTGGTCATTGGTCTGTTCCTTTCTTCTGTTGTTTGCGTCGAATGAGATAGCCGAGCAGCTTGTTGATGGCACCGAAGTTGATCAGCGCGACGCCGATCCACACCGCGAGCTGGAGCCAGCCGGCCACGATCTGCGGCAGCGTTTCGTTCAATGGCAGCGCCGCGGCGGCGCACGCCGACAGCACGACGGCCATCCACCCGACGTAGCGGCTGGAGCGTCCCATGCGCTCCGTTGCCGCGTTCATCAGCAGACGGGCTTCCTCATACATCTGGAGCGCCGTGCGTATCTCGTCCTGCTGGGCCTCGGTCAGCGGCGGCACCTGCGCTGCAGCGATTGCAGCTCGGACGGCATCGGCCGAGTAGGTCGCCGGCCCGCCGAGGGTGTTCGGCACGTCGGGTGGCGGGAGCGTGATGTCCGTTGTCATTTCGTTTCACCTCCCGCGCGCGCTCAGCTGAAGCAGCGCAGTCGTCAGGCGATGGTTGCCCGCGAAGTCTTCGCGGATCGACGCGGGCAGGTCTTCTCTGCCAAGGATCATTTGCGCCCAGCCGACCAAGCCCGCGAGGGCATCGATTGCGGCCGGCATCGATTTCAGATGCAGATCCTCGACTTCCGCGGCGAGCGCCCTCACTACCCCCCACAAGATCAGCGAGTCAGCGTCGAGATAATCGACGTGCGGCTCCAGCTCGGCGAGCAGCTTCTCCCGCCGGTTACTCACTTCAGTCGGCTCGATCGTCGTCATGGTGCTGCGTCTCCTTCTGTGCTTGCTGCCGCCGCGATTCGCTGCAGCTCAGCCTTGACCTTGTCGCGCACGACTGCGGCTTCGCCCTTCGCGATGGCGAGGATGAACTTGTGGCCGGCTTCGGCCTGCTCCCAGGTGGTGTACCGCTGCGTCATCTCGTGCAGCGGGCCGCCAAACACCATCGTCTCAAACCACAGTTTCGGGCCGTTGCCCCACTGGTGATTCATCCCGAGGAACACCGTACTGACGCGCATGCCGCCAACATCGTCGTTCCCGACGTGGCGCTCGTTGAGATGGCTCGCGGCCTCGAACCAGCGCGCCCACGTCATCAGGTTGCACTCGACCACCCGGTGCCCGATCAAGATCGCTTTCTCCAGGCCCCGTGGTGTCGGTGGCTCGCCGGACAGTTCCTTGTCGGTCATGGCGCAACCTGCCAGACCGCTGTACCGCCGGTCGGCTGCATCTCGTCCCACTGCGCGCGGTAGTAGGCCTGGCCGACGCCTGGCGTACCGAGTCGCTCGCCGATCGGCTGGATGTAGCCCTGTGCTCCCCAGGCTTTCGGCTCGGTGACGACCATGAAGCAGCCGGCGAAGGCCTTGCTTCGGACCTTCTCTGGGTCGAGCTGCACGACGTCACCTGGTTCGAGGTTGAAGGGCCGTTCCGGGGCTCCAAGGTGCAGGGTCGATTGCCCGCCCGAATCGAAACTGTCGCGCTCTGGATCGGTCCCGCGCTGCACGATCTGCTGGAAGGCTGCGATCTCATCCTGGCGCAGCTTCAGCTCACCAGCCAAGGCACCGTTGACGAAGATGGCGACGTCGCAGTGCGACGGCGTGGCGTTGCGGTAGTCGAATGTGATCTTCATTTGCTGCTCGTAGGTGGGCCGGGCTTAGAGGCGACCGGCATGGAACATCCTCAGATGGATGACGATGACCGCGAGCCCGATCAGCGCGTAGGCCAGCGTCGCTGCGGTTGCGTGCTTGCCCCCTTTGCGCCCCGCGAGCCAGAGCCAGATCGGCAGCAGGCCGAGCATCACGCCGAGACCCGGGAATTCGTGTGTCAACTCAGCCAGCATTTGCGACCCCGAGGTCGCCGCCGGCGTTTGTCTTGCTCTCGACGCTGACCAGCACTTCGTTCAACTGGTCGCGCAGGTGGATCAGGTACGCTGGATCGAGTCGCCCGCTGCGCATGCTCTCGATCAGTTCATTGCGGTCGGCCTCGACCGACAGGCCGCCGGCGGCC
>Ga0075370_10000621_pt1 | contig 13702 bp, 11 predicted proteins | sample EndMethybrTD3035_FD_71398 | JGI IMG/M metagenome (GOLD analysis project Ga0075370, IMG submission 71398) | Populus endosphere microbial communities from Tennessee, USA - Endosphere MetaG P. TD hybrid TD303-5 | ecosystem: Host-associated > Plants > Roots > Endosphere | place: USA: Tennessee... | reverse complement strand
GCTCCTCGCGCACGAAGCAGGGCATGCGCAGGCTGTCGCGTGCAGGGCCCTGGAGCTTGCAGACCGGATGGAGATGGCCGCCGAGCACGAAGTGCGTGGGATGAGGCCGGGGGTGATGGCAGGCGGCGAAAGGGCCGGTCAGGTAAGGCTCGTCAACGATGTCGAAAGACAGCGAGGGCGGCGGATCGCCGGCACCTTTGTCGTGGTTGCCGCGCACCAGCGTGCAGCGAAGTTCCGCGTTGCGCTCGCGCCAGGATTCGAGGCCGGCCAGCAGCTGCGGCGTGCGCGACTGCGCGTCATGCAGGAAGTCGCCGAGCACCACGAGCTCGCGCGGCCGGTGCCGCTCGATCAGGCGGTCGAGCCGGCCGAGGTTCTGCGCAGTCGTGCCATGCGGCACCGGCTGCCCCAGCGCGCGGAAGCTGGCCGCCTTGCCCAGGTGAAGATCGGCCATGAAGAGCACTTCGCGCGCCGACCACCAGACGGCCCGCTCGGGCAGGAGCTCGATGGATTGGCCGGCGATGTCGAGCCGGCAGGAGGAGGATGCGGCATGCACGAAACCAGTGTCCCAGAAGCTCGCTCGGCAAAAGCTCGCAAATTGTCACGCGCCCCCCGCGCGACCGGGACTTTTTACGCGCCCGCGTGGACTCCGGCGCGTTGCGCTTTCCTGCATGCGGTCATCGCCGGCTTCCACGGGCCTCTCGAAGGCCAGCGTCCGGCGCACGCGCTCCGGGTCCGCCGCCTCGGCCGCGCCGCCGGCGGCCTGCTCCAGCTGCGCGACCATGCGCGCGATGCGCTCGGCCGCGCCCTCGTTCGACAGCTTCTCGCGAAAGAGCTCCACCATCAGCGGGAAGGCAAAGGGCGTGGGCCGCTGCGGTGTCTGCACCACCAGCCGCTGCGAGGCCATGCGCGCGAGGGCGGCGCGCAGGCGACCGATCTCCAGCTCCTGTGCGAGCAGTTCCGCCTCGGCCTGCTGCAGCAGGCGGTTGGCCGGGTCGTACTTGCGGAACACCTCGTAGAACAGCGAGGACGAGGCCTGCAGCTGCCGGCTGCTGCGGCGCTCGCCGGGGTAGCCCTGGAAGATCAGGCCGGAGACGCGCGCGATCTCGCGGAAGCGCCGGCGCGCCAGCTCGGTCGCGTTGAGGGAGGCGAGCACCTCGTGCAGCAGTTGCGCCTCGTCCACCGGCGCCAGCACCTGCTGCAGCAGCGCCCGCCAGTCCAGCTCGGCCGCGCAGAGCAGCTCGAAGCCGTAGTCGTTCACCGCGATCGAGAAAGTGCGCGGCTGGTGCTGCGCGACGCGCCAGGCGACCAGGCTGGCCAGGCCAAGGTGCACCAGCCGCCCTGCAAAGGGGTAGAGGAAGAGATGCCAGCCTTCGCGCGTTTTCAGCAGCTCGGCCAGCAGGGTATGGGGCGTGGGCAGGGCCGACCAGCGCTGCTGGATTTCGAGCAGCGGCCGCACGCATTGCAGCTCGGGCGTGTCGTAGCGGCCGGCATCCGCCAGCGCGAGCTGCCGGACGACGGCATCGGCCAGGGTGCTGGTCAGCGGCATGCGCCCGCCGTTCCAGCGCGGTACGGAGGGCTTGCGGCCGCTCGCGCGCCGCACCCAGGCCGTCATGTCGTGCACGCGCACCAGCTCCAGAAGCCGGCCGCCGAAGAGGAAGCAGTCGCCCGGCTTCATGCGGGCGACGAAGCTCTCCTCCACGCTTCCGAGCCGCGCGCCGCGCAGGTACTGCACCGCCATGCTGGCGTCGCTCACGATGGTGCCGATGTTCATGCGATGGCGGCGCGCCAGGCGCGCATCGGGCACACGCCAGATCCCCTCGGCGTCGGGCCGCACGCGGCGGTAGTCGGGATAGGCGGCGAGCGAAGGCCCGCCCTGCGCCACGAAGTCCAGGCACCACTGCCAGCTCTCGCGGGACAGCCCGGCGTAGGCGACGGTGGCACGCACCTCGGCGTAAAGATCGTCGGGCACGAAGCCGCCGCCCAGCGCGACCGTGACCAGGTGCTGGACCAGCACGTCCAGCGGCTGCTCCGGCGAGCGGCGCTTCTCGATCCGGCCGTGCGCCACCGCATCGCGCGCGGCAGCGCCCTCCACGATCTCGATGCTGTGGGTCGGCACGAGCGTGACGCGCGAGGGCCGCCCCGGCGCATGGCCGGAGCGGCCGGCCCGCTGCAGCAGCCGCGCCACGCCCTTGGCCGAGCCGATCTGCAGCACCCGTTCCACCGGCAGGAAGTCCACCCCCAGGTCCAGGCTGGACGTGCAGACCACGGCCTTGAGCGCGCCGGACTTCAGGCCCAGCTCCACCCATTCGCGCACCGCCCGATCCAGCGAGCCGTGGTGCAGCGCGATCTGCCCGGCCCACTCGGGCCGCGCCTCGAGCAGGGCCTGGTACCAGATCTCGGACTGGGAGCGCGTGTTGGTGAAGACCAGCGTGCTGGCGCTCACGGCGACCTCCTCGATCACCTGCGGCAGCATCGTGAGCCCCAGGTGCCCGCCCCAGGGAAAGCGCTCGGCGCGGCCGGGCAGCAGCGAGTCGATGAGCAGCTGCTTCGGCACTTCGCCCTCCACCAGCACGCCCTCGCCGCCGGCGAGCAGCGTACGCATCGCATCCTCCAGGTTGCCCAGCGTGGCCGACATGCCCCAGATGCAGAGGCCCGCGTTCCAGCGGCGCAGGCGTGCCAGCGCGAGCTGCACCTGCACGCCACGCTTGTTGCCCAGCAGCTCGTGCCACTCGTCGACCACGACCAGGCGCAGCGAGCCCAGCAGCTGATCCGCATCGGCACGCGCGAGCTGCAGCGAGAGGCTCTCGGGCGTGGTGACCAATACCGTCGGCAGGCGACGGTCCTGCGCGCTGCGCTCGGCCGAGGAGGTGTCGCCGCTGCGGGCGCCGGCGCTCCAGTCGGGCTGCAGGGCATCGAGCGCCTGCTGCAGCGCGCGCAGGGTGTCGGCGGCGAGGGCGCGCATCGGGGTGAGCCACAGTACGGTGAGCGGGGGTGGGGTCTTGCTCCGGGTCTTCGTCGCGAACGCCTGCAGGGCGCCTAGCCAGACAGCGTAGGTCTTGCCCGCGCCGGTGGTGGCGTGAAGCAGGCCGGATCGGCCTTCGGCGAGGGCTTGCCAGACGCGGCGTTGGAAATCGAAGGCCTTCCAGCCGCGCGAGGCGAACCAATCGTCGAGACGGCCCGTGCTCATGATGGCAACAACGCCCCCAGCGTCTGCAAGGTATCCGCCTCCTCCACCGGCTTGTCCTCACGCCACCGCAGCATCCGCGGAAAGCGCACCGCGATGCCGCTCTTGTGCCGCGTGCTGCGCGCAATGCCCTCGAAGCCGAGCTCGAAGACCAGCGTCGGCGTCACGCTTCTCACAGGACCGAAGCTCTCCATGGTGGTGCGTCGCACGATCGCATCGACCCGCGCCATCTCGGCGTCGCTCAAGCCCGAGTAAGCCTTGGCGAAGGGCACGAGCTTGCGTTCCTCGACCTCGGGGGGCGCGTCCCACACCGCGAAGGTGTAGTCGCTGTACAGGCTCGCGCGCCGGCCGTGGCCGCGCTGCGCGTAGACCAGCACGGCGTCGACCGAGAGCGGGTCGATCTTCCACTTCCACCACAGGCCCACGTCCTTGGTGCGGCCGACGCCGTACGCCGCATGGCGCTGCTTGAGCATCATGCCCTCCACCCCCATTGCCCGCGCCGACTCGCGCTGGCGGGCGAGCTCCTGCCAGCTCTCGCCGTGCAGCACCGGGCTCGCGATCAGCGAGGGATGCTGCGCCGTCGCGACCAGCGCATCGAGCAGCTCGCGCCGCTCCTGCTGCGGCAGCGCGCGCAGGTCGCGGCCTTCCCATTCGAGCAGGTCGTAGGCCAGCAGCACCACCGGGATCTCGCGCAGCAGCTTCGGCGTCAGCGTCTTGCGGCCGATGCGCTTCTGCAGCTCGGCGAAGGGCTGCACGCGGCCCTCGCCAGGCTGCGAGGTCGAATCCCTGTGCCACACGACGATCTCGCCGTCGAGCACCGTGCCGTCGGGCAGCGTGCCGCCCATCTCGGCCAGTTCGGGGAAGCGGTCGGTCACCAGTTCCTCGCCGCGCGACCACAGGCACACCTGGCCGGCACGCCGCACCAGCTGCGCGCGAATGCCGTCCCACTTCCATTCGACCAGCCACTGCGAAGGCGGGCCCAGCACCGCATCGAACTGATCGAGCGGCAGCGCGAAGGGATGCGCGAGGAAGAAGGGGTAAGGCTGCCCGCTGGCCTGGCGGTCCTGCTCACCGCTGCTCTCGGGCGCGATCAAGGCGGCGAAGTCCGCCGCGCCTGGCCGGCCGGCGATGTGGGTGTAGCCCATCAGCCGCTGCGCGACGCGCTTGGGGTCGAGCCCGCCGATCGCCGCCAGCACCTGCGTGACCTGCAGGCGCGAGACGCCGACGCGAAAGGCGCCGGTGATGAGCTTGAAATAGACCAGGCGCTCCTCGGATGCCAGTTGGCGCCACTGGGCGCGCAAGGCCTCGGCGAGCTGCTCGGGCGGCATCCCGCGCAAGGGCAGCAGGTGCTGCTCGAGCCACGCCGCGAGGCCGAGGTCGTGCGCCTCGGTGGGCGGCGGCAGGAGCAGCGCGAGGGTCTCCGCCAGGTCGCCCACCGCCTCGTAGCTTTCGTCGAACAGCCACTCCGGCAGACCGGCGGCCTGTTGGGCCAGCAGCCGCAGCAGCTTGGTCGGCACCAGCTGCCGCGGCCGGCCGCCGGCGAGGAAGTACACGGCCCAGGCCGCGTCGGCCGGGGCCGCGCTTCGGAGATAGCGCTGCAGCGCCGCCTGCTTCACGAGGTTGGAGGTGCTCGCATCGAGCTCGCGGTACAGGGCGGCGAACTGCTTCATGGCCCGGATGTCGTTCCGTCCGCGCCGGGTGTTGGACCTTCCCCCTCCATGTCCTCATCGCCGTACTCGGTCCGAAACTCCCGCGCATCCAGCCCACACTCCCGCAGCCACCGCACCATCACGGCCACGCTCCCGTGGGTCACGAACACCCGCTCGGCCCCCGTGCCCGCGATGGCCTGCTGCAGCCCCTCCCAATCCGCGTGATCCGACATCACGAAGCCCCGGTCCACGCCCCTGCGCCTTCGCGTCCCGCGCAGCTGCATCCACCCGCTCGCAAAGGCATCCGAGTACTGCCCGAAGCGCCGCATCCACGGCGTGCCCGCGGCAGAGGGCGGCGCGAGCACCAGCGCCCGCTTGAGCAGCGCCGCGTCCACCCCCGGGTCGGTCGCACGCAGCGTCGGCGGCAGCGCCACCCCGGCCGCGCGGTACACCGCGTTCAGCGGCTCCACGGCCCCGTGCACCACGATCGGCCCGATGCCTGCGTCCACCCCGTGCAGGATGCGCTGCGCCTTTCCGAAGGCATAGCACAGCAGCACCGAGGCGCGTCCCTGCGCGGCGTTGGCGCGCCACCAGTCGTCGATCTCGCTGAACAGCGCGGCCTGCGTCGGCCAGCGATAGATCGGCAGGCCGAAGGTGGACTCGGTGATGAAGGTGTCGCAGGGCACCGGCTCGAAGGGCGTGCAGGTGCCGTCGGGCTCGGTCTTGTAGTCGCCCGAGGCGACCCACACGCGGCCTTCGTGCTCGAGCCGCACCTGGGCGGAGCCCAGCACGTGGCCGGCCGGATGCAGCGACAGGCGCACGCCGCGATCGACGACGGCCTCGCCGTAGGGCAGCGTCTGCAGCGCGATGTCGCCGAGCCGCGCGCGCAGCGTGCCGGCGCTGTCATCGTGAGCCAGGTAATGGCCATGGCCCACGCGCGCGTGATCGGAATGCGCGTGGGTGATGACCGCGCGATCCACCGGCCGCCAGGGGTCGATGTAGAAATCGCCGGGCGGGCAGTACAGGCCTTCGGGGCGCGCGATCACGAGGTCTTCGGGAGGCATGGGCAGGCCATGCTAGCCCCGCCGCAGCCGGCGCGCATGTAGGCCCGCGTCGCGCACCAGGCCCCGGGTTCGGCCGTCCCGTCCTACTTGCGGCGCGCGGCAGGCATCTCGAGCAGGTTCATCTTCATGCCGCCTGGAAGCACCATGTCCCCCGGCTTCTGGCCCGCCTTGCACGGCCCGACCCACTTGGCCTCGATGATGGCCGTGCCTTCGCTGCGGCCCATCATCGGCGGGCTGTAGGTCGAGCGGCTCTCCATGCGATAGGCCGCGCCGAAGTCGCCCGTCACCACCGCATGCGTGGTGGCGATGCTGGTGCCGATCTTGCAGACGGAGTCGATCACGATGCGGCCGGACTCGTTGCGCATGTCCTGCTTCGAGCAGTCCTGCCGCTCCATGCCGTTGCCCATCTCGCGCATCGCCTGGTCGGTGGCGGCGTCGATGCATTGCTGGGTGCTCATCGCGGGCATCTTGGCGCTGCCGTCGGCCTGGATCGTCATTTCCCAGAGGCCGGGCTTGCGCGCGGGGTAGTCCATCGCGCTGGCCGCGCCGGCCAGCAGCAGGCAGGCCGTTGCCGCGGCGGCGATCCGGGCATGGGGGGCGAAAGTCGTCATCGAAGGCTCCGAAGAAGAGGTGCTGATTTCTACCCGGTCCGCCGCGGCGGTGAAATAGCACGATCGGCCTGTTCGGCTTGGCGGGCAGGCCGGATGGCTGATTTCCTATCCGCACGGCTCGAGGCTGAGTCCCCGAAGGCGGACAGCCGAACGCAGAAGTCGCGAAGGTATCGCAGAGGTCGCAGAAGAAGGTACTTGAAAAAATTCGTTGTCTTTTTTGCGTCTTCTGCGAAACCTCTGCGTCTTCTGCGTTCGGCTGTCCGCTTTCAGGCTGTCCGCCTTCGGGCTGTCCGCCTTCGGGCTGTCCGCTTTCAGGGCCCCGGCACGCGTTTCAGGTCCTCCAGCCAGACCTCGGCTTCCGAATCGCTGGGCGCGCGCCAGTCGCCGCGCGGGGACAGCGAGCCGCCCGAGCCCACCTTGGGCGAGTTCGGCACGCACGAGCGCTTGAACTGGCTGGTCTTGAAGAAGCGGAACAGGAAGGTGCCGAGATGGCGCTTGATGTCGGCCAGCCCGTACTCGTTGCGCTCCTTCTGCAGATCGTCGGGCCAGCGCCCGCGCGCGCGATCGCCCCAGGCCGCTTGCGCCAGGAAGGCAACCTTGCTTGGCCTGAAGCCGAAGCGCAGCGTGTAGTAGAGGTGGAAGTCCTGCAGCTCATAGGGGCCGATGGTGTCTTCGGTGCGCTGCCCCGGCTGGGTCGAAGCGCCCTCGCCGGCCGCCCCCGCATCGGCCGGGATCAGCTCCGGGCTGACCTCGGTCTCGAGGATGTCGCGCAGCACGGCGCTGCCCTCGTCGCCCAGCAGCTTCGTCGTCTCGACCCAATGCACGAGGTGCTTGATCAGCGTCTTGGGCACGCTCGCGTTCACGTTGTAGTGCGACATGTGGTCGCCCACGCCGTAGGTGCACCAGCCGAGCGCCAGCTCGCTCAGGTCGCCGGTGCCCACCACGATGCCGCCGTGGAAGTTGGCGAGCCGGAACAGATGACTGGTGCGCTCGCCGGCCTGCACGTTCTCGAAGGCGATGTCGTACTGCGGCTGGCCGTTCGCGAAGGGATGGCCCAGGTCTTCCAGCATCTGGCGGCAGCTGGGGCGGATGTCGATCTCGCGCGCCGTGCAGCCGATGCTGGTCATCAGCCGGTGCGCCTGCGCCAGCGTGCGGCCGGTGGTCGCGAAGCCGGGCATGGTGAAGCCGAGGATGTCGGAACGCGGCTTGCCCAGCCGGTCCATTGCCTGCGCGCACACCAGCAGCGCATGCGTGGAGTCGAGACCGCCGGAAACGCCGATCACCAGCTTGCCGATGCGCGCCGCCTCGATGCGCTGCACCAGCGACTGCACCTGGATGTTGAAGACCTCGCTGCAACGCGCATCGCGCGTGGCTGCGTCCGAGGGCACGTAGGGGAAGCGCGCCACCTGGCGCAGCAGGCCGTGCGGCACCTGGGCCGGCACGGGCAGCTCGAACTCGACGGTGCGCCAGCTCGCCAGCGCCTCTCGGTGCTTGTGCACCGAGGTGCCGAAGCTGTTCTGCCGCATGCGCTCGCGCGAAAGGCGCTCCAGGTCCACGTCTGCCGCGACGAAGTGAGAGCTGTTGCGGAAGCGCTCGCTCTCCGCCAGCATGTCGCCGCTCTCGTAGATCAGCGCCTGGCCATCCCAGGCCAGGTCGGTGGTCGACTCGCCGATGCCGGCCGAGGTGTACAGGTAGGCCGCCAGGCAGCGCGCCGACTGCAGGCTGACGAGCCGGTGCCGGTAGTCCGACTTGCCGATCGTGATGTTCGAGGCCGACAGATTGACCAGCACCGTCGCACCCGCGAGGGCGGCATAGCTGGAGGGCGGGATGGGCACCCACACGTCTTCGCAGATCTCCACGTGCAGCTTGAAGAGGGGCAACTGGCGCGACTGAAACAGCAGGTCGGTGCCGAAGGGCACGCGCTGGCCGCCGAGCGCGATCTCGGTCGCGAGCGCGCTGTCGGCGCCGTTGAACTGGCGGCCCTCGTAGAACTCGCCGTAGTTGGGCAGGTAGGTCTTGGGCAACACGCCCAGCACCCGGCCATCCGCCACCACCGCGGCGCAGTTGAAGAGGCGATGGTCCACGCGCAGCGGCAGGCCGACGACCGCCGCCGCGCCGATGTCGCGCGAGGCGGCGGCCAGCTCCAGCAGGGCGCGCTCGCAGGCATCGAGCAGCGCGGCCTGGTGGAACAGGTCGTCGCAGGTGTAGGCCGAGAGCCCCAGCTCCGGGAAGGCGACCAGCACGGCGCCGTCGGCCGCGGCCTCGCGGTACAGGCGGAGGGTCTCGGCGCTGTTGTACGCCGGATCGGCCACTCGGTTGCGCGGCACCGCCACGGCCAGGCGCGCGAAGCCGTGGGTATAGGGATTGGAGAACTCGTGCTCGGTCATTGCCGGATTGTGGCCTCACGCAGCGCAGGCCGCCGGCGCGCGCCCGACGCGGGCCCTTCGGCCCGCCCCTGCATCACTTCGACGCGCCTTTGCGCAACGCCGGGTCCTCGCCCTTCGCGTGCGACTTGCCCTCCTGCTCGGCCTTCTTCATGGACTCGGCCTCGGCCTCGTTCTTCGGACGCGCGTCGCGCGCCGCCTGCTCGACCTTGCCCGATTTCACGAAGTCCGTGGCGGCCTTGTCGTACCGGCGGGTGGCGTCGTAGTTGCCTTCGCCCTGGATGTCGGGCTTCTTGGGATCTTGCGGCTTGCTCATGGGACTCTCCTTTCAAGCTCGTGGAGGCCCACACTACGAAGCCAGGACGAGGCCTCGCGAGCGGCGGACACCGACGCCCGGGATCGGACAGCCCGCCGACGCACGTAGGAGCGCACCGACGCGGCCGTACCGCGCCGTGAACCCCCGCATCACAAGGACAACAGTCGCTGCATGAAGGAGCGATAGCGTCGCAGGGCCAGCCGCAGCTTCTCCGTCGATGCGCCATCCGCCGCCCCATCGCCTTGCGCGTCCAGACCCGCGCGCTCGTCCGAGAAGGTCTGCGCCAGGTTCTTCAGCATTTGACGGACCAGTTCGTCGGCCTCGCGTACCGCCTGCCGCGGATCGTCGACGAAGCCGATCTGCACGGCATCCCAGCTGGCGCGGAAATCGCGCGCGGCGTCGGGTGCAAAGAGCGGAGCCATCGCATCGTCGGCATTGCTGTCCGCCGGCATGGGCTTCTGTGCCGCCGTCCGCTCGAGATCGTCCGGCGCGACGCGGGTGTCCGCATCCGAGGCCTGGGCGGGTCGGGCCGCAACAGCCCGCTCGTCCTGCATGGTTTCGAGATTCATGATCGTGCCTCCACCGGCCTCGCCGGCATCTTTCGTTCCTCGACGACGCTGACGTCGAGCAGTTCATCGAACAGCGCGCGGTAATGCACCACGGCCTTGCGGAGTTCCTCGGTCTCGACCTCGCCGCTCAAGGTGCGCGCGTGGATGGCCTGCGCCGCGCGGTAGTTGCGCACCACCGCCGGATGGTCCACCGAGATGTCGGCCGCGCGATGCTCGAAATCGCCCATCGGGTAGCCGCGCTTCTGCATCAGCTCGCGCACCAGCTGGTCCGCCTGCGTCACCGCGCCGGTCGGGTTGTCGACGAACTCGGCCTGCACCCGGTTCCATGCGCTGCTGAAGCGCGCGCCTTCGCCCGTCGCCAGCGGAACGATGCGCAACTGGCTGACGCGCGCCTCGCGCTGACGGAGCTCGGCCTCGGCCTTGGCACGGCTGCCGTGCTGCCTGACGGCCAGGTCGTATTCGTCGCCGAAGCGCTCTGCAAGCCGGGTGGACTGTCGTTTTCGAAAGAGGAAAAAGGCCAGCGCGACGAGGGCGAGGACCACGACGATCCCCACCACCCACCAGGCCTGCATGCTCGTGGTGTCCATACGCATCTCCCTTCGGATCAGAACCCGCCCATGCGTGCCGCGAATGCAGCAGCGAGCACGGTGCGGATGCCTGAATGCTGATTCGCCTGCGGCGCCGGGTCAGCAGCGCAGGGACGTTATCGCTGTGGGAGCGAACCTACACACCTGCGCGCGTGCGCCGCGTCCTTGCGTGCCGGAGAATGGGAGCCCAAGCTCCCGAAGACCCGACGATCCGCAACGCGACCATGCCCAAGCCCCGACCTCCCCGGCCTCGCATCTACCTCGCCGGACCGGACATCTTCTTTCGCAACTGCGAGCGGCTCTTCGAGGACCTGAAGGCCCGCTGCGAACGCCTGGGGCTGGAGGGCATCGAGCCCTCGGACGGCGGCCTCGGCGCGGACTTCGAGGGCAGCGACGACGAGCGGGCGCGGCGCATCTATGAGGGCAACATCGCGCTCATCCGGCAGGCCGATGGCGTGATCGCCAACCTGATGGACTTCCGCGGTCTCGAGCCGGACTCGGGCACGGTGTTCGAGGTCGGCTTCGCGGTGGCGCTGGGCAAGCCGGTCGTCGCCTACGGGGTGCCGGCGCAGAGCTATGCGAGCCGGGTCTGCGCGGCGATGGCCTGCATGCAGGACGAGGATGGCGTCACGCGGGAGCGCGACAGCGGCGTGATGGTGGAAGGGCTGGGGCAGCGGCTGAACCTGATGCTGGCGTGCTCGACGGCGATCGAGCCGAATGCCGATGCCGCCCTCGCAAGGCTGGCAAAGATCCTGGTCTCGTCCCCTCTCCCTCCGTGAGAGGTGGGCATACCGGTCACCAGGCCGTCCACTTGGCCTCGCTCCTGCTCGACGCCACCACGCGCTCGATGAAGCGCACGCCGCGCGCCCCGTCCTCCACGCGCGGGTAGTCGGTCTCCAGCGCATCTGCCTGTAGTCCGGCGAGACGCGCGCGCACGTCCGCCACGACGCCGCCATACACATTGGCAAAGGCCTCGATGAAGCCCTCCGGATGACCGGCGGGCAGGCGGCTCGCACGGCGCGCCGACTCGCCGAGCCAGGGCGAGCCGCGCGTCAGCACGCGCCGCGGCCCGTCTATCGGGAGGTGCAGCAGCTCGCTGGGCTGCTCCTGCCGCCACACCAGCGTGCCCAGCGTGCCGCAGACGCGCAGGCGCAGGTCGTTCTCGAGCCCGGTGTTGACCTGCGAAGCGATGAGCACGCCGCGCGCGCCGCCTTCGAAGCGCAGCAGCACGCTGCCGTCGTCGTCGAGCGCGCGGCCGGGCACCAGCGCGCTCAGGTCGGCGCAGAGGCTCTCGATCTCGAGCGCGGTCACGGTCGCGACCAGGTTCTCGGCATGTGAGCCGATGTCGCCGATGGCACCGGCCGCGCCGCTCTTCGCGGGATCGCTGCGCCAGGCCGCCTGCTTGTTGCCTTCCTTTTCGAGCTGGGTCGCGAGCCAACCCTGGTTGTATTCGACGACCACCTTGCGGATCTCACCGAGCCGTCCGCTCTTCACCATCTCGCGCGCCTCGCGCACCATCGGGTAGCCGGTGTAGTTGTAGGTCACCGCGAAGACCGTGCCTTGCCGGGCCACCGCTGCGACCAGCGCATCGGCCTGCGCGCCGGTGTGCACCAGCGGCTTGTCGCACACCACGTGGAAGCCGGCGTCGACGAAGGCCTGCGCCACCGGGAAATGCAGGTGGTTGGGCGTGACGATGGAGACGAAGTCGATGCGCTCCCCGGCGGGCCGCTTCAGCTCGTCGTCCAGCAGCGCTTGCCAGTCGCCGTGGTTGCGATCGTCGGGCAGCCAGAGCTCGCGCCCGGAGGCCTTGGCCTTCTCCGCGTTGGACGACAGCGCGCCGGCCACCAGCTCGGCCTGCCCGTCGAGCGCGATGGCCTTGCGGTGCACCGCGCCGATGAAGGCATCGCGCCCGCCGCCGACCATGGCGTAGCGCAGCTTGCGTGGGAGGGGTTGGGTCATCGGTGGGCTTTGAAGAGGATGCGGGAACGGGCAGCCGAACGCAGAAGACGCAGAGGTTTCGCAGAAGACGCAGAAGAAGACATCAAAAGGGTTTCTTGTCTTTTCTGCGACTTCTGCGCTTCTTCGCGCCTTCTGCGTTCGGTGCCCGCATTCAAGGCCTCAGAACGGCGAGTTGGGGTGGTAGAAGTCCTTGGCGTTTTCCTTGGTGATGAGCACCGAGGGAATGATGGTGGTCGCCGGCAGCTTCTCGCCCTTGAGGCGCGCCTCGGCCGTGAGCTTGATGGCGTCGTAGATGAACTTGGGCGAGTAGCTGACGTCGGCCTGGATGCGCGGGTCCTTGCCGTCCAGGATGGTCTTGACCATCCCCTTGGCGCCGGCGCCGCCGAAGATGACCTTGATGTCGTCGCGCTTGGCCTGCTCGATGGCCTTCAGCACGCCGAAGGCCATGTCGTCGTCTGCCGCCCAGAAGGCGTCGATCTTCTTGAAGCGGGTCAGGTAGTCCTGTGTGACCTTGAAGGCATCGTCGCGGTTCCAGTTGGCGTACTTGGCGTCGAGCAGCTTGATGTCGGGGTAGTTCTTCAGCACGCCGTTGAAGGCATCCATGCGCTCGTTGTCCAGCGTGGTGGCGATGCCGCGCAGGGCCACGATCTCGCCCTTGCCGTTGAGCTGCTTCGCGATGTACTCGGCCGGGATCTTGCCGAAGGCGGTGTTGTCGCCTGCCACGTAGGCGTCCTGCGCGCTGGTGTCGGTCAGTCCGCGGTCGACGACCGTGACATAGGTTCCCTTGGCCTTGACCTGGGCCACCGGCTTGGTGAGCGCGGCCGACTCGAAGGGGAAGATCACCAGCGCGTTGATCTTGGTCACCGTCGAGAGGTCCTGCAGCTGGTTGGCCTGCTCGGGTGCGTTGGCTGCCGTCTTGATGGTGATCTTGAGGTCCTTGTGCTCTTTCTCCAGATCCTTCTTCGCCTGGTTGGCCCAGTAGTTGATGCCGCCCATGAAGCTGTGCGTCGCGGCCGGGATCGAGACGCCGAGGTTGACCTTCTCGGCGGCCAGGGCCGGGCCGGCGGCAAGCGCGGCGGCGGCGACCGCGGTGAGTGCGAGGCGTCGGGTGATGGGGTTCATGCTTGCTGTCTCCTTGGTTGAAAAAGCTGTCGTCGGGAACGCGCGAATCGAGCCCACTAGCGCCTGCCGCGCTGGAGGAAGGCGACCACGATGATCACGAAGCCCTGCACCGCGGCATTGAGGTACACGCTGATGATGCTCGTGAGGTTGAGGATGTTGCTGATGACCGAGAGCAGGATGGCGCCGATCACCGTGCCGGTGATGCTGCCCGCGCCGCCCTTGAGCGCGGTGCCGCCGACGATCACCGCGGCGATCGC
>Ga0075370_10000620_pt1 | contig 13703 bp, 14 predicted proteins | sample EndMethybrTD3035_FD_71398 | JGI IMG/M metagenome (GOLD analysis project Ga0075370, IMG submission 71398) | Populus endosphere microbial communities from Tennessee, USA - Endosphere MetaG P. TD hybrid TD303-5 | ecosystem: Host-associated > Plants > Roots > Endosphere | place: USA: Tennessee... | reverse complement strand
CCTACAACTTCGGATGGGCGCGCGTGTTCGGCCTGTACACGCGCACCGACGACCAGGGCCTCGACGTGCGCAGCAACCTCTATTCGGGCGGCGTCGCGGTGCCGCTCGGCCCGGGCACCCTGCAGTTCCAGGCGGGCTTCGCGAAGACCAGCGGGCCAGCGGTGGACCGAAAGCACACCTCGGTCAGCCTCGCATACCTGTACGCCTTCGACAGCGTCACCGACTTCTACCTCGTCGGCATGGACGATCGGGTGCGCGGGCAGACGCGCGGCGCCTCGGTGGCGGGTGGCGTGCGCTATCGCTTCTAGCGTCGGCACGCCGATGTCCATCGCATCATCGAACCGTGCGTGGAACTGGCACGGCGAAGGGTTCATCGCCCCGCCGCGCGAGGTCTGGACCGCCCGGCCGCTCACGCTCTTCCGCGTATGGGGCGGGAGCGCCAGCGAGGCGGGCAGTGCGGCGCGTCCGGGTGTGTGCATGTCGTTCGAGGTGCCGCGTTCGCGGCGCGACGCCGAGCGCCTCAACGCCGTGTTCGAGTGGGGCAACAACTGTCGCTACCTGACGCGGTTTCACGTCGCGCCCGGCGCGAAGCTCTTCGTCGGCAAGGTTCACCCGGGGGACTCGTTCGCGAGCGGCCTCGGGCCCGCGGGTTCGCAGGTGTTCATCGAGACTTCGCAGATGCGGCGCTTCGTGCGCAAGACGGGCCAGGCCGTCGAGCTTGCCGACGACATGGGTCGGCACGTCGTGGTCCCGAACAGAGACCCGGGCAAGCTGCGTTCTTCGTGACCTTCAGCGGCTGCTGCTGCGGAACCGGCTGACCTCGAGCGCGCTGACCGGCGCTGCCTGGTTGCCCCAGCTCGCACGCAGGTACGACAGCAGCGCGGCGACCTCGGTGTCGCTCAGCACCGTGGCGAACGGCGGCATGCCGAATGGGCGCGGGTTGCCCGCCGTCGACGGCGCAAACCCGCCTTCGAGGACGATATGCACGAGGTTGGCAGGCGTCTCGAGCAGCACGGCACGGTTGCCCGCCAGCGCCGGATACGCGCCGCGCACGCCCTCGCCGCGCTCGCCGTGGCAGGCGGCGCAATGCTGGTCGTACAGCTTCGCACCGACGGCGTTGGGCTTCACGCCCGAAGCGGCTTCGGGCGGCGGCATCACTTCGGCACGAGGCAGGGCGCGAAGGTACTCGACCATCGCCGACAGATCGGATGCATTCAGATGCTGCGTGCTGCCCAGCACGACCTCGCTCATCGGCCCGCTCACCGAAGCCTGCGGCGCGACGCCCGTCTTCAGCAGCGCCGCGACGTCGGCGGCCGGCCAGTCGGCGACGCCGGCCTCGCTCGCCGAGGTGAGCGACGGCGCATACCAGTTCTGCACCGGGATCAGCCCGCCGGCCAGATCGAGCGGGTTCGAGGTGGCGCCGAGCAGGTTGCGGCTGGCATGGCAGGCATTGCAGTGCCCGAGACCCTCGACCAGATACGCGCCGCGGTTCCACCCGGCGGTCCGCGCCGGATCCGGCTCGAACGGCGCGGCGCGGAAGTACAGCGCGCGCCAGACCGCGAGTGCCGCTTGCTGGTCGAACGGGAAGCGCAACTCGTGCGGCCGGTTCTGCAGATGAACCGGCGCGAGGCTGCGCAGGTACGCGTGGATCGCGTCTGCGTCGGTGCGGGTGATGCGCGTGTAGTTCGGATACGGGAAGGCGGGGTACAGCAGCCGGCCATCGCGCGAGCGGCCGTGGTGCAGCGCGCGCCAGAACTGCGAGTCGGACCAGCCGCCGATACCGGTCGCGGCATCGGGCGTGAGGTTCGGGGCGTACACGTCGCCGAACGGCGTCGGCACCGCGCGGCCGCCCGCGTAGGGCACGCCGCCGCGCGCCGTGTGGCAGCCGACGCAGTTGCCCGCGTGCGCGAGGTAGGCGCCGCGTTCGATCTGTTCGGTCGTTGCGGCCGGTGGCGGCGTGGCGTCCACCGGTTCTTCGCCGCGCACGTTCAACCACGCGACGAGCGCGCCGAGCAGCAGCGCCGCCACGATCGCCAGCGCGAGCGCCTTGCCGGCCCTGCGCAACACGGGCTGTTTCATCGCGGCGCTCCGGATGCGCTTGTTCCGGCTGTTCCGGCCGTGCCGCCACACTCGAGCGGCATCGCGGCGGGCAGCGCGGTGGCGGGTTTCGCTGCGGCTGGCACCGGCTGTGCGGCGAGCCATTGCGAGAGCGCGCTGATGTCTTGCGGCGCGAGTCGCTGCGCGATCTGCGCCATGCAATCGGGCCCAGGTGCGTGCCGCTTGCCGGTACGCCACGCACCGAGCTGCGCATTCAGGTAGTCGCGCGGCATGCCGATCAGCGCCGGAATGGCAGGCGCGACGCCCATCAGTGCGCTGCCGTGGCAGGCCACGCACGCCGGCACGCGCAAGGCGGCGTCGCCGCGCGTCACGAGTTGCTCGCCGCGGCTCAGCGTGTCGACGTCGGCAGTGGCCGGCTGAGCCGGCGGATACGGAATCTCGAGACTCGCGAAGTGCTCGGCGATCTCGCGCAGATAGGCGTCGTCGAGCGGCGCGAGAAGGTTGGTCATCAGCACGTAGTCGCGCCGGCCATCGCGAAAGCTGACGAGCTGGTTGTAGAGATACTGCGCCGGCTTGCCGGCGATGCGCGGGTAGTAGCCGTCGCTCGCCGCACGGCCCTGCGCTCCATGGCAGCCGGTGCAGGCCTGCATGCGCTGCGCCATCGTGTTCTCGAACGGCGCTGTCGCTGCCTGGACGGCGATGCCCGGCAGGCCCGCCGCCACTGCGCAGAGCGTTGCGGCGCCCAGCCGCCGGAGGGAGATGTTCACGGTGCTGGCGGGATGAACGAGCCGACCCAGTCGGCCATCGTGTTCGACGCTTCCGGCGTGTCCTCGCTGCCACGCAGGCCGCGGACCACGCCGGTCCGATCGACGACCGGGCGGTTCTGGCTGACCTTCCACTTGCCGACCAGCGACGTCAGCACGATCTCGATGCCGACGATCGCACGCAGCATCGAATCGATGTACTCGGGCGGCGCGTCGGTGACAGCCCAGGGCTTGGCCTGCGCCGCTTCATGGCGCTGCGTGAGTCGTGTGACGAAGGCGCGCAGCCAGGCGGCGTCGTCGATCGCGCGCAAGGTGCCGCGCGCCTGCACGGTCACGTAGTTCCAGGTCGGCACGACCTTGCCATGCTCGGCCTTGGCCGGGTACCAGCTCGGCGAGATGTAAGCCTGTGCACCCTGGAAGACGACGAGCGTCTGCGCGTCGGGCCGTGTCTCGCGCCACAGCGGGTTCGCGCGCGCGACGTGGGCGCGCAGGATGCCGGGGCCGCCGGCCGGGTCGGCGTCGAGAAAGAACGGCACCGGGTTGGCCTGCAACCCGGCATCGTCGGAGTGCGTGATCAGCAAACCGAGCGGATGGTCGTGGACCAGCTTGTGCAGGACTTCCGGGCGCTGCTCGGCGAAGTGCGAGGGGAGGTACATGGTCGGCGTGACGCGAAGATGGCTGCGCAGCGATGGTAACGTCGCCGTCCCATGACCCAACGCGGATTCACGCTGATTGAATTGATGGCGGTCGTCGCGGTGATCGCGATCCTCGCGACGATTGCGTTGCCGAGCATGCAGGACCGCATCGTGCGCGCGCAGATCGTCGAGTCGGTGCCGATCGCCGACATCGCGAAGCCCGGCATCGGCGCCATCTGGCAGGCCACCAAGACGCTGCCGTCCGACAACGCGGCGCTCGGGCTGCCGCAGGCCGACAAGATCGTCGGCAACATGGTGCGCTCGGTCACGGTCGAAGACGGCGCGATCCACATCGTGTTCGGCAACAAGGCCAACGGTGCGCTGCAGGGCAAGACGCTGAGCCTGCGGCCGGCGGTCGTCGACGACGCGCCGATCGTGCCGGTGGCGTGGCTGTGCGGCCACTCGAAGGCGCCGGACAAGATGGTCGCGCGTGGCACGGACAAGACCGATGTGCCCGAGCGCTATCTGCCGTTGAACTGCCGTTGAGCGTCTGCTCGGCGTGCGAAGTTCACGTGCTCGCGCGGCGGGTCTCGCGAGTTGACAGTTGCTTACCCACGGAGCGGGTAGGTGCCCGTAGGCTCGCGCTCGATGAATTCGAACGATTCCTTCTTCGGGCAGCGCCGTCTGCGAATCTTGTGGGCTTTCGCGGCGGCTGCGCCGCTCGTGGCCGGATGCGGCGGAGGCGGCTCGAGCGACTCGAGCAGCGCCGGCCTGACGCCGGCGCCCGCACCTGTGGCCGGCCCGAGCCCTGCACCGGCACCCGCACCTGCACCTGCACCTGCACCTGCGCCCGCCGCTCCCACGCCGGCGCCAGCACCAGCCACCGGCGTGCTGTCGACCTGCGGGCTGAGTGATTTTTCCAACCGCATCCTGCAACGCATCAACCAGCTGCGCGCCAGCGGCGCGACCTGCGGCACCAGCGGTCAGTTCGCGCCAGCACCGGCGGTGGCCTGGAACGCGAAGCTGACCCAGGCTGCCGACGGCCACTCGCAAGACATGGCGGCGCGCAACTACTTCGCGCACGACAGCATGGACGGACGCACGTTCTCGCAACGCATCACCGCGACTGGCTACTCGTGGAGCACCGCCGGCGAGAACATTGCCGCCGGCTATCCGAGCGTCGACGCGGTAATGGACGGCTGGACGCGCAGCGCAGGCCATTGCGCGAACCTGATGAACCCGAACTTCAGCGAGGTCGGTGTCGCCTGCGTGCCCGGCACATCGAGCACGAGCTACAACAACTACTGGACGATGGATCTCGCGAGGCCGCGCTGAGCCCGATCGAGCCTGCTGCGTGTTCCCGGCTCTTCAGGCTGCGTTCGCGATCACGCCGCCGCCCAGGCAAACCTCGCCGTCATACAGCACCGCCGACTGGCCCGGCGTCGCCGCCCATTGCGATTGCGTAAAGCGCAGGGCGAATGCGCTCGCGCCTTCGCCCTCGAACGCGCATGCCGCGTCGGCCTGGCGATAGCGCGTCTTCGCGCCCAGGCCCGTTGTCGCCGGCGGATGCCCGGCGACCCAGCTCGCATCGTCGGCTTCGAGCGCGTGTGTCAACAGCCACGGATGGTCGTGTCCCTGCACGACGTACAGCGTGTTGGCCGCGATGTCCTTGCGCGCCACGAACCACGGCGCATGCTCGTTGCCGCCCTTGGCGGCACCGCGCTCCTTCAGCCCGCCGATGCCGATGCCCTTGCGCTGGCCGAGCGTGTAGAAGCTCAGGCCCACATGCTCGCCGATCGTGCGGCCGCGATCGTCCTTGATGGGGCCGGGCGTGTTTGCGAGATAGCGGTTCAGGAACTCGCGAAACGGCCGCTCGCCGATGAAGCAGATGCCCGTCGAGTCCTTCTTCTTCGCATTCGGCAGCCCGATCTCCTCGGCCAGCCGGCGCACCTCGGTCTTCGGCAGTTCGCCCACAGGGAACAGCGTCTTCGCGAGTTGCGCCTGCGTCAGCCGGTGCAGGAAGTAGCTCTGATCCTTCAGAGGGTCGAGGCCCTTCAGCAGCTCGAAGCCCGCTGCGGTGTCGCGCACCCGCGCGTAGTGGCCGGTCGCGATCTTCTGTGCACCCAGGCGCAGCGCGTGATCGAGAAAGGCCTTGAACTTGATCTCGGCGTTGCACAGCACGTCAGGGTTGGGCGTGCGGCCGGCGCGGTACTCGCGCAGGAACTCGGCGAACACGCGGTCCTTGTAGTCGGCCGCGAAGTTGACGTGCTCGATCTCGATGCCGATCACGTCGGCAACAGCCGCCGCGTCGACGAAGTCGATGTTCGACGAACAGTATTCGTCGTCGTCATCGTCTTCCCAGTTCTTCATGAAGATGCCGACGACTTCGTGCCCCTGCTGCTTCAAGAGCCAGGCGCTGACAGCCGAATCGACGCCGCCGCTCAGGCCGACGACGACGCGCTGGGGAGAGGCTTTTGCGCTCGCTGACATGGGCGCGATTCTAGGAAGGCCTGTCAAACCGGCGACAGGCAAGGTCTTGCGGCTTGATCTAGGATCGCGTCACGTCTTCAGGGCGGGGTGAAATTCCCCACCGGCGGTAAACCACTTCGAGTGGTGAAGCCCGCGAGCGCCTGGCTCCTCCCGGAGCCAGGGTCAGCAGATCCGGTGAGATTCCGGGGCCGACGGTTCCCCTGGTGCGCGCAAGCGCAGCAGGCACAGTCCGGATGAAAGAAGATGGGTGAACCCGCGCGCCGAAGTTTGGCTGCGCGGGCTTGCCGTGCTGTCGGCTCTGCGCTTGCGTGGAGCCGTCGGCAATTGCGCCCTGGAACGTTTTTCGTCAACCAAACGAGGACGTTTCAACCATGTCTCACTTCTCCAAGAATCTCCCGATGCCGCCCCGGCTGCGCATCGCCGTCGATGCGATACGCCACGGCCGCGCGGTCGTGCTCGTCGACGACGACGATCGCGAAAACGAAGGCGACCTGATCGTCGCGGCCGAACGCCTGACCGTGCCGATGATGGCCACCTTGATCCGCGAGTGCTCGGGCATCGTCTGCCTGTGTCTCGAGGACGAGCAGATCGAGCACCTCGGACTGCCGCCGATGGTCGCCCGCAACGAGAGCCGCTACGGCACCGCGTTCACGGTCTCGATCGAGGCGCGTGACGGCGTGACGACAGGCGTCAGCGCCGCCGACCGCGTCACGACGATCCGCGCGGCGACCGCACCCGGCGCCCGGCCGGCCGATCTGGTCAGCCCCGGCCACGTGTTCCCGCTGCGTGCTGCGCCTGGCGGCGTGCTCGAGCGGCGCGGCCACACGGAAGGGGCGATCGAGCTGGCCCGTCTCGCCGGGCTTCGCCCTGCTGCGGTGCTGTGCGAGCTGATGAACGACGACGGCAGCATGCGCCGCGGCGACGATCTGCTCGCGTTCTCGCGCACCCACGGCTATCCGATGCTGACGATCGAGGAGCTGGTCGCGTTCCGGCGCGAGCACGAGGCGCTGACCGCGTGAGCGGCAGTACCGCAGCAGCGAAAGCGCCGGTCAGCGCTTGACTTCGGGCGTGTAGACGCTCGCGTCGGTGCTGACCGCGTCCAGCGGATAGCGGCGCCCGGCGAGAAAGTCTTCGATGCAGCGCAGCACGTTCGGGCTGCGGTGCCGCTCGCGGCTCGCGCGGATCTCGTCGGGCGTCATCCACAGCGTGCGCACGATGCCTGCATCGAGTGCGCGCGCCGGATCGGGCTCGCCGACGGTGCCGCCGTACGCGAAGCGAAGGTAGGTCACGTCTTCGCCGCGGTTCGGCCGCGTGAAGCGCGAGAGGTACACGCCGAGCAGCCGGTCCGGCGTGAACACGCACGCCGTCTCTTCGAGTGCCTCGCGCACCACGCCCTGCAGAGGCGATTCGCCGGGCTCCAGGTGGCCGGCCGGATTGTTCAGCTTCAGCCCTTCGGGCGTTTCCTCCTCGACGAGCAGGAAGCGGCTCGCGCCGTCGATGCGGCGTTCGATGATCGCGGCGACGGTGACGCTCGGAGTCCAACGATCGGCCATGCGGGGATGTTAGCGGGCGTTGTCTTCACGCCCGATCGAACGCGGGTTTCGAGCCGGCTTGACCCCGGTCATTGGCTGCTGCCCGACAAGGTGCGGCAGAATCGGCCTCAATTCCCAAAAAATGCGCCTGAGGAGGCATCCATGCTGATAGGGGTCCCGCTCGAAACGGCGGCCGGTGAAACCCGCGTGGCCGTCACGCCCGAGACAGCGAAGAAGCTGAAGGCGCAAGGCCATACGATCAAGGTGCAGTCAGGGGCCGGCGTCGCTGCCAGCGCGCCCGACTCCGCCTATGAAGCGGTCGGTGCCGAAATCACGGACGCGACAGGTGCCTTCGGTTGCGACCTGGTGCTCAAGGTGCGTTCGCCGCTGCACAGCGAGCTGTCGATGATGAAGACTGGCGCCGCGGTCGTCGGCATGCTCAACCCGTTCGATGCCGACAACCTGCACCGGCTGGCGGGCGCGGGCGTCGTCAGCTTCGCCCTCGAAGCCGCGCCGCGCACGACGCGCGCGCAAAGCATGGACGTGCTGAGCTCGCAGGCCAACATCGCGGGCTACAAGGCCGTGATGATCGCGGCCGACAAGTACCAGCGCTTCTTCCCGATGCTGATGACCGCGGCCGGCACCGTGAAGGCCGCACGCGTGGTGATCCTCGGCGTCGGCGTGGCAGGGCTGCAGGCGATCGCCACTGCGAAGCGCCTGGGCGCCGTGATCGAAGCAAGCGACGTGCGCCCGAGCGTCAAGGAACAGGTCGAGTCCCTCGGCGGCAAGTTCATCGACGTCTCGTACGACACCCCTGAAGAAAAAGAAGCCGCCGAAGGCGTCGGCGGCTACGCCAAGCCGATGCCGCCCAGCTGGCTCGCGCGCCAGAAGATCGAGGTCGCCAAGCGCGTCGCGCTGGCCGACGTCGTGATCACGACCGCGCTGATCCCGGGCCGCCCGGCGCCGGTGCTCGTGACCGAAGAGATGGTGCAGGCGATGAAGCCCGGGTCGGTGATCGTCGACCTCGCGGCGCCCAACGGCGGCAACTGTCCGCTCACCGAAGCGGGCAAGACCGTCGTCAAGCACGGCGTCACGATCGTCGGCGAGACCAACCTTCCGGCGCTCGTCGCGGCCGACGCGAGCGCGCTGTACGCACGCAACGTGCTCGACTTCCTCAAGCTCGTGATCACCAAGGAAGGCACGTTCCACGTGCCGATGGACGACGACATCGTGGCCGCGTGCCTGATGACCCAGAACGGCGAAGTCAAGCGCAAGTAAGGAGCACGAGATGGAACTCGTTTCACCCACCATCACCAACCTGATCATCTTCGTGCTCGCGATCTACGTCGGCTACCACGTCGTGTGGACCGTCACGCCCGCGCTGCACACGCCGCTGATGGCCGTGACCAACGCACTCTCGGCGGTCGTGATCGTCGGCGCGATGCTCGCGGCCGCGCTCACCGAGGGCCCGCTCGGCAAGACCATGGGCGTGCTCGCCGTGGCGCTCGCCGCGGTCAACATCTTCGGCGGCTTCCTCGTGACCCGGCGCATGCTCGAGATGTTCAAAAAGAAAGACAAGAAGGCCGCGGCTCCGAAGGAGGAGACCAAGTGAGCTTGAACCTCGTCACGCTCCTGTACCTCGTCGCGAGCGTCTGCTTCATCCAGGCGCTCAAGGGGCTGAGCCACCCCACCACCTCGATCCGAGGCAACCTGTTCGGCATGGTCGGCATGGGCATCGCGGCGGTCACCACCGCGGCGCTCATCGTCAAGCTCGCTGGCTCCGGGCTCGGCCTGGGCTGGGTTCTGCTCGGCCTCGTGGTCGGTGGCGGCTACGGCGCCTATCGAGCACGCACGGTCGAGATGACCAAGATGCCCGAGCTGGTCGCGTTCTTCCACAGCATGATCGGCATGGCCGCGGTCTTCATCGCCGTGGCCGCGGTCGCCGAGCCGCATGCGTTCGCGATCGCCGCCAAGGGCGACCCGATCCCCGGCGGCAACCGCCTCGAGCTCGCGCTCGGCGCGGCGATCGGCGCCATCACGTTCAGCGGCTCGGTCATCGCCTTCGGCAAGCTCTCGGGCACCTACAAGTTCCGCCTCTTCAAGGGCGCGCCGGTCATCTTCCCGGGCCAGCACTACCTGAACCTCGCGCTCGGGCTTGCGCTGTTGTTCTTCATCTACGGCTTCATCGTCAGCCAGAGCTGGATCGACTTCATCCTGATCCTCGCGATCTCGTTCGTGCTCGGCGTGACCATCATCATCCCGATCGGCGGGGCCGACATGCCGGTGGTCGTCTCGATGCTCAACAGCTACTCGGGCTGGGCGGCGGCGGGCATCGGCTTCTCGCTGAACAACAGCATGCTGATCATCGCCGGCAGCCTGGTGGGCAGCTCGGGTGCGATCCTGAGCTACATCATGTGCAAGGCGATGAACCGCTCGTTCTTCAACGTGATCCTGGGCGGCTTCGGCGGCGAGGGCGGCACGGCGGCCGCGGGCGCGGCGCAGCAGCGCAACGTCAAGAGCGGCAGCGCCGACGACGCGGCCTTCGTGCTCGGCAATGCCGAGACCGTGGTGATCGTGCCGGGCTACGGCCTCGCCGTGGCACGCGCCCAGCACGCGGTCAAGGAGCTCGCGACCAAGCTGATCGAGAAGGGCGTGAACGTCAAGTACGCGATCCACCCCGTCGCCGGGCGCATGCCGGGGCACATGAACGTGCTGCTCGCGGAAGCCGAGGTGCCCTACGACCAGGTCTTCGAGATGGAAGACATCAACGGCGAGATGGGCCAGGCCGACGTGGCGATCATCCTCGGGGCCAACGACGTGGTGAACCCCGCCGCGCACACCAAAGGCAGCCCGATCTACGGCATGCCGATCATCGAGGCCTACAAGGCCAAGACCATCATCGTCAACAAGCGCTCGATGGCCGCCGGCTACGCGGGGCTGGACAACGAGCTGTTCTACATGGACAAGACGATGATGGTGTTCGGCGACGCGAAGAAGGTCGTCGAGGACATGGTCAAGGCGGTCGAGTAGCCCTCGGCCAGTGAGACGCTACTTCGCCGCGGGCGTCAGCCCGTGGTCGAAGCCGTCCTTGACCCACTTCTCGTTGCGCTTGATCTCGCGCTCTCCGCCGCTGCCATCGTTGCGGATCACGTAGCGCGTCTCGTCGCAGCCCTGCAGGAGCTGCACTTCGATCGTCGTCGTGGTGTCGGTCTTCGTGACGCTGGCCGGCAGGTCGCCGCGAGTGCAGTTGTTGCCCTTGCCCTGGCCGGCGACGATCCGCACGGTGCCCTTGCCGTCCTTCTCGTCCAGCAGCGCCAGCGAGCCGACGACGAAGCGGTCTTTCTCGTACTGGCCGCCGGCGCCGAGTTTGTAGTACTTGTATTCCCAGGTCTGGCCGAGCGCCGCGAACGTCGCCGCCAGGCAGGCGATACCGATACCGAGTTGAGTGCGGGTGTTCATGTCTGATGCTCCTGTGAAGTGATGGGGTGAAGATCCAGGTCGGGGCAGGGCGTGGGCGAGCTCAAGCGGGCAAGGTGATCGTCACGGTGCAGGTGCCCTCGCCGATCGGTCCGCCGAAGCCGATCCACACGGCCCACGCCGAAGCCGCCTCGCGTGCCGAGAACGGGTGGTAGGTGATCGGGAAGTTGCAGCCGCCGCCGTCGCCGACCTCGCTGTTCCAGCTCACGCTGCGGTTGCAGGGGCCGTAGCCGAAGCCGCTGAACACCGCGCGGTAGCCGATCGCGTTCTTGATGCGCGGCACGATGTACGCGGTGTAGTCGCTGACGCCGCAGGTGGGGCCGCACGCGAACACCCCGCCCGGCGCGACGAAGGTGATTTCGCGCGTGCCCTTCTTGACGTTGAACTTCGCGCTGACCGGCTCCGTCGTCACCGTACGAGACGGCTTGCCGGCGCTGGCAGGCACGCTGACCTTCGCGGTGACCGTCACGGTGGCCGCCCCATCGCTCGCCCCCGTGTTGAAGGTTGCCGAGTAGTCGTGCCGGTTCGTGTCGACCGGCAGCGCCTCCAGCGAGCCGGCTCCGGTGTGAGACCAGGTCCACTCGACGCTCGCGTTGTCGGGAACCTTCTCGTTGAAGAACGCCGCGATCGGAAGCGCGAGGTCGGTGGGCAGCTGCTGCGGCCCGGGCGGGCTGAGCTTGAGCGAGAACTCCTGCTTGAACGTGATGGGCGCGCTGGCCGTACCGATCAGCGTGCGCGTGCCGCCGCTGCCGATGGGCTGGAGGTACGCGCGCACCGTCACCTTGTCGGGGTTGGCGGGGTCGAACTTCACGCCGTTGGGCAGGTAGTTCGGCTTCGCGTTGGTCGCGCTGGTCGTGAAGCGGTTCGGGTTCGCGAGCCCACTGTCGACCGGGCTGTAGAGCGTGCCATAGAGCCCGGTGCATTCCCAGTCGAAGTCGATCGAGCCTTTCTCGTTGCCGTATTCGTCGTTGTCGTTGTCGACGATCTCGGCGGTGATCTTGTAGGTCGCCGCATCGGCCGGCACCTCGAGCGGATCGGGCTTGAGCACGACCTTGGCCTTGGTCGCGAGCACGCTCCAGCTGACCATGCGGCGGCTGCGCCCCGCGTCGGCCACGATGCGCAGCAGCGCCGCCTTGCCGAGCACGCTGTCGAACACCGCGAGGATCTTCAGCACGGGAATGAAGCCCAGCACGTTGCGGTTGCCGAGCTTTACGCCGGTCGCGATCTCGAGCATCCGGCTGCGCAGCCCCATGTCGGCGAGCGCCTTCGCGCACAGCGTCGCGCCGGTCGAGAGGAACTCCTGCAGCAGCGGCGACATCTCGCCGGTGTCGGGGTTGAAGGTGCAGGCCTTCAGGATCGTCTTGAAGGCGCCCCACGCGTCGAGACTGCCGTCGCTCAGCTTCTGCGTGACCTCGGGCACACGCGACTGCGCGATCGAGAGCATCTGCGCCGCGAACGCCTTCAACAGCTCCGCGTCCGCCTGCGCAACGCTGCCCGGCGCGTGCTTGTCGACCTTCGCGATGCTGCTGCTCAGCATCTCGAAGAAGAACGGCGCGAGCAGGTCCCAGAACAGCGTCTGCAGGACGAGGTTCTTCTCCAGGTCCAGCCCCGTCACGTAAGCCTGCTGCGACGCCGGCAGCCGTGCGAACGCGGCCGGGTCGGCGGCCGGCAGCGCGCCCGCGGTCAGCACGACGACGTTGTAGCGCGTGCGCTTGGCATCCGACGGCGTGATCTCGAGCGTCGTCGTGTCGGTGACGCTGCGAAAGAAGCCGTTCGGATCGTCGGGCGCGTAATACTCGTTGGCCCAGCCGCCGACCACGTTCGCGACCGAATCGATCGTCGCCGGCAGCGGCAGCTCCATCACCTCGCCCACCTGGACCGGCGCATTCGCCTCGGCGTGTTCGGCTCCGGCGCTGTCGATCCAGGCCTCGCGGTTCACGACGACGACCGCGCGCCGCACGTAGATGTTGTCCACGACGAAGCTGTTGAGCGCGTCGCCCTGCACGACCTGCAGCCCGCTCTGGTCGACAGCCGGCTCGACGACCAGCCCGAGCGGGCGCTGCTTCGCCTGCATCGCGACCGCAGCCGGCGGAAGCAGCGAGGTCGCGGCCTGCTCGAAGGCGACGCCGATTCCCGCGCTCGCCATCGACAAGGCCTTCGGATCGGCCTGCAGCTCGGCGACGATGCGTTCGCCGAAGGCCGCGACCGCAGGCTGGGTCGCGAGACGGGCGCGCAAGGTGTCGCGTGCATCGTGGCCGAGGAACGGCAAGCCGAGGCCGAAGTGCAGCAGCACCGCCGCAGTCGACTGCGGCGACACCGGCGGCTGACCGGCACCGGCCCAGCCTAGCAGCCGCGTGTAGCCGTCGGCGCCGACCACGCTGACGAGCTGCGGCTTGTCGCCCAGCACCGTGACCGTCGCGCTGCCATTGCTGACCGGCACTGCGCCGGTCGCCGTGATCACCTGCAGGGCACCGGCCGAGGCTGCGAGCGCGGCGGGCAGCTCGATCGTCAGGCTCGCCGTGCTCGACGTCACCGGACCCGGCGGATCGGTGTCGGCAGGCGTGCTGCCGCCGCCGTCCGGCGAAGAAGCGGGGTCGTCGCTGCCGCCGCAGGCCACCAGCGCGAGCGGCGAGGCGAGCGCCAGGCTGCCCGGCAGGCCGAGCAGCAGCTTGCGGCGCAGCAGGTTGAGGGGAACGGACTCGGGGCTCTGGATCTTCATGGTGCGTCTCGTTGTGGTTGGGGTTTGG
>Ga0075370_10000618_pt1 | contig 13715 bp, 13 predicted proteins | sample EndMethybrTD3035_FD_71398 | JGI IMG/M metagenome (GOLD analysis project Ga0075370, IMG submission 71398) | Populus endosphere microbial communities from Tennessee, USA - Endosphere MetaG P. TD hybrid TD303-5 | ecosystem: Host-associated > Plants > Roots > Endosphere | place: USA: Tennessee... | reverse complement strand
GCGGCAAAGGTCGGGACGGCGCCGACGAGCAATGCGAGTGACATGGCAGCGATGGAATGACGGGAGACAGTGTTCATCGAGGACCTCCTGGGCGGTCTGGCACCGCGGTGCCGGCGAGGATAGCGCCAGTCGACGACATCGGTAGAATCGCGCCCCTTTTTCACGAGGGCCGTCCATGAGCAGCTTTTGCGCGATCGACTTCGGAACCTCGAACTCGGCGATCTCGATTCCCGACCCGGAACAGGGCATGCGGCTGGTCGAGCTCGAGCCCGGCCAGACGACGATGCCGACCGCGGTGTTCTATTTCGTCGAGGGGCCCGAGCTCGACGGTCCGCCGCGTGCGTTCGGGCGCGCCGCGGTGGCGGCCTACGTCGACGGGCTCGACGGCCGCCTGATGCGCTCGATGAAGAGCATTCTCGGCAGCAGCCTGATCGACCAGACCACGGACGTCGGCGGCGGGCGCGGCGCGAAATACCTGGACATCGTTGCCGGCTACCTGAAGCACCTGAAGAAGCGCGCCGAGGCCGCTGCCGGCGGCAGCATCGGCCGCGCGGTGCTGGGCCGGCCGGTGTTCTTCGTCGACGACGACCCGGCGCGCGACGCGCAGGCGCAGCGTGCCCTCGATGCGGCCGCGCGCCAGGTCGGCTTCACCGAGCTGCAGTTCCAGTACGAGCCGATCGCCGCGGCGTTCGACTACGAGCGCCAGTCGGTCCGCGAAGAGCTGGTGCTGGTGGCCGACATCGGCGGCGGCACCTCCGACTTCTCGATCGTGCGGGTCGGGCCCGAGCGTGCCGGCCGGATCGATCGCAAGAGCGACATCCTCGCGAACCACGGCGTGCACATCGCCGGCACCGACTTCGACCGCCGCATCGAGCTCGCCGCAATCCTGCCCGAGTTCGGCTACGGTGCGTACGGCCCGAGCATCGCCGGCGCCCCGCCGCGCGAGGTCCCGAGCGGCGTGTACTTCGACCTCGCGACCTGGCATCTGATCAACACCGTCTACAGCCCGCAGCGCGTGCTCGAACTGCGCGGCATGCGCGGCTTCTACGCCGAGCCGCTGCACCACGATCGCCTGATGACGGTCGTGACCGAGCGGCTCGGCCACGAACTGACGGCACGCGCGGAGGGCGCGAAGATCGCCGTGGCCGACGGCGGCGACACGCAGATCGACCTGTCGCACGTCGAGCGTGCGCTCGGCGTGCTGCTGGCCGAACCGCAGGCGGTGGCGGCGATCGATGCCGACATCGAACGCATCGTCGAGACGGCGCGCCGCACCGCGGCCGACGCTGGCCTCGCGCCGGAGCGCATCGACGCGCTCTATTTCACTGGCGGCTCGACCGGGTTGCGGCTGCTCGCGCAGCGCATTGCGGCAGCGTTTCCGTCGGCGCGTGCGGTGCGCGGGGATCGTTTTGCGAGCGTTGCAACGGGGCTCGGGCTGCATGCGCAGCGAGTGTTCGGGGCCATATCCCGTTCGCCCTGAGCCTGTCGAAGAGGGCTTCGACAAGCTCAGCCCGAACGGTGATGAAAGTCAGATCACCGCCGCAAACGCATTCGCCGTCGCTTCGACGTTCCCGTTGTTCAGCCCCGCGACGCAGATCCGCCCCGAGCGCACCAGGTACACCGCATGCTCCTCGCGCAGCCGGTCGACCTGCGCCGCGCTGAGCCCGGTGTAGCTGAACATCCCGCGCTGGGTCAGGAAGTAGTCGAAGTTGCGGCCCGGCAGCTTCTCGCTCAGCACGCCGTGCAGCTTCTTGCGCATCGCGAGGATGCGTTCGCGCATCGCACCGAGCTCGATCTCCCAGTCGCGCCGCAGCGCCGGGTCGGTCAGCACCGTTGCGACGAGCTGGCCGCCGTGGATCGGCGGGCTCGAGTAGTTGCGCCGCACCGTGAACTTGAGCTGACCGAGCACGTTGGTCGCCTGCACCGCATCGGGGCAGACGACGCTGAGCGCGCCGCAGCGCTCGCCGTACACGCTCATGCTCTTCGAGAACGAGTTCGCGATGAAGAAGCTGACGCCGGCTGCGGCGAGCGCGCGTGCCGCGTACGCGTCGGCCTCGATGCCGTCGCCGAAGCCCTGGTAGGCGAGGTCGAGGTAAGGGATCAGCTGCTGCTCGCGCAGCACGGGCACCAGCTCGTCCCACTGCGCGCGGGTCAGGTCGACGCCGGTCGGGTTGTGGCAGCAGGCGTGCAGCAGCACGATGCTCTTGGCAGGCAGCTTGCGCAGTGCATCGAGCATCGCGTCGAAGCGCACACCCCCGGTCGCGGCTTCGTAGTACGGGTAGGTGTTCACCTTGAGTCCGGCGCCCTCGAACATCGAGCGATGGTTGTCCCAGGTGGGGTCGCTGACCCAGACCTGGCTGCCGGCAAAGTAACTCGCGAGGAAATCGGCGCCGACCTTCAGCCCGCCGCTCGATCCGACCGCCTGGATCGTCGCGACCCGCCCCGAGCGCAGCGCCTCGTGCTCCGCACCGAACAGCAACTGCTGCACCGCGCTGCGGAAGTTCGCGGCGCCTTCGATCGGCAGGTACGGCTTCGGTCCGGTGTTCGCGCAGACGATCGCCTCGGCGCGCCGCACCGAATCCATCACCGGGATGCGGCCGGCATCGTCGAAGTAGATGCCGATCGACAGGTTGATCTTGTTCGGACGCGGGTCCTTCTGGAAGTCTTCGTTCAGGCTGAGGATCGGGTCGCCGGCAAACGGGGGAATGTGTTCGAACATGGTGGACTGCAGGGTTCGGTTGGGATTCAGGGGATTCAGGCCGCGAGCGCGGCGGCGATGTCTTTCTCGATCGACTCGGGCTTGTCGGTCGGCGCGTAGCGCTTGATCACCTGGCCATCCTTGCCGACCAGGAACTTCGTGAAGTTCCACTTGATCGCCTCGCTGCCGAGCAGACCGGGCTTCTCACCCTTGAGCCACTTCCACAGCGGGTGGGCTGCGCTGCCGTTGACCTCGATCTTGCTCATCATCGGGAAGCTGACCCCGTAGTTGACCTGGCAGAACGACGCGATCTCGTCGTTGCTGCCCGGGTCCTGCTTGCCGAACTCGTTGCTCGGAAAGCCGAGCACGACCAGCCCCTGGTCGCGGTATTTCTCCCACAGCGCCTCGAGCCCGCCGAACTGCGGCGTGAAGCCGCACTGGCTCGCGGTGTTGACGATCAAGAGCACCTTGCCGCGCTGCGTGGACAGGTGCGCCGGTTTGCCGTCGATCGACAGCGCCTCGAAGTCGTAGACGCTGGAAGCTGTGGAGGATGCGGCCATGGCGGTTCTCGCAGTGGTCAAGAGGTGGGTGTGCAATCCTACCGCCCCGCGCACTTCGGGCCGTTTCGCCTTCTTGACGCTGCCCGCGACGGCCGGGAACATGCCGGCGTCCGGGGCGCGGCGCCCCCTCTTCCGAAAGCCTGCCATGTCGACCCACCGCTCCGGCGAGACGCACAGCTACCGCGTCGCGCTCGAAGGCTTCAGCGAATTCGAGCGCGACATGCTGGCCTCGTTCTTCCGGCTCGCCGAGCGCCGTACGCCGACCTATGTGTACGTGGTCGATTCGGCGCAGGCCGATCTGATCGTGGCCAACGCGGACCAGGCCCAGCTGCTGGACCGCATCGTCGCGAGCCGGCGCGTCAACCACACGGTGTTCGTCGGCGCCAACGCGCCGAGCGAGGCGATGGCGCATGTGGAGCGCCCGATCGAGCCGACCCTGATCCTGCGCGAGCTCGACCAGCTCGTCGCGCTGCGCACGGCGCGCATCGGGCTGGATCTGGAGCTGCCGATGCCGAACGTGCGGGGGGCGCTGGGCGCCGTCGATCTGCTGCTGCACGACATCGCGCCGTCGGACGAGCATCGCCTCGGCGAGTCGAAGGGCGAACCGAAGGTCCCGCCTGCGGGCCATGGCGGCGGCCGTGCAGTGCTGGTCGTCGACGACAGCCCGATTGCACGCAAGTTCCTGGCCGCGCGCTTGCAGCATCTCGGCTACGCGGTGCAGACGGCGCCCAGCGGAGAAGATGCGCTCGAGCTGGCGGCTTGCCACGAGTTCGCTGTCGTGTTCCTCGACGTCGGCCTGGCTCCGGGGGACGCCGCCGGCGAACGGCTGGACGGCCTGCAGGTCTGCCAGCACCTCAGGCAATGCGCGCTGCAGCACGGTGCCGCGATGCCGGCCGTCGTGCTCGTGACCGGCAACGCCAGCGCGGCCGAACGCGTGCGCGGTTCGCTCGCCGGCTGCGATGCGTACCTGACGAAGCCGCTGCTCGAACCCGAGTTCATCGACGTGCTGCGCACCGTGGACCCGCTATTTCGTCGACAGACTGCCGGCGCGCTCGGCTGAGGGCGCGGCCACGGGCCGGCGCTCAGTGCGCCGCCGGACCGAACGCCGACAAGAGCGCCGCGAGCAGGATCAGCGCGCCGCCGAGCACCAGCGGCACGGTCAGCGCGCCGGCGCCGAGCGCGAGCGACGAGACCGCCCCGAACACGATCTCGGTCAACATCACGACGGCCGTGACGCTCGCGCGCAGCCGCGAGGCGCCGTACTGCAGCGCGAGGTTGCCGGCCAGGAACAGCAGCACCATCAGTGCGGCCACCGCCATCCAGTCGGACCGCGGCGCCGGCGGCCACGGTGCGCTGCCGTGCGCGGTGAGCGCGATGGCGATGCCGAACGACACCAGCGCCCCGCCGCCGAACATCGCGAGCGCCCGGCCCTCGGCCGGCTGCGCGGACTCGCGGCGCAGCATCACGTTGTTCAGCGCGAACGAGAAACCGCCGAGCACGCCGAGCCAATCGGGCAGTGCACGCGGCAGCGGCAGCCCTGCGCCGCCGGCCGGCCACAGCACGATCGCCGCGCCCGCGAGCGCCAGCAGCACGCGCGCGCCGGCGTGCGGCGTGATCGGCTCGTGCAGCAGCACCCGTGCGAGCAGCACGGCCCACAGCGGCATCAGGTAGAACAGCAGCAGCACACGCACCACGTCACCCACCACGACGCCCCAGTTGAACGACGCGTTGGTCGTGCCGGCAGCGAGCACCAGCACCCACAGGCTCGGATTGCGTGCCAGCTGCACCAGCGAGCGCGGGCGCACGGCGAGGATCACGAGCACTGCGGCGCCGTAGATCAGCGCGGTTGCCCACAGCGGATGCAGGCCGTGCGCCTGCAGCTGGCGCAGCGGCCACCACGAGGTGCCCCAGACGAATGCGTTGAGGGTCAGCGCGAGGGCAGGCCACCCGGCCGTACGGGCTGGGCTTGTCGAAGCCCCGTGCCGCGCGCGCACTTCGACAGGCTCAGTGCGAACGCAGTGTCATCGCTCGCCGCGGCATCAGTGCTTGTCGCTTCTGGCGATCGCGAGCAGGTGGTCGAGCTCTTCGCGGTACTTGATCTTGTTCGACTTGTGCCAGCGCAGCACCAGCCACATCGTGCCGGCGACCACGGTGCCGAACAGGGCGATCGCGGTGAACGCCGAAAGGCCGAGCTTGGTCATGCCGGTGTAGAACGCCGACAGCCCGAGGATGCAGGCCTGCTCGTTGAAGTTCTGCACCGCAATCGAACGCCCCGCGCCCATCAGGTTCGCCCCGCGGTGCTGCAGCAGCGCGTTCATCGGCACCACCAGGTAGCCGCCGATGGCGCCGAGGATGATCAGGAACGGCGCCGCGATCCACACGTTCGTGATCACGTTCAGCCCGATCACCAGCACGCCGAGCGCGATGCCGAGCGGGATCACGCTGGTGGCCTGGTCGAGCCGCATGCGCAGCGACGCTGCGACCGCGCCGGCGGCCGTGCCGATCACGACCACGCCGACCAGCGACGAGGCCTGCGTCGTCGTGAAGCTGAGCGCCGCGGTCGCCCACGCGAACACGATGATGCGCAGGTTGCCCGAGACGCCCCAGAACAGCGTCGTCGTCGCGAGCGAGATCTGGCCGAGCTTGTCGGTCCACAGACGCGCGTTGCAGCTCGAGAAGTCGTTCAGCAGCGCCATCGGGCTGTGCGACAGCGGCTGCAGCGGCGCCTCGGTGCGCGGAATGCGCAGGTTGAACAGCGCGGCGACGACATACAGGCAGCCGATCACCGCGAGCGCCGACTCGGGCGCGGTCTTGATGCCGGTGTCGATCATCGGCATGTCGATCGCGAGCAGGTGTCGCGAAACGACCGGCCCGATCAGCTGCCCGCCGAGCACGGTGCCGACGATGATCGACAGGATCGTGAGCCCCTCGATCCACCCGTTCGCCTTGACGAGCTGCGAGTTCGGGAGCAGCTCGGTCAGGATGCCGTACTTGGCCGGCGAGTACGCGGCCGCCCCGAGCCCGACGACCGCGTACGCGATCAGCGGGTGCCCGCCGAACAGCATCATCAGGCAGCCGATCACCTTGATGCCGTTCGAGACGAACATCACCTTGCCCTTGGGCACCGCATCGGCGAACGCGCCGAGGAACGGCGCGAGGATCACGTAGAACAGCGCAAAGGTCGCGCCGAGCGCCGGGATGTGCCAGGTGGGCGCGTTGGTCGTCTTCAGCGTGTCGATCGCGACCGGGAGCAGCGCACTGTCGGCCAGCGAGCTGAAGAACTGCGCCGACATGATGGTGTAGAAACCTTTCTTCATGCGCGGCGCGGATTCGAAGTCTTCGGCACAGGTCGGGAACGAGTGGACGTGGCGGGATTGTCGCCGCAGCGCAAGGCGTTCGGGTTTCCCCGAGGATTGCGGCGGCAGGTGAGTGTCAATGGCTGTTTCCAGATGTGTCTGCGTGCGGCGGCCTTATAGCATGCGAGCCCGCATAATTTGGCGATGCCACGACCCATTGAGGCTCTGATCCACACCGAAGCGCTCGCGCACAACCTGCGGCGCGCGCGCCAGTCGGCCCCCGACGCGAAGGTCTGGGCCGTCGTGAAGGCCAACGCCTACGGGCACGGCATCGAACGCGCCTATGCCGGGCTCGCGGGGGCCGACGGCTTCGCGCTGCTCGACCTGGCCGAGGCCGAACGGGTGCGCGCACTCGGCTGGCGCGGCCCGATCCTGCTGCTCGAAGGCTGCTTCGAGTCGCGCGACCTCGAGTTGTGCTCGCGACTGAACCTCTGGCACGCGGTGCATCACGAGGCGCAGATCGACATGCTCGCCGCGCACAAGACCCACGCGCCGCACCGCGTGTTCCTGAAGATGAACAGCGGCATGAACCGGCTCGGCTTCAAGCCGGAGGCGTACCGCAGCGCGTGGCTGAGGCTGTCGGGCCTGACCCAGGTCGAGGAGATCACGCTGATGACGCACCTGTCGGATGCCGACGGCGCGCGCGGCATCGCCCATCAGGTCGCCGTCTTCGAGCGAGCGACGCACGACCTGCCCGGCGAACGCTCGCTCGCCAACAGTGCCGCGACGCTGCGCTTCGCGCCGCACGACACGACGGTGCGCGGCGATTGGGTGCGCCCTGGCATCATGGTCTACGGCTCGTCACCCGATTACCCGGAGAAGACCATCGCCGACTGGGACCTGCAGCCGACGATGAGCCTGCGCTCGCGCCTGATCGCGACGCAGGACCTGCAGCGTGGCGACAGCGTCGGCTACGGCAGCAGCTTCGTCGCCGACTCGCCGATGCGGATCGGCGTGATCGCCTGCGGGTATGCCGACGGTTATCCGCGCGTCGTCGTGCCCGGCACGCCGGCACTCGTGGACGGCGTGCGCACGCGGCTGGTCGGGCGCGTCTCGATGGACATGATCACGGTCGACCTCTCGCCGGTGCCCGCGGCCGGCGTCGGCAGCGAGGTCACGCTGTGGGGCCGCAGCAGCAGCGGCGCGCTGCTCGCGATCGACGAGATCGCGCGCGCCGCCGGCACGGTCGGCTACGAGCTGATGTGCGCCCTCGCGCAACGTGTGCCGACGCGCGCCGATCCCGCATGACCTGGGACCGCCGCGACTTCCAGCGCGAGCGGCAAAACTACATCGCCGCGGCGCGGCGCCGCGAGCCGATGCTGCTCGTCTCGACGCTGATCTTCACGGTGACATGGCTCGCCGGCTGGGGCGCCAGCGCGCTGCTGCTGTGGGGCGGGGTGACGTCGATGCCCGCGCGCTACGGGCTCGGCTTCGCGCTCGCGTACGGCGTGTTCTTCCTCTGCGTGCGCTTCTGGGCGCAGCGCGTCAGGCAGCGCGAGACGGGCGACAGCAACCTCGGCCTCGACAGCGCAGTCGACGGCGAGGGTTGTCTGGTCGTGCTGGCCGCGGTCGCGCTCGGCATGCTCGTGGCCGGCCTGTTCTGGATGAGCGGCGGCATGGCCGCGCTGCTCGAAGCGGCCTTCGAGGTCGCGTTCGCCGGCACCGTGGTGCGCCGCCTCGGACGCACCGAGATCGTCGGCAACTGGGCGCGCGCGCTGTTCGTCAACACCTGGCCGCAGGCGCTCGCGATGCTGCTCGTGCTGGTCGGCGTCGCGGCGACTCTGCAACGGGCGGCGCCGGGAACGAGCACGTTCGCCGATGCGGTGTCGGTCGTCTGGGCCCGGCGCGGCGCGGGGCGGTGATGGCCACGCTCAGCGTCTCGCCCGACGAGGTCGAGTTCAGCGCGATCCGCGCGCAAGGCGCCGGCGGGCAGAACGTCAACAAGGTGTCGAGTGCGGTGCATCTGCGCTTCGACATCCGCGCCTCGTCGCTGCCGGAGCCGGTCAAGGAACGGCTGCTCGCGCTCTCGGACCAGCGCATCACGGGCGACGGCGTCGTCGTGATCAAGGCACAGACGAGTCGCAGCCAGGACATGAACCGCGCCGAAGCGCTGCAGCGGCTGAACGAGCTGGTCAACAGCGTGGCCGTGCCGCCGAGGCCGCGCCGGCCGACGAAGCCGACCTACGCATCCAAGCAGCGCCGGCTGGAAGGCAAGAGCCAGCGCTCGGCGATCAAGGCCGGGCGCGGCAAGGTCAGTGAGTAGCGTCGACTCAAGAGCTGCTGGCCGACGCCCTGCCGGACGCGAACGACATGCCGCTGCTGCCCGAACGGGGCCGTCGTGACGGCGGCTCAGGCGCGCTTGAACAACGCGAGCAGCGCGCCGGCGGCCATGAACAGGCTGCCGAAGGTGCGGTTCAAGGCCTTGATCTGGCGCGGTGACTTCAAGAGCCGCAGCACCTTGGCCGCGAGCGCGGTGTAGCCGCCCATCACGACCAGGTCGGTGAAGCCCAGCGTCGCGGCAATCACCAGGTACTGCGGCGCGAGCGAGCGCGACAGGTCGAGGAACTGCGGCACCACCGCGAGCAGGAACACCGTGCCCTTCGGGTTCACGGCGTTGATCATCCAGCCGCGCAGGATCAGCTGTCGCGCCGACACGCCGGCCGCTTCGGCACCGGCCTCGACCATCGGCGCCGCCGGCGCGCGCCATTGCTTGAGGCCGAGCCAGACCAGATACGCCACGCCGAGCCACTTGACGACGGCGAACGCCAGACTGGACGCCGCGATCAGCGCGCCGAGCCCGAGCCCGACGACCAGCACCTGGGTCCAGATGCCCAGGATCAGCCCGAAGCTCATCACGTAGCCACGTGCGAAGCCGTGGTTGAGGCCGGCGCTCATCGCGGCGACGGCGCCGGCACCCGGCGAGAGGCTGATCAGCCAGGCGGCAACGACGAAGGTGAGCCAGGTCGAGAGTTCCATCTTGAGAATTATCCTTGCGCGCCCAGCTCCGCAACGATCTCGCCGAGCCGCTTCAGGCTCGCGTCGATTCGCGCAGACCACGGCTCGCCATAGTGCATGCGGATGAAGTGGTCGAAGCGCCGGCTGCAGCTGAACGTCGCGCCGGGCGCGATGCCGATGTGTTCGTGGCGCGCGAGCTCGAACACCTTGCGCGAGTCGACATGCCGCGGCAGCTCGATCCACAGCATGTAGCCGCCCTGCGGACGGCTCAGCTTGCAGCCCGGTGGAAAGTAGCGCGTGACCGCATCGATCATCTGCGCCGCCTGGGTGCGGATCGCGGCGCGCAGCTTGCGCATGTGGTGGTCATAGCCGCCGTCGCGCATGAACTCGGCGATCACCTCCTGCTGCAGCACGACGCCGGTCACCGAGGTGTGGAACTTCAGCGACTGCGCTTCCTTGAAACGCCGCCCAGGCGCCATCCAGCCGACCCGGTAGCCGGGCGCCACGGTCTTCGTGAACGCCGAGCACAGGATCACGTCGTCGGTCTCGTCGAAGCTCTTGCACACCGGCGGCCGCTCGTCGCCGAAGTGGGTCTCGCCATAGATGTCGGTCTCGATCACCGTGAAGCCGCGCTCGGCGGCCAGCGCGACGAGGCGGCGCTTGTTCGCAACAGGCATCAGGCTGCCGAGCGGGTTCTGGAAGTTCGGGATCACGACGCAGGCGGTGATCGCGCCGCGCTCGCGGGTCGCGAAGTCGAGCGCGTCGAGCGAGATGCCGTCGCGCGGATGAGTCGGAATCTCGATCGACTTCATCCCGAGGCTGCGGATGATCTCGAGCAGCATCCAGTAGCTCGGCGATTCGATCGCGATCGTGTCGCCCGCTTTCGCGGCCGTGCGCAGCGCCAGGAACACGGCTTCCGTGCCGCCGTGGGTCAGGATGATGTTCTCGGGGCGCAGCTGCACGCCGGCGTTGACGCCGCGCCGGGCGATCTCGTGGCGCAGCGCGGCACTGCCGGTGATGTAGTAGCGGGTCGCGTATTCCGGGTGCAGCCGGTTCAGCTTCGCGGTCAGCGCGCGCAGCTTTGCTTCGGGCAGCAGCTCGCGCGACGGCATGCGGCAGAACGACGGCGCGGCCAGCGCGTCGTCCGAGGCAAGCAGGAACTCGCGCGTGATGTCGTCCGGCGTGACGAACCCGGGCTTGAGCATGCGCGCATCGAGCTGCGGCTCGGGCAGTGCGGGCGCGCGCCGGGCGACGAAGTAACCCGACTTTGGCCGCGCCTCGACCAGCGCGCGGTTCTCGAGCCAGCGGTAGGCGAGCGTCACCGTCGACGCGCTGACCCCGTGCTGCTGGCACAGGAGGCGCACCGACGGCAAGCGGTCGCCGGTGCGCAGGCTGCCGCCGACGATCGCTCGTTCGAGCTCACCCGCCACGCGGTGGTAGAGCGGAAAACCGGGTTCGACAGCACGGTCCATCGGCGCATTGTGATGCGGGCGCTGCGCGGGTGACAGACACAGAGCCGGGCAGTTGTCACCAGCACAGATCGCGCGTGCAGCATCTGTGCCGGACGAGTTGCTTCGACTCTGCTCGTAGCAATGGCGCGCACGTTGCCGGACACTGGCTTGCCCAAGGAGATCTGCCATGACCATCCACACCGCATCTCGCCGTCCCGCCGAAGAACTGCTGCAGCTGAGCTGCGGCCAGCTGGTCGCTTGGGAGAAGCCGCATGCCATGCGGCTGCGTGTGCTCGCGGGCCTCGTCTGGGTCACGCGCGAGCGTGACCTCGGCGATCACTTCCTGCACGCCGGCGATTGCTTCGAGCTGCACCCACGCGGCCGCACATTGATCCAGGCCGAACGCGCGGCGCGGCTGATCGTCGAGCCGCAGGCAAGCGATCGCCCCGGACCGCGCTCGGGACGGGGCCGGCTCGCCTGGCCGCGCTGGCTGCAGCACGGGACGGCGCCTGCCGCCGTCGCACTCGGCGCTCCATGAGCGCCGGCGGCGTGTGCCGAAAACCCTGATTGATTTATTTAGTGATGGTTCTATCGTGATGACATCAGAGCCCTTGGGCTCGACCGTCATCACCGATGTCCTCCACCCCCACCATCGCCGACATCGCGCGCCAGGCCGGCGTCGGCACTGCCACCGTCGACCGGGTCCTGAACCGGCGCCCCGGCGTGAACGCCGAGACGGTGCAGCGCGTGCTGCAGGTCGTCGCCGAGCTCGGCGCGCCGCAGCAGCCCGGCCGGCCGCGGCGCGGCGAGAACTTCCGCTTCGCCTATGTGCTGCCGGCCGACGACGTGCCGTTCCTCGAGCTGGTCGAGCGCCAGATCGCGCAAGCAGCGGGTGACTTCCGGCATCAGCACATCACCGAAGTCACCCATCGCGTCGAGAGCGGCGACGCGAATGCATTCGCCAGCGAGCTGATCCGGCTCGGCTCGAGCGACTGCCAGGGCGTCGCGCTGCTCGCGCCCGACCTGCCTCCGGTCAAGCTCGCGATCAACGAGCTGGTGCGTGCCGGTGTGCACGTGGTCACGCTGTTCTCCGACGTTGCCGGCTCGATGCGCGAAACCCACGTCGGCGCCGACAACCGCGCCGCTGGCCGCACGGCCGGCCTGCTGCTCGCGCGCATGGCGCAGCCACCGCGCGACACGCTGCTGCTGAGCTCGCAGGCCACGCGGCTGTCGGCCGAGATCGAGCGCCGCATCGGCTTCGCGCAGGTGCTCGAAGAACGCTTCCCGAAGCTGCGCCTGCTGCGCGTGCCCGATCTGCCGGCCGACGATGCCGGCGCGGCGCGCGCGTTGCAGCGCTTCCTGAAGAAGGACGTCGACCTCGCGCGCATTGCCGGGCTCTACAACGTCGGCACAGGCAGCGCGGGCATCGTGCGCGCGCTCGATGCCGCCGGCCTGGGCAGCGCCGTGAGCGTGGTCGCGCACGACTTCACCGACCAGCACCGCACGCTGCTCGGCAGCGGCGGCTTTGCCTACGTCCTGCACCAGGACATTCACTACTGCGTATTGGCGGCGGCGCGGGTGCTGCGCGCGCTGTGCGAGAACGTTCGCGGAGCGCTCAACGTGGTGCAGCCGCGCGTCGAGATCCTGACGGCGGAGAACCTGCACTAGTTGTTCGACAGGGACTGTCCGGCGGATGTTGTGTGTGCCCCTGACTTGAACCGTAGGAGACAACCGATGAAAGCGTTTCTGAAAAAGCTGCCTGCCCTCGCGGCGATCACGGCGGCCGGCGTTCTGGGCCTGGGCAGCACCGCTGCGCAGGCGCAGGGCAAGACGATCACGCTGTGCTGGGCTGCGTGGGACCCGGCGAACGCGCTGGTCGAGCTCAGCAAGGACTTCACCGCGAAGTCCGGCGTCAACATGAAGTTCGAGTTCGTGCCATGGCCGAACTTCGCGGACCGCATGCTCAACGAGCTCAACTCCAAGGGCAAGCTGTGCGACCTGATCATCGGCGACAGCCAGTGGATCGGCGGTGCGGCCGAGAGTGGTCATTACGTGAAGCTGAACGACTTCTTCGCGAAGGAGGGCATCAAGATCAGCGACTTCGCGCCCGCTACCGTGACCGGCTACGCCGAGTGGCCGAAGGGCACGCCGAACTACTGGGCGCTGCCGGCGATGGGCGACGCACTCGGCTGGACCTACCGCAAGGACTGGTTCGCCAAGCCCGAGCTGCGCGCTGAATTCAAGAAGAAATACAACCGCGAGCTCGAGGCGCCGAAGACCTGGACCGACTTCAAGCAGGTGGCCGAGTTCTTCTCTGGCCGCATGATCGACGGCAAGAAGGTCTACGGCACCTATCTCTTCACCGAGCGCGGCTCGGAAGGCATCACGATGGGCGTCTCCAACGTGCTGTACCCGATGGGCTTCAAGTACCAGGATCCGAAGAAGCCGTATGCGATGGACGGCTTCGTCAACGGGCCCGATGCGGTGAAGGGCCTGGAGTTCTACAAGGCACTCTACAAGTGCTGCACGCCACCCGGCCTCACCAACTCGTACATGGGCGAAGGGCTGGATGCGTTCAAGTCGGGCCAGGTCGCGATGATGATGAACTGGTTCGCCTTCTTCCCGGGCCTGTACAAGGACCCGAACGTCGGCGGCGAGAAGATCGGCTTCTTCGTCAACCCGAGCGACAAGGGCC
>Ga0075370_10000617_pt1 | contig 13729 bp, 12 predicted proteins | sample EndMethybrTD3035_FD_71398 | JGI IMG/M metagenome (GOLD analysis project Ga0075370, IMG submission 71398) | Populus endosphere microbial communities from Tennessee, USA - Endosphere MetaG P. TD hybrid TD303-5 | ecosystem: Host-associated > Plants > Roots > Endosphere | place: USA: Tennessee... | reverse complement strand
CCGCCGGTGCGCAGGCAGACCAGGTCGACGAGGTTCTTCGTGAGCCCCGGGCCCGCGTTCGTGAAGCGCTGCTTGATGCGGGGATCGGCCGTGACGTTGGCGATCGCATCGTCGACGACCGCGGTGATCGCCGCGCGCCCGCCGAGGCGCTCGTAGAGCGTGCGCTCCGGCGAGGTCTGCGCGACCGCGCTGCTTGCCACGCCGCTCCCGATGCACAGCGCGGCGATCGTGGCGAACAGGATCTTCATTCGAGCCGCCATTTGCCGTCCACCACCTTCACGATCACGCGTGCCCGCTGGTCGAGCCCGAGGTGGTCGTTCTTCGACATGTTGACGACGCCGTTGGACACGTGCAGGTCCCGCACTGCTTCGAGCGCGTCGCGCAGTGCGCTGCGGAACTCGCGTGTGCCCGGCTGCGCCGACTTCAGCGCCACCGGTATCGCGTTCGCGAACAGCAGCCCTGCATCCCAGGTGTAGGCGCCGAACGCCGAGGCGCTGCCGGCGCCGTTGGCTGCCTCGTAGCGCTTCGCATAGTCGACTGCCTGGGCCTTCGCGGGATGGTTGGCCGGCAGCGCCGCCGAAACCACGACCGGGCTGGTCGGCACGAACGCGCCTTCGATGTCCTTGCCGCCCACGCGCAGGAAGTCGTTGTTCGCGACGCCGTGGTTGAAGTACACGCTCCCCTTGTAGCCCCGCTCGACCAGTGCACGCGCCGGCAGCACGGCCGGCGTGCCGGAAGCGCCGATCACCACCATCTCGGGCTGCGCTGCGGCGAGCTTGAGCACCTGCGCGGTCACGCTGGTGTCGCGCGGCGCGAAGCGCTCGCTCGCCACGATCTTGATGTTGCGCACCGACGCGAACTTCTCGAACTCCGCATAGAAGGCTTCACCGAGCGCATCGTTGAAGCCGATGTAGCCCATCGTCTTGATGCCGCGGCTGGCGGCGTGCTCGAGGATCGCGAGGACCATCATCGTGTCGGTCTGCGGCGTCTTGAACATCCAGGCCTTCTTGGCGTTCATCGGCTCGATGATTCGCGCCGACGACGCGAGCGAGATCACCGGCGTCGAGTTCTCGGCGATCACGTCGATCATCGCCAGCGTATTGGGCGTCGTCGTCGAGCCGATGATCGCGTCGACCTTGTTCTCCGAGATCAGCCGCCGTGTGTTGACGACTGCAGCGCTGCTGTCGCTCGCGTCGTCGAGCACGATGTACTCGACCGTCGTGCCCGCGATCGTCTTGGGCAGCAGCGCGATCGTGTTCTTCTCCGGTATGCCGAGCGAGCCGGCCGGGCCGGTCGTCGAGAGCGTCACGCCGATCTTGATCTGCGCAAGCGCGGGGGCGCCGGCGAACATGGCCAGCAGGCCTGCAACGAGCGCACGGCGTGCGCCGCTCATCGAAAACTTCGTCATCGTTCGTCTCCTTGTTGTCTGAATCAAAGCAGCGAGCACGGCAGCGTCACGTGGCCGCGAAACCGAACCCGCTGCGAGCGCACGGCCGGCGCCGCGAGCCGGTAGGTGGGGAAGCGCTCGAGGAAGCGTCCGATGGCAACGCGCCCTTCGAGCCGGCCTAGCCCCATGCCCACGCATTGATGGATGCCCGAGCCGAACGCGACATGCCGGTTCGGCGAGCGCGTGATGTCGAGCCGGTCGGGCTCGGCGAACTGCGCCGGGTCGCGGTTGGCTGCAGCGATGCACAGCGTAACCAGCGTGCGCGGCGCCAGCGCCACGCCGCCGATCTCGGTGGCGCAGGTGGTGATGCGGTTGCCGAGCTGGTTCGAGCTCTCGAGGCGCAGGAATTCCTCGATCGCCGTCTTGATCAGCTCGGGCTGCGCGAGCAGCAGCGCCTTCTGTTCGGGCCAGTCGAGCAGGCACTTGAGACCGTTGCCGATCAGGTTGGTCGTCGTCTCGTGGCCGGCGTTGAGCAGGAAGATGCAGTTGTGCAGCAGCTCCTTCGCGAGCAGACGCTCGGGGCCGGCCTCGCCGCCGATTCCATGGGCCTCGTTGACTTCGCCCTGGATCAAGCGCGTCAGCACATCGGTCTCGGGGTCGCCGGGCCGCGCGCGCCGGCGCTCGACCAGGCCTTCGAGGTAGGCGAGCATGTCGCGCACGGCCGCGTTGCCGCGGCTCTCGAGCTCGGGGCTCAGCACCGGTTCGAGCGCGCCGAGGATCGCGAGCGACCACCCGCGCATCGGCGCGCGCTCGTCGTGCGGCACGCCGAGCAGGTTGCCGATGATCTCGACAGGGATGGCGCCGGCGAACGACTCGATCAGGTCGACCGTCTCGCCGCGCTGCGCGCGCACCTGCATCGCATCGAGCAGGCTGTCGACCAGCCGCACGAGGCCGTCTTCCATGGCCGCGATGTGCCTGGGTGTCAGCGCTCCGGCGATCAGCCTGCGCACGCGCGTGTGCAGCGGCGGGTCGTTGAAGACGAGGCTGGTGGTGTGATGCTCGAACAGCGCCGAGTCGCCGTACTTCGGGCCGAACTCCTCGCGCTTGTCGGAGCTGAAGGTCTTCGGGTCTTTGTAGACGGCGACGATGTCGGCATAGCGCGTGAGGAACACGCTGCCGTCGGGCATGCGCCGCACCGGCTCGTGCTCGCGCAGCGCGTGCAGGGTCGGGAACGGATTGTCGTAGAACGCCGCGTCGAGGCGGCGCAGATCGAAATTGGCAGCGAGCGCGGCAGGCGAGAGGCTCATGGGCGAAGCGAGTGTCGCACCAGCGGGCGGATCGCGCGTCGGGTGTTGCCATGACTCGCGGTCCTCTTGAAACCGGCTGCGCCGGACTCCAGATGTGCGCCTGGAGGATTCCACTTGGGTGCCACCGACGCCTTCCTGCTCGACGCCTACTCCGACACCGTCTCGGGCGTGGTCGAGCGTGCGGGCCCGAGCGTCGCGGCCGTGCAGGTCAGCGGCCAGCCGAACAACCGCGATGCGCAGCTCGGCAGCGGCTCGGGCTTCTTGTTCACGCCAGACGGCTATCTGCTGAGCAACTCGCACGTCGTGCGTGCGGGCGGCAACGAGCGCCCCACCGGCAAGCGGCACCGCGTGTCGCTCAGCGACGGCCGCGAGTTCGAGGCACGCTGGGTCGGCGACGACCCCGACACCGACCTCGCGGTGCTGCGCATCGACGGCATGTCGCGCGGCTCGCTCGTGCCGCTGCCGCTAGGACGCTCGGCCGCGCTCAAGCGTGGCGAGATCGCGATCGCGATCGGCAACCCGCTCGGCTTCGAGCACACGGTCACCGCGGGCATCGTGAGCGCATTGGGGCGCAGCATGCGATCGGGCAGCGGGCGGCTGATCCCCGACGTGATCCAGACCGATGCGGCGCTGAACCCGGGCAACTCCGGCGGGCCGCTGCTCAACTCGCGCGGCGAGGTGATCGGCGTCAACACCGCGATCATTCGCGGCGCGCAGTCGATCAGCTTCGCGGTCTCGGTCGACATTGCGAGCTGGGTCATTCCGCAACTGCTGCAGCACGGCCGCGTGCGGCGCGGCTACCTCGGCGTGGGCGGCGCCACGATGGCGCTCGACCGGCGAGTGGTGGTCGCGTTCGGCCTCGAGCAGGACCATGCGGTGCGCGTCTCGACAGTGGAGCCGCACAGCCCGGCGGCGCTCGCGGGCTTGCGCGAAGGCGACCTGCTCGTCGGGCTCGACGGCGTGACGATCGATTCGGTCGACCGGCTGCACCAGACGCTGGACGCGAGCCGCGTGCATCGCGACTGCGTGCTGAAGGTGCTGCGCGGCGGGGCGGTCTCGGCGGGCGGCAAGCCGCTGTACATGACGGTGCGGCCTAGCGAGTCAGCGCATCGGTGAGCTCGAGGTACCGAGTCCCGTGGCGAGCCCTTCGACAGGCTCAGGGCGAACGGAGGGTCGCCCCGAGCGGCGCGTCACTCCGTTCGGGCTGAGCTTGTCGAAGCCTTGGTGAGAAACGCGCTGACTTCCCGATTGAATTCGTCCGGCAGTTCCAGCCCGGGGAGATGCGCAACGCAGTCCATCACGAACGGGCGCGCACCCGCAATGCGCGTCGCGAGTTCGATCAGGCGCCTGCGCAGATGCGGGAAGTCGAGCGAGCCCCAGATCACGAGCGTCGGCACGTCGATCTCTTCGAGCCGCTCCCATGCCGATGGCGCCTGGACTGCGTCACCCGCCGGCGGTGCGGCGAGCGCGATGCCGTTCATCGACAGGAACAACTCGCGCAGCGGGCCCTGAACGCGGCCGGGCGCTGCCTCGGGCCCGTCGAGCCAGACGCGGCATTCGATCTCGTTCACCTCGGCTGGATCGCCGCGCTCATCGACGCGTTCGTACTCCTCGACCACTGCCCGCACGTGCGGCGGGTCGGGCTCGGTCGATTCGGGCGCGCCGGTGACGGCATTGGCGACCAGCACGAGCGCGCCGACGCGTGACGGGTATGCGAGCGCGGTGTCGATCGCGATCCGTCCACCTTGCGAGCAACCCATCAGCACGGCCGAATCGATCTGCAGCGCGTCGAGTACCGCGATCAGGTCTTCGACGTGCGAATGCGGTTCGGCCTCGTAGCGCGTTTCGCCGAAGCCGCGCCTGTCATACGCGATCACACGATGTGTAGAGCGCAACGCTTCGATCTGCGGCGTCCACATGCGCCGGTCGGCCACGCCGGCGTGCAGGCACACGAGCGCGGGGCCAGGCGTGCCGGAGTCTTCGACGCACAGCTCGGCGCGCCCACTGCGCACGAAGCGCTTCATCGCGAAGTCGCCACGGCTTCCTGGTCCTGCAGCAGCCGCCACATCACCTTGCCCGAACCGGACTTCGGCAGGCTCTCGACGAACTGCACGATCTTCGGCGCCTTGTATGCGGCCATGTTGTCGCGTGCCCAGTTGATGATGTCGTCGGCCGTCGTCTTGCCCTTCGCATCCGCGCGCAGCACGACCACCGCCTTCACGGTCTCTCCGCGGTACGCGTCGCGCGCGGCGATGATGCAGGCCTCTTGCACCGCCGGGTGCTTGTACAGCAGCATCTCCACCTCGGCTGGCCAGACCTTGTAGCCGCTCGCGTTGATCATGCGCTTGAGCCGGTCGGTCATGAAGAAGTAGCCCTCGGCGTCCATGTAGCCGAGGTCGCCGGTGCGGAAGAAGCGCTCGCCCTCGAACTCGACGAAGGCAGCAGCCGTCGCATCCGGGTGCCCCCAGTAGCCCTTGAACACCATCGGACCGCGGCTGATGATCTCGCCGACTTCGCCGCTGGGCAGTTCCTTCAACGTGAGCGGGTCCACGACGCGCGAGTCGACGCCGAAGATCGGAATGCCCAGGCATTGCAGCTTCGCGCGCTCCGGCGGGTTCGCATGGGTGGGCGCTGCAGTCTCGGTGAGGCCGTAGCCTTCGGCGAAGGTGAGGCCGAACTCGTCGAGCAGGCGCTGTGCCACCGCCTGCGGCATCGCTGCGCCGCCACCGCTGATGTAGCTGAGGCTGCCCAGGTCGAAGCTCTTGTAGTTGGGGCTTGCGAACAGGTCGATCACCATCGTCGGGATGCAGGTCCAGTGCGTGACCTTGTATTTGGAGATCAGCCTGCCCGCGAGCTCGCGGTCCCAGCGCGGCAGGATCACGCTGGTGCTGCCCACGAACACGTTGCCGAGCACGCCGTACAGCATGCCGGTGATGTGGAACATCGGCACCACCGCGAGGCTCACGGTCTCGGCGCCGGCGTGGCTCCAGTGGCCGCCGCCGCTGCAGTTGGCCATCAGCGTGCGGTGCGTGTGCATGCAGCCTTTGGGCGCACCGGTCGTGCCCGACGTGTACGGCAGCATCGCCAGATCGTCGGGCTGCGCGGTCTGCGGGCCCGGTGCCAGATTCTTCGCGAGCGCATCGGTCCAGCGCGTGCAGCCGTCCGGGAGGCCCGGGTCGCTGCGCAGCCAGGCATCGATCGCCGCCGGCGGCGCGTCGTCGGGCGAGAGCGGGCCTTCGGGCATCGCGTCGGTGTAGCGCGTCACGAGCACCGCGCCGGCGCGCTGCGATTCGGGCAACGCGGCATTCGCACTCGCGACGATGGGCGCCAGGTCGGCGCTGCAGATCACCACCTTGGTCTGCGGGTCGACGATGAAGTGCTTGAACTCCTCCGCCTTGTTCATCGGGTTCACCGGCACGACGACTGCATTCGCGCGCTGGATACCGTAGTACGCCACCGCGAACTGCGGACAGTTCTGCATGAAGATCGCGACCCGGTCTCCCGCCTTCACGCCCACGCTCTGCAGCCAGCCGGCCACGGCCTCGGCCTGCGCCTTGAGCTGCGCATAGCTCAGTGCGCGGCCGAAGAAGAGGTAGGCGGGCTTGTCCGGATATCGGTGGGCCGCGACCTCGAGGTTGAAGTACAGCGTCGTGTCGGGGATGACCAGTTTGCGCGGCAGCCGCTTCGGCCAGATCTTGTGGTGCGGGCGCTCCGGCGCGGGCTGATGGACATCGCTCAAGACAAACTCCATGAAAGGATCGAAAGGATCGAGGGCAGAAGCGAAGGTATAGCGCAGCGCGCACAGCGCTCCAACGGCGGGAACCCGAGGCCGTCCCCCACGAAACACGGGATTCGCGTTCTCCCTCCGGCGGGCCTATGCTGCGCGCATGGAAGTGGACTGGGACAGCTTCTACGCCAGCCTCGACGAGACGGCGGCGCCCCCGCCTGCCGTGCTCGACGTGGAGGCGTCCGGCTTCGGCCGCGAGAGCTACCCGATCGAGGTGGGCTATGTGCTGTCCGACGGGCAAACCTACTGCAGCCTGATCCGCCCGCTGCCCGAGTGGACCCATTGGGACCCGCAGGCCGAGCGCGTGCACCGCATCACGCCGGCCACTCTGCAATCGAACGGCCGCGACGTGGCTGAAGTCGCCCAGCACCTGAACGACCATCTGCACGGCCAGACCGTCTATTGCGACGGCTGGGCTCACGACTACACCTGGCTCGCCACGCTGTTCGAGGCGGCACAGATGACGCCGAGCTTTCGCCTCGAGAACCTGCGGGTGTTGCTGAGCGAGCGCGAGGCAGCGTACTGGGACGTCCTCAAGCGCCAGGTCACGCAGGAGATGCGGGCGCAGCGCCATCGCGCCAGCTCGGACGCCAAGGTGCTGCAGCGCACGCTGATGCGCCTGCGCGAGCCGCTGCAATCGCGGTTCTGAGGCCGCGACCGAGGCCGCAAGGCACGAAGCTTGCATGCCCGGCGCGGCGCGCAGTGCCGCGCTCATTGCATTCAGGCAAGCCCTACACCCGATCTTCCGAGGAGACCCGATGACCCCGCGTTCGTTCCTGACCCACGTATGCGCGCTCGCAGCCGGCGCGATGTTCGCCGCCCCCGCGCTGGCGCAGAACGCACTCGACGAGATCGTTGCGAAGAAGAGCATCACGATCGCGATCCCGACCGACTCGGCACCCTATGGCTACGTGGGCACCGACCTGCAGCCGCAGGGCCTTGACATCGACATGGCGAACCTGATCGGCGCGAAGCTCGGCGTCAAGGTCGAACTGCTGCCGGTGACGAGCGCCAACCGCATCCCGTACCTGCAAACGAAGAAGGCCGACCTCGTGATCTCCACGCTCGGCAAGAATCCGGAGCGCGAGAAGGTCATCGACTTCACGAACGCGTACTCGCCCTTCTTCCAGGCCGTGTTCGGGCCGAAGGCCATTGCCGTGAAGGCGCCGGCCGACCTGGCCGGCAAGAGCATCGGCGTGACCCGCGGCGCGATGGAAGACCAGGAGCTCGGCAAGATCCAGCCGCCAAGCACCGACGTCAAGCGCTTCGAGGACAACAACGCGACGATCGCCGCGTACGTCTCGGGCCAAGTGCAACTCGTGGCGCTCGGCGCCTCGGTGGCCGGCAACATGACGGCGAAGAACCCGCAGCTGAACACCGAGTTCAAGCTGCTGCTGAAAGACTCGCCGAACTTCATCGGCGTCGCCAAGGGCGAAGACAAGCTGCGCAACAAGGTCAACGAGATCATTGCCGATGCGAAGAAGAGCGGCGATCTCAACAAGATGGCGTTGAAGTGGCTCGGCCGTCCGGTCGGCGAACTGCCCTGATCTGTCGACCGGCTCCGCATGATCTCCTTCGACTTCGGCGCCGTGCTCGCCGAATGGCCGCTGCTGGCCAAGGGCGTGGGCGTGACCGTCGCACTCACCGCAGTCTCGGCCACGGTCGGCGTGGCGCTCGGCGTGGCGTGCGCGTGGTCGCGCCTGCATGGCGCGGTGTGGTTGCGCGCATTGGTCGGTGCCTACGTCGAGGTGATCCGCAACACGCCCTTCATCGTCCAGCTCTTCTTCGTGTTCTTCGGGCTGCCGGGGTTGGGCGTGAAGCTCTCGGCCGAGAGCGCCTCGGTGCTAGCGATGGTGATCAACCTCGGCGCCTATGCGTGCGAGATCGTTCGCGCAGGCATCGTCGCCACGCCGCGCGGCCAGATCGAGGCCGCGCGCAGCCTCGCGCTCACCGAGATGCAGGTGTTCACGCGCGTCGTGCTGCCGCCCTCGCTCAAGCGCGTGTGGCCGGCGCTCGTGAGCCAGATCATCATCGTGATGCTCGGCTCGGCGGTGTGCGGGCAGATCTCGACACCGGAGCTCTCGCACGCTTCCAGCCTCATCCATTCGCGCAACTTCCGCGCCTTCGAATCGACCTTGATCGCGACGCTGCTGTACCTGCTGCTCGCGGTCGCGCTTCGCCGTTTGCTGAACTGGGCCGGGCCGCGGCTGCTGTTCGGGCGCTGAGCGAGCGAGAGGAATTCCGATGGTCGACTTCTCGCTCTGGGACATCCTGCGCAACCTGCTGCTCGCGGCGCGCTGGACGGTTGCGCTCTCGCTGATGGCATTCGTCGGCGGCACGGTCGTCGCGCTCGCGCTGCTGGTCGCGCGCATCGCAAAGTTGCGCGGAGCCGACGTGCTGGTCGGCGGCTACGTGCAGCTGTTCCAGGGAACGCCGCTGCTGATGCAGCTCTTTCTCGCGTACTTCGGGCTCGGGCTGATCGGCATCAACGTGTCGCCGTGGGTCGCCGCGGCGCTCGCGCTGACGCTCTACACGAGCGCCTTTCTCACGGAGATCTGGCGCGGCTGCGTGGCCTCCGTGCACAAGGGCCAATGGGAGGCTTCGAGCGCGCTCGCGCTGAACCTGCGCGAGCAGCTCGTGCATGTGATCGGCCCGCAGGCCTTGCGCGTGGCGATACCGCCGACGGTGGGCTTTCTCGTCCAGGTGATCAAGGGCACCGCGCTCGCATCGGTGATCGGCTTCATCGAGATGACCAAGGCCGCCACGATGATCACGAACGCCACCTTCAGGCCCTTCACCGTCTATGCGTGCGTGGCGCTGATGTATTTCGTGCTCTGCTTCCCGATCTCGGCCTGGAGCAAGTCATTGGAGAACAAACTGCATGGCCACCGCTGAAACCGATCAGCCCATCGTCAGGATCACGGGGCTGCGCAAGCGCTACGGCACGAACGAAGTTCTCAAGGGCATCGACCTCGACGTGCGCAGCGGCGAGGTGATCGCCATCATCGGCAAGAGCGGCTCAGGCAAGAGCACGCTCTTGCGCTGCGTGAACGGGCTCGAGACCTTCGACGACGGCGCGCTCACGGTCGACGGGCAGCCACTGCGCCACGGCGACGCGAAGGCGATGCGCGCGCTGCGCCAGCACGTCGGCATGATCTTCCAGAGCTTCAACCTCTTCCCGCACCTCAGCGTGGGCCGCAACGTGATGCTGGCGCCGACGCTCGTGAAGAAGACGGCAAGCGGCGAGACGATCGAGCATGCGCGTCGGCTCCTCGCGCGCGTGGGCCTGGCAGACAAGTTCGACTCGCAGCCCGACCAGCTCTCCGGCGGCCAGCAGCAGCGCGTCGCGATCGCGCGCGCACTCGCGATGCAGCCGGCCGTGCTGCTGTGCGACGAGATCACCTCGGCGCTCGACCCCGAGCTGGTGGGAGAGGTGCTGCGTGTCGTCGAGTCGCTCGCCGAGGAGGGCATGACCTTGCTGATGGTCACGCACGAGATGAGCTTCGCGCGCAAGGTGTCGGACCGCGTGGTGTTCATGCACGCCGGACGCATCCACGAGATCGGGCCGCCGGATGCGGTGTTCGGCGCTCCGCAGACGCCGGAGTTGAAGCAGTTCTTGTCGGCGCTCGATTCCTGAGCGCTGCGCGCTACTGGTTCTCGCGCTGCCGCTTGGTCTCGATCACCTTCTTGCAGTCAGGCTGATCGCGGAAGATCGGCCGCTCGCATTCGCGGTCCATGCAGATCGCGAGCGCGAGGAAGACGCGGCGGCCGCAGAACTCGGTCGCGGTGCGTGGGCCAACCGGAGTGAAGGTGGGCACCGGGCGAGTGGCGACGTTCGGATCGCGCACGACCTGAGCCGCGCGTTGGCGGGCGTCGTTGTCGACACTCGGTGATGCATAGGGGTTTGCGGCCGGCTCGTCTTCGCGGCCGGGCACCGGCTTGCCTTGGCGGGCACGAGCCGCGCTGCTGGCGGCGAGCGCGGCGGTGTTCGTCGCCGGCGCGTTGCCGGGCGCCGATGCTGCGGGCACGACCAGCGGCACCGGGCGCGCGTCGGTCGGTGCTGGGCGCGCTGCCGCAGTGCGCGCGTTCGTCGTGTCGATCGGCGTGCTCGCCGCGGGAACTACCGGAACGACCGACGCAGTGACCGGTGCCGGCGCGATGACGGGTGCGGCAACGGTCGTCGACGGCTCCGTTGAGGGCACGCCTGGAACAACGGTGGGAACGGCGGCCGGGGTTGTCGACTGGAGAGTGGCCGGCGCGCTGGCTGCCGCCGGCACCGCGCTCGCGGCATCCGCCTTCGCCACGACCGGAGCGCGTGCATTGCCAAGCAACCCGACGAACTGCCACAGCACGACAGCGGCGACGACCGCGGCCACGGCCAGACCCGCGACGACCAACCCCTTCTTGCTGCCTTGCGCCGGCTGCGTCGCTGGCGCGGCCTGCGAGGCCGCGCGCGCGGCTTGGGCAGGCGCCGCGACTGCCGGCCGCGGGACCACGACCGTCGCCTGCGTCGGAGGCACCGTCACACGGGTCGGTTCTTCTCCCGGATCGGTCCGGGTGGCATCGGATGAATCAGGCCGCGCGACCCACTGCGTCGCGGGGAAGCTCGTCGACGGATCGGGCGGCTGCGCCGTGCTGCTGGTCGGCGCAGCCGCGATCGGCGCCGCGACGGCGGCACCAGCCGGCCATCCGGGAACGGAGCCCGTGCCGCTCAGCGCCTCGCGCAGCGCAGCGATGTTCTGGGGCCGCTCGAGCGGCCTCACGCCCAGGGTCCAGCCCACGACCGCCAGAAAGCGTGCCGAGACGCCAGGCACCGTGCGCTGTGCGATCGGCTCGGCATCGGGCTGCACGGCGCGCGCGGTCGCCGGCGGCGGAGGCGCGCCGAAGAGCAGGAAGTGCATCACCGCGCCGAGCGCGTAGATGTCGGTCCACGGGCCCTGGCGCATCGCCGTCATGTCGGCGTACTGCTCGATCGGCGCGTAGCTCGGCTTGAGGATGGCGGTGAGCGACTGCGTGCGGTCGCTGATGACGTGCCGCGCGGCGCCGAAGTCGAGCAGGATCGGCGGCCCTTCGGGCGGCAGCAGGATGTTGTCGGGTGCGATGTCGCGGTGATAGACGCCTTCGCGGTGCAGCGCCTCGAGCGCGCCGAGCAGCGGGTCGATCACGCTGCGGATCCACGCCTCGTCGGGCGCGCGCGCCATGCCGCGGCGCGCATCGCGCAAGGTCATGCCGCGCAGAAAGGGCATCACCATGTAGGCGGTGCCGTTGTCTTCCCAGAATCGGTAGACCTTCACCAGCGATGGATGATCGAAGCGCGCCAGCAGGCGCGCTTCATTGACGAACGAGCGCAGCCCGACCGCGTAAGTCTCGGCAAATGCAGCCGAGCGCACGGTGATCTGCGAGCCGTTGCCGCGTGCCGCGAGCGCCGCAGGCATGTATTCCTTCAGCGCAACCTGGCGTTCGAGCGAATGGTCCTGCGCGAGGTAGACGATGCCGAAGCCGCCGACGCCGACCACCCGCAGGATCTCGAACTCGCCGAAGCGCGTGCCCAGCGGCAGCGCATCGTGTTCGGCCACCGGTGGCGCAGGAGCAGGTGTCGGCGGGGGTGTGCTCATGTATGAGGGGCCCGGGTCGGGCAACGGGTCGCAAGCTTACCCCAGGGCCTGTGCGCTCCAGAGGCGTTCGTCAGTGGCTCACAACGCCCCGCTCGGGCGTGTCAGCGGAGCCCGTGCCGTGCTTCACGTTTAGACTTGCGGCCCATGGCTTCCCGTTCGTCGTTCGCGTTGCGCACCCTGCTCGCCCGTGGCGTGCTGGCGCTGCTGCTCGTGTTCGCGCAGCAGCAGGCCACGCTGCACTGGCTGTCGCACGCGGTCGACGCGGTTGCGCAAAAGGCCAAGCACGGCCCGAACGACGTCTGCGACGAATGCGCCGGCCTGGCTGCATTCGATGCGATGGCGGCGCCCGCGCCGCTCGTGCTGGCGCTGTCGCACGGCGGCACCGCGCTCGTCGATGTGGCCGAGCCGGTGTCGCTTGCACGCGCGCCGCAGCTCGCGTTCCGTTCGCGCGCTCCTCCCGTCCTGTCCTGACTCTCGCTTCGGCACAGCCCCGCAGCCGCGCAGCGCACGGCGCAGCGGTGGCTGCTGCAACGGCCGCTCATGGCGGCCGCATATCCGCATTCACAGGACGATTCATGGACAAGCATCTACTTTGCAAGGTCAGCGCCGCCGTGGCGTTGGCCTTCGGCTCGCGCGGCGCGCTCGCACAAACGGTTCCTGCGGCCGACACCGCCGCTTCGGCACCCTCCGGCTCGCCGGTCAAGCAACTCCAGCAGGTCGAGGTTCGCGGCAAGCGCGCCCAACTCGACGCCGCTCGCAGCTCGCTCTCGCCCGAGACCGGCAGCACGATCTACCGCTTCGACGCAGACGACATCAGGAACCTGCCGCTCGGCGACGCGACACCGCTGAACCAGGTGCTGCTTCGCGCGCCCGGCGTCGTCGGCGATTCGTACGGCCAGGTGCACGTGCGCGGCGACCACGCCAATCTGCAGTACCGCATCAACGGGGTCGTGATTCCGGAGTCGATCAGCGGCTTCGGCCAGGCGCTCGATGCCCGCTTCGCCGAGAACGTCAACGTGCTCACCGGCGCGCTGCCGGCACAGTATGGCTACCGCACGGCCGGCGTCGTCGACATCCGCACGAAGGGCAGCGAGCTTGCCAACGGCGGCAGCATCGATGTGACGTTCGGCAGCCGCGGGCACCGCGAGATCAGTGCGAACGTCGGCGGCACGCAGGGCGACCTGAGCTACTTCGTCACCGGCTCGTACCTGCAAAACCAGATCGGGATCGAGAACCCGAGCGCCGACAAGAACGCGCTGCACGATGACACGCGCCAGGGCAAGGGCTTCGCGTACCTCAGCTATCTGCTCGGCGAGGAAAGCCGCGTCAGCCTGATGCTGGGCAGCGCGGCAAGCCGCTTCCAGATTCCGAACGTGCCGGGGCAGACACCGAACTTCATGCTCGACTCCGGCCCCGCGCCCGCCTCGGAGAACCTCGACGCCAACCAGCGCGAGCGCAACACGTTCCAGGTGCTGTCGTTCCAGTCGAGCTTCGGTGCGGGCACCGACTACCAGGTGTCTTTGCTGCACCGCTACTCCGACGTGCACTACCAGCCCGACCCGCTGGGCGACCTGGCCTACTTCGGTGTTGCCGCGAACGTGCTGCGCAAGAACGAGACGACCGGACTGCAGTT
>Ga0075370_10000616_pt1 | contig 13743 bp, 13 predicted proteins | sample EndMethybrTD3035_FD_71398 | JGI IMG/M metagenome (GOLD analysis project Ga0075370, IMG submission 71398) | Populus endosphere microbial communities from Tennessee, USA - Endosphere MetaG P. TD hybrid TD303-5 | ecosystem: Host-associated > Plants > Roots > Endosphere | place: USA: Tennessee... | reverse complement strand
GATCCGGCCGGCGGCCATCGCCGCGCTCAACTGCGCGAGGCTGCGTTCCTGCACGTCGGTGGTGTGGGACATTGCGCGGCCTTTCGCGGATGAAGCGGCCGCCCAGCCGGCGGTCGGCAGCAGCGTGGCACCGAGACCGGCGGTCAGCAAGCGGCGGCGATCGAATCGTGGCATGGTGATCGGCGTTGGCTGGGATCGGCGGATTGTCTTCGACCTCGGGTAAATCCCCCGGAACAGCCTGGCGCGCTGCACGCAAGATGGCGCGACGGGCGGCAGCCGCCATCGACACGACAACTCGAACCGCGTGACATCGACTGGAGACCAGCTTGGCGGAACATCCCTGGATTTCTTCGTACCCCGACGGCGTTCGTTGGGATGCCGAACTGCCGCTGATGCCGGTGCAGCGTCTGCTCGACGATGCCGTCAAGCAGTGGCCGGAGCGTCCGGCGCTCGAGTTTCTGGGCCGCACGATGACCTACCGCGAGCTCGGCGAGCTGGCCGACCGCGCCGCGAAGGGGCTGCAGCAGCTCGGCGTCGGTCCCGGCGTGCATGTCGGCCTGTTCATGCCGAACTCGCCGCACTATCCGATCGCGTTTTTCGGGGTGCTGAAGGCGGGCGGCACGGTTGTGAACTACTCGCCGCTGGATGCCGAGCGTGTGCTGGCGCACAAGATCGAGGACAGCGAGACCGACCTGCTGGTGACGCTGGACCTCGCCGCGCTGTACCCGCAGATGGGGCGCTTGCTCGGCACGTCGCGGCTGAAGAAGCTGGTCATCGGAAACCTCGCCGACTATGCCGGCCTGCCCGCGGCCGTGCACGCGCATCTGCAGGCCACGCAGCAACTCGTCGACGTGCCCGAAGACGAGCGCCACGTTCGCTTCGACGCGCTGCTCGCCAACCCGGGCGACTTCGAAACCCATGCGCTCGGCGACCTGACCCAGGCGGTCGTCGTGCTGCAGTACACCGGTGGCACGACCGGCTTGCCGAAGGGCGCGATGCTGACGCACGCGAACCTCAGCGCTGCCTGTGCGCAGTACCGCCAGCCGCTGCTTGCCGAGGGCTCGGATGTGGTCGAAGGCGACGAACGCGTGCTCGTCGTGCTGCCGCTGTTCCATATCTATTCGCTGACCGTCAACATGCTGCTCGGGTTTTGCCTTGGGGCCGAACTCGTGCTGCATACGCGCTTCGACGTCGAGGCGGCGCTGCATGACCTCGCGGCCAAGCGAATCACTTTCTTCGCCGGCGTGCCGACGATGTACACGGCGATCCTGAACCACCCGAACGCGGGCCGGACCGATCTGCGCATGCTGAAGTTCTGCGGCTCTGGCGGAGCGCCGTTGCCGCTCGAGGTGGCCGAGCGCTTCCAGCAGCTGACCGGGTGTCCGATCAACGAGGGCTGGGGCATGACCGAGACGTCGCCGACCGGCACCTTCACGCCGGCGCACGGCATGCGCAAGGCCGGGTCATGTGGAATGCCGCTGCCGGGTGTGGAGCTGAAGTTCCTGAGCCTCACCGAGCCGGGCTCGGAGGCGCAGCCCGGCGAGGCCGGGGAGCTGTGCATCCGCGGGCCGAATGTGATGAGAGGCTACTGGAAGAAGCCGCAGGCCAATGCCGAGAGCTTCACCCGCGACGGCTTCTTTCGAACCGGCGACGTGGCCTGGATGGACGGCGACGGGTTCGTCCGAATCGTCGATCGCACCAAGGACATGCTGCTGTGCGGCGGCTTCAACGTCTATCCGCGCGTGATCGAGGAAGCGATCTACGAGCATCCGGCGGTCGAGGAAGTCTGCGTCATCGGCATTCCTGACGCCTATCGCGGCCAGTCGCCGAAAGCCTTCGTGAAGCTGAGGAACGGCGCCGCGGAACTCACGCTTGCCGATTTGCAGACTTTCCTGCGTGAGCGGATCGGCAAGCACGAGATGGTGCACGCGCTCGAGCTGCGTGCCGAGCTGCCGAAAACGCCGGTCGGGAAGCTGTCGAAGCGGGCATTGATCGAAGAGGAAGAGCGCAAGCGCGCCGCATGAACCGACATCAAGGAGACACACGATGAATCACCTGAGCGGAATGGACGCTTCGTTCCTGCACCTCGAATCGCCCGAGATGCCGATGCACGTGGGCAGCCTGCAGATCCTCGATCTGCCGGAAGGCTACGACGGCGACTACTACGAGGAGGTCAAGCGCTACATGGCCTCGCGCGTTCATCTCGCCTCGGTGTTCCAGCGCAAGCTTGCGCTGATGCCCTTCGATCTTGCCAATCCGGTGTGGGTCGACGACGAGGATGTGGATCTCGACTACCACGTCCGCCACGTGATACTGCCGCGGCCCGGCACGATGGAGCAGCTCGAGAAGTACGTCGCGCGTCTGCATTCGAGCTTGCTCGACCGCAGCCGCCCGCTCTGGGAAACCTACGTGATCGAAGGGCTGCACAACGGGCAGGTGGCGGTCTACAACAAGGCGCACCACGCCGGTATCGATGGCCAGGCGGGCGTCGCGATTGCGAAGGCGCTGCTGTCCGACAGTGCGAATCCGCCGCCCGTGAAACCGCCGCGGCCGCGCCTGCGCACGAACCAGTACCAGCTCGGCGTTGCGGAGCTGGCGGGTGCGGCCTTGAGCAACTCGCTCATACAGACCGTCAAGCTGGTTCGCTCGCTGCCGGAGGTGGTGGGCGTTCTCGCAAGCGTGCTCTACCCCAAATCCGAAGTCGACGGCAAGCGCCATCTCACGCTGCCGACGTTCCAGTTCGGCCCGCGCACGCAGCTCAACGTCGCGATCACCAACCAGCGTTCCTATGCGGCGCGCAGCCTGTCGCTTGCCGAGGTCAAAGGCATGGCGAAACGTTCGGGCACGAGCTTGAACGACATCGTGCTGGCCGTCTGTGCCGGCGCGTTGCGGCGCTACCTGAACGATTACGACGTGCGGCCCGACAAGCCGCTGATCGCCGGGGTGCCGGTGTCGCTGCGCGAGGTGGGCAACACCGATGCGAACAACCAGGTGTCGATGATGCTCGTGAGCCTCGCGACCCACATCAAGGATCCGCTCGAGCGTCTGAAGGCGATCAACACGTCCGCCAACCTCGGCAAGAAATTCCAGGGCAGCGTGAAGGGCGTGATCCCGACCGACTTCCCGTCGCTCGGCGTGCCGCTGCTGATGAGCGGGCTGGCGTCCCTGTATGGACGCTCGCGGATCGCGAATCGGATGCCGCCGCTTGCGAACGTCGCGATCTCGAACGTGCCGGGACCGCAGTTTCCGCTGTACTTCGCCGGCGCGAGGCTTGCGCATTTCTTCCCGGTGTCGATTCCGGGCCACGGCATCGCGCTCAACATCACGGTCCAGAGCTACAACGGGCTGCTCGAAGTGGGACTGACGGCGTGCCGGCGTGCGCTGCCGGACGTCGCGGACCTCGGCGACTACATCGTCGACGAGCACAAGAAGCTGCTGGCGTTGCTGGCAGCGCTTGAGCCCGCAGCGTTGCCGGCAGCGGCGCAAGCGGTGCCGGCGAAGGCACCGACCGAGCCGGCGGTCGCCGCAAAGAAAGCTGCGGCGCGCAAGCGCACACCATCGGTGTCGCGCCGCACGGCCGCGCCGAAAGCGGCGCCGAACGGTGTCGCACCGCTCGCGGTGACGGCAACGCCGCGCAAACCGGCACGCAAACGCGCGGCCGTGGCCAAGGCCGCCTGACCGTATGGCCACGCCTGCAAGGAAGCGCACGCCGGCCAAGAAAGCGACCAGCGGGGCGGTTGCACCGGTACCGGCGGAGATGTCGACACTCCCGGTGCGCGACAAGGGTCTGGTCACGCTTGCGCGCGATCTGCGCTCATGGACCGACTTCGTGCTCGGCATCGCAAACTCCGCGGCCGACCTCTCGTTTCGCGTTGCGAGCGCGCGCCTGACGAAGCCGTCGCACAAGGCCGCGGTCGAAAGGGCGGGCAGCCTCTTTCGCGATCTGCGCGAAGGCGCCGGGTTGACGCTCGGTGACCTCGGCCGTGCGATCAATCTGAAGGATGTCTCACTGCTCGAGCAGGTCGAAGGCGGCAAGGTTGGCTTGCCGTTCGAGATCATCCTGCGGCTGGCCGGCGTGCTCGGCCGCAACGATCCGATCCCGGTCGCGATGAAGCTGACGCGGACCTACAACCCGAAGCTGTGGGCCACGCTCGAAAGCTTGGGCGTCGGAAGGCTGGCCGTGCAGGCGGGGCGGGAACGCGAGTTCGCGAACATCTACCGTGCGAGCGATGCAGCGCGCCAGCTGAGCGACGAGGAATTCGCGGCGGCGCTGAAGTTCGTGCGCGCGTCGTTCGAGTCGGCGCTGGTATTTCGGGCCGAGGTGGCCGCCAAGGCGCCGAAGGCCGGCAAGGAAGCGAAGGCGTAGCGAACGCGACAGACGTCGGGCGCGAGCCGCGCGACAATCCGGTCATGTCCCGCCCCGTGATCGCCCTCGACGCCGACGGCGTCCTGCTCGACTTCCATCTCGGCTATGCCGGCGCCTGGCGGCGCGCTTTCGGATGGCATCCGCCGGAGCGCGACCCGCTTGCGTACTGGCCCATCGATCGCTGGCAGGTCGATCGCCTCGACGAAGCCGGACGGGAGCGCTTTCGCGCTGCATTCGACGAGCAGTTCTGGACGACGGTGCCGGCCATCGAAGGCGCAGTCGGGGCCTGTCACCGACTGCATGACGCTGGCTTCGACCTGGTCTGCGTGTCGGCCCTCGATTTCGAATTCGAGGCGGCCCGCCTGCGCAACCTGCGCGACCACGGCTTCCCGATAGAGCGGGTCATCGCGACGGGCAATGCGGCTGGCGAGCGCAGTCCGAAGGCGGATGCGATCGAGCGCTTGCGCCCCCTTGCATTCGTCGATGACTACTTGTTGTACCTGCGCGGCGTGCCCAAGGATGTGCACACCGCATTGATCCTGCGCTCCCCGAACGGCAGCCCGAACATCGGCGACGAGATGGTGCTCGCGAAATCGACGCACGACGACTTGGCCTCGTTCGCCGACTACTGGTTGTCTGTCGGGTCGTCGCTGTCGCGAGCGGGCGGGGCTTCGACGGCATAGCGTTCAGTCGCCCAGGCGCTCAGATCCTGCGTCTTGCAGCGCTCGCTGCAGAACGGCCGGAACGGGTTGCTGGCCGCATAGACGCTCGGCCCGCCGCAAGAAGGGCAGCGGACAATTCGCGGGGCAGGGTCTTGCACTTCCGAAGATCGCGTCGCCATCGCGGAACCACACGTCATGCGCAAAGCGTCAGCTCGAAACTCGCGTCCGCCGTACTCGGCTTCAGCCGGCCCTCGGCGTCCTGCCGCATCATGCGCACAGACACCATCAGTCGATGCCCGCTGATCTCGGGAACGATCTCCGGATCGTCGTGCAGCCGCACCCGCATCAGCTGATAAACCCGCCCTTGCGGCAAGCTCTGCTGATACTGGCCGCCCGGAGCGACGACCTTGTGCGGAGTGCCGGAGTCGCGCAGCAGCCCGAGCAGCACCTGCAGCGCCTCGGCCAGTGGCATCAGCGTGCTCACCCAGTGCAGCAGATCGGTACGCCGACGTGTCGGCTCGAGCTTCTGCCACGCATAGTAGGCTGGAAGGTCGAATTCACAGGTACCGCCGGGAATGCTGATGCGACTGCGCACGCTCATCAGCCATTCGTTGCCGGTCAGCGCGGCGCCGGCCTTGCCGGGCACCTGGTTCAGGCCGTTGAAGGCGTGGTCGATTCTTGCGGTGATGTCGTCGAGCGCCGCCTCGGAGATGGAGGGATTGCCGCGATAGCTGTTGAACTGGAGCTTGTGCTTCTCGAGCTCTTTCAGCAGGTCGGATTTCAGATCGGCGCGCGAGGCGACGTCCATCACTTCGAAGATCGTCGCGAGCGCGAAGTGGTGGTCGACTGCCGCGTCGCGGGCGATCAGCTGGCCCAGGCGGTCGAACAGATGCTCGAGCCGCAGCATCGTGCGGATGCCTTCGTTGAACGGGTATTCGTAAAGGATCACGGTGGCGATTGTTCCGGCCCCGGCGCTGCGCCGTCGTGGCGGGATTGTTCCACAGCCCCCGGCGCAGAACGTATCGCTTCGTCAATGCGCCCGGGAGCGCCAATGCTGCGAGAGCGAGGCGACCTCGGCGGCGAGCTGCTCGAGGGAAATGGCTTCGTTGTAGATCACGGCGTCGGCACAGGCGCGCCGCGCACTGCGGGCGGCTTGCTGCGCAATGACGGCGGCCGCGGACTCGCGTGTCCAGCCCGCCCGCCCGCTCACCCGTTCCACCTGGGTGCCTTCGGAGCAGTCGACGAGCAGCACCGCATCCACCTTGCGGCGCCAGCGAGCGCCGGACTCGACCAGCAGCGGCACGTCGAACACGATGATCGGTTCTGCGCTCGCACTGAAGCGGCGATCGGTTTCGGCACCGATCAACGGATGCAGGATGGCTTCGAGCCGGCGTTTCGCGCCGGCATCGTTGAACGCGAGCTCGCGCATGCGTGCGCGTTCGAGCGCGCCGCCGGCATCGATGAACGGTGCGCCGAATGCTGCGCGGATGGGCTCGATCGCTGCGCCGCCCGCGAGGGTGAGCTCGCGTGCGATCGCGTCGGTGTCGATCAGCAGCGCGCCATGCTGCACCAGCAGGCCGGCGACCGTGCTCTTGCCGCTGCCGATGCCACCCGTCAAACCGATGCGAAGCCGCGTGTTCACGCGTGACAAGCGCCTAGAGCGTTGGAAACCAGAGCCGAGACAACTGCTCGCCGAAGAACAGTGCCGCGACCCCGCCGCCGGCGAGATACGGACCGAAGGGAATCGGCACGTCGCGGTCGTGGCTGCGAAGCGCGATCAGGGCAATACCGACGATCGCACCGACGGCCGACGACAAGAGGATGATCGACGGGATCGCGAGCCAGCCCATCCACGCGCCCAGCGCAGCCAGCAGCTTGAAATCTCCGGCGCCCATGCCCTCGCGGCCTCGGATGATTCGGTAGGCATGGAAGACGAACCACAGCGACAGGTAGCCGGCCATCGCACCGAACACAGAGTCTTTCAGCGACACCGGAATCCACCCGAGCGCGGCCGACGCGATGCCGGCCCAGAGCAGCGGCAGGGTCAGGCTGTCGGGCAAGAACTGCGTGTCGAGATCGATGAACGCGAGCGCAATGAGCGTCGCAATCAGACCGCACCACAGCAGCGTGGCGGGCTGTGCGCCGAAGCGCACGCCGCATGCAGCGAACAGCAGCGCGGTCAGGATTTCGATCGCCGGGTAGCGTTTGCTGATGGGCGTCTTGCACTCGGCGCACTTGCCGCCCAAGCGCAGGTAGCTCAGCACCGGGATGTTTTCGTGCCAGGCGATCATGTGGCCGCACGACGGGCAGCGTGAGCGCGGCGTCGACAGCGTGATGGGCGCCGGCGCGTCGACCTTGACGTCGAGCAGCTCCGCGCTTTCGAGCTTCCACTCGCGCTCCATCATCAACGGCAGACGGTGGATCACGACGTTCAGGAAGCTGCCGATGCACAGGCCGAGCAGCGCGAGCACCCAAGGCGACAGCAGCGCCGCGCCCAGCTGCGCATCCATCCCCGCCGGCAAGGTCAGACCACCTGCCCGAGCTTGAAGATCGGCAGGTACATCGACACGACGATGCCGCCGATCAACACGCCGAGGATCACGATGATGAACGGCTCCATGAGGCTCGACAGACCCTTGACCGCTTCGTCGACCTCGTCTTCGTAGAACTCGGCGGCTTTGCCGAGCATCTGGTCCAGAGAGCCCGACTCTTCGCCGATCGCGCACATCTGTACGACCATTGTCGGAAACACGCCGGTCGTCTGCATCGCCGTCGTCAGGGCCGAGCCGGTCGAGACGTCCTTCTGGATCTGCTCGGTCGCCTCCTGGAATACCGCGTTGCCTGATGCGCCGCCGACCGAGTCGAGTGCTTCGACGAGCGGCACGCCCGCCGCGAACATCGTTGACAGCGTGCGGGTCCAGCGGGCGATCGACGACTTGTTGACGAGGTCGCCGAAGACGGGCACACGCAGCAGCAAACGGTCCATGAACTTCTGCATCTTCACCGAGCGTTTCCACGACTGCAGGAAGAAATAGATGCCGCCGCCGAGAATGCCGAAGATCAGATACCAGTACTTGACGAAGAACTCCGACATCGCGATCACGACCAGCGTCGGCGCCGGCAGGTCTGCGCCGAAGGAAGTGAACACGTCCTTGAACGCCGGGATCACGAAGATCATGATCACCGCCAGCACGACGAACGCGACGACCAGCACGGCGACCGGATAGATCAAGGCCGACTTGATCTTGTTCTTGATCGCCATCGTCTTTTCCTGGTAGATCGCCAGGCGATCCAGCAACGCTTCCAGGATACCGCCCGCCTCGCCGGCTTCAACCAGGTTGCAGTACAGCGCGTCGAAGTACAACGGATGCTTGCGAAATGCCGCCGACAGACTGGTGCCGGTCTCGACATCGCTGCGGATGTCGGTCAGCAGCTTCGTCATTTTCGGGTTGGTGCTGCCGCGCGCGACGATGTCGAACGACTGGATCAGCGGGACGCCGGCCTTCATCATCGTGGCCAGCTGGCGCGTGAAGATGGCGACGTCCTTCTGCTTGATCGCTCGGCCGCCGCTCATGCGGCGCTTCTTGACCTTGTTGACGAGGATGCCCTGGCGGCGCAGGCTCGCGCCGACCATTGCCTCGCCGCCCGCGCGCATCTCTCCGCGAACGAGCTTGCCGTTCTTGTCCTTGCCTTCCCATTCGAAGACGATGTCTTTGATGTTTCTTGCGGCCGCTGCAGTCGCCATGTTGACTTACGAGGAGGTCGTCCCCGTCCCTTCGATGGTCGTTTGGTTGTTGTCTTGCTGTCTTGTCGAACCCACGCGGCGACTCATTCGTTGGTCACCGAGATCACTTCTTCGAGCGTCGTGACGCCGGCCCGCACCTTGATGAGGCCGGACTGGCGCAGGTCGCGCACGTCCTCTCGCTGCGCCTGCGCGGCGATGTCCATCGACGTGCCTTCGTTCAGGATGATCCGCTGGATCTCCTCGGTCACCGGCATGACCTGGTAGATGCCGACGCGGCCCTTGTAGCCGTTCGTGCACGCCGAACAACCGACTGCGCGGTAGGGACGCCACGTGCCGTCGAGGTCGCTTTCCTTGAAGCCCGCCTTCAGCATCGCTTCGCGTGGGTAGTCGGCCTGCGTCTTGCAGCTCTCGCACAGCTTGCGGGCGAGACGCTGCGCAGTGATCAACAGAACGCTCGACGCAATGTTGAACGGCGCAACGCCCATGTTCAGCAAGCGCGTCAGCGTCGTCGGGGCGTCGTTCGTGTGCAGGGTCGACATCACCATGTGCCCCGTCTGCGCCGCCTTGATCGCGATGTCGGCTGTTTCGAGGTCGCGGATCTCGCCGACCATGATGATGTCCGGGTCCTGGCGCAGGAACGACTTCAGCGCGACCGCGAAGTTCATTCCCGCCTTGTCGTTCACGTTTACCTGGTTGACGCCGGGCAGGTTGATTTCCGCCGGGTCTTCGACCGTCGCGATGTTCACGCCCGGCTGATTCAGGATGTTCAGGCAGGTGTACAGCGAGACGGTCTTGCCGCTGCCGGTCGGCCCTGTGACGAGAACCATGCCGTACGGCCGCTGGATGATCTTCAGCAGCCGTTCCTTCTCGATCTTTTCGTAGCCCAGCGCTTCGATGCCCACCTTCGCGCTCGACGGATCGAGAATCCGGATCACGATCTTCTCGCCGAACAGCGTGGGCAAGGTGCTCACGCGGAAGTCGATCGCCTTGTTGCCGAACTTGAGCTTCATGCGCCCGTCCTGGGGGACGCGCTTTTCCGAGATGTCCAGCCTTGAGATGACCTTGATGCGCGACGAGAGCTTGTCCTTGATCGCGATCGGCGGCTGTGTGATCTCGCGCAACTCGCCGTCGATCCGAAAGCGGACGCGATAGTGATATTCGTACGGTTCGAAGTGCAAGTCCGACGCGCGCATGTTGATCGCATCGATCAGCATCTTCTGCAGAAAGCGCACGACCGGCGCATCTTCGACGTCCGATGTGGTCTCGGCAGCTTCTTGCGGCGAGGTGACGTCGTCGGTGACGTCGAACTCGAAATCGCCCGAAGATATCGCCTCGAGCGACTCGCTGGCGCTGACGCCTGCGTTCTCGAGCATGCGGGCCAGCTTGTCGTGCTCGACAATGACCCATTCCGGAGACAACTGGGTCGCGAACTTGATGCGCTCGACCGCTTCCTGGTCGGTCGGGTCGGCGCCGCCGATGAACAGCCGATTGCCGCGCTTGCCGAGCACCATCACCTGGTACTGGGCCGATAGCTTTCCGTCGATGACGTTGCGTGGCAGGCGCTGCGCATCGACTGAAGAGAGATCGAGCAGCGGCAGCGCAAGTGCCGTCGAGAGAGTGTGTGCGAGATCGGCGGGAGAAACGGCGCCCGCCGCGATCACCGACGAGACGAAGCTGTTGCGCTTGTCCTTGGCGCTGCGGACCAGATCCTCCGCGACCTTGGCATTGAGCTTGCCCGCATGCACCAATACCCGTGCCACGCCGGACAGGGCTGATTGCGGAGCGTCGGCCAGGGTATCCACAGGAGTCGTCGTGTCAGTTCGGGGCGCCGTAAGAAACGAACCATCTTCGGCGATTCGCCGCAGACTGTAAACGCGGCCTTTCAACCCAGACGCGAACAATTCACGTGTGTGTTGCAGCCAGTTGCAACAGTTTGAACAAGCGCTGCAAAATGCACTTGTTTCAACCGAATCAACAGCTTAGCACGCGTTGTGCAGGAAAGGGTTGCACTTGGCGCCATGTGTCGATTCCGCGCCAATTTGACCACTGCGGGGCCACTTTGAAAGGCCGAGCAAGACCCGTATGCCGGCCCATTTGGGCTGCGGATCGCGCACGAGGCGGCGGGGATGTGGAATGAATGGTCGGGGTGAGAGGATTCGAACCTCCGGCCTCTACGTCCCGAACGTAGCGCTCTACCAGGCTAAGCTACACCCCGATGCGGCGGTCGCTATGCCAGCGAGCCTTTGAAGAGCCGTCTCAGGATGAGCGCTCAACCGATCGAACGCACAATTCTAGCAGAGCTTCTCGGTGACTCGACTCGGGCAGCAGCACGAGGCACTCCGCGGCCTTGTGAGCCTCAGCGCGGGCTGCCTCACGCGTTGCATCGATAGCGCCGGTGCGGCGAACGATCTCGACGATGTCTGGAAGTCGCGCAACTTCTCCGTGTTCTATCGCGTGGCGAATCAGTTCTCGCTCGTCCGCTCGCCCGCGTTCCATCGCGAGCAGCAGCGGCAGCGTCGGTTTGCCCTCGCGCAGATCATCGCCGACGTTTTTGCCGAGTTGCTCTGTCGCTCCCTCGTAGTCGAGCAGATCGTCCACGAGCTGGAAGGCCGTGCCGAGCCCGCGACCATAAGCCGCGCAGGCCTCTTCGATGTCACCGTTTGCCTTTGCCAGCACCGCACCCAGGCGAGCGCTTGCCTCGAACAACTTGGCTGTCTTGAAGCGGATCACGCGCAGATAGTCTTGGACCGAAAGGTCGGGATCGTGCATGTTCATCAACTGGAGCACTTCGCCCTCGGCGATGACGTTCGTCGCATCGGCGAGCACCTCCAGCACGCGCATGCTGTCAACCGACACCATCATCTGAAAGGCGCGCGAATAGACGAAGTCGCCGACCAGCACGCTCGCAGCGTTGCCGAACAGGGCATTTGCAGTCTGGCGGCCTCTGCGCAGTGCCGATTCGTCGACGACGTCGTCGTGCAGCAGCGTGGCAGTGTGGATGAACTCGACGGTGGCTGCCAGTTCATGGCGGGCACGTCCCTCGAACCCGAGGGCGGCCGAGAACAGGAGCACGAGCATCGGCCGGATCCGCTTGCCGCCGGCGCTGATGATGTAGTGGGCGATCTGGTTGATCAGCGCGACGTCCGACGCCAGCCGCTCACGGATGACAGCGTCGACCCGTTGCATGTCGGCCGCCATCAAAGCAGTGACACCCTGAACGACAGGGGGTGAGGGAGGGGTGGGGGAGGCGAGCACGCTGAGCGGGGTCAAAGCCGGCTGATTATAGGAAGACCGGGCTCCCGCCATCGCCATGCTAGAATGCTCGGCTCTGTATTTTGCAGGGTTTAGTTGAAGCAGAAGGCCGGAACAGCAGACGCGAGCGGACGCGAGCGCTACTGCGGCATTCATCGAAAGGGCTGATATGTACGCGGTCATAAAAACCGGGGGCAAGCAATACAAGGTTGCCGCCGGCGAAAAGATCAAAATAGAACAGATTGCTGCGGATGTTGGCCAAGAGATCACGATCGACCAGGTGCTCGCCGTCGGAAGCGGTGCGGATCTGAAGGTCGGGACTCCCTTGGTGACGGGCGCAACCGTGGTGGCCAAGGTGCTGGCCCACGGCAGGCATGACAAGGTTCGCATCTTCAAGATGCGTCGCCGCAAGCACTACCAGAAGCGGCAGGGTCATCGTCAAAACTTCACCGAGATCGAAATCGGTGCGGTGAACGCCTGATCATCCAAGTCAAGGAGTACCAACCATGGCACAGAAAAAGGGCGGCGGCTCAACCCGCAACGGTCGCGATTCGCAGCCGAAGATGCTTGGCGTGAAGGTGTTCGGCGGTCAAACGGTCCCGGCCGGCTCGATCATCGTTCGCCAGCGCGGCACGAAGTTCCATGCCGGCTCGAACGTCGGCACCGGTCGCGACCACACGCTGTTCGCGCTGGTCGATGGCGAAGTCAGCTTCGCCACGAAAGGCCCCAGCAACCGCCAGACGGTCAGCGTCAAGACAGTTTGAGCCAGGCCGCTGGCACGAGCAAAGCCCCGGTCCGCCGGGGCTTTCTCTTTGGAGCGCTGATTTACCATTGGCTCCTACATGTTCACGAGGTTGTCCCATGAGCAAGAGCGGCGTCATCCTGATCATTCTCGGCTGCCTGTTCCTGGCCAACAACTTCGGCTTCATCGAGTGGAGCTGGCTGCGCCAGTGGTGGCCACTGATTCTGATCGGCGTGGGCATCTGGTCGATCGTCGATCGGCGTCCCGATGACCGCCAGCGCAGCCGCGACACAGACAACAAACCAACATGAAGTTCGTCGACGAGGCCACCATTGATGTGGTGGCTGGTGATGGTGGCAACGGCTGCATGAGCTTTCGCCGCGAGAAGTTCCTGCCGTTCGGCGGCCCGAACGGCGGCGACGGCGGTCGAGGAGGCAGCGTGTATGCGGTTGCTGACCGCAACCTCAACACCCTGATCGACTATCGCTACGCTCGTCGCCATGAGGCCAGGCGCGGTGAAAACGGGCGCGGCTCCGATCAGTACGGTGCCGCCGCCGACGACATCGTCCTGCGCATGCCGATCGGTACGGTGATCACCGATCTTGAAACGAATGAGCTGGTCGCCGAACTGCTGGTGCCTGACGAAAAAGTGCTGATCGTCAAAGGTGGCGACGGCGGCTTCGGCAACCTGCACTTCAAGACGAGCACGAACCGTGCGCCACGGCAAAAGACGCCGGGCTGGCCGGGCCAGCAAAGAAAGCTCAGGCTCGAACTGAAAGTCCTGGCGGATGTCGGCCTGCTGGGCATGCCCAATGCAGGCAAGTCGTCGTTGATCACCGCGATCTCGAACGCCCGGCCGAAGATTGCCGACTATCCGTTCACGACGCTGCATCCCAACCTCGGCGTCGTGCGGGTCGGCCCGGAACAGAGCTTCGTCGTGGCCGACATTCCCGGGCTGATCGAAGGTGCCTCCGAA
>Ga0075370_10000615_pt1 | contig 13785 bp, 10 predicted proteins | sample EndMethybrTD3035_FD_71398 | JGI IMG/M metagenome (GOLD analysis project Ga0075370, IMG submission 71398) | Populus endosphere microbial communities from Tennessee, USA - Endosphere MetaG P. TD hybrid TD303-5 | ecosystem: Host-associated > Plants > Roots > Endosphere | place: USA: Tennessee... | reverse complement strand
CGCCAGTCCGAACGTCTGCGGCGAAGCATCGAGGTGCTGCGCGCACGGCCGGCCGACGAGCCGTTGTGGACGTCGGTCACCGAGTCCGTCCTCGCGCCGCTCGAAGACGACTTCCGGGATGCCCACGGCGCGGAGAATGAGCTCCCACGCCGTGCGGAACTCGCTGAGGTGCGGAAGTTGTTGATGCGTCCCGAGATCCGCGACGTGGTGTCCAAAGACCTTTTCGACGAGTGGACCGCTGTGGTCGCCGAGCGCACCGGCACCGACCCCGAGGTGGACATGTATCCACGGCTCGTCGCGGCGGTCGTGCGCGCCGTCGGCGACGCGGCGACGGAGATGTACGTCCGAGCGGACCCGCCCGTCGCCATCACAGACCTGATCCGCGCGGGTTTCGAGCAAGTGGCGGCTGGGCTGCCGGAACCGCGGAGGGAACGGTCGTGAGCGCGTCGCGCACCCAGGTCGCCATCGCAGGTGCCGGACCCAACGGGTTGATGCTCGCGTGTGAGCTCGCGCTCGCCGGTGTGCGGCCGGTGGTGCTTGATCGCCTGCCGGGGCCGAGTGACGAACCGAAGGCCAACGGTCTTGTCGGGCAGGTCATTCGGCAGCTGGACATGCGTGGGCTCTATCACGCGTTCGGCGGTGCCGAGGGTCCGCCGCAACCGGCCTACGGATGGCAGTTCGCCGGGATGGCCCTGAGCTTCCTGAGGGTCGAGGACAACCCGATGTACGCGCTTCTCCTCGCCCAGCCGCGGCTGGTCAGACTGCTGGAGAAGCGTGCCCGTGATCTCGGTGTCGATGTGAGGTGGGGCCATCAACTGACCGCGGTCGACGCGGGGACGGACACCGTCGCGTTGACCGTTGAGTCCGGTGGCGACACCTTCCGGTTGGACGCCGACTACCTCGTCGGGGCGGACGGTGGCCGCAGCTCCGTCCGCAAGAGTGTGGGGATCGGATTTCCCGGCCACACGTCACCGGTCGTGAGCAGGCTGGCGCACGTCCACCTGCCCGATGAAATGCTGGTTCTTGGTCGGGGCTACGACATTCCCGGCCATGGCCTGATTCCGTTCGGGCCGAACAGGTTCGACAACGGATCGCTCATCCTGTTCCCGCTCGAGCCGGACCGGCCGCTGCTCGGCACCGTCGAGTACGGCTGGACACCGGGCAGCGCCGATGGCGAGATGACGCTGGACGAACTTCGCGACAGCGTCCGGCGGGTGGTCGGCGTCGACATTCCCATCGAGGCTCCGAAGGGCGCCGGCGAACATGCGCTGCGCCGGCTCGACGGAACGAACTCACGCCAGGCCGAGTCGTATCGCGTGGGGCGGGTGCTATTGCTTGGTGATGCCGCCCATGTGCACTCGCCGATGGGCGGGCCGGGGTTGAACCTGGGCATGCAGGATGCCGTCAATCTCGGCTGGAAGCTCGCAGACGTCGTCAGCGGTCGGGCACCGGATGGCCTGCTCGACACCTACGAGTCCGAGCGACACCCCGTGGGGGAGCGGGTCATGATGCATTCGCGGGCGCAGCTCGCGCTCGCCGCACCGGGGTCCGAAGTCACTGCTCTGCGTGAGCTTTTCGGCGAACTGGCCGAGATGGCGGACGTCGCCGGGCATCTGGCTCGGTTGCTGGCGGGATCGGATGTGCGCTACGACGTCGGCGACCACCATCGACTGTCCGGCCTGATGGTGCCCGACCTCGAATTCGACGACGGCGTGCGCGTTGCCGACCTGCTACACACGGCGCGTCCGATACTGCTCGACCTTGCCGGCGGCGCGACGCGGGCGGCCGCTCAACGATGGGAGGGCCGGGTGGATACGGTGACCGCGACCATGACCGACCCACCGGCCGCCGCGATGCTCATCCGACCTGACGGCTATATCGCCTGGGCTGCAGACGAACTCGGCGCCGACGACACCGATCGGTTGCGCGAAGCGCTGATCCGCTGGTTCGGCAGGACCTAGGACAGCGTCGACCGGACACTCACCGTGACGTACGGCAGGGCCAGCCCGTTGGAGTTGGCCAGCGCGGGATGGGTGGCCAGCAGCTCGCGCACCTGGTCCAGCGTCTTGGTGCGCACCTTCTCCGGCGAGGTGATGCAGTAGCTGCGCGACGCGACCAGGTCGATGAGAGCCTGCGGCGTGAGGTAACTCGTCCAGTCGACTCGGTGATGTTCGACGTCGGTGAATACATCGGGCAGCGTGGTGGTTTCGTTGAAATGGGCGTTCTCGTGGCCGATGATCGTACCCAGATCCTTCACCCAGCCCAACCGCTCGTCGCGGGCGTTCCACACCAGGCCAAGCCGGCCGCCCGGCCGCAGCACACGCGCCACCTCCTTGACGGCGCGCTCGGTGTCGAACCAATGCCAGGCCTGTGCCACCAGCACGGCGTCGACACTGTCATCGGGCAGCGGGATCTCCTCTGCCGTGCCGAGAAGTGCGGGAGTGTCAGGCAGCGAATTGCTCAGCAGCTCCAGCATTTCCGGAATCGGGTCGACAGCGATCACGTCGAGTCCGCGTTCGACGAGCCGCGTGGTCAGCTTTCCGGTTCCGGCACCGAGGTCGAGGACGTCGCGGGCCCCTTCCGGCAGCAGCCAGTCGATAGCCTCCGGCGGATATGACGGCCTGCCGCGCTCGTATGCCGCGGCTTCCGCACCGAACGACAGCGAACGCTGCTGGCTGCTCGTCACAGCTCGGTCATTTCGAAGCCAACTCCAGCGTCTTGCGGATCAATGCGCCCACCGCCTCCGTCTCGACCAGGAACCCGTCGTGGCCGTAGATCGAGTCGACCACGTTCAGTTCCTTGCAACCGGGAAGCAGCTCGGCCAATTCCTCCTGCAGCCGCAGGGGATACAGCCGGTCCGACGTGATGCCGCCGACCACTACGGGCACCGGGCAGCCGCGCAGCGCGGTTGCGACGCCTCCACGCCCGCGCCCGACGTCGTGGCTGGACAGGGATTCGGTCAGCGCCACATAGGTGCCCGCGTCGAATCGGGCCGACAGCTTGCGGGCCTGGTATTCGAGATAGCTCTGCACCGAATAGCGGCCGCCGGTCGTGGGATCTTCGTCGCCCTGCGCGTCATTGGCGAAACGGTCGTCCAGTTCGGCCTCACCGCGATAGGTCAGGTGGGCGAACCGGCGTGCGATCTCCATACCGGTCACCGGTGCCAGGCCGGTGTCGTAGTAGTCGCCGTTGGCCCAGTTCGGATCGGACTTGATCGCCGCCACCTGCGTGCTCTGCGTGCCGATCTGGTCGGCGGTCGCGCGGGCCCCGACGGCCAGCACCAGCGCGGCGCGCACCTTGTCGGGATGGCCGACGATCCACTCCAGCGCGCGGGCGCCACCCATCGAACCGCCAACCACCGCGGCGACCTCGGTGATGCCCAGCGCCTCGAGTGCGGCGATATCGGCCTCGACCTGGTCGCGTACCGAGACGAGCGGGAACCGCGAACCCCACGCCTTGCCGTCGGGGTGCGGCGAGCTCGGGCCGGTCGAGCCGCGGAAGCCGCCGAGCACGTTGGTCGAGATCGCGCACCAGCGGTTCGTGTCGATCGGCGCACCGGGTCCGGCGACGCCTTCCCACCAGCCCGCTGTCTCGTCGCCCGGACCGGTTGGACCCGTGACGTGAGAATCGCCGGTGAGCGCGTGCAGCACGACGACCACGTTGTCGCGGTTGGGTGAAAGCTCACCCCAACGCTGAACGGCGATGGTGACATCGTCGATGACCGCGCCGTTCTCCAACCTCAGTGGGCCGATGTCGACGTAGCCGACTTTGCCTTCGGCGGGCAGGGTTTCAGGTTCCACGTCCACTTCCCTATCAAGCAGCGTCATCAGAATGCCGCCGCCGCTTTGGGGTCCGCCGAACCTGCCGAGCTGAACCGCTTGGCGGCGGCGAAGCCATGCTCCAGGTCAGCCAGGATGTCATCGATGCCTTCGATGCCGACCGCGAGGCGTACCAGTCCGGGTGTGACGCCGGTGGCCAGCTGCTCCTCCGGCGAGAGCTGCGCATGCGTTGTCGACGCCGGATGGATCACCAGCGACCGCACATCGCCGATGTTGGCGACATGGCTGTGCAGCGTGAGCGCGTTGACGAACGCCTTACCCGCGTCGACGCCACCGGCCAGCTCGAATGCCAGCACCGCACCGGTTCCTTTGGGCGCCAGCTTCTTTCCCAGCTCGTACCAGGGGGAGGTGGGCAGTCCCGCATAGTTCACGGAGACGACGTCCTCGTGCCCGGCCAGGTACTCGGCGACACGCTGCGCGTTCTGCACGTGCCGCTCGACGCGCAGGCTCAGCGTCTCCAACCCCTGGGCGACCAGGAACGCGTTGAACGGCGATGCCGCCGATCCGAGATCGCGCAGCAACTGCACGCGTGCCTTCAATGCGTATGCGGGAGGACCGAGTTCGGCGAACACCACACCGTGATAGCTCGGGTCCGGTGTGGTGAATCCGGGGAACTTGCCGTTGGTCCAGTCGAAGGTGCCGCCGTCGACGATCACGCCGGCGATCGCCGAGCCGTGTCCGCCGAGGTACTTGGTGGCCGAGTGCACGACGATGTCGGCGCCGTGGGCGAGTGGCTGAATGAGGTACGGCGTCGCGATCGTGTTGTCGACGATGAGCGGCACCCCGGCCTCGTGGGCGACGGCGGAGACGCCGGGGATGTCGAGAATGTCGATTTGGGGGTTGGAGATGGTCTCGGCGAAGAACGCCTTGGTGTTGGGGCGCACGGCCGCGCGCCAGGAGTCCAGATCGTCGGAGTCCTCCACGAAGCTGACCTCGATGCCGATCTTAGGCAGCGTGTAGTGGAAGAGGTTGTAGGTGCCGCCGTAGAGCCGCGCGCTGGAGACGATGTGGTCGCCTGCGTTGGCCAGGTTGAGGATCGCGAAGTGTTCGGCAGCCTGACCCGACGCTAGGAACAGGGCCGCGACCCCTCCTTCGAGTGCCGCGATGCGCTGCTCGACGACGTCCTGCGTCGGGTTCATGATTCGGGTGTAGATGTTGCCGGGCTCGGCGAGACCGAACAGCGCCGCGGCGTGCTCGGTGCTGTTGAACACGTACGACGTGGTCTGGTAGATCGGCAGAGCACGCGCGTTGGTCGCGATGTCCGGGGTTTGGCCCGCGTGTACCTGCTTGGTTTCGAACGCCCAATTCTGGGTCGGGTCTTCTGGCGCGCTCATGGGACGGCCCTCCATTTGTGTCAGGGGGCCCGTTGAACGGACCCGCGCTTGCCGGCAACCACTCGCTAGCGGCTACTCAACCTGGTCTTCACCCGGAGCACCCCACCGCGGTTGGAGGGTTGCCGGCCAGCAAGCCGGGGCTCGACGCTGGCACTCATGACCGAAACAGAGCGTATCGCACGAGGCTGGCTGGGTGCCAGCGGGTGTTTCACCCGCACGGTCGCCTGCGATCGTCTCGCGGCGCCGCCCCGCAGCGCATGGGCAAAATGTCCCTATGTTCGCCGGGAGCGCAAAAGCTACCGGTCGGTAGTCAAACCCGGCCCGTCGTCACCGACCCTGGGCCCGCGTAGCGTCGTCTTCGACGCGATACTGATAACGCCGCGGGAACGCGGACTTCGTCGAAACTGACTACAGAAAGCCGCCGGGAGATACATCACATGAGCGATGAGCAGCCGACCATCATCTACACCCTGACCGACGAGGCCCCGCTGCTTGCGACCTATGGCTTTCTGCCGATCATCCGGACCTTCGCCGATCCGGCCGGGATCAACGTCGAGACCAGTGACATCTCAGTGGCGGCCCGCATCCTGGCCGAGTTCGGTGATCACCTGACCGAAGAACAGCGCGTGCCGGACAACCTGGGCGAGCTGGGCAAGCTGACGCAGTCACCCGACACCAACATCATCAAGCTGCCGAATATCAGCGCGTCCGTCCCGCAGCTCTACGCCGCGATCAAGGAGCTACAGGAAAAGGGCTACGCGATTCCGGATTATCCGGCACAACCGAAGAACGATGAGGAGAAGGAGCTCAACCAGCGCTACGGCAAGATTCTCGGTAGCGCGGTGAACCCCGTTCTGCGCGAAGGAAACTCAGACCGTCGTGCTCCCAACGCCGTCAAGGAGTACGCGCGTAAGCACCCGCACAGCATGGGCGAGTTCTCGCAGGCGTCCCGCACTCACGTCGCGACCATGAAGGATGGCGACTTCTACCACGGTGAGAAGTCGATGACCTTGGATCGCGACCGCAAGGTACGCATGGAGCTGAAAACCAAGGGCGGCAACACGATTGTCCTCAAGCCCGAGACGGCGCTGCAGGACGGCGACGTCATCGATTCCATGTTCATGAGCAAGAAGGCGCTTGTCGAATTCTACGAGCAGCAGATCGAAGACGCCTACAAGACCGGCGTGATGTTCTCACTGCACGTCAAGGCGACGATGATGAAGGTCAGTCACCCCATCGTGTTCGGTCACTGCGTGAAGGTTTTCTACAAGGACGCCTTCGCCAAGCATCAGGACGTGCTCGACGAGCTCGGCGTCAACGTCAACAACGGAATGGTCGACCTCTACAACAAGATCGAGTCGCTGCCGTCGTTCCAGCGTGAGCAGATCATTCAGGACATCCACGACGTCCACGAGCATCGTCCCGAGTTGGCGATGGTGGATTCGGCCAAGGGAATCACCAACTTCCACTCGCCCAGCGACGTGATCGTGGACGCGTCGATGCCGGCCATGATCCGACTCGGCGGCAAGATGTACGGCGCGGACGGACGCACCAAGGACACCAAGGCCGTCAACCCCGAATCCACGTTCTCCCGCATCTATCAGGAGATGATCAACTGGTGTAAGACCAACGGTCAGTTCGATCCGACGACCATGGGCACGGTGCCGAACGTCGGCCTGATGGCGCAGAAGGCCGAGGAGTACGGCAGCCACGACAAGACGTTCGAGATCCCCGAGGACGGCGTCGCCGACATCGTCGACATCGACTCCGGTGAGGTGCTGCTGTCGTGGGATGTCGAGGAGGGCGACATCTGGCGGATGCCCGTCACCAAGGACGCGGCGATCCGGGACTGGGTGAAGTTGGCTGTCACGCGTGCCCGCGCATCCGGTATGACGGCGGTGTTCTGGCTGGACACCGAACGTCCGCACGAGGTCGAACTGCGCAAGAAGGTCAAGGCGTACCTGAAGGACCACGACACCGAGGGCCTGCAGATTCAGATCATGCCGCAGGTGTGGGCCATGCGGTACACGCTCGAGCGGGCAACCCGCGGCCAGGACACCATCGCCGTCACCGGAAACATCCTGCGCGACTACCTGACTGACCTGTTCCCGATCCTGGAGCTGGGCACCAGCGCGAAGATGCTGTCGATCGTGCCGCTGATGGCCGGCGGCGGAATGTACGAGACGGGTGCGGGCGGTTCAGCACCCAAGCATGTGCACCAGCTGGTCGAGGAGAACCACCTGCGGTGGGATTCACTCGGTGAGTTCCTCGCGCTGGGCGCCTGCTTCGAGGATCTGGGCGACAAGACCGGCAACAAGCGTGCGACGCTGCTGGGCAAGACGCTCGACGGTGCCATCGGCAAGCTGCTGGAGAACGACAAGGGCCCGTCTCGCAAGACCGGCGAACTCGACAACCGCGGCAGCCAGTTCTATCTCGCGATGTACTGGGCGCAGGAACTTGCGGAGCAGACCGAGGACAAGGAGCTGGCCGACCATTTCGCCGGCCTGGCCAAGTCGCTGAAGGAGAACGAGGACGCCATCGTGTCCGAACTTGCTGAGGTGCAAGGGGATTCGGTGGACATCGGCGGCTACTACTGGCCCGATCCAGAGAAGACCACCGCGATCATGCGGCCGAGCAAGACGCTGAACTCGACGCTGGAGAACGCGAAGGGCTAGCCGATGGCCTGGTGTGGAGGAGGCGTCGCGTAGCGATCGGTGAACTCGACGATCAGGTCGGCCACCCGGCGCGGCGCCTCGAACATCGGGATGTGCCCGACGTCGTCGAGATGCGTGATCTCGGTGGACTCGGGCAGGTGTGTGGTGAAGTGCCGGGTGAACCGCGGATGTGGCAGCACCCGGTCCTTCTCGCAGATGACCAGATGCGTCGGCGTCTCGGCCTCGGCCAGCTCCAGCAATCCCGGCATCAGCAAGGACTTGACCAACAGCTGGTAATAGGCCGGGCAGTGGGAGACATCGTCGATGATGTCGACCCATTGCTCGTCGTTGAGGCGGTCCGCCGTCGCACTGATCGGCACGAAGCCGAGCTGACGGACGTAGGGCAACTTCAGGGCGCGCTGTCCGAGCGCCTTGGCGCCCAGGTAGACCGGCAGGCCCGCGACGAACTTGAACACGATTTCGAACTTGGCGGGGGTGTAGCGGGTCCAGCCGCCGGCCGGAGCGATGCCGGTCAGCGTGCGGGCCCGGCCGCGGCGCGCCAGTTCGAAGGCCACCCAGCCGCCCAGCGAGTTGCCGACGATGTGCGCGGTGTCCCAGCCCAAGGCGTCCATCCGGCGTTCCATGTCGTCGGCCAGCTCGGCGGTATCCAGGAAGAACCGGCCCTTGATGCCGCCGTTGTGGCCGGGCATGGTCGGTGCGAGCACCTCGTACCGGCCGGTGGCCGGAGCCGACCCGTCGGCGACATCTACTCCAGCAATCAGCGGTGCGACGCCTTTCCACACGTTCTGCGACATCATGAATGGATGTAGCAAAAGCATCGGTTCGCCGGAGCCCAGGTGGATCGGTTCACGCTCGCTCATCTGCCCGACACTAAAGGTGATACCGCCGGTACCGCAAGCCCGCGCCGGGGGCGGTCGATAGGGTCTGCTCTCGTGATCGTCAGCACCATCAACGTCAACGGCATCCGCGCAGCGATCAAGGAGCGGTCACCGGAGAACCTCGGCCTGCTGCCTTGGTTCGCCGCCACCACGGCCGACGTCGTGTGCCTGCAGGAGACCCGGGCCGACGACGATCAGCTCGCGGCGGCGCTGGCGCCGGTGCTGGCCGACGGGTGGCACCTGGCGTCGGCCGAACCGCATATCAAGGGCCGCAGCGGCGTTGCCATCGTTTCGCGGCAACGGATCGAGGCGGCGCGGCTGATGGACTCCGACGAGTTCGGTACGCACGGCCGCTATCTTGAGGCCGACACCGCAGGGATGACGGTGGCCAGCCTGTACATCCAGACCGGCGAGGCGGAGACCGACCGTCAACTCGAGAAGGAGCGGTTCATGGCGACCCTCGCGGCGCGGATGGCTCAGCTCGCCGCTGCGGGCCGCGACGCCGTCATGTGCGGTGACTGGAACATCGCGCACACCGAGAACGACATCAAGAACTGGAAGGGCAACGTCAAGAAGTCGGGGTTTCTGCCCAGCGAGCGCGCCTGGCTCACCGATCTGCTCGCCTCCGGCTGGGTCGACGTGGTCCGGGTGCTGCATCCCGACGTCCCCGGACCGTATGCGTGGTGGTCCTGGCGAGGCCGCGCGTTCGACAACGACGCAGGCTGGCGGATCGACTATCAGCTGGCGACCGCAGGTCTGGCCGCGCGGGCGGTGTCCGCCCGGGTCGAGCGGGCCGAGGCCTATGCCCTGCGCTGGTCGGACCATGCTCCGGTCACCGTCGAATATTCACCCGCGCTGGGCTGTGAGCCGGGCACATGACGGATATGGTCGGCCCATGACCGTCGAAACTGTTGCTCCCAGGCGTCACCGCGTCGTCATCGTCGGGTCCGGCTTCGGTGGGCTGTTCGCGGCCAAGCACCTCAAGCGCGCGGATGTCGACATCACCCTCATCGCGAAGACGACCCATCACCTGTTCCAGCCGCTGCTGTATCAGGTCGCGACCGGCATTCTGTCAGTCGGCGAAATCGCGCCGGCGACGCGAATCATCCTGCGCAAGCAGAAGAATGCCGAAGTGTTGCTCGGCGATGTGATCGGGATCGACCTGAAGAACAAGACCGTCACCTCCAAACTGCTCGACTGGGAGCGGGTCACACCGTTCGACAGCCTGATCGTGGCCGCCGGCGCGCAGCAGTCCTATTTCGGCAACGACCATTTCGAGGCCTTCGCCCCGGGCATGAAAACCGTCGACGACGCGCTGGAACTGCGCGGCCGGATTCTCGGCGCCTTCGAGGCGGCCGAGGTCACGACCTCGGAAGCCGAACGCACGCGCCGATTGACGTTCGTCGTCGTGGGCGCCGGCCCCACGGGCGTTGAGGTCGTCGGACAGATCGCCGAGCTCGCCGATCGCACCCTGAAGGGGGCGTTTCGGACCATCGACCCCACCGAGGCCCGGGTGATTCTCGTCGAGGCAGCGCCCGCGGTGCTGCCGCCGATGGGGCCCAAGCTTGGGCTCAAGGCGCAGCGCCGGCTGGAGAAGATGGGCGTCGAGGTCAAGCTCAACACGATGGTCACCGACGTCGACTACATGGGATTGACGGTCAAAGAGGACGGTGAAGAAACCCGCATAGAGGCGGCCGTGAAGGTCTGGTCGGCAGGTGTGCAGGCGAGCCCGCTTGGCAAATTGATCGCCGAGCAGTCCGACGGGACGGAGGTCGACCGCGCTGGACGTGTCGTTGTGGAGCCCGACCTCACGGTCAAGGGCCATCCGAACGTCTTCGTCATCGGCGACCTGATGAGCGTCCCCGGTGTGCCGGGGATGGCGCAGGGCGCGATCCAGGGCGCGGTCTACGCCACGAAGCAGATCAAGAACGAACTCAAGAGCGCGACGCCGGCGGAACGAAAGCCGTTCAAGTACTTGAACAAAGGCAGCATGGCCACCGTCTCGCGGTTCAGCGCGGTATGCCAGATCGGCAAGGTCGAGTTCGGCGGGTTCCTGGCCTGGCTCGCGTGGCTGGGTCTGCACCTGTACTACCTCGTGGGCAGCCGGAACCGCATCGTCGCCGTGTATTCCTGGTTCATCACGTTCCTGGGCCGGGGCCGCAGCCAGCTGGCGATCACAGAACGGTGGGTCTTTGCGCGCAGGGCCATCGAGGAGTCCCGGGAACAGAGGCCTCAAAAAGCCATTGGCTGACCATGCCAAGATTGACGCATCATGAGCACTGCGCGTCGCGTCTTTTCTGGTGTCCAACCCACATCTGACTCTCTGCACCTGGGCAACGCCCTGGGTGCCATCAAGCAGTGGGTGGGCATGCAGGACGACTACGACGCCTTCTTCTGCGTAGTCAATCTGCACGCGATCACGATCCCGCAGGATCCCGAGCAGCTGCGGCGGCGCACCCTGGTGACCGCCGCGCAGTACCTCGCGCTCGGCATCGACCCGTCGCGGTCCACCGTCTTCGTCCAGAGCCAGGTGCCCGAACATGCCGAACTCGCTTGGGTGCTGGGCTGTTTCACCGGTTTCGGGCAGGCGTCGCGGATGACGCAGTTCAAGGACAAGTCGCAAAAGGAAGGCGCCGAGGCCACCACCGTCGGGCTGTTCACCTATCCGGTGCTGATGGCCGCCGATGTGCTGCTCTACGACACCGATCTCGTTCCGGTGGGGGAGGACCAGCGTCAGCACCTGGAGCTGGCCCGCGATGTCGCGCAACGGTTCAACGCCCGCTTTCCGGAGACCTTCGTGGTGCCCGACGTGCTGATCCAGAAGGCCACCGCCAAGATCTACGACCTGCAGGACCCCACGTCGAAGATGAGCAAGTCCGCGGCCACCGACGCTGGGCTGATCAGCCTGCTCGACGATCCGAAGAAGACCGCGAAAAAGATCCGCTCGGCGGTCACTGACAGTGAGCGCGAGATCCGCTACGACCCGGTCGCCAAAGCCGGCGTCTCCAACCTGCTGACCATCCAGTCCGCTATCACCGGCACCGACGTCGACAAGCTCGTCGAAGGCTATGCCGGCCGCGGTTACGGCGACCTGAAGGCCGACACCGCGGAGGCCGTCGTCGACTTCGTCACGCCGATTCAGGCGCGCGTCGACGAACTGATGGCAGATCCCGCCGAGCTCGAGACGGTGCTGGCCGCAGGCGCCGAGCGCGCCAGAGACGTGTCTGCAAAGACGCTGCGGCGGGTATACGACCGATTAGGGTTTCTACTCGCGACCTAGTCAACGCCCGTAACTCGCTTGGAGGCTCGAATGACACCTCCGGCCGAACCGGGCACTGCGGACGACTCCAAACCAGGGATTCTCGATCGCTTCCGCGCGCGTTATCACTGGTTCGACCACGTGATGCGCGCCCAGGAGCGGTACCAGGAGAGCAAGGGCGACTTCTACGCCGCGGGCATCACGTACTTCACGATCTTCGCGCTCTTTCCGATGCTGATGGTCGGGTTCGCGATCGGTGGTTTCATCCTGGCGAACCAACCTGATCTCCTCGCCGACATCCAGGCGCGGATCACGTCGACGGTCTCCGGAGACATCGGACAGCAACTGATCGATCTGATGGACTCCGCGATCAAGTCGCGCACGTCCGTCGGCATCATCGGTCTTGCCACCGCCGCCTGGGCCGGCCTCGGCTGGATGGCGAACCTTCGTGAGGCGCTGAGTCAGATGTGGGGAGGGGCGCGGAACGAGGCAAAGGGGTTCGTCCGCACCAAGTTGTCGGATCTGACGGCCATGGTGGGCCTGTTCCTCGCGCTTGTGCTCACGATCGGGCTCACCGTGCTCGGTAGTTCGGGCGCGATGAAGCAGGTGCTGGAATGGTTTGGACTGCAGGATGTTCCGGGCGTCAGCATCGCGCTGCGGGTGGCGTCACTGGCGGTGTCGGTGCTCATCACCTGGCTGCTGTTCACCTGGATCATTGCGCGGCTACCCCGTGAGTCGGTCAGCTTCCGCAGCGCCCTGCGAGCCGGCCTGATCGCCGCGGTGGCTTTCGAGATCTTCAAGCAGGTGGCGTCGATCTACCTGCGGTCGGTGGTGACCGGTCCGGCCGGTGCGACGTTCGGACCGGTGCTTGGTCTGATGGTGTTCGCCTACATCACCGCGCGGCTCATCCTGTTCGCGACCGCATGGGCCGCGACGTCGAGAGACAACGTGCTCGCCGCACCGGTCGACCCGCCCTACGCCGCGCAGATCACTCCGCGCGTCGAGTACCGCGAGGGTCTCGGAATTCGCGGTGCGCTCACCGCCGCCGCTGTGGGTGCTGTTGGTGCACTCGGTATTTCGCGCTTCGTGCGGCGGCAGTGAGCTTCGGCCGCGCTATACCGGCGCGGCCTCGCCCGCAAGCGCGGGTGTCTTGTGCTCGAGTTCCGCCGTCGAATCCAGGGCATCGTCGACATCCTGTGCGACCTGGATGTCCAGGCCGCGCAGTGGTGCGGGCGGCGTCAACAGCGACACCACGACATAGGTCAGTAAGCCGGCCCCGAAGGCGATGAACGTGGGCCACCCGTCGAACGATGCGCTGACGAGGTTGTTCGGGATGTAGAGGATCGTGTTCTCGACCCCGAACATCGTCGGGGTCATGACGAACAGCACGATCCGCACGACGAACCCGACGCCGATCGCGGCGATGGCCGCCGTGGTGGTCCCGCGACGCCACACCAACCCGAGGATGAACGGCACAGTCAGACACGCCAGCATCAGATCGAAGGCGAGCGTCAGGAGGATTCCGGTCTGCTGCACGTAGATCGCGAACACGATCGAGAACAGCGTCATCGGCACCATCGCAATGCGCGTGGCCCGCAGCAGCGGATCCTTCTTGCCGGGCTCGTGTACCCGGCGCACGCCGCCGAGGTTGCGCACACACACATTGGAGATGGCCAGGATCGCCCCGTTCGCGGTGGACATCGACGCCCCGACCAACCCGCACAGCACCAGCACGGTCAACCCGACCGGCGCGTACTGATCCAGCAGGACGAACAACACCGGACCGTCGAGTTCCTCCGG
>Ga0075370_10000614_pt1 | contig 13796 bp, 13 predicted proteins | sample EndMethybrTD3035_FD_71398 | JGI IMG/M metagenome (GOLD analysis project Ga0075370, IMG submission 71398) | Populus endosphere microbial communities from Tennessee, USA - Endosphere MetaG P. TD hybrid TD303-5 | ecosystem: Host-associated > Plants > Roots > Endosphere | place: USA: Tennessee... | reverse complement strand
CGGAGGGGTGCACGCCGTGCTCTGGAACGGCGGCATCGCGACGGACCTGGGCTTGGGCTACGCGCTCAAGATCAACGACCTTGGCCAAGTGGTCGGACAAAGTTCCGAAGACCCCGCATCGAGTTCCAGTCACGCGACCTTGTGGAGCGGCGGCGCGCGCATCGACCTCGGATCGCTGGGTGGCTCGTTGAGCACGGCAAACGACATCAACAATGCCGGGCAGATCGTGGGCACGAGCCTTCTGGCAGGCGACAGGATCTCGCACGCCGTCATCTGGCAAGGCACGGTCGCGACAGACCTGAACACCGTTCTCGATGCGCCCACGCGCGACGCCGGCTGGTACCTCAGTGGCGCAGCCGCCATCAACGCGCAGGGGTGGATCACCGGCACCGCCTCCAACACACTCACGAACGAGACGCGCGCCTATTTGCTCAGGCCTGCCTGGCATTGAGGCTTCGTCGCGCCAGCAGTCTGAGCGGCACCGCTTCAGTGGGCGGTCGTTGGCGGCGCCATGAGCTGCGGATCGCGTTCGACACGGTTGCGTCCGTTGGCCTTGGCGCGGTAAAGAGCAGAGTCGGCCCGATGCAGCAGGCTGTGCACGTCGTCGTGCAGGGGATCGAGCACGGCGATGCCGATGCTCACGGTGATCGACACCTCGCCGCTTGCGATCCGCACCGGGTCTGCCGACACGGCGCGCAAGATGCGCTCCGATGTGTGGTGGGCGTTGTCCAGGTTGGCGCCAGGCAGCAGCGCCACGAACTCCTCGCCGCCCCAGCGTCCCAGATGATCGCCGTCGCGCAGTTCGGCCTGCAGACGTTGCGCCACTGCGGCCAGGCAGGCATCGCCGATGCCATGGCCGAAGCGGTCGTTGATCGACTTGAAGTGGTCGATGTCGACGAACAGCACGCCCAGACCGCTGCCGCCGGCGCGGGCTTCGCTCGCCTGCGCTCGCAGCTGCATCTCGATCGCGCGGCGGCTTTGCACGCCGGTCAGGGCATCCTCTTCGGCCATCTTTCGCGCGACGTCGCGCTCGCGCCGGAAGCCGAGCACACGATCCGCAATACCCAGCGTCAAGGCCAACGCTTCCCACACTGCACCGAGTGCGTACAGGTACACGTCATTGGCCGCGATGTCGACCAGCCCCGCCGCCTGCATGCTGCGCACCGACGTGGCGACGGTCAACGGAACCCAGCCCGCAAGGAAGTAGTAGCCGTAGCGATCGCGCGCCAGCGCCGCGCGCACGCCTAGGCCGATCATCAGCAGGTTGATCGCCAGCAGCACCGTCACGATCACCATGCCGAACCGGCTTGCCGGCCACGGCCATGCCGCGATCACGGCGGCGGACAGCAGCAAGGCGGTGCGCAGGCGATCCATCAGCGCAAGCAGGCGCGGCGCGTGACGTCCGATGTCCAGGAAGTCGCGCGCGAAACCGACGGCGAAGCCGATCGCCGCAGTGGCCGCGGCCCACTGCCCGTGAATGCCGAGGCGCCCGAGCCAGTGACCGCCCGGCACGGCGTAGAGCAGCCCGGCGCTCGCCGTCATGAAGAGGATCAGGCTGAGCAGATAGCAGGTGTAGTCGGCAAACATCCGCTCCCGCAGCGCGACCCAATAGCAGCCGGCGATCACTGCGAACGCCATGAGAGACGCATACATGGCGGCCGACACGATCAGGCGCGTCTTCTCGTACTCGCGCCACGCCTCGCCGGCGACGATGGAGAAGTCGACGTTGACACGGTGGCCGTGCGCGAGATGCAGCAGCAGCGGCGTACCGGGCTCGAGCGATGCCGGCAGCGGGAAGACCAGGGCGATCGCGGAGCCGTCGCGCTCGGAGGGGCGGACCTTGGTGCGCTCGATGCGCGTTCCGTCCGGCAGCACGAGCTGCACCGAATCGGCGATCTGGCCTTCGACGACCAGCAGGGCCTTGGGCGGCAGTGCGCGAGGCGTGATTCGCACCCAGCTGCCTTGCTCCCGGTACGGCAGCATCCTCTGCACGCGCGTGCCCTCGGCCTCCCACAGCGGCGGCACGTCGCCGCGGACCGAGACCGACGGCAAGGTGCCCGCCGGCAGGTCGGCCGCGATGAGCGTCGCCTTCAACGTGGCGGCTTGCGCCAAGTCCGGCTGACCGGCATGGGCGGCGCCGGCCCCGTACAGCAGGAACGCAAGGCAGAGCAAGGCGACGCGGCGCAGCGCGACGGTCATGAGCGTTGGGGCGGAGTGGAGGTCAGGCCGGTGAGCCTAACGTCCCGCGAGCCACTTTTTGATGGGCTCGAAGATGCCGGTGCGACGGATTGCACGCTTGGCTGCGAGCTGTCCTACGCGCGGCCGTGTGCCAATCCGATGGTCAATGCGGATGCGCTCGACGATAAAGAAGGAACGATCTTGTTGTTGTGGGGGGATTCATCATGAAGCTGAACGCACTGATGGTTCGCTACATCGTGAACGACGTCGATGCAGCAATTGCCTTTTACACGCGTCACTTGGGCTTTCGTGTCTCCGCTCAGTCGGGTCCGCACTTTGCGATCCTCGCGCGGGAGAATCTGCAGCTCGTGCTGAGCCCGCCTCAGGGACCCGGCGGAGGGTCGCAACCGATGCCGGACGGCCGCAGACCCGAGCCGGGCGGGTGGAATCGCATCATCGTGCAGAGCAGCAACCTCGAGGGCGATGTCGATGTCCTGAAGAGAGCCGGCGCGACGTTCCGCAACGACATCGTCGCTGGACCGGGCGGTCGGCAGATTCTCATCGAGGATCCGTCCGGCAATCCGGTGGAGCTTTTCGAGCCTGCGCCTGACTCCGAAAGGTAGGCCGTTCATCAGATCCCACTTGCAACCTCCGACTTGGTGAAGACCGCCAATTGAGCGTCGAAAGCACGCTGGTAGGCAGGGCGCGCCTCGCCGCGGGCGACATAGGCGGAAAGCCTGGGGTAGTCGCCCAGCATCCCCGACGGCTTCAACCTGAGCAGCACCGCCACCATCATCAGGTCGCCTGCACTGAACGCACCATCGAGCCAGTCGGCATCCCCGAGGCGAGCGGAGAGTTCGCCCAGGCGGACACGGATGCGATCCTGGACGAGAGGCAGCCGCTGTTCGTACCAGCTCTTGTCGCCCTCCAGGATCCTGGCCGTTTGAAGATCGAGGATCGGCGGCTCGACCGTGTTGATCGCGGCAAACATCCATGTGATCGCGCGCGCCCGGGCATTCGCGTCGTCAGGCAGCAGGCCTGCATGGCGCTGCGCGAGATGGAACACGATGGCCCCCGACTCGAACAGGACGAGGTCGCCTTCTTCGTAGGTCGGAATCTGCCCGAAAGGATGAAGCGCGCGATGCGCCGGTTCTTTCATCGCACCGAAGGAAACGAGTCGAACCTCGTAGGGTTGGCCCACTTCTTCGAACGCCCAGCGAACGCGCATGTCACGCGCGAGCCCTCTGCCGCGATCGGGCGACCGTTCAAAGGCGGTAATGATGGGAGTCATTGGACACTTCTCCTTTGCTGGATGGCTCGTTGAGGGTCTGATCACCTGCACGACGTTCGAGACAGACCCGGATCGACATCCCTGAGCATCCATTTCTTTGATCGGACACACTGCGCAGATGCCTTTGCCAACCCCGACGCTCTACACCGCCCGCCTGCTGTTGCGGCCTTTCACCGAGGCAGATACGGACGCCATGTTCGCGCTGCACAGCAGCCCGCGCGTGTTGCGCTACTGGGACGCACCGCCCTGGAAGGAGCGCGCGCGAGCGGAGCGCTTCATCGCGGCTTGCAGTCAGATCGAGCAGGAAGGCAGCGGCGCGCGGCTGGCCATCGAGCGTGCCGCCGACGGCGTGTTCATCGGCTGGTGCTGCCTGGTCAAATGGAATCCGGACTATCGCAGCGCGACGATGGGCTACTGCCTCGATGACGCGGCATGGGGCCAAGGCTTTGCCACCGAAGCCGCGGGGGCCTTGCTGCAATGGGCTTTCGACACGCTGGACCTGAACCGGGTCCAGGCCGAGACCGACACGCGCAACACGGCATCGGGCCGCGTGCTCGAGAAGCTCGGGTTTGTCCGCGAAGGCACGCTGCGAGAAGACTGCATCGTGGAGGGCGAGGTGTCGGATTCGTGGGTGTACGGGCTCCTCAGGCGGGAATGGGCGCAGTGACACGCCTTCCCGGGCTTCGCAGCAGGCTCACCAGCCCTCCGGCCAACGCGAGCAGCGCCGCCGTCGCCAGGCCCCATTGCACGGCGTGCTGCGACGAGAGCGAGGTGAACAGCAGGCCCATGACGAGGCTGCCCAGCGTCTGCCCCGTAAGCCGCGCGGTCCCTTGCGCGCCGCCGGCCGCGCCGCTGCGTTCCTTCGGGGCGGCGAGCAGCATGTTCTGGTTGTTGGGCGTCTGAAAGAAACCGAAGCCGAGGCCGGCGAGGCTCGTGAACGCCGCGAGCGGCAGCCGCGGGTCGCCGTGCAGCGGCCATGCGGCACACAGCGCCAGCCCCGTCGCGAGACACGCACCCCCGGCTGCACACAGCCACGCGGTCGGCACGCGCTTGGCCAGCCGTGCCGACAGCGGCGCGGCCAGCATCACGGCCAGCGGCCACGGCGTCATCAGCGCTCCGGTGGTCAGCGTGTCCTGGCCCAGGCTGTGCTGGATGTAGAACGGCAGCGCCACGTAGCTGGCCATCTGGCTCGCGAAGCAGCAGACAGAGGCAATCACCGAGACGCGGAACGAGTGCGCACGCAGCAGATCGAGCGGGATCAAGGGTGCGGCCTTCGGCAGCTCGCGGCGCACCAGCAGCACCAGGCAGACGGCCGACACCCCGAGCAGCGCGCCACCGTGCAGCGGCCTCGACAGCAACTCGTCGCTGCCGAGCACGAATGCCGCAAAGAGGCCGGCGTTGAGCGCGATGCTCCAGAGGTCGAGGTGGCGCGCGGAGCCCTCCGTGCGCGGCAGCCCGGCACAGGCGGCCAGCACCAACACGCCCACGGGCAGGTTCACCGCAAAGAGCCACGGCCAGCTCGCCACCGACAGAATGGCTGCGCCGACGGCCGGCCCCGCCGCGGAGGCCGCTGCGATGGCCAGCGCGTTCCACGCGATCGCCTGGCCGAGCAGCCGGCGCGGGTACGTGAAGCGCAGCAGCGCCAGGCCGAGCGGCATCACCGCCGCACTGCCCAGGCCTTGCAGGCAGCGCGCGGCCACCAGCCAGGGCAGCGACGGCGCCAGCGCGCACAGCGCCGAGGCCGCGGTGAACAGCGCAACGCCGCCCGCGAACACCCGGCGGTAGCCCAGGCGCTCGCCGATGGCGGAAGCGGGCAGCAGGAACATCACCACCGCGAGCTGATAGGCGGTGACGATCCAGACCGCGTCGGCCGGCGCCGCATGCAGTTGCTGCGCGATGTTCGGCAGCGCGACGTTGGCGATCGCGCCGTCGAGCACCACCAGCACGATCGTGCCGAGGATCGCGGCAACCGCTGCGTAGCGGCGTGGCAGGGGCAGGCCATCGGGCTCGGCGGGCTGGGGATGGGCGGACGGGTTCGGCAGAGGAGCAGGGGCAAGCATGGCGGGCAGGGAAGGTGAGCGCTCGATCGCGCCAGGTCAGCATAGGGCGCGGGCCTCGGCCCGCACAGCGCGCGGCGTGCAGCTTGTTCCTGCACGCCGCGCCAGTCAGGCGGCCCGCAGCCGTGCTAGCTTCGGCGAATGCCCGCAGATGCCGACCTCAACCTGCTCACCGCGCTCGACGCGCTGCTGTCCGAAGCCAGCGTGGCCCGCGCCGCCGAGCGGCTCGGCCTGAGCGAGTCGGCCATGAGCCGCACGCTGGCGCGGCTGCGCGGGGCCACCGGAGACCAGCTGCTGGTCCGCGCGGGCCGCGCGATGGTGCCCACGCCGCACGCGCAGGCACTGCGCGATCGCGTGCGCGACCTGGTCCAGGACGCACGCTCGGTGCTGCAGCCCGCCGGCGCCCGCTGGGACCTGCGCACGCTCGAGCGCACGTTCACCGTGCGGGCCAACGACGGTTTCATCGAAGCCTTCGGGCACCAACTGGTGGCGCGCGCCGCCCACGAGGCGCCGGGCGTGCGCTTGCGTTTCGCGCCCAAGCCCAACAAGGACGTGCGTCCGCTGCGAGAGGGATTGATCGACCTCGACGTGGGCGTGCTCGGCGAGTCCGGCCCCGAGGTGCGTGTTCAGATGCTCTACCGCGACCACTTCGTGGCCGCGGTGCGGCATGACCATTGGCTGCTGGCGGAACGCGAGATCAGCCCCGAACGCTACGCGGCCTGCGGCCATGTGGTCACCTCCCGTCGGGGCCAGCCCATGGGGCCGGTGGACGACGCGCTGGCGGCGCTCGGCCTGGCGCGCAACGTGGCGGTGGTGGTGCCCGGCTTCCGGGATGCCTTGTCGATCGCAGCCTCGACGGACCTGGTAGCCCTGGTGCCCGCGTCGTACTTCGAGCGCATGGACGTGCACGGCACGCTGCGCTCGTTTGCGCTGCCGGTGCCCGCCGCGCAGATCACCGTGTCGCAGATGTGGCATCCGCGGCTGGATGGCGATCCGGCGCACCGGTGGTTGCGTGGGATCGTGCTCGAGGTGTGCCGGCCTCGACCGTGACCTTCCCCGGCACGCGGCGTCCGCTCTCGTGCAAACGCAGAGCTCATCAAGCCGCGCGAGCGCTGACGATGATCTCGGTATTCGGTGCGGCCAACCGCACATACACGGCGGCACCGGCGCCGGCGGCCACCTGGAGGCTGCGCAGCGACGCCGCATAGTCAGGGCTCGTGCGAGGCAATCGGTAGATTCGTGCCGATTCCAGAAACCTGACAGTCGCGTGCGCAGCCTGCTCATTGACGACTGCGACAGTCATCCGGCTCTCGCCTTGCGCGACGTTGTCTGCGGCGTTCGACATCTGCTTGGTCGTCTTGTGCAACTAGCAGGTCGGGAGGCTTTGATAGGCGAGCAGCGTTGCCTCCGTGGCGGTGTAGTTGGGGTCTGTGCCGTAGGGACTGTTCCAGCCCGGCGTATATGCGGAGCCCGGTTGGATGGAGTAAGTCGAGACTTTGGCCTGCGAATTGCACGCCTTGTTCTCCTGCGCAGCAAGCCATGTGCTCAGCAGCACTGGCTTGTCGAACATGCTGGGATCAATGACCATCGCGAGCACGACCGAGAAGTTCTTGGGCAGCAGGGGCAGACGAAGCTTAACCCGCACGCGGACCAGAGGCGCGACGTGGTACCACCATTGCACGCAACAGCCGCCCCACTTGCTCGCCTGCACTGCCAACACGTCTTCGGAGTAGGGATCGGCGAAGCTGAACACCTTCTCACAGCAGTAGCCGTAGCGCGTGGTGATGATCCGACGCATCTGGTGCGCACGCGCATAGCACCCGTCTCGGGCGTACTGGAACGGGATGCAGGGTTGGACCGCATAGGGCCCCGGCAGATGGCACGAGAGTTGGGCGCAGAAGTCGAAGATCTCCTTGGCCTTCGCGTAGCTCGGAATGACTCGCGTACAGAGCCGAAAGCAGCGCCACTTGAGATAGGCGTCGACAATGTTGAAGCGGGTGGGATCGATGTTTGCGACGTCGATTGCCGCGTTGCGCTCGGTTTGCGCCTTGGGTAGCGGTACATGGGTCTTGGCGAAGGCCTCGAGCTCGCGCGGTGTTGGCGCGACGATCCGCTGGATCACCGGTCGTTTGGTGTCGAGCGTGACTTTGACGGGGATACGCCTTTCGAGCGCCTGGGCGAGCAGCCGCGCGGCATCGCCCTTCGCGGCAGCCTTGTCGGCGAGCACGAAGATGCGCTGGCGCTCGTTCAGCAGGTATTGCCGAGATTCGCCCTTGCGCTCGCGGATCGCGGCGACTGTGACGAGTTCGGTTTCTCGGTTCGTTGCCATGATGTGCCGAGCCTTCTACTGCCGCAACACCGTCGAGAACGACTTGCACTGGTCCAAGGTCAGCTTCGCGCCGAGCCGCATGCCGTGTTCGGCGCCCCTGGTGATGGCCTTCAGTGCCGCCTCGTCCTGCTTGTCGCCGATCTTCTCGGGCGGGAACGGGAACTGCTGCCGCATGGAAACCAACGCGGCGCCGAGCGCAACGTCGACCATCGGCATCGGGTCCACCACCGGCAGCGGCGGGTCGCCCTTCTCCAGCTGCACGCGGGTGATCGGGTCCCACGGGTCGAGCCATGCCACTTCGATGAAGCGGCGCGACCAGTCGATCAGCCACTCGAGCGTCTGGCACTGGCTGGCCCGGCGTCCGAACACGTCTCGGGCGTGGATGCCGATGTGCATCAAGGTCGACGCAGGAATGCGCTCGAGCGGAATCTCCGGGCTCGTCAACGTGGCCTCGATCAGGCGGTCCGTGAACACGATCTCCCACCACACGAGCCGGTTGAAGCAGGCATGGCGTGCCGGCGGGGAGATCCAGACGCCGACGTTGGTGTAGTAGTTCTTGATCTTGCTCAACGCTGCCAGCCCGGACGCCGAACTGAGGAAGCCGTTGTGCTTGCTCGGGTCTTCGCCGGGAATGGAGAACTCGTCGAATATGCCGCCCTCCAGCACGCCGATCAGATTGACATTGATGAAGTGGTGCCAGGTCGAGTCGCAAATGACCCGGCCCTTGCCGCCGGCGCGGTGGCCGTCGTACGCACCGACCACGCCGAAGGTCTGCGCGACGGTCGGAACCTTCATGCCGTTCGGCCCGGTCGGGCGCGTCGTGTTGCCGGCGCGGACGCGGCCCCAGGCCACCACCTCGGGCACGATCTGCGTGCCGCCGCCGTCGGTCGGGTACTCCACGGCGCCGCCGAAGCTTTGTGTCAGATCGGGCGGGACACGGCACTCGCCTTCGTGCGGGTGATCAGGGAAGACGTCGATGCGGCCCATGCGGCCGCACATCACCGGATGCGGATAGCGCGCGCTGCGCAGGAAGCCGGCGTAGGAGCTGTAGAGCAGCAGGTCGAGCGGCTGCGGAACGTCGTCGCTCTGGTCGCTGAACGACATGCCCGCGTCGTGCCCTTCCTGGTTGCTGTCGTTGCGGCGCGGCCCGGTCATGCTGACCTGGTTCAGGTTGTTGTCGGAACTCGGGAAGTCGCCCCAATAGCGCATGCCGCGCACCCGCGGAAGGCCGCCGGAGAGCGCATTGCCGAGGAAGCCGTGGTCGCCGGTTGCGAACACGCCGCCGCCGCGCTGCATGTGCGCGTGGATGGCGCCGATCTCCGCCGGCGCGAGGAACGTCGAGCGTCCCGGCATTCCGGCATAGCTGGTTTCGATGCCGAACAGCCAGATCTGGTCGTACATCTCCGGCGTGAAATGGGTCGCGTTGTCGAACCGGAACGACTTGATGCGATTGGCGATGCCCGATTCGGACGCCAGCATTTCAGGATCGCTGACGTTGCGGATGTGCGCGAGCGTCATCTCGAAGCGCACGCGACCCGGCGCCTCGTTCTTCATCGTGCGGACGAAGGTGGACAGGCCGAAGTCGCCCTCGCCGAAGTTGAGGCTGCCGTCCGTGACCAGCAGCACCTTGACTGTGCAGCGCCGCCACCAGTGGTAGAACAGCTCCGGCGTACGCAGAAAATCGAGCCGCCGCTTGAGATTCAGTTCGAGCAGTTCGCGATGGCCGATGCCGAGGTCCGGCAAGGGCAATGCGGGTTTGGGTTTCGCCGCTTTGGGGGACTTGGTCGCCATCGTTCATCTCCTTGATAGGGATGGCATCCTCCGCCGACGATTCTGTCGCGGCATCATTCGTGTGGAGGATGAATGGCGGATGCGCGAATGCGCCCGATTCAGAAAGCGCTCACACGATCTTCAACGAAGGCCGAACTCGGATTCCGCGACTCCGACAGCCGAAATGGAATCAGGCCGACACCAGTCGGCGGCCGGGAAGTCGACAACACAGTACTGCAGCGACAACCCGCAGCGCGGACGTAGGTCACACCACGACAGCCTTCGCGGCATGGGGCAGCTGCATCTCTTCACTTCCTTTGGTGCGCCCCATGCACGCTCGATTCATCGCGTCAGCTCTCGGCGCCCTCACTGTCTGCACGGCGCTTGCCAACGAACAGGATCCGGCATCCGGATCGGTCTGGGTAACGTCCGGCTTCGTGTCGAAGCACACGAGTCAGCAACATGCTCCGGCGGAGGGCTGGAACGAAAACAACGCCGGCATCGGCATTGAATATGTCTTCAGCAGCAACTGGCTCGTCGAAGGCGGTGCCTACAAGAACTCGGTCTACAAGAGGAGCCACTATGCGCAGGTCGTGTGGTCGCCCGATCTCGTGACATGGTCCTCCGGCGACTGGAAGGTCCGTCTCGGCACGGCCGTCGGTGTGGTCGACGGTTACCCGCGAATGGCCGGAGGCGGCTACTTCCCGACGCTGCTACCGGTTGCCTCGGCCCATTGGAAGCGAGTCGGGGTCAATCTGACCTACGTCCCCTCGATCGCCGGCAACGTGGCCGGAGCGCTCGCGCTGCAGGCCAAGTTCAGGTTGCTTTGAATCGCAGCGTGATACGCCATTCAACCGGGGAAGCGCCACTCGAGCGTTTGCGCCGGACCCGCCAGGCGCACCGAGCGACGCTCGGTCTTGCCACGCCAGGTCGCTTCGAGTTCGTATTGCCCCGGCCGCAGCTTGATCATCACGATGGGGCCGGCATCGCGGATCGCCAGCAACTCGCCCTGCGGCGTCGAGATGCTCAGCCTGTCCGCCACAACGAACTCGCCCCCGGCGCCGCTCATCACCACCTTGAACGGAAATTCGCGCTGCCGTGCTGCCATGGCGGCACGCTCTTCGTCGCCGCCGCCGCCGTTGAGGTACTCGGTTCCGCCAGAACCTTGCTGCACCGTCGGACCTGTTGCCGGGGTCGGGCCTGGCTGCGCGAGTGCGAACGGGATGGCCGCGATGTACAGCGCGAGACCCCATGCGGACGGCCGAACTCTGTTCATGGCGATTCCCGAGACACTGAGATTGCGCAAGCTACCAACATCGCGCGATCAGGTCAGTCGGACGCCGCTGCGGCGGCGTGTCGGAGCGCGCCGACGCCGATGGCTCGGCCGCCAGCACAATCAAGCGCGCCGCGCTCTCATGCCACGTGCCATGCGAGGTTCCCGCGCCGGAACATCTCCTGCAGCCGTCCGCCGGCTGCAAGCGTGTCCACCGCGCGCTGCAGCGCCTGCGCCAGTTCCACGGCATCGCGCTTGACTGCCATGCCCACCGCCCACCCGTCGCGCGGCGCGCGCGGGGAGGGCAGCGGCGAGACCGCGAAGCGCGCGTCGCCACGCAGCACCGACTCGAGCTCGGATGCGAGCCCTGCGGCAACGGCCACCTCGCCGCGCTGCAGCGCGCGCGCGGCCTCGGCGCCGTCTTTCCAGCGCGTGCTGAGCTGGTTCTTGTAGGCGCCGCCGTCGGCACCGATCAGCAGCCAGCCGGCCAGCGATTGGCCCGGCACTGCGACGGCCTGTCCCTGCAGCTGCGAGAGTGAATCCAGCTGCGGCAGCTGCTCGAGACGGCGCGCGATCGCGACCCGGTCGCGGCAGTAGGGCGCGAAGATGCTGACCTGCGGTGAGGCCTCCATCAGCGGCCGGTCGACCGGCACATGCAGCAGCACGTCGGCCGGGCCGTAGCCGAGGTAGTGACCGCGCCACACCATGTTGCGCAGGTCGTCGTTCATGCTGTCGTCGGCGTGAAACGGCAACAGCGCGAGCTTGACGCCCAGCGACTCGGCAAGTGCCTGGGCCAGGTCCACGTCGATGCCCCTGCCGTCGACATGAAACGGCGGCATGTCGTGATAGACGCCGACCCGCAGCACACCGCGCTCGAGCACGCGTGTCAGCGGCGTCGCCGACGACATCAGCGGCGTGCCCGCCACGCCGGCAGCGCAGGCTGCGCCGATCCAGCGCAGGCAATCGCGGCGCGTCGGTCTCGTGGTTCGCATGGCGGCCTCCGCTCAGAACGGCTTGTCGCGCCGCGTTTCGAGATAGGCCTTGATCGACCAGATCGCTTCCTGTTCCATCACGCCTTCGAACGGCGGCATGTACACGGCGCCGTTGCGCGAGCGGCCCTGGCGCACGGTCGAGAGGAAGTAGTCGTCGATCTCCTTCACGCACGCGCCGCGTTTGTTGTCCTTGAGCGTCGAGCACTCGTTGTCGAGCTTGCGCAGGTCGGGCGCGATGCCGCCGGAGATGCCTTCCAGGCCGTGGCAGCGCGCGCAGTTCTGGTTGTAGGCCGAGTTGCCGATCCGGATGGCCACCTCGTTGCTGCGATACGGGTTCTCGGCACGCCAGGCGTCGCCGAGCCTCGGCAGCCCGGTGGTGTCGACGGCCTGCGGCGTCACGTCGCCGTGGGCCTGCACGGCTGCAGACATGGCCAGCGCTGCGATGGCAAGCAGCGTGCGCGAACGGGGTGGCAAGAGTGAGGCTGGGGCCATGTCAGGTCTCCGTAAAGTTGTGGTGGACGATGGCCCTGTCTGCAAACCGTATGCCACGAGCCGGTGTGCCAGACAGGAACACGAGTTGCGTCGCATCGACCGCAATTTGCGCCAGATCAAGCCGCGAGGCCGGCACGCCGGGCACTCTGCCCGGGCAACGACAACAGCGCGACAAACAGCGCAACAACGGCGGCCCGCCGACCGTGTGTCAGATCGAGACATGGAGACAACCGAAGATGACAGCACCTCACCGTGCCATGGCCACGCATCCCGGAGCGTGGACCGCGCCGTCGGCATTACCGGTCGTGCAGCAGGCCAGACGCACCGAGCTGATCGAGCAGTCGCATCTGCGCTGCGCTGCGCTCGGGCTCTCGCGCGTCGGCCGCCCCGAGTTCGAACCGCTGATGCGCAGCGACCTCGGCGTCGCGCGCGAGCGCAACCAGCGCCTGTTCACGCACGCGGCGCCGGTGATGGAGATGCTGTTCGAGCAGATCGTCGACACCGGCAGCATGATCGTGCTGACCGATGCGCAAGGAACGATCCTGCATGCAGTCGGCGACGATGAGTTCCTGACGCGCGCGAACAAGGTGGCGCTGGCGCCGGGCGTCAACTGGGCCGAACAATCGAAGGGCACGAATGCGATCGGCACCGCGCTGTTCGAGGAGCGGCCCACGCTCGTGCATGGCGGCGAGCACTTCATCCACGCCAACAACTTCCTGACCTGTTCGGCCGCGCCGATCTTCGACCCGCGCGGCAACATGCTGGGCGTGCTCGACGTGACCGGCGACCAGCATTCGTACCACCAGCACACGATGGGGCTGGTGCGCATGTCGGCGCGCATGATCGAGAACCACTGGCTCTCCGACGACTACGGCAGCAAGTTGCGGCTGCACTTCCACAGCCGCGCCGAGTTCATCGGCACGCTGCTCGAAGGCATCGTCGTGATCGGGCCGGACGGCAAGATCCTCGGCGCGAATCGAAGCGCGCTCGACCAGCTCGACATGAGCAGTGCCGCGCTGCGCATGCACAGCCTCGCGAGCCTGTTCGGCACCACACCGTCGGCCGTGCTCGACCACTTGCGCGCACCGCTGCCGGTGCCGATGTGCCTGAGCCTCGCCAACGGCAGGCGCTTTCACGCGAGCGGGCGCATCAACGGCCCGGCGCGCGCGATCATGGCGGGGCTCGATGTCGATGACGCGACGCCGGCCCGCGCAGGGGCCACCGCCGGGTCCGGCGCGTTGCAAGGCGCCGCGGCCAGCCGTTTGTCGGGGCTGCACTACCTGAAGACCGGTGACCCGCAGATCGAGGCACTGGTGGGCAAGGTGCAGCGCGTGCTGAACCGCGACATCCCGCTCCTGATCCTCGGCGAGACCGGCACCGGCAAGGAGCTGCTCGCGCGTGCGGTGCATCAGGA
>Ga0075370_10000612_pt1 | contig 13808 bp, 10 predicted proteins | sample EndMethybrTD3035_FD_71398 | JGI IMG/M metagenome (GOLD analysis project Ga0075370, IMG submission 71398) | Populus endosphere microbial communities from Tennessee, USA - Endosphere MetaG P. TD hybrid TD303-5 | ecosystem: Host-associated > Plants > Roots > Endosphere | place: USA: Tennessee... | reverse complement strand
TCGGCGTAGATGCCCTTGATGGCCATCATCGCCATCAGCACCTGGATCTCGCTGATCTGCGCCGGGTCGCGGGTGAACAGCGGCTCGATCGTGTTGGGCCGCGGCGCAAGCACGACGTAGTCGACCCAGTCGGCCGGGATGTCGACGCGCGGCAGCGTCTCGACGATCTCGTTGACCTGCGCGATCACGAGGCCGCCGCTGAACGCGGTGGCCTCGACGATCACCGGCGTGTCCTCGGTGTTCGGCCCGGTGTAGAGGTTGCCTGCGGCGTCGGCTGCCTGTGCCGCGATCAGCGAGACCTGCGGCGTGAGGTCGACGAAGTAGCGCGAGAACAGCTCGAGGTAGGTGTGGATCGCGCCGATCTGCAGGCGCTTGCCCGCGACGAGCTGCGCGAGCCGCCCGCCCTGCGGCCCCGAGAAGGAGAAGTCCAGCCGCGACGCGATGCCGGACTCGAACACGTCCAGGTGCTCGGGCAGCGCGAGCACCGACTGCACCATGTGCAGATCGTGCACGCGCTGCGTGTCCACGCGCGCCAGCGACTTCGCGAGAAAGTCCGCCTGCTTCTGGTTGTTCCCTTCGAGGCAGACGCGGTCGAACGGTTCGATCACCGCGTTCAGCAGCTCGACGGCACGCTCGGTCGCGACCCGCTTGCCGCGCAGCGCCGTGCCCAGCTCGCCCGCGGCGCGGGCCTGGCGTGCGCCGCGCCGGCGCGCGCGCTGGTCCCAGGTGCGCAGCTCGGCAGGTGCATTCATCCCTTGGCTCCGATGGTGCCCATCACGGCGTCCGGCAGCGCGGTCGCGATGCCGGGGAAGACGCAGATCAGCACGACCGCGGCGAGCATCAGCACCACGAACGGCAGCACGCCCCAGATGATGTCGGACAGCTCGATGTCGGGCGCGATGTTCTTGATCACGAAGATGTTCAGGCCCACCGGCGGGTGGATCAGCCCGGTCTCCATCACGATGGTCATCAGCACGCCGAACCAGATCAGGTCGAAGCCGGCGGCCTTCAGCGGCGGCAGGATGATCGGCGCGGTCATCAGGATGATGCTGACCGGCGGCAGGAAGAAGCCGAGCAGGATCACCATCACGAGCACCGCCGCGAGCAGCACCCACTTCGACAGGTGCAGGCCGACGATCCACTCGGCGGTGGACTGGCTGATGTGCAGGTAGCTCATCACGTACGAGAACAGCAGCGACATGCCGATGATCAGCATCAGCATCGTCGACTCCTTGATCGTCGAGGTGAGGATCGGCGCGACGTCCTTCGGGCGCCAGACGCCATAGATCACCGCGATCAGCGCGAGCGCGAGCAGCGCGCCGAGACCGGCGGTTTCGCTCGGCGTCGCGAAGCCGCCGTACAGCGCGACCATCACGCCGACCAGCAGCAGCACGAAGGGCACGACGCGCGGCAGCATCTCGAACTTCTCGCGCGCGCTGAACGACTCGCGCGCCAGCAGCGCCGACGCCGCGCCGCTGCTGCGGTACTCGGCCTCGGCAAGCCTGTACTCCTTGCGGTAGCGCAGCGCCGCGTAGCCTGCGAACAGGGCCACCAGCAGCACGCCCGGGAAGATGCCGGCGAGGAACAGCCGCCCGAGCGACTGCTCGGCCGCCACCGCATACAGGATCATCGTGATCGACGGCGGCAGCAGGATGCCCAAGGTGCCGCCGGCGGCGATGATGCCGGCCGCGAAGCCGGGCGAATAGCCGCGCTTGCGCATCTCGGGAATGCCGGCGCTGCCGATCGCCGAACAGGTGGCCGGGCTCGACCCCGCCATCGCGGCGAACAGCGCGCAGGCGAACACGTTCGCGATGCCCAGGCCGCCGGGGATGCGCCCCATCCACACATGCATCGCGAGGTACAGGTCCTGCCCTGCCCTCGACTTGCCGATCGCCGCGCCCTTCAGGATGAAGAGCGGAATCGACAGCAAGGTGATGCTCGCCATCTCCTCGTAGACGTTCTGCGTCACGGTGTCGAGTGCCGAGGCTGGCATGAACAGCGCCATGAACAGCACGGCCACGCTGCCGAGCGCGAACGCGATCGGCGCGCCCGAGAACATGAAGAGCAAGGTGACGGCGCCGAACAGGAGCCCCAACGCGAGCATGCTCATGAGCGGGCCCCTTTCGCGACATGGTTGAGCCGCGCCGTGAGCTGCACGAGAAGTTGCAGCGTCAGGAGCGTCATGCCGAGCGACATCAGCCCGTACGGAATCCACAGCGGCGGCGCCCACGACGACGAGGTGGTCTGCTTGTCGACCCAGGCCTCGTGGAGAAGCGTCCACGACTTCCATGCGAAAAACGCGCAGAACAGCGTCGCCATCAGATCGACGAGCAGCAGCCGGACCTTGTTCAGCACGTCGGGCAGCAGGCCGGCCACGGCCTCGATGCCAACGTGCCCGCGCATCGACTGCACGAAGGCGCTGCACAGAAAGGTCGCGCCGACCAGGCAGAACACGGCGGCTTCGTCCTGCCAGTCGGTCGACGACTTCAGCACGTAGCGCGAGACCACGCTGTAGGTCAGCACCACCGAGGCGACCAGCAGAGCGAGCATCCCGAGCGTCAGCATCGCGCGGTTCGCAACCAGCAGCAGCCGGGCAAGCGGCTGCAGCAGCGCGGGCGTGTGCGGGTCGATGTCGGCGACCGAGCTGCCCGAGACCATCCCGTGGCTCATACCAGCTTCTGCGCGGCCTTCAGCAGCGCAGCACAGGATTCGTTCTTCTCGCCGAAGTCTTTCCAGGCGGTGTCGCGCGCGATCGCCTGCCACTTCTTCAGCGTGGGCTCGTCCATGTCGTAGACCTTCGCGCCGGCCTTCGCGTAGATGTCCGCGGCGGCGCGGTCGTCGGCCTTGGCCGCGTCGGCAGCGAAGGTTTCGAGCTGTGCGCCGACATTCATCACGACGTCCTGCTGCGCCTTCGGCAGCTTCGCGAACACGTCCTTCGAGATCAGCAGCGGCTCGAACATGAACCAGTAGGTCTTGTTGCGGCCCGAGGTCAGGTGCTTCGCGATCTCCTCGAGCTTGAACGAGATGAAGCTGGTGCTCGAGGTCATCGCGGCGTCCATCGCGCCGGTCTGCATCGCCGCGTAGATCTCGTTGGACGGCAGCGAGATCACCGACGCGCCAGCCTGCTTCAGCATCATGTCCATCTCGCGGCTGCCGCCGCGCACCTTCAGCCCCTTGGCGTCGTCGGGCGCGACGAGCTGGCGCGCGCGGCTCGCGACGCCGCCAGCCTGCCAGACCCAGCTCACGATGATCACGCCCTTGTCGTTGAGGGTCTTCGCGAGCAGCTTGCCGACCTCGGCGTTCTTCCACGCGGCGCCCTGCTCGTAGCTCGGCACGAGCGCCGGCATCAGCCCGATGTTGGTCTCTGGCACCTCGCCGCCGGCATACGACAAAGGCACCAGGCTCATGTCGAGCGCGCCCTTGCGCAGCGCCGAGAACTGCGCGTTCGTCTTCATCAGCGACGCACCCGGATAAACAGACGCCTTCAGCGCGCCGCCGGTCGCCTTCTCGACCTCGGCGGCGAAGCGGCGACAGAGGCGGTCGCGGAAGTCGCCCTCGGTCAAGGTGCCGCCGGGAAACTGGTGCGAGATCTTGAGCTGGCTCGAGCTTTGCGCCAGCAACGGCGAGGCCGATGCGAACAAGCCGGCCGAGCCGGCGGCCTGCAGGAAGTGGCGGCGATTCAGATGCATCGTTGTCTCCGTCTGTGAATGCGCAAACGGTATCGAGCCGCGCCGGCGGCTTCAATCAACGACGCGAGAGGATCGTTACGCGACCCGAAACGATCGCGGGTTAACCCGCGCTGCCCGGGTCTCGCTCGACGTCGGCGGCGAACTGCCGGCAGGCGGCCAGCAGCGACAGCAGGTTCGGGTCGCGCTCGCGCGTGCGCAGGAAGGTCATGCCGATCTTCTGCTGCATGCGGTAGCGCGGCTGCAGCGGGATCAGCCGGATCTCGCGCGGCAGCACGCCGCGGATGCGGCCGGGCAGCAGTGTGCAGCCGATACCGCCGCTCACGAGGTTCATCAGCGAGAAGATGTCGCCGATCTTCATCACGATGTTCGGCTCGAAGCCGGCGACGCGAAACGCGTCCATGAAGCGCGTGTAGGTGACGAAGCCTTCGGTCAGGCTGACGAAGCGTTCGTCGGCGCAGGCCGCGAGGTCCACCGCTGCCTCGTGGGCGTAACGCGAGTTTGCCGGTGCCGCGAAGAAGATCTCGTCGTTGAACAGCACCTGCGACTCGAGGTCGGGCTGGTCTTCAGGCGTGCCGATCAAGGCAGCGTCGATCGTGCCGTCGCGCAGCTTCTGCACCAGGTCTGCGTTGGGACCGAGCACGAGCTCGGTCTGCAGGTCGGGCTTGCGCAGCTTGAGGCCCATGATCAGCGCGGGCACCGTGCCGCTGGTGAGCGAGTACAGCGAGCCGATGCGCAGGCGATCGGCCGCGTAGCCGGCCATCTCGCGCGTGACGCGAATGCCCTCGTGCATCTTGCGCAGCACCTCCTGGGCCACGTCGGCCAGCGCATGCGCCGCGTCGGTGGGCAGCAGGTTGCGCCCTTCGTGGCGAAACAGCGCACAGCGCGTGCCGGTCTCGAGCGAGTGCAGCGCGCGGTGCACGGTCACCGTGCTCACGCCGAGCCGCTCGGCGGTCCGTGCGAGGCTGCCCGCCTCGAGGAACGCCAGCAGGATCTCCAGGCGACGGAAAGTGATCTCTTCGTCCAGCAGGCTCGGCGTGTCCATGCGCGCATTCTCGATCGGATTCGGTGCTGTCACCGCCCGCGCGTCAGCCGAGACGGTGATCGACCCGCAGGCGTCATCCGGCCTGCCGCGCGAGGTTCAGCTCCGGCGCGACAAGTCCGCGTACAGCCGGCTGACGGCCTGCGCGTCCAGGCGCATGGTCCAGCCGAGATCGGCGGTCGTCAGGTCTTGCAGGAATCGATCCTGTGCAACTCCTGCCCTGACCAGCGCCGCCGCCCGCGACGTCAGGGTCTGCACGCGCTCCTTGAACGCAACGAGCTCGGCGCGGCCGACCGGCGGGCCGATGCTCGGCACGGCGAGATCGAAGTCGAGCTTCAGCACCTGCTCCAGCGCCGGCCCCCAGCCCGCGAGCGTTCCGCCGCCGCCGAAGTCCGGCAGCGGGGCTTCCTGCGAGTACAGCTCGCCGACGGCCAGTACGCGCAAGTCCGGGAAGAGCACGACGATGTCGCCGCCGGTCGCGGCAGGCCCAGCCTCGTGCAGCTGAACCTCGACGCCGCCCATGCGGAAGTCGTGTCTGCGCTGAAACCCGAAGACCGTGCCGGGCTTGCCGCGTGCGCCGGCAGCGCTGGCTGGGGTCGGCGGCGCCTGCGTTGCTGCGAGGCGGGGCAGCGCATCCGCGTGCGCGAGCACCGCCACGCCGGCGTCGATGAACTGGATCCTGTTGCCGGCATGGAGGTCATGGTGGTTCGTGAAGATCACCACCCGCAGCGGCAGGTCGGAGAGCTTGTTGATGCGCCGCACCTGCGACATCAGCGCGCGGTACGTGCCCGGTTGCTTGCCGTCGACAAGAATGGTCCCTGCCCCACTCAGGCGCAGCAGCGAGTTGCAGCCGCCGCCACCGATCAGATACAGCCCCGTCTTCACGAGCTCTGCGCTCAAGGGCGTGGGTGACGGTTGCGCGAGCAACCGTGCGGACAGCGACGCCAGGACGAGGCCGATCGCGACGTCGCGTCGCGATCGGAGAATGCCGCAGCTCATTCGATCGGGCTCGGGATCGTCAGGCGCATCAGCGTCCGTCGACCGAGAAAGCGAACAGCTTGTTGTTCGTCGTGAAGCCTGGAATGCCGAGGTGGGCATAGCCCGAGCCCCAGTAGACCACGCCATCGACGACCGCGGGACCCGCATTGACCGACGAGCCGGCCGCGTAGCTCCACAGCGTCTGGCCCGTCGCGCCGTCGAGCGCGAGCATCGTCGGGGCCGTCGGCGAGCCTGCCATCGACGAGACGAAGATCACGCCGTTGGCGGCGGTCACGGGGCCCACGGTGATCGCGCCATTCGGGTCGCCGACCTGCCAGACGATCGCGCCGGTCGCCGGGTCGAGCGCTGCCCACGAACCCGCGCCACCGACGCTGGTCGGAATGCCGTACAGGTTGGCGATCGACACGTAGATGCGCTTGCCGTCGAACGCCGAACCCCACTCCATGCCGCCGAGCGCCGAGCCGGGGCCGACCTGGGTCTGCCACAGCAGCGCACCGGTGTCGGGGTCGAGCGCGTAGTAGATGCCGCTCTTCTGGCCGGCACCGAGGATCGTCTTCTGCGTTCCGTCGGCCGCTGTGTACGTGATCAGGTTCGGGGCCGATGCGAAGTCATAGTCGGGCCCGGCGAACGTCGGGCAGTTGCCCGCCCCCGGCGGGAAGCCGACCAGGCAGGCCACGTTCCAGTCGTCGGTGCCGTTCGCGATGAAGGGCTGGTTCCAGTTGACCGCCTTGTACGACCACTTGATCGCGCCGGTGCTGGCGTTCAGCGCGAGGACGGCATCGACGTGATTGGCCGGCGAGCTGCAGGCCGCGGCAGTGCCGCCGTTGGCGACGCACTGCAGGTAGGCCGGGTCGGTGGGATGCGCATAGTTGTTGCCGGTGCCGACGAACACCGAGCCGCGTGCCGTGTCGACGACGAAGTTGCTGCCCCACACGCCGCCGCCCGAGTAGTTCGGCGGGACGGTGTAAGTCTTCCAGAGAATCTGGCCGGTCTGCGCGTTCACGGCGAGCACGCTGCCCCGCGACTTGCAGCACGGATAGTTCGGGTTCGCCGCCACGCCTTCTTCCAGCGACGCTACGCCCGTGTAGACAACGCCTTGCACCACGACCGGCGAGGCCGAGATGATCGCGAACGGGTCGTTCGCCGGCGACTCGAGCTGCGTCTTCCAGAGCAGGCTGCCGGTCTTCGCATCGACGGCGAGCAGCCAGGCGCCCTCCTGCGTGCCGAGGTAAACCACGCCGTCCTTGACGGCCGGGCTGGTGCGCGAGTTGGTGTTGGCGGGCAGGCCGTAGTCGGAGAGCTTGTGGCCCCAGATTGCCTTGCCCTTCTTCGCATCGACGGCCCAGAGGTTGCCGCCCCAGTCGGGCACATAGAGCACGTTGTCCACGACGGCAGGGCGCGCCGACACCTCGCCGCCGGTCGTGAAGACCCATTTCGGCGCCAGGCGCTGCACGTTCTTCATGGCCGCCGTGTTGATGCTCGCGGTGTTCGAGGCGTTCTGCCCGAACATCGGCCAGGCACCCGCTTGCGCATAGGCCGGCGGCGACACCGCGAACAGCAGGGGCACCGCGGCGCCGAGCGCTGCGAAGGTCGTGCGCACGACGCGCGCGCCACGCAGAGACAGTCTCTTTCCCGGAAACTGGATCATGGTTGGCTACCTCCAAGTCATCGGTTGTTCTGGAGCTCGGGAGACTCGAACCGGCGCGCGCCGGCATCCCTACGGGCGCGACAACCGGCCGATGGAGTGGGAACTTTTTCCCACGAACGGTCTATGCGCGTAAGTCCTATGCACGCGCTTTGCAGTCCTTGCTCGGGCGCTTCAGCCGGCGCGCCGCGCGCGTGACGCCACGAGCACGCCGAGCAGCGACAACGCCGCCGCCAGCATCAACCCGGCCACGAATGCCGCACGCGGCGAATGCGGCTGCACCGCGCCGAGCAGCGCGCTGGCCAGCGCGAGGCCGACGGCCGAGAACAGCGAGTCGCTCAGCTGCAGCGCCGACGACGCGCGACCCTGCTGCTGTGGCGGCGCCAGCCGCAGCGCCAGCACCGACAGGGTCGGGAACGCCAGGCCGATGCCGGAGCCGGCGATCAGCCATCCGATCACCGGCAGCGCGAGCGGCAGCGAGGGCCACAGCGCCAGCGTGACGATCAAGGTGCCACTGGCCATCATCGCGAGGCCGATCCGCAGCCGGCGCACGCACGCTGCGTCGTCACGCGCGCGCCCTTCGCGACCCTGGTACCACGAGCCGGCGCTCCAGCCCAGCGCGCCGACGGTCAGCACCAGGCCCGCCTGTACCGGCGACAGGCCACGCTCGGTGGTCAGCAGCAGCGGCAGGAAAACCTCCGCGGCGAAGAAGTTGGCCGCGACCAGGCCGCGCAGCGCCACGACCGCCGGCAGGCCGTGTGCCGCACGCAGGCTGCCGACAGGCAGCAGGCGCGGTGCGAAGACGGCGAGGCCGGCCAGCGCCGTCAGGCCGAGCAACAGAGCGCGCAGGTCCAGCGCCTGGCCGCCGGCGTAGAGCAGCGCGGCGCTGATCGCCGTCGCGATGGCTGCGACGATCTCGCGGCGCGCCGGCATCGTGGTTGCCGCGGCGGCGCGAGTCGCCGGCGATCCGCCCGCAGCCAGCCCCGCCAGCCCGCGCTGCAACAGCAGCAACGCCGGCACCGTCAGCAGCGCAGCCGCCAGGAACACCCAGCGCCAGCCGAGATGTCGCGCGATCAGCCCGGCCAGCGCCGGCCCGACGATCGCCGGCACGACCCATGCGCCGGCGAAGGCCGCGAAGACACGCGGGTGCAGCGCGCTCGGATAGTGGCGGCCGACGACCACGTACAGCGCCACCGTCATCAGCCCGCTGCCGCCGCCTTGCAGCGCTCGGCCCAGCACCAGGAGCCTCATGTCCGGCGCGACGCCGGCGAGCACGAGACCGAGCGCGAAGGCGACCGAGCCCACGGTGAGCGGCGCGCGCGGGCCGGCGCGGTCGCACCAGTGGCCCGACGCGACCATGCCCGCGATGGCCGCCGCGACGGCCGCACCGAAGGCCGCGGCGTACAAGCTGCTGTCGCCCAGCGCGGCGGCAACGCCCGGCATCACCGTGGTGACGGCCAACTGCTCGAAGGCGAGGATCGAGATCAGCGCCAGCATGCCGATCGACGCGGCGGCGAGCGGCGCGGCCAGCACGCCGGGCGGGTTGCGATCGAGAGCGGCATCGAAGTGGGTCATGGCAGCGAAACAGTGGTGGCTTGACGGTGGACGGGCAATGACGCGAAGCTTGCAACCTCAACCAAACTTCAGGTCAAGAGCATGTCCACCGAGCTGTTGAGTGTCGGCCAGATGGCCGAGCGTGGCGGCGTCGCGGTCTCGACGCTGCACTTCTACGAGCGCAAGGGCTTGATCAGGAGTCATCGCAGCGGCGGCAACCAGCGCCGCTACCGGCGCGACACCTTGCGCAGGCTGGCGGTGATCCGGATCGCCCAGCGCATGGGCATGCCACTCGAGAGGATCCGCGACGCACTGGCCCGGCTACCCGACGAACGCGCACCGACCCTGGCCGACTGGCGCCGCCTCTCGACCGCCTGGCGCGCCGAGCTCGACGAGCGCATCGCCCAGCTGCGCTCGTTGCGCGATCAACTCACCGACTGCATCGGCTGCGGCTGCCTCTCGCTGAAGCGCTGTCGCTTGCGCAACCCCGGCGATGCGCTGGCCGAGAACGGCGCCGGGCCGAGGCGGCTGATCGAGCAGGAAGCCCAGGAGTGATCAACGCGAGCGAGCGCAGCGCACGATCGCGTCGAGGCTGCGTTGCACGTCCGCATCGCTGGTGGCCCACGAGGCCACGCTGACCCGCATCGCGACCTGCCCCTGCCACTGCGTGAGCCCGCACCAGCAGGTGCCGTCGGCCTGGACTCGGGCGATCACGTCGCGCGTGGCCTGCGCATCGCCAAAGCGCACCAGCACCTGGTTCAGCGCCACCTCGTTGAGCACGTCGAAGCCTGCGTCGCGCAAGCCGCGCGCGAACGTCTGCGCGTGGGTGCAGCAGCGTTCGATCAACGCCGCCACGCCGTCGCGGCCGAGCCCTGCCAGCGCGGCCCACACATCGATGCCGCGCGCGCGGCGCGACAGCTCGGGCGTGTAGTCGGAGGGAATCCGCAGGCCGCTCGGTGCGGGGAGATAGGCAGCCGTCACCGACATGGCGGCGCGCAGCGCATCGGCATCGCGCACGAACGCGAGCCCGCTGTCGTACGGCACGTTCAGCCACTTGTGCGCGTCGGTGGCCCAAGAGTCGGCGAGATTCATCCCGGCACACAGGTGGCGCAGCGCCGGCGAAGCCTGCGCCCACAGGCCGAAGGCGCCGTCGACGTGGACCCATGCGCCGTCGCGATGAGCACGCTCGCACAGCTCGACGAACGGATCGAACGCGCCGGTGTTGACGTTGCCCGCCTGCACGCAGACGATGCTCGGCCCCGTCAACGGCGGCAGGCTGTCGGCGCGCATGCGCCCTTGCCCGTCGGCCGCCACGCTCAGCACACGATTGCGGCCGAGCCCGAGCACGCCGAGCGCCTTGAACAGCGTGGGATGCGCCTCCTCGCCGACCACCACCGTGACCGGCGGCGCGCCGTACAAGCCATCGGCCTCGACGTCCCAGCCCACGCGCTCGAGCACGGCGTGGCGCGCGGCGGCGAGCGCGCACAGATTGCCCATCGTCGTGCCGGTGACGAAGGCACCGGCCGCATCGCGCGGCAGGTCGAGCAGCTCGCGCAGCCAGCGCAGTGCCGCGACCTCGAACGCAGCGGCGGCGGGCGAGCCGGCCGGGTTGGCCGCGTTCTGGTCCCACGCCGTGGCGAGCCAGTTGGCCGCGACGCTGACCGGCAGTGCCCCACCGACGACGAAGCCGAAATAGCGCCCGCCGGCACTGGCAAGCGTAGCCGGCGAGCCGAGTTCGTCGAGGCGCCGCAGCACGGCGTGCTCGGATTGCGCGTGTTCGGGCAAGGGCTCGTCGAGCTCGGCCAGGCGCGCGAGCGCGTCGGCACGCGGCTGCACAGGACGATCGTCCAGGTTGGCGAGGTACTGGGAAGCGCGCAGCGCGGCGTCGTGCAGGAGCGGGTTCATCGCCGCATTCTCGCGGCACATCGCGAACCCGTCGCCAAGCTGTCGATGGCGGACTCGCGCGCCTCGAACGATTGACGCCACGCCGGGCCCCGCCAGAATCGTCCGGCCGACCCTCCCGCGACGCTGACCGCAACGCCGACGGCGGCACGTGCACGGAGGCAGCCGGCATCTCGGCAGTGCCTCCCTGGATCTCGACAACCCACGAGGAGCACCATGATCCGAACGAAGCTTGGCTCGACAGCTGTCGCCGCGCGAGGCCTGCTCGCGGCCGCATTGATCGGCGCCGGCAGCGCTGCATTCGCCGGCACGCCCTACCCGCATGCAGGCATGCCCGCCGCGCAGGACACCGGTGCACTGGCGCTGGCACGCGGCGCCGCGCCGATCACCGTGACGGTCGCGCTGAAGCTGCGCGATGCCGAGCAGCTCGAGCAGCTCGTGCAGGCGATGCACACGCCCGGCAGCGCGCAGTTCCGCCAGTTCATCTCGCCGCAGCAGTTCCATGTGCGCTTCGACCCGAGTGCCGCGACCGTCACGGAGGCCGTCGCGCACTTCCAGCGCGCGGGCCTGAGCGCAACGCTCGAATCCGGCTTCATGCTGAAGGTGAGCGGCTCGCCGCAGGCGATCGACCAGGCTTTCCAGGTCCAGCTGCACGCGTACGACGTCGCCGCGCAAGGCCACAGCCCCGGCTACCGCTTCCATGCGCCGGTCGGCGAACCGGCGATCGCGTCGGCCAGCGTTGCCGCGAACGTGCAGGCGATCTTCGGCCTCGACAACAGTCCGCACTATCGGCCCCACCTGCGCAAGAGCAGCGACTCCAAGCTCGCCGCGGCGCGCCTCTCGCCGGACCTGCGCGCGAGAGCCCTGCCCTCGGCCAGCGGCGGCAACCCGCCCGGCGACTGGACGGTCGCCGACCTCGCGCAGTACTACAACATCCAGCCGCTGTACGACAGCAACATCCACGGCGAGGGCCGCACGCTGGGCATCGTGACGCTCGCATCGTTCACCGCGAGCGATGCGTTCGCGTACTGGAACGCGCTCGGCCTGGCCACCGACCCGAAGCGCATCAAGGTCGTCGACGTCGACGGCGGACCCGGCGCGCCCAGCGACGACTCGGGTTCGGACGAGACCACGCTCGACGTGCAGCAGTCGGGCGGCGTCGCACCCGGCGCGAAGATCGTCGTGTATCAGGCGCCCAATACCGACCAGGGCTTCGTCGATGCATTCGCGAAGGCGATCAACGACAACGCCGTCGACTCGCTGTCGTCGAGCTGGGGCCTGTGGGAGTGGTTCGACACGCAGTCGGACGTGAGCGTCGGCCAGGGGCCGCGCAAGCGGACCGTCGACGTGCTGCACGCCTACAACGCGCTCTTCCTGCAGGCCGCAGCGCAGGGCCAGTCGCTGTTCGCCTCGTCGGGCGACGACGGCGCCTACGACGTGAACAACGCGAACGTCGCACCGCTCCCTTCGTACACGAAGACGCTCAGCGTCGACGCGCCCGCCGCGTCTGCGTGGATCACCGCGGCCGGCGGCACCACGCTGCCGGGCGACCAGACCTACCTCGGCGGCACCTACACGGTGAAGATTCCGGCCGAGCGCATCTGGGGCTGGGACTACCTGGTGCCGGTGTGCGCGAAGATCGGCCTCGATCCGGTGGGCTGCGGCATCTTCCCCGTCGGCGCCGGTGGCGGTGTCAGCTCCTACGTGCCGATGCCCTTCTACCAATACGTGGTGTCGGGCACGCAGACGACCGAGCCGGGCCAGACGCTGATCGACGAGACGACCACGCCGCCGACGACGATCGTCGCGCTGCCCTCGCACTTTCGCGGCCGCAACCTGCCGGACGTGTCGCTCAACGCCGACCCGCAGACCGGCTATGTCGTGCTCTACACATCGAGCGTCGACGGCTTCCAGACCTACGACTTCTACGGCGGCACCAGCTTCGTCGCGCCGCAGCTGAACGGCATCGCGGCGCTGGTCGGCCAGCGCGTGCGCGGCCGGCTTGGGCTGCTGAACGTGCCGCTCTATGCCATGGCGGCCACGCCGCTCGGGTATGCCGGGCCGTACGCGCCGCTGCGCGACATCAAGGCCGGCAACAATTGGTTCTACAGCGCGAGGACCGGCTACGAGCCCGGCGCCGGCGTCGGCACGCTGGACGTCGCCAACTTCGCGCGCACGATGCTGTTGCTCGGGTACTAGCTAGATCGCCAGCGCCACCGGCTTGATCTTCGGGGCCATCCCGGCGCAGCCGAAGGCCTCGAAGCGCTCGACGCACACGTCGCGTGCCGCGGCCGTCGCGTCCTTCAGGAACTTGCGCGGGTCGAACTCGGCGCGGTCGTGGTTCATCGCGCGCCGCATCGCGCCGGTCATCGCGAGGCGGATGTCGGTGTCGATGTTGACCTTGCGCACGCCGTGGCGGATGCCCTCGCGGATCTCCTCGACCGGCACGCCGTAGGTCTCCTTGATGTCGCCGCCATGCTCGCGAATGATCGCGAGCCACTCCTGCGGCACCGACGACGATCCGTGCATCACGAGGTGCGTGTCGGGGATGCGCGCGTGGATCTGCTTGATGCGGTCGATCGCGAGGATGTCGCCGGTCGGCTTGCGGCTGAACTTGTAGGCGCCGTGCGAGGTGCCGATCGCGATCGCGAGCGCATCGACGCCCGTCTGCGCGACGAAGTCGGCGGCCTGCTGCGGGTCGGTCAGCAACTGGTCGTGCGAGAGCTGGCCCTGCGCGCCCGAGCCGTCTTCCTCGCCGGCCAGGCCCGACTCGAGCGAGCCCAGGCAGCCGAGCTCGCCTTCGACCGAGACGCCCACCGCGTGCGCCATCTCGACGACGCGGCGCGTCACGTCCACGTTGTACTCGTAGCTCGCCGGGGTCTTCGCGTCGTCCATCAGCGAGCCGTCCATCATCACGCTCGTGAAGCCGGAGCGGATCGCCTGCATGCACACCGCGGCACTGGCGCCGTGGTCCTGGTGC
>Ga0075370_10000611_pt1 | contig 13819 bp, 12 predicted proteins | sample EndMethybrTD3035_FD_71398 | JGI IMG/M metagenome (GOLD analysis project Ga0075370, IMG submission 71398) | Populus endosphere microbial communities from Tennessee, USA - Endosphere MetaG P. TD hybrid TD303-5 | ecosystem: Host-associated > Plants > Roots > Endosphere | place: USA: Tennessee... | reverse complement strand
GTCTGGCGGCGGTGGGAGCGTATACCCATAACCTCGGGCGCTACTGGTGCCATCGGGCATTGTTGGCACAACCAGGCGTGCTGCGGGCGCTGGTTCGGCGCTACCCGCACATACTGATTGATGAAGCGCAAGACATCGGTACGCTCCACCAGGCAATCCTTGAGCAGCTTGTCAAGGCGGGAGCCCAGATCTCATTGATCGGCGATCCGAACCAGGGTATCTATGAATTCGCCGGTGCCAACGGGAAGTTCCTGACGCTGTACGGGCAACGTCCGGGTGTGAATGGCTATGGGCTGACCCGGAACTATCGGTCTGTTCCTGCGATTGTGGCGCTGGCCAACAAGCTGTCGATTCGCACCGACATCGCGGACCGACACGCACCTGACACCCCCAACGGTGCGTACTTCATTGCTTACAAGAACGCCGAACGCGAACAACTCATCACCGCATTTCATGCGGCTGTCGTCTCAGCCAGCTTGAAGACCGAACAAACAGCGGTGCTCTGTCGAGGCCGCGATCTGGCAGACAAGCTGGCCGGCAATGATGCCCCTGCAGGCCAGGGAATAGTGAAGGTCTTTGCGCAGGCCGCCATCCTCAGGGACAAGCGGCAAAACTACGTCGGTGCATTCAAGTCGGTTGCAGCAGGCATCGTTGGCCTGCTCGCTGATCCGCCGCAAGGGCTGGTGGCGCGGATCACGCAACCGGCACGTTACCCAGAGATGAAGTTCTTACGCCGCCTCATCTGGAGATTCACTCGTAACCCGGATACTGGGTTGCCCGCCGCTGGATTAACGGCAGATACGGAGTGGCATCCGTTGTTGCTGGCGAGAACGAAGGCTCTGCTGGCCGTTCTCCATCAGGACTTTGGGCTGAAACTGGCCGACAACCTGGGAAACAAGCTGGCGAAGAAGGCGCTTCCCAGTGCTCCGTTGATGACCGGAGGCGATCTTGCTGCCGAAAAGGACGCGCGCATCCGCGTGGACACCGTGCACCAAGCGAAAGGCGAAAGCCTGGATGCGGTGCTCTACCTTGCAACCAAGGAGCATGTCTCCGCGTTGCTGGCTGGTGTGAACTCGGAACTCGGTCGTATTGGCTACGTCGCCGCCACGCGCGCCAGGAATCTTCTGTGGGTAGGGGTGCCCGCCAGCGCGCTCGCGGAACTCCGGCCGGCATTGCTCGCCTGTGGATTTCAGGAAGCTGGTGTCGCAGCCGCAGTCGAGGTTGCCGAGTAGGCGTGAGCCATGAGCAACCCCGCGGACAGTTACATGGGCTTCCAAGATCTGGTCAAAGTCCAGGTCGAAGGTTCCGACTACCGAGTTCAAATGCGTCTGAGCGCAGGTTCGTCCATCGCAGTGATAGCGCCGCATGGGGGCAGCATCGAGCAAGGGACTTCGGACGTTGCGCGCGCAATCGCCGGCGCGGATTTCAACCTCTATCTGTTCGAAGGAATTCGCCCCGCCGGCAACTACGCCGCGCTGCATCTGACCAGTCACAAGTTTGATGAGCCGCGATGCTTGGAACTGCTATCCCACTGCGACCACGTGATTGCAATACACGGATGTCGTGGAGAAGAGCAACAGGCTCTTGTTGGCGGCCTGGATGAGTCACTGAAGGCCAGGGTGGGGGAAGCCATCGCCGAACTTGGAATCGACACTCGATTGCAAGGCCACCGATTCCCCGCAACCGAACCGAAGAACATCTGCAATCGTGGGCGCCGCGGAGCCGGCGTCCAGATCGAGATGACGATGGCGCTGAGGCGTCAAGGGCCGTGCGATGCGATTTCTGCCGCCATTCGGGCGGTGTTGCTGGCGCCGCCCAGTTACTTGCCAGGGGGAGGCTGCTCGAATGATTCTGGCTGATAACGAAACCAAGTTGACTTCGCTCAACAACGAGACGATTGCGAAGACAATCATTGAACTGCTGCGGGAGAAGCCGGACCGTCCCGTCACGATCGGAGTTCACGGCGACTGACCACCACACCGAGCACCGGAAGTGCCTGCATTCGCACAGTAAGATGGTCGCAAACAACGTCGCACTCACTTTTCAGATCAGAGGCCTAATCCCTCCATCAATGGGACGTCTCACAGGCGAGTCGCCCGTTACGTCGAACGCTAGGCTATCTATGGAAATACTCCAACTTTTCGAAATGGCTGCGAGTTTTCGGAAGGCTATTGAGAGCATCCCGAAGAAGGATAGACCGATTGGCATGCGTCGCTTTCCAAGCGGCGCATGTGGTGATACTGCATTGCTCTTCGGCACCTTCTTAACTGATCGCTCCGTCCCGGGCTTCAAGTACGTCTGTGGCGAGCGAGGCAGGAAGATCGATGACACCTGGACTTCGCACGCTTGGCTGCAACGCGACGATCTCGTAGTGGATCTAACTGCGGATCAGTTTCCCGATGCGACTGCCGGGATTATCGTGTCAAGCCCCTCGCCATGGCACATGCAATTCAGAACTGAGCCAGGGCAAGAATCAGACTTCCGTGAGTGGAGTGGCTACGGTGCTGAATTGCTTCATCCGATGTATTCGAGGATTCTGAGTATTCTTTCATCAAAATTCAACGCTCTACAGGACGGCCAAGCGGACGCCATCAGTGTCCAGCACGGCCGACCGTGAGCATTAGGCTTCGGGGATGCACATCACACACGAACAGGGCCGCGAATGGCGCGACTGGTTGTTACTCACCAGCATCCCTCTCGTTCGCATTGGCGATGGGGAGCAAGTATTGGGGTTCGGCTCGGGCACCATGCTTGATTTCGAGGGGCACCGCTTTCTTGTGACGGCGAGTCACGTTGCCAATATCGACTCGACAGGCTGGGCTATCGTGGTGCAGCAGCACTCCGATGGGCGAATGGAACACTACAAGCCGAAAGCATTCGTACATGTTGGAGAAGGGCGGCGTTCCACGGCATCACATCGACTCATTGATCTGTGTGTTGCGCAAGTCGCGCCGAATCTGAAAACCTGGTACGAATTCCGCAGTCCGCGTGGGTTGTTTGACAAAAGGCCTCATCACGTATTTGAGGCAAGTGCGTGCAAGGAACCTGAGCTAGATCAAATCTATGGCTTTTCCGGACGCGTTCGTACCGAGATGCACGCACCGCAGGTGTACGCATCAGAGATGACTGTGTTCCCCGGCCTCAGCTACAAGCGTACGGAAGATGAGGAACATATCTTTGCCTTGCCAGTTCCGCATCCGGGACACGAAGCGTTTCGCGGCAGCAGTGGTTCGCCTATGTGCGACTTGGCGCAACAGCTCGTCTCGATCGTGGTTCGCGGAGATCCCGACGAGAACACAATTCGTGGTGTTGACATTCGGCGGATATTTCCCGCGCTTCGTTTCCTTGTGGCTCGCATTACCACGGAATGAGCCGACGATGAGGCTTTCCAAGAGCGTCCGCCTTGCGGCCCCTCTCCTTGGCGGCCGGTCAAACCCGACGTTGACTGGCTGCTTGTCTGAACTGCCACCGGTATATTGGCCGGATCCCAGTTGGAGCGGACGTGAACGTGAGCCGGCAGAGCCTAGCTGACGATATCCAAGCTGCAAGGCGTAAGGCACTGTTGGATATCCAACGGCACAGTTTGGATGCCGTTGGATAATCCATGGCCATGCACACACTGACCAAGAAGGATGTATGCGCTCGCTTGGGCATCGCCCTATCGACGCTGAACAACAAAATCGATCCGAAGACTCCGTGGTATGACCCCACCTTCCCCAAGAAGATCATGGTTGGTCGGGCGGTTCGCTTTTCGGAAGCGCAGCTGATTGCTTGGATCGAGCAGCAATCAGGCAAGTCCGCGCGCAGCGTGCCAGCACGGAAGCAAAGCTCCGAAGTGATGGAAACGGCGGAATGCCCTTCGGCGGTTGGTTTGGCCGCCAAAGATGAGAGCGCAGAGATGAACGTTCATCCGCCGATAGCTAAGGTACCAAAGACTGTCGCGCCGAAGCAGGTTCGCAAGGGTTCGCCAAGGAGCGAGTCTTCAAGCCTTGAGGGTGAAAGCGGAGAGGATGAATTTCCCGCGCCAGACGCCCCTGACATGACTGCCTTGACGAGCGAGGTGTCTGGCGTGACTGTCCGAGAGTTGCACATCGACTTGCCCCCTCCAATGTCTGTCTGGGACATGATCCAGCTGTCTCGCGGCATAAGTCCTACCCCTGGGCTGCATCCTGAGTGGGCTTCGACAATAAATTCAATGTTGAAGAACATCGCCGGGAGCGGCACCACCGTTTCACAAAGCCGTGCGTTTAGTACCCAGGAGCTCCATGATCTCTTGAACCCATCGGAAGCGGTTTCAGCCGCGTTGGACGCAATAGACCTGCACTCACACAACACTCATGGCGCATTCCTTACGGCGGTTTTGTACGACTTGCCTGAGCAGTGCGACAGACTGGTTCGCATCGCCAGTGCCGTCGGCGTGCAACTTCCAGCCGCAGAGCTTCTTCGTCTAGAGAGGGAGAAGCTTTTTGGATTGTATGAGCACAATTTGACTCGGGCTGGAGGCGGCGTGCCTGTTTGGCGGCGCTTTGGCGATCGAATGAGAATCGTGAGAGAGCGGCGCACAGTCTAGATGGATTGAGGGTGCTAAAGACCGGGGAACAAACCGGGGAACACGTACATCCAACCTGAATATGATCTCTAGCAAAGAATGGCTCTCCGGAGGATCATTCAGTAGACCCCAGCCCACCATCCATCGCAAAAAAGCCAACCGCATCCCGGTTGGCTTTTTTTTGTCCGGACGCACGGCTATAGTCAGCGGGCGCTGTCACGCCACAACGGCTCCGCGTCTCGCAAGGGGCGCGGCTGCCCGTCTCGATCCCCATAAAAGGACGCCGTGCCCCATTCACTGACTTCGACGCTCACGAGCTATTACGACGCGGTGCCCTATGAATCGCATCCGTTCCCGCAAACGGCAGTCGAGCATCTCGAAGCCATCGCATTCCTGTTTGGGCTCCAGACGCCTGCTCCCGCCCGAGCAAGGGTGCTGGAGCTTGGCTGCGCCGCAGGCGGCAACCTGATTCCGTTCGCCGCGCGGCATCCAGAGGCCAGCGCCCTCGGCCTCGACTTGTCGAAGGTGCAGGTGGAGCAGGGCGCCGGGGCCATCGGCCGCGCGGCATTGCCGAATGTGGAGCTGCGGGTGTTCGACCTCGCGGAGGTCGATGCATCGTTCGGCCAGTTCGACTACATCGTCTGCCACGGGGTCTACAGCTGGGTGCCGGGCCCGGTGCAGGATGCGATCCTCCGCATCTGCAGCGAGAACCTGGCGCCGGACGGCGTTGCTTACGTCAGCTACAACGTGTACCCGGGCTGGAAGGCGAGGGAGATCGTGCGCGACGCGATGATCCTGCGCGGTGGCCCGCGAGACACACCGGAAGAGCAGTTGTCCTATGCGCGCGGCATGCTCGAGTTTCTGGAACAGTCGGCCCGCACCGACAGCGTTCTCAAGAAAACGCTCGAAGAGACGATGCCGATCGTGCGTGGTGCCAGCAGCTACTACCTGCTGCACGAATTTCTCGAGCCCTGCAACTCACCTTGCTATTTCAAGGAGTTTGCTGCGCGCGCCGAGGCGAACGGGCTTACCTACCTCGCGGATGCAGAGCCTTCGACCATGTTTGTACAGAACTACGGCGAACAGGTTCGCGAGCCGCTGCTTCGTGAATGTGGCGGAAGCCAGGTGCTGATGGAACAGTACCTCGATTTTCTGGTCAACCGCACCTTTCGCCAGACCTTGCTGGTCAAGCAGAGCCGTCGCGCCGACATCCGCTATCGGCTCGATCAGGCCCGCATTCGCGGTCTTGAATTCGCCGGTGTGTTTGCGGCGGCGGACGGCGGCGCGTTGACCCTCGATGCACGTGAGCAGCAGTGCAGCGCGCTGCGCAACCTCACGGTGACGCTGCGCCTGCCGGTGCACAAGGCTTTGGCCCAAGTGCTCAATTCCCGTTATCCGTCCAGCACGTCCTTCGAGGCGCTGGTCGCCGCTGCGGTGGCTGTTACGGGTGAGGCGCGCACCTCGGTCGAGCCGCACGTGCTGTCGATGCTCGAAGAACTGCTTATTCTTGGCGCCGTGCGCATGCGGCGCGCGCCGGTACAGGTCGCTGCCGAGATATCGGCGCGGCCGCGTGCCCTTGCGCTGACGCGAACCGCCTCCGGTCTTGCGTTGTCGTCCGGAAACTCAGCCAATGCCTGCAACCAATGGCACGATTCCGTGGAACTCACTGCCCTCGAGCGTTGCCTGTTGCCGCTGCTCGACGGTGCGAATTCGCACGAGATGCTGGCCGACCATCTGGTGGGCGAGGTGCTTGCCGATCGCCTGAGATTCGTTCATAACGACAAGCCGCTGACCGAAATCTCGGCCATCAGGGAACTCGCGCTAAAGCATGTGGCGCTTGGCTTGAACGACTTGCGGCGCAAGGCGCTGCTGGTCGCATGACGCCAATCCAACTTCTTTCATCATCCAACTCACGAGGGACTTCTCCATGCAGCAACTCCACTGGACTCCGACACTGCGCTCCGCGGTGGCGGCCGCACTTGTGCTGGCGGGCGCCAGCGCTTCCAACGCCGCGTCGCAGGCGCCGGTCGCGGCCGAACATGGCATGGTGGTGAGCGCGCAGCACCTTGCCACCAAGGTGGGCGTGGACGTACTCAGGCGCGGCGGCAACGCGGTCGATGCGGCGGTGGCTGTGGGCTATGCGCTGGCGGTGGTGTACCCGGCAGCGGGCAACCTCGGCGGCGGCGGCTTCATGACCGTGCAACTGGCCGATGGCCGCAAGACCTTTCTCGACTTCCGCGAGAAGGCACCCCTGGCGGCGACGGCCAACATGTACCTCGACAAGGATGGCAATGTCATCAAGGGCCTGAGCACCAATGGGCACCTGGCGGTGGGCGTGCCCGGCTCGGTGTCGGGCATGGAGTACGCGCGCGAGAAATACGGCACCATGAAGCGCGCCGACCTGATCGCTCCCTCGATCCATCTGGCCGACAAGGGCTTTGCGCTGGAGCAGGGCGATATCGACATGCTGCGCACCGCCACCAACGACTTCAAGAAAGACCCGGTCTCCGGCGCCATCTTCCTGAACAAGGGCGAGCCTTTCGCGGTCGGCCAGAAGCTGGTGCAGAAAGACCTCGCCAAGACGCTGCGTGCCGTCAGCGCCAAGGGTGTCGACGGCTTCTACAAGGGTTGGGTCGGCCAGGCCATCGTGGCGTCCAGCCAAGCCGGAAGGGGCATCATCACCCAGGCCGACCTGGACCAATATAAGACGCGCGAACTGGCGCCGGTCGAGTGCGACTACCGGGGCTACCGCGTGGTGTCGGCGCCGCCGCCAAGCTCGGGCGGCGTGATCATCTGCGAGATGCTCAATATCCTCGAGGGCTATCCGCTCAAGGACCTGGGCTTCCGCTCGGCCGAGTCGGTGCACTACCAGATCGAGGCCATGCGCCATGCCTACGTCGACCGCAACAGCTACCTGGGCGACCCGGACTTCGTGAAGAACCCGCTCGACCGCCTGCTCGACAAGGGCTACGCCGAGAAGATCCGCGCCGCCATCGATCCCAAGAAGGCCGGCGTCTCCAAGGACATCAAGCCCGGCGTCGCGCCGCACGAAGGCAGCAACACCACCCATTACTCCATCACTGACCAGTGGGGCAATGCGGTGGCGGTCACCTACACGCTCAACGACTGGTTCGGCGCCAAGGTCACGGCCGACAAGACAGGCGTGTTGCTGAACAACGAAATGGACGACTTCACCGCCAAGATCGGCGTGCCGAACATGTACGGGCTGGTGCAGGGCGAAGCCAACGCCATCGCCCCGGGCAAGCGTCCGCTGAGCTCGATGAGCCCGACCATCGTCTCGAAGGACGGCAAGCCGGTGTTCGTGGTCGGCACGCCCGGCGGCAGCCGCATCATCACCGCGGTGCTGCACACCATCCTGAACGTGGTCGACTACGGCATGAACGTGCAGGAGGCCGTCGATGCGCCGCGCTTCCACCAGCAATGGCTGCCGGACGTCACCAACGTCGAAACCTTTGCGCTGAGTCCCGATACCCGCAAGATCCTGACCGACATGGGCCATAACCTCGGCGTGCCGCAGCCTGCCAACCACATGGCAGCGATCATCGTCGGCGCGCCTTCGCTGGGTGGCAAGCCGGTGGGCGCCAACCGCTTCTACGGCGCCAACGACCCCCGCCGCAACACGGGCCTGGCCGCCGGCTATTGATCCTGCAAACCAAGAGCGGTCGTGCCGTGGCGGCGCGGCCGCTTTTTCATTTCCATGCACCTTCAAGACATTCTCTATTCCCAGGGCTTCGGCACCCGGCGCGTGTGCGCAGGGCTGATCCAGCAAGGCCACGTGGCCATCGGTGGCAAGACCGCCGACGACCCCTTCGACGATTTCGATCCCGAAGGCCTCCTGTTCACAGTCCAGGGCACCGAATGGGCGTATCACGAGAAGGCCTACCTGATGCTTCACAAGCCGGCCGGGACCGAGTGCTCGCAAAAGCCCTCCACCTACCCGAGCATCTACACGCTGTTGCCGTCCCCGCTGCGGCTGCGGCCGAACAAGGGCGCGGTGCAGGGTGTGCAGGCCATCGGCCGACTCGACCAGGACACGACCGGGCTGTTGTTGCTGACCGACGACGGCCAGTTCATCCACCGGATGGGTTCTCCCAAGCACCACGTGCCCAAGGTGTACGAGGTCACCGCCAAGCACCCGGTGGACGAGGCGCAGATCGCCAAGCTGTTGGCCGGCGTGGTGCTCGACGACGATCCCAGGCCAGTGCGCGCGGCTGCGTGTGAATCGGACAGTCCGCTGCACCTGCGGCTGACCCTCACCGAGGGCAAATACCACCAGGTCAAGCGCATGCTGGCCGCGGTGGGCAATCGGGTCGAAGGGCTGCATCGCTCCCGCATCGGCCAACTGGTACTCCCCGCGGATCTTGCGCCCGGCCAATGGCGCTGGCTCAGCGCCGAACAGGTTGCGGCATTGCGTGAAAAAACACCGGCATAGGACATTGGGTGGCCGGCGGTCAGCCAGCCGTTAGCTCGGGACGTTGATAATCGACCGCACTCTTCCGGAACTTCTCCCTTGCGATCCCCTGCCCGACCGAACGGCCGCTTCACGGCCTTCCTGTTCTCCTGCCTGACAGCCTGGGCGGCACAAGCCGCCAACGCTGCGCCCCCCGAAGCTCCGCCGATCTTCGTGCTCAATTCGCTGGATGCGAGCGTCAGCGTGATCAATCCCGCCGACTGGTCCGAAAGGCAGCGCATTCCCACCGGCAAGGAACCGCACCACATCTACATGACGCCCGATGAAAAATCGGTCATCGTGGCCAATTCGGCGGGCGATTCGCTGACTTTCCTCAACCCCAAGACCGCCGAAGTGCAGCGCGTGGTCTACGGCATCATCGATCCGTACCAGCTGCAGTTCTCGCGCGACATGAAGTGGTTCGTCACGGCCGGCAACCGGCTCAACCACGTCGACGTCTACCGCTGGGACGGGAAGGACCTGAAGCTCGCCAAGCGCATTGCCACGGGCAAGACCCCCAGCCACATCTGGATCGACGCCACGAGCACCATCGCCTACGTGACCATGCAGGACAGCGACGAGCTCATTGCCGTCGACCTGCCCACGCAGGCCATCCGCTGGCGCATGGCCACCGGTCCCATGCCGGCCGACATCTTCGGCGTGCATGGCGACAAGACCCTGCTCGTGGGCCTCACCGGCAGCGACGGCGTGCAGGTTTTCGACGTGGCGGGCGCCGAGCCCAAGCTGGTCGGCAAAATCCCGACCGGCAAGGGCGCGCACGCTTTCCGTTCGGCCGGCGACGGCAAGAGCGTCTTCGTGAGCAACCGGGTGGCCAACACCATCAGCCGGATCGACCTGGCAACGCTCAAGGTCAGCGCAACCTACGCCGTGCCCGGCGGCCCCGACTGCATGGATGTATCCGCCGATGGCAAGACCCTCTACGTCACCTCGCGCTGGGCCAAGAAGCTCAGCGTGGTGGACCTGGCCAGCCAGAAGGTGGTGCGGCAGGTCAACGTCGGCCGTTCGCCGCACGGCGTCTGGACGCTGGAACATGCGAAAAGAATCTGAGCGGTCGGGTCGCAGCCGGCTCCGCAGGTTGTCCGGCGTTGTTTTTTTGGCTGCATGCGCAGCCATGCCGGCCGCCTGGGCGCAGGGCGCCTCCTGCGAGAAACCGGTCTACCTGACCTTCGACACCGGCCACATGGGCGTCGCACCGCTCGTGGCCGACGTGCTCAAGCGCCAGAACGTGCGCGTCACCTTCTTTGCCGCTGCCGAGCGCACCCAGACCGAAGGCGACAGCCTCGACGGCCAGTGGGCGCCGTGGTGGAAGGCGAGGGCGGCCGAGGGTAACGAGTTCGCCTCCCACACCTATGACCACGCGTACTGGCGCGGCGACCTGAAGGGGGCCGAGCCGAGCTTCCGCATCAAGCCTTCAGCGGGTGCGTTGGCGGGGCGCGAGCTCACCTGGAGCGCAGCCGAGTACTGCGCCAATATCGCCAAGGCCTCCGAGCGGCTGGCCGTCATCACCGGCAAGAAGCCATTGCCGCTGTTCCGTGCACCGGGCGGCAAAACGTCGCCCCGGCTGCTCGCGGCCGCCAAGGCCTGTGGTTTCGAGCACGTGGGCTGGTCGCCGGCGGGATTCCTTGGCGACGAGCTGCCGAGCGAGAAATTCAGCAATGAAAAGCTCCTGTCGCAGGCGCTGGAGACCATCCGGCCCGGCGACATCCTGCTCGCGCACCTCGGCATCTGGTCGCGCAAGGACCCGTGGGCGCCAGCCAACCTCGAGCCGCTGATCGTCGGGCTCAAGGCCAAGGGCTTCTGCTTCGAAACCCTGCGCCAGCACCCGCAATACCGCGCCTGGATCGCGTCCCACTCCTGAGGCCCTTGCCGTGATCGATTGGCTGACGGACGGTTTTTCGGCGCTGCAGGGCTGGTTCTTCGAGGCGGTGATCCAGCCACTGGTCTATGCAGTCGGCTTGGGCGGATGGACGGAAGACGCCTTCGACGCGACCGGCTGGCTGCTGGTCGGGCTGATCCAGGTGGCTGTGTTGCTGGCGGTAATCGGTCCGTTGCAGCGGTGGCGGGCCGTCGAGCCGGTCACCGACCGGCGCGCCATTCGCATCGATATTCTCTACACGCTGATCCATCGGCTTGGCGTGTTCCGGCTGGCGATGTTTTTCACGCTCGAGCCGTTCTTCGATGAAGCCATCGGGACCCTGCGAACCGCGGGCTGGGGCACCTTCCATCTCGACGAAGTGTGGCCCGGCGTCACCGACGTGCCATGGGTCGCGTTTGCGATCTACCTGGTGGTGCTCGACTTCGTCGGCTACTGGATCCACCGCGGCCAGCACCGGTTCAACTGGTGGTGGGGCCTGCATTCGCTTCACCATTCGCAGCGCCAGATGACCATGTGGAGCGACGACCGCAACCACCTGCTCGACGACGTCGTGCATGACACCCTCATCGTCATTGTGGCGCAGCTCATCGGCGTGGCGCCTGGCCAGTTCATCGCCTTCGTGGCCTTCACGCAGCTCAGCGAAAGCCTGCAGCATGCCAACCTGAAGCTGGGTTTCGGCGCCATCGGCGAGCGGCTATGGATCAGCCCCCGTTTTCACCGGCTGCACCACAGCATCGGCCTGGGCCACGAATCGCATGGGGCCCACACGCTGGGCGGGCACAACTTCGGCGTGCTGCTCCCGTGGTGGGACATGCTCTTTCGCACGGCCAACTTCGAAGAACGCTACGACCCGACCGGGATCCGCGACCAGGTGGAGCCCGGCGCCGACGGAAGGCTGCGCGACTACGGCAGCGGCTTCTGGGCGCAGCAATGGCTCGGCCTCAAGCGGATGGTCGGCCGCGGCTGAGCGGCCGTCCACGCCGAGCCGGGTATCCTTCGCACCCAATGCGCCTGCTTCTCGACTCCTTCTGGCGCGCGGTCGCCTATTGCATGCTGCCGCGCGTGATCGTGCTGTCGCTGCTGCCCCTCGGCCTGATGGTGCTGCTGGCCGCAGGATTCGGCTATTTCTTCTGGGACACCACCGTGGCGTGGACACGCGAAGCGCTCGACGCCTGGCCGTTGCTGTCGAGCTTCTGGGGCTGGATCGGCCGGCTGTTCTCGTCCGATGCCACCGCGGTGCTGGCGCCGCTGGTGGTGGTTGTGGCCGCCACGCCGGTGATCGTCGTGGTTTCGCTCTTGATCGTGGCCGGGCTCATGGCCGCGCCCCTCACGGCACTGGTGGCCCACCGCCGTTTTCCCGCGCTCGAGCGCAAGAAGGGCGCCTCTTTCTTCGGCAGCGTGGCGCGTTCGCTCGGCCTGACGGTGCTGGCGCTGGTGGCACTCGTGGTCTCGATGCCGTTGTGGCTCATTCCGCCGCTCGTGCTCGTGCTGCCGCCGCTGATCTGGGGCTGGCTCACCTACCGCGTCATGAGCTTCGACGCGCTGGCCGAGCACGCGAGTCCCGAAGAGCGGGCCACGATCCTGCGCAAGCACCGGCTGCCGCTCCTGGGAATCGGCGTGCTGTGCGGCTACCTTGGGGCCGCGCCCAGCATCGTCTGGGCCTCGGGCCTGCTGTTTGCCGCCGCCTTCTTCGTGCTGGTGCCGCTGGCCATCTGGATCTACACGCTGGTATTTGCCTTTTCGGCGCTCTGGTTCGGCCACTACTGCCTGGATGCGCTGGCCCAGTTGCGCGCACAGCGCGGAGCCGCGGCCTCTCCGGGTGGAGCCGCACCGGCACTCGAGGCCGACCAGGCCGTTCTTTCCCAGTGGAAATCCCCATGACCCGCGCATTCGGACTGATCGTCGTCGGCGATGAAATTCTTTCGGGCAAGCGTGCCGACAAGCACATGCCCAAGGTCATCGAGCTGCTTGCCGCCCGCGGCCTGCAGCTCGGCTGGGCCGAGTATGTGGGCGACGTGCCCGCGCGCATCACGGCCGCGCTCCGGCGCGCCTTTGCCTCGGGCGACATCGTCTTTTCGACCGGCGGCATCGGCGCCACGCCCGACGACCATACCCGCCAGTGCGCCGCCGAGGCCCTCGGCCTGCCACTAGAACTGCACCCCGAGGCCGAACTGCTGATCCGCGAGCGCATGCAGGACACCGCGCGCGAGCAGGGCATTGCCTACGAGCCCGACCGGCCCGACAACATCCACCGCCTCAACATGGGCGTGTTCCCGAAGGGCGCCGCGATCATCCGGAACCCGTACAACAAGATTCCGGGCTTCAGCGTCGAGCATGTCCATTTCGTTCCCGGCTTCCCGGTGATGGCGTGGCCGATGATCGAATCGGTGCTCGACGGCCGCTATGCGCAGATGTTCACCAGCGGCCAGTCGGCCGAAAAGTCGGTCATCGTCTTCGGGGCGATGGAGGCCACGCTCACGCCCCTGATGGAGGCGATCGAAGCGGCGCATGCCGGTATCAAGGTGTTCAGCCTGCCGAGCGTCGACCATCCCGAATATGGCCGCCACATCGAACTCGGCGTCAAAGGCGACCCCGATCGGCTCGAGGCCGCTTATTCGCACTTGATCGAGGGCCTGCACGCCTATGATGCGAGGCTTGGCCCGGAATTGGTGCGCTAACCCTCAATGCACCAAATCAGTGATTTTTTGCCTGTTTTTGGGGTTTGCGGCCCCTGCTGGGGCCACTTCCGCAAAGGCGACAATGGCACAGAAACTGCATCTTCCGTCCCTGTATTCCTAACCACCATCCAACTCAGGAGAAACTGATGGCAAAGACCGTCGCCGATGTACTCAAGCTCGTCAAGGAAAACGAGGTCAAGTTCATCGACTTCCGCTTCACCGAC
>Ga0075370_10000610_pt1 | contig 13823 bp, 11 predicted proteins | sample EndMethybrTD3035_FD_71398 | JGI IMG/M metagenome (GOLD analysis project Ga0075370, IMG submission 71398) | Populus endosphere microbial communities from Tennessee, USA - Endosphere MetaG P. TD hybrid TD303-5 | ecosystem: Host-associated > Plants > Roots > Endosphere | place: USA: Tennessee... | reverse complement strand
CTTATAGGGCGACTCAGAACGGCGGCGCCCGACTCTTGCGACTCGTCGGCGCCATTCGTCCCCCAAGCCTGGCAAACGTGCTCGTGGGTACCGTCCGCGCCGCAAGAAGAACGCAAAAAACAGTGCAGGCTTATGCAGGTCGATTTCGAAAGGGCGAGATCTAGTCAATTGCTGCGCAAACCCGGCGCCAAGTTTCCTCTTCAGAGGGTCAACACGCCACCGCTCGTTCAGCGTGGAGCTACGGCTGCTCGGATCTGTGGTGTGGTCTCGTACCTGGTGCGTCTCGCAATCGACTGCACCGACACCTGTAAGCGACGCGCGAAAATGAGGGGCTTCATGCCGTCGATAACACGACTGATTTGGCCACAACCAATCTAGCGTGACAGGCGTGTTTCTCTGGTCGCCCGTGAGGGTGCTTATAGGGCGACGCAGTCTCGGTGACCCGAACTCGGCTTCCCGCCCGCGCCGAGTCTGGAGCGAGCCACCTTGCCACAAAGACCGTCGGATGCTTCCCGACTTTCTTGTCAACGCACTCGACGCAAGTGGCGTCGACACTCGGGTGTAACCTTTGCCCGCCAACCCGGGGGGTTGATTAGGTGGAGACTCGCCAATGCCGACAACGGTCCTGTGTCGAGGTTGCTGGGCGACTTTTCCCGCTCCAAGTGCCATGCCGACCAGCGAACTAAAGTGCCCTTTGTGCGGATGTGACGTACTAAAGGTGCTCGCCGATGAAGTGGAAAGCCTCATCAATGAGGCAAGCATCGAGGCAGTGAGGCGTGCCGGCCACTTGCCGCCACTGCCGCCGGCCGCCTCACTGCAGGACCAGCACCTTTGGCGTGAGGTTCGCCAGTCGTACATCCTGGGTCAATTCGCTGCGGCCCTACTGCTAAGCACGTCGTATCTCGAGTTTCTGCTCAACGCCACCCTCTCGTCGCCAAAGCCACTCATGCTAAGGGCGGCGATTGACGCAGCAAGACTCGCGAAGCTAATCGACGAGGAGACGGCCGAGGGCCTCGTTGGGATAGCGAGGCGCATTCGGAACGCCTACGCACATGGTGACCTTGACCGAATTACCGGCGTCAAGGAGCGTGAAGTGACGGCGCAGCTGGTGACGGTCCGCGCCGGCGGTAGCGTGACGATCGGGCCGGTCGAATCCGTTTCACTCGATCAGATTCCGTTTGCTCAGACTAAGGTGAAGGCGGACATGGATGCGGCCGCGGCAAGGCCAGTCTTGCAGACGATCTATGCGGTCGCCTACGAGCTCGTGGCAAGAAGGGCGCGGTGAACTCGGGAGCTACTGGTGCGTTCGGCGATCCGCAGCTCCACAGACAGGTTCCTTTTTACGTGACCCGTGGTGCCGGATGAGGCTGCTAGCTTTGCAACTCTCTCAACAACTGCGCTGGACAATGGCAACAAAACACGTGGCTAAGAGGCTCAAATCAAGGAAGTCGGTACCTAAGGTGCCGGCGCCAACGAAGAACAAGGAGCATCTCAAGAGGGTGACGGTCGACAAGGCTGTCTATGACGATCCGACCTGGAACGTGTGCTCGGGTGAGCTAATAAGCACCGCCAAGGTCAAATCGGGACCGAAGCCTGCGAAGGTCGAGAGTCTCTTCCGGGTCGTTGGAGAGAAGTTGCCATTTGCGGCGTTACCCGCGGTTCGGGATCACCTGAAGGCGCGGGGCATTGCGGGCAGGGGCGTCTACATCGCGCATGATTCGATGGGTTGCCCTCGGTACATTGGTCGCGGGCAAATCTTCTCGCGGCTCGCGCTTCGGAAGAAGGCCCAGAAGCTCGAACTTGAATACTTCTCCTTCTACCTGGTTGCGGACAAGAAGCACGAGCGAGAGGTGGAGACGCTCCTAATTCGGGCGGCCGGATTCCTCCTTGAGTTCAATGACAGGAAGAAGCAGGTCGGCCATTGGCCCGGCAACATTACCGACTACGAAGCGGGCACAGACTTCTATGCGCGCCGATACAAGAACCGCTCGAAGCGCTGATAGATCCTTCGGGTCGACGAAGACCATTCATCGCGCACCCTCACGTACGTCTCAGCCAAGCACGCGGAGGTGCTAGCGAACGACGACCGTTGCAGCTGCCGTTATGCGTGTCCGTCCACGTCTGGAAATTCATCGGGCGAAGCCGGCCCGGTGTCCATCGCGGCAAGAGGACTGTGCAGCAATTCGGCGAGCAGCTTGTCGCCCAGTTTGATCTGCTCAGTAAGCTCGTTCTCGGCCTTCACCTGTGCCTGCGTAACCGGAATCTTGAAATGCTTGAGCGCGTCCGAAAGCTTCGTGTACAACAAAAGTTCCCGCTTCTGGCTTACACGGTTCGAGAACTCATGCCACAGGTGATCGTTGATGTACGACACGTCGTTGTATGTCACGCCGTAGTCGGCGTCGCGGCTCACGATCACAAGTTCGGCAGTCTTGTCGATGGCGCAGTCGATCATCCACTCCCAGTTCACCGCGTCTCCGTACGACGTGTCGCTGCTCTTCCGTGGTGGGCAGCCGTGCAGGAACCTTCGGTGCGCTCGCTCGCGGACCTCCTTGCGCTTTTCGGCGTCCTTGTCGTCGCGTGTCAGCACAAGCGGATCGTTCTCTCGGTGAAAGATCCGATTCGCCGCCTGAAACACCTTGTCCTTCTCGGTTGGCTTCTCGATCATCGCGATCAAACGGTCCTGAAGAGTTTTGATGCGCTTTCGGGCTCTATCGATGTCCTTGCCGACCATCTTGAACTGGTGCGCCTGCGCTAGCACACCAACGCTTGGCACCTTCTTCGGCAGATGGTCCTGCAGCAGTTTCACCGTGCTCAAGATCACCGCCTGGCGGTTCTTTTTGAACTCGGTCTCGAGCTGATGAGTGACGATGATTTTGGCCTTGATGCCTTCGACCTTTTCAAGCAGTTCGATGTACGCCTCGTTCTGGGCGCGATAGAAGTCGAGCCAGATGTTCGTGTCAACGAACAGCAACTTCTGAATGCCAGTGGCCATGGGTAAGCACCAAGTCGAGGTGCGGCGGATTCTGCACGATAAGGACCTAAACCGTAAGAACGGGTGAACCTCTCGTTAACCGCTTGTTTTTTTCAACGATTCGACGAGGGTGCTTATAGGGCGCCCTAGACAGACTCGACAGCGCCCAACGTCATGCCACTCGTCAGGATGGGACCGTAGGACAGACGTGACGCGGAAATGCAAGAACGGTGCAGTGTTATGCAGGTCGAAGTCGAAAGAGCGCCGCTTGGTCAAATCGCTGCGCAAACCCGGTGCACAGTTTCCCCTTCAAAGGTCAACACGTCATCGTTCGGTTCAACACGGAGCCACGGTCGCCCAACCTGTCATGTGCTCCTGTACTCGGTGCTCGAGCAATCGGCGGCAACGACACCCATAAGCGGCTCGCGAGCGAGAGGCACTTCGTGACATTGAGAACCCGACCGTATTGGCCAAGAGCCAATCTAGCGAGAGAGTTCGTCGACTTGCCGCTGGTCCGTCGGCGACGAAGGCGCGCAGGTTAGGCTGGTCGTTCTTGGTGGCGTCCCCGCGAGTGGACTACCGCTTCTGGCGAAAAGGAATCTGCGAACTTCCAGACCGCTGCCTCAAAGGTGAAGTCTTCTATGCCGACCTCCACCAGAGCGTCGCAACGGACATTGCTCCGCGGCTCGAATGAAACACTACTTCAGACGAACGTGGAAGAGATCGCCAAACTTCAGCGTTGCTCCTCTTGCCCACGCCGCTGCGACTGACACCGTCGATCCAGCAAGGTTGTCGCCAAGGTCCGTGGCGGCTGCGGATCGCTGCGCCACCCACGCAGACGAGCCCTGCCGACGACGACGAGATCGAAGGCATCGATCGCGCGCTGGCGCCCGCGTAGCGGCGCTCCATGTCAACACCTTTCCCGCATCGCCGGTGTGGAATTGGCCACCGTGCCGCTCGAGGCAGGGCTTCCTGCGTCGCCTTGCGAGTCGTTTTCACTCGTGCGGCCCCTAAATTATCGCCTCTTTTCCGCAATGAATGTCTCCGCATTTAGCGGCCTTTTTGATCGATAATTGATCAGACGCTCCGTTGCCTATATGATTCGCCAATCGACGCACCATTTACCAAGGAGATCGAACCATGGATGCACAGGTCAAGGGCAAGAAAGTGGCGGCAGCCACGACCACGGAGAAGCGCGAAAAGTTCAAGAAATTGGCCGAAAGCCGCACTGCCAACGCCATGCGGGCGATCCGCGTGATCGGCAAGCTGGGCAACAAGTCCCACTACGACTACACCGAGCAGGACGTGAAGAAGATCGTGACGGCCCTGAACCGTGAAATAGACGCGCTGAAGGTTCGCATGGGCGACAAAACGGGCCGCGACGAAGTCGAGTTCAAGCTGTAATTGCCCACCAGCTAGACGCCAGAACAATCACCGGGAGCCAAGCTCGTGCAAAACAGCGCCATCAAGGACCTCTGCATGCAGCTCATGCACGCCGACAGCGAGAAGCAAGTCATCGATCTGCTGCAGCAGGCCGGGTACTGGGACGACTCCGAGTGCTGGCGCTATTACGGCGACAAGCCCGAAAACTGGGCGACCGTGGGAAACCAGCAGAGCCGCGCAGAGCAAGCTCTGATCGAAAAGGCCATGAACTCGATCGACACGAAGTTGATCGCAGCGGCACGCATCGGTGGTGTGCCGCTGACGGGTTCAGAAGCCCCGCAGTCAGTGATGGACGCGCGGAATCTGTTCTTCAGCGACGAGCTGAAGGACCTCGACAAGCTTGCCCGCTCGATCACGATCGCTGCAACCGGCAAGAAGGGCCGGCCTTCAATCACGATCGCTGACGACGGCGAGGGTCAAACGCCCTCCGGCATGCCGGGCACGATCCTGTCGCTGCTCAAGGGCAACAAGAACTCCGTCCCCTTCGTGCAGGGCAAGTTCAACATGGGCGGTAGTGGCGTCCTCGAATTCTGCGGTGTCGATCACAACGTCGAGTTGGTCATCAGCCGTCGCAACCCAGCCCTCCTGCCGGCGAACTCCACCGCCGAGGATCAACAATGGGCGTTCACGGTCATCCGTCGTGAAGACCCGAGTCCCGCCTCGCCGCGTGCCAGCCGATTTACGTACCTGGCCCCCGGAGATAAAGGCCCGGACGGCCATCGCGCCCTGCTGAGTTTCAAAGCCGACACGTTTCCGATCTTCCCCGAACGCAACAAGCCCTACGTGCGCGAAGCGGCCTGGGGCACCCTGTTCAAGCTGTACGAGTACGCGGTTCGGTCAACGACCAACATGATGCTGGAAGGCGGCCTGATGCCTCGTATGCGCGTGTTGCTCCCCGAGCCCGCGTTGCCGATTCGCTTCCACGAGTGCCGGGACTACACAGGCGGTCCTGGCAGCTTCGACACAACGATGGCCGGGCTCATCCACACCCTCGAAGAGGATCGCAAAGACCCGAAGCGCCAGAACGTCGAGTGGTTCGACAAGTTCGATCTGGACATCGACGGCGAGAAGTTCAGTGGGCGCATCTACCTGTTCCGCAAGCGCAAGGGCGACGAGAAGAATCCGGCGATCCGCTACCGCAAGGACGAAGGCATCGTCTTCACGTACAACGGCCAATGCCAGGCGTTCTTCAGCAAGGACTTCTTCCGGCGCTCAGCAGTCCGCCAGGATTACCTGTGGGATTCGCTGCTGGTCTTCGTCGATTGCAGTGCGATCAGCGTGCGCGCGCACGAGAAGCTCTTCATGCCGAACCGCGAGAACCTTCGCCATGGCGATTTGAAGTTCCGCCTCGAACACGAACTCGAGGAGAAGCTCAAGCATCACAAGGAACTCGCGCAGATCGCCCAACAGCGGCGCAAGAGCGAGCTGTCGGACAACCCTGAAGTCTCGAAGTCGTTCGACCAGTTCGTGCAGGAAATGGTGAACAAGCACCCCCTGCTTGAACAGATCCTCGGCCCTGGTTTCCGAATCGCAAACCCGTTCAAGCCAGAAGCCGTCGAAGCCGTCGAAAAGGCATACAAAGGCGTACGCTTCCCGACGAAGTTCCACTTCAAGGATCGCGAGGTCGACATCCATCTGAAGCGCGAAGCAAATCTCAACTCGCAGGTACGGATCGGCTTCGTAACCGACGCCGAGAACGACTATTTCCGCCGCGACGATGAGGCTGGAGTGATGTCGCTGTTCGAGGTCATCGGTGACGACTTGCAGCCCGCCAAGAACTGGCGGACGCCGCACATCTTCGAAGGCAACGTCACGCTGTCAGTGTCTCTGCCGCCCGACGCCGCAGTCGGCTCCACTGTGACGTTCGAAGCGCAGGTCATCGACCCGAGCCGCATCGAGCCCTTCCGCAACCGCTTCACGTTGCTGGTTCGGCCGGAGCGCGAGGACAACCACAAACCGCCGAAACCTTACGTTCCGAAGCCCGACAAGCCTGGTCGCGACTCCGGCAAGGAAGCTCAGAAGGACACGCGCCTCGCGGTTCCACGTCCATCGGATATTTGGGAGAAGGACTGGAGCAACCAGGAGCCGCCATTCGACAAGTACACGGCCATGCGCATCAAGCAGCCGCCAGGCGTCGAGGAGAACTCGTCGGTCTACGACTACTTCATCAACATGAGCAACGTCTTCATCGAGCAAGCGGTGAAGCAGAAGCCCAAGCGCGCAAACGAGATTCGCGACCGCTACAAGTTCGGCATGACCTTCATCACTCTCGCGCTGATCCGCCAGGACCTGGAGGCTCGCAAGAACAAGCCAACGACGAACACTGACGATGACGAAGACGAGTCGAAGCGCCCAGATATCAGCGAGCGAGTCGCTGAAGTGACCAGCGCTATCGCACCGTTCCTGCTGCCGCTGGTGGACAGCCTCTCGCGCATCACGAACGAGACGATGGAATCGTTGTCCGAGTCGGCCGGAGATTCCTAGTCAACGAAGCCGGTGGAAAAGGACGACCTCTTCGCTGCCGTTCGTCACACCGCGCTGATCGGCGTACCAGCGCCGGTTCGGCACGGTTCGCCAGAGGCGACCGTCAGGCGATTCGATGCAGTCGGGCAGGAAGCACTCCGTCATGCCGACATCGTCGGCAACTGATAGGTAGCGAGGTAGTTGCCATTCGGGCTCCGAGAAGGCAACGACCTGCACGATCATCGTTTCCCTGTCGCACAGCGCTGCAACTGATTGCAGCGACTCCTTGAGGTTCGCGAAGTAGCTGTTCAGCTTGTACGTGTTGCGCGCGCCCATCGTATAGTACGCCGCCCCATCGCCGTCGAGACGGTTCGCGATCCAGAACGGCGCTGGTGTCTCCTTGCGGCCGTCGACTTGCCAGCGGTGGTACAGCACGTGCACGCCGGGGTATGGTGGTGAGGTCACAACCAGGCGCGGCTTCTTCTGCTTCGCGAATAGAGCGTCTTCTTCAAGACCTTTAGTCGTTCGGTTGATGCAGTGGATCGTCGAAGTCGACCCAATGTCCTCAACAGCCACGCGAAGCTCGCGAGCACCTTCGATCATGTTCGTCGCGTCGGTGACGATCATGTCGCGGAAGTCGTCGATCGAAGCCAGCTTCTTCCGCCCGTTCAAAGCCCACTGCGCAGTCCGAAGCGTCACGCATCGAGCGAATGCTTCTAGCCGCTTGTCGCGAAGATTTTGTGCACTGTCGAGAACATGCTCGATACAGCGCTTCAAGCGCCATGTGTTCGAGCCGTCGAGGTGCTTCGTGTAGCCAGCATCTTCGTACGCCTTGTTGCGCTTAACCGGCGTCCAGATGCTGAAGGTCGCCTCGACACGCGCAGCCCAGCGCGTGAGCCGCGCCAGTTCTTCTTCGCTGTACAGCGTCGTCTTGACCTCACTCACAAACGTTGCAAGTGAGCTGATGTCCGCGCCAATCGCGTGTCGGCCTGAGACTAGCGATTCAACGAGCGTCGTACCCCCACCAACAAATGGATCGAGCACAAGATCGCCAGGCTCAGTGAACGTGTCGATGACGGCGCGAACGAGCTTCGGCGAGAACCGCGCAGGGTATCGGTAGAAGTTGTGCGTGAGGCCGCTGATGGGCGAAATGTCGCACGCTGCCGCGACCAGCCTGGTCACCGTCTCCGGCTTCGCCCGGATGATGGAGGTGTTCTTCATCTTCTTATCTCCTCGCGAGCAGCGGCCAACGATCGCCCACGTACTTCTCAGCGGCCTCCCGCACGACCCAACTGAGTGAGACCTTTTGCTCCTTGGCGATCTGCTCCAGGGTCTTCTTGAGATCGGCCGGAAAGCTGACGGACAGTCTAGGTTTTGCCTTGGATGGTGTCTTCGTCTGCTTCTTCGTGGCCATCGTGGACGCCCCAGAGCCCGGATGCACCACTTTACACCACACCGGTGAACGACACCATGGGGTCCGTGGTGACTGTCATCGAGGTCCAACACGGTACGCTTACAGCCCACGAAAGCGTTCGACCACAACAAGTCAACCGCGATGAATGGGTCTTCGCGTTTACGAGCGAGTACCGAAGCTCCGGCCCGAAATCGGCAAGAAGTACCCGGAAATTCATGCTCTGCAGGCGTACAACGTCTTAAGGTCGGTTGAGCCCGCGAGGCCGCGCAGAAGTGGTCCAAGGGAATAAGGAAGATGACATGCTGATCGAAATTCAGACCGACGACCGCTCACTGAGCATGCCGTTCGATCAAGCGACGAAACGGGACACCGAGGTCATGCCCGGCGTGATCTATGAGGGCCTGATGGTGCGCAAGGCGCAGGACATGCTCTCGGACGCCCTCCGGTTCATCGTGGACACGTCCATCAACGTCGAGTGGGGCCTCCTCTCGGCGTACCTGTACGAGAAGGTCAAGGGTCGGCAGACGACGCAGATACGCATCAAGAATCGGATCGTTGAAGAGATGACGCCCGAGGGCTTTCGTCGAACCATCGAGCAAGAGATCACGGGTCCGATCAACAAGGACTGAGTCGATGCTGTTCAGCGAAGCCTTCAAAAGGATGGGCGTCCCGAACGTCACGCGCAGCTCACCGTGGGCGGCGATCAATGGCGACGGCATCCTGTGCGTGATGGGTCATGCCGACTACATCAAGCGAGATGAGAACGGCTTCTTCTACGAGCACCCTGCCCAGCCCGGCTTGGGCAACTTGCCCTCAGCAATGAAGGCGTTGAAGATCATCAACGCGTACTACGCACCGGACAAACCTGTCATCGTCGCAGTCGGCCTCTTCCACACCAACGGCGGACCAGATGGGACCGGCAAGATCATCGCTGCGCAGTTTCGCGAGGCGACTGGCGATGCGTATGAGGCGAAGCTACGCGCGTTCGATTTCGACAGCGGCTATTTCCGCGCTGACTGCCACACGCGCTTTGGCTTGTAGCGCAGAGCAACGCTGAGCCCGAAGGGGCCGAAAGCCGGTCAACGGTGGCTTGCGCCTTCAGTGCCGCAAGCACCGCCTGCGTCCGCACGGGCGCGCGGCTGACTCATTGTTTACCGCTGGAACCACTGATTGCGCTCAGCCCAGCCTAGCAGGCCACGGAGGGGTTCGACGATGCCACCATCGTTTCCTTGCTTGAGCGCCAGCACGCGGCCCAACGGTCGGCCTCCTCGTCTGGGCGCCCGCTGACTGCACTGGAAAGCCGACGGGCGCCTCTTGGGCTTCGTTCAAGTGCCACACTGTTGCGCTTGGGCCTGTGCGCCATCAATCGCCGACGATGACGCAGAAGTACGCCAAGCTCGTCGTCACTGAGGTATCAGCGAGGGCGGTCGCGGTCTTGGACCGAGCTCATGGCAACGCTGGTCCTACGGCGGTGCCTCAATTAGGCTACTGAATCTTGCTGCTCAGGCTCTCCGGCCTCGACTCGGCGACCGGTAGCCCGGTCTCAACGAGAGTCCCCTGCGTTCGAGTCGGACCGTACGGCGCATGCGGAATTGCTCCAATTGAGCTGGCCAATGGTGCCTAAGCGTACCCCACAAGGCGCCGGCCGCGCCTTTTAGTCAAGAGGTAGCACTAGAGGCGAATCGTGTGGCTATCCCATATCCTAGGGGTCGCAAATGGAAGGTGTAAGAGCATATTTCGCGGCGGCGTAATCCAAAAGGGGCTGAGGAACGCCAAAGCATTGAGCCGAGCGGCTTGGGCACTCGCTGTCGATTCGGCTTGCGACGCAACGGTGGGGACAATTTGGAGGGGGACTCGATGCGTTTTGCACTAGTGCTTCTGGGCGCTCTCCTTCTTTGTTCGCGCGAGGCTGACGCGCGGGCAGACCCCTGCGCAATAGTCGCGGGACGCGAGGTCTGCAACCTCGCGTGGAAGAACGATGGCCCGCCACCGGAGCGTTTGGGATTGACAGTCCCCGTTGCTCGGCAGGTCGATCTCGGGTCGATTGCCGGCGGAGTCGTTCCGGTGCCTAACACAGCATCCGCAGCCGCAAGCGCGGTTCCTGGCGTCCCGTCGATCTCGATCGACCCCAAGATCGCGCAGCGTGCAGCCGCAATCCTCAAGAAGCTAGAAGAAAAGGCTGCGGACGAGAACGCCCTCGGGGAGGCAGCGCGCATCGTTGTCGCGTGCAAGGACAAACCTGACGCGATTGAGCTCTACAAGTGCAGCGGATTCTTCGTTCCCTCCGTGACACGAATCAACTGTCTTTCGTACGGCGTGTGTCGACCTCTTGCCTGGGGGTCGACGGGAGTTGCCAGCGGACACACGGAATGGTGGCCATGGCTTGTCTATGACCAGCGCCTATCGGTTGGTCCCATCGGTGTGCTTGCGCCTTGGAACTTTGACTCGGAGGCTTCAAGAGGCTGCGCGGTGAACAAGGACGGGAAAGAGGCGACGGACGAGAGATTCATAGCGTGCATGACAACTGCGCTCGCGCCTGAAGAGACGAAACGCGTGCTTAAGTGCTATGGCGACAACCCCAAGTCCCCAGTGACGTTTGCGACGTGCGTCTCAAAGACCAAGCTGACGAACAATGAGCAGCGCCTCGCCGAGTGCGTTATTCGGCAACGCGGCACGCCGATGAACTGCCTAAGCGATCTGGCGCCAAGGGAGCGAGCGGCCCTCACATGCATTGCGAATTTGAAGCCAGGGGATTCTGTCGCAAAGTCATGTCCCGAGGTTCGGACGGCCGACAAACTCGCCGTTACCTTTCAATGTGCGCTTGAACATGGCGGTGATGTCTCGCTCTTTGGATATTGCCTGAAAGGGTATGCGGAGATTGTGGGTAGCAAGACGCTGGCGAAACTGCAAGACTGCGCGAAGGCCACACAGTCCGCCAACAAGTCCTTGTCAAGTTCACAGCTCCAGGAATCGTTGTTGAAGTGCTCCGGACAGGGCCAGCTTGCTCAGAAGGCAGCAAACGTTGTTTCGGGCGGTCAAGCAATCGCGGACTGCACGATGAACAATAAGACGGACGCAACGAAGGCTGCCGAGTGCGTAGCGAAAGTCGTAGGCCTTCCAGAGATTGGGGAGGCGATGAAGACTCCGACCGCCGCGGTGACTTGCCTTCTCCACGCGAGCACTCCTTCCGAGCTGGCACCCTGCGTCGGCAGCAGGCCTGAAGAGCTCGCGAAGGTTCAGACGCTTGGTCCATGCCTCAGCGCTGCAACGGACGCCGCCTCGAAAGCCAAATGTCTGGCAGGGGCTCCGCTCAGTGACAAGATTCCCCAAGTAGCTGCGATCGCCTGCGTCGCGAAGGCTGAAGACGCGTTTGCGGTTGCTAGCTGCGCTGGGATAAAGGGGGTCGACAACGCACTGGCCCTTCAGCGTTGTATCAATGACGCTGGAGCAGATCGAAAGCGAGAAGTGCTTTGCGCGTTAACGCAGGCACGCCTGAATAAGGACCAGGCGATTGTTGTGTCATGTGCGACCCAGTCAACAACGTGGGGAGAAGGAGCTTCCTGCGTTGCGGCAAGCTACCTTCCCAAGGATGTTGCTAGGGCGATCGGATGCGTTGCCTCTTCTCAGGGTAGCCCCGCCGGGACGGCGCTGTGCCTTGTGGCACCCAAGATGAATGCTGAGGCGCGAATTGCTGCCGAGTGTGCTGCATCGTCGGGCGGAGTACCCGTGGCATTCGCAGTTTGTGCGGGTGGTCGCCTCATCTTCAAGGAGTTGATGCAATGTATTAGCGGGGGATTCGACGCAAAGAAGGGCTGCTTTGGCAAAGGCAATACCCTGGTTAAGTTCTTCTCCGAGCTCGATAAGGCCAATCTAGCTGTTCTCAATGCCTTGGGAATGCAGAAGGCCTATACGCAACTAATGGACGACATTAAGGCTGGCAAGGCGCTAGATCCAAAGACGGCTCAACGGGTCGTCACTGCGTTGGCAGCCACATACGTGGACAAGCCAGCAGAGGCTTCAAAGAAGGTGGCCGAGGATGCCGCTCGCGCAGGGATCAAGATTGCGGTCGATTCAGCGAAGGTGGCGCAGCAAATCGCAGAGGCGCAGAAAAAGGTGGCTGAAAACTTTCCACCCATTCCAGCACCACCAGGCCCAGGACACGGGTGGCCGAGCCCACCGAGTCCAGACCCACGTAAGTGGCGACTTTGATTCGACTACTGGGGCTCGTCGCCCCCGCTTGTTCCAACTGGAGACTCTGCATGAATCGACCTGGATGCCGTCTGCTGATGCTCATAACTCTGCTCCTCTCGTGCACGCTGGCACACGCAGCCAGCGATATTCCACCTGATTGCCTAACGTCCTTCAAGATCAAGGACAAGACACTGAACGTCGGAGCGCAAACGCTTAGTTGTACGCAACTGGAACAGCGGCGCGTCACACTTTTCAAGGAGATCAATGCGACGACCGACAGCGGGCAGGTCAACGTTGATAGCGTTCTTGCAGACATGCAGACCGCGCAGGGTCGCCTCAAGAAGATCCAGAACGACAAGAACTGGGCGGATGTTGCAGAGATCGTCGGGGGTCACTTCATTGCCACCGTTGGGTTCATTGCATGCGCAGAGACGGCAGGAGCCGGTTGTGCCATGGCGGTCGTGGGAAAGGCTTTCGCGATTGAACAGACTATTCGGATGGCGGCGAACGATGCTGCGAAAACCGCCGAGGTCGAGAAGTTACGGGCTCAGATCGCAGCTTGGCAGGACTTGGTTAAAGGGAAGAAGCTTGTGGAGGCCTCCGTTCTGAGAAGTCGATTGGTCAGTGAATTCACAGGGATGTGCGCGGAGGTCAAGAAAAGCTGTTTGTAGGCCTGTTTTCGTGCAAGCTTTCGCAGTGGTCCAGTCTCCTTCCGCACTGATGCGAAGTAGAACCTTCTGGCTGGTACGGATCTCGGGGAGCAGGTCAGAGGGCCTGCCCTTCACCTCGACGCCAAGAAGCTCGCCTTCATTTACGCCCGTGCCCGCAACCGCTATCGCGACACGCCGGTGCTCGGCAAGGACGTGGGCGCTGTTGAGTTCCACACAATCCTGACCCGCCTTTTCCATCCAATATTGACCCACCCTCTTAGGTCCCGTTGAGGACTCAGGTTGTGGATATCTTCTTTGGCTTGGACTCCTTCTTAGGTTGGCTGGGTTGGGCCGAACTGTTCTTGAAGCGGTAGCTGTCGTTGCCGGTCTCCAGGATGTGGCAATGATGCGTGAGCCGGTCCAGCAGCGCGGTCGTCATCTTCGCATCGCCGAACACGCTGGCCCACTCGCTGAAGCTCAGGTTGGTCGTGATGACCACGCTGGTGCGCTCGTAGAGCTTGGACAGCAGATGGAACAGCAGCGCCCCGCCCGAGGCGCTGAACGGCAGGTAGCCCAGCTCGTCGAGGATCACCATGTCGGCGTACATCAGCCGGTGCGCGATCTGTCCGGCCTTGCCGCTGGCCTTCTCGAGTTCGAGCGCATTGACCAGCTCGACCGTGGAGAAGAACCT
>Ga0075370_10000609_pt1 | contig 13832 bp, 15 predicted proteins | sample EndMethybrTD3035_FD_71398 | JGI IMG/M metagenome (GOLD analysis project Ga0075370, IMG submission 71398) | Populus endosphere microbial communities from Tennessee, USA - Endosphere MetaG P. TD hybrid TD303-5 | ecosystem: Host-associated > Plants > Roots > Endosphere | place: USA: Tennessee... | reverse complement strand
CACATAGAATTCATAACTCGGCTTATTGTTCTGCATATTGAGCTGATGGTGGAGAGCTAAATAATTTTTCGCTTGAAAAGCGCAGCTTTCAGCGGGTTCGATCAATTGGACTTTGGGTCCTAAGACTTGTTGGATCACAGACCTCATGAGAGGGTAATGAGTACAGGCTAAAAGAGCTGCATCAATCCCTTTTTTAAAAAGCGGCGATAAATAGGCCTCTGCAATCAAAGCGGCGGAAGGATGATTATAAAACCCCTCTTCGACGAGAGGGACGAAAAGAGGGCAGGCCACAGAATGGACTTCAATATGAGGGCGCTTGGCTCGAATTAAATTTTGGTAGAGTTCCGATCCGATCGTGCTGGGTGTCGCTAAAATCGCCACCCGATTGGAGAGAGTTTTTTCGAGAAGCAGCTCTAATCCCGGTTGGACGACTCCGATCACAGGAATAGACAATCGATCCTGCAATGTATCGAACGCGTGGGAGCAGGCCGTATGGCAAGGAATCATGAGTAATTTAATTTTTTTTTCTAAAAGAAACGAGGCATTTTCAAGCGCATATTCAAGGACCGTTTGAGGGGATTTGTTCCCATAAGGAAGACGTGCCGTGTCGCCGAGGTAGATCAAATTTTCTTGAGGAAGGAGACGGACCACTTCCCTCATGACAGTGAGTCCTCCGAAACCTGAATCGAAGAGCCCGATGGGTTGGTGGGAGCTGTTATCTTGGTTCACTTTAGTCGTTGGGGATTTTCAATTCTTGGCCGACCCCAATCAGGTCTTTTTCAAGATGATTGAATTTTTTGATTCGTTCCACTGCTACTTTATGGGACCGTGCAATTTTCTCTAAGGAATCTCCCGGTCTCACTTTATAAGTTTTAAAGGACTCGTTTCCTAAATTTTTAGCGATGGTTTCGATATTCCCTTTGAGTTTGGCTAATTCGTCGAAACGACGATTTTGGCTAAGAATATCTTGTTCCAATTCTTCGAGTCGATTTTTGAATTGAACTAACGCGGCGGTAACTTCATTGGAGTGAGATAGGAGTTCTTGTAATTCCTTCGAATCGTTCGCTTGGTTTTTTTCAAAAGCGCCCCACTTTTTTTCCAGCGCATTGAATTGCTGGACTAATTGCTCGATTTTGAGATGCTGCTTTTCCAAATCCTGCTGTTTCAGAGAAGCTAGGGCATTTTCATAATGTTTGATGCGCCCCTCTAAAATTTGGATTTCCGTTTGGTAGCAATTGACGTCATGGCGGATGTCGTCCAAATTCGTTTGCACTTCTTGGAGGGTCAATTCCCACTGATGTTTTTCATCCAGGGGAGAAGAACGGAGCGGCGAGCAGCCAGAAGCAGAGAAAAGGCTCGCTGCAAGAATAAGAAAAACGGTAGTTTTCATTTTTCGTAGATTTTGAATTCAGAACGGCGGTTGGTTTTCCAGTCGTCCGAAGAATGTCCTTGGGCAACAGGTTGTTCTTTTCCTTTGGAAACAGTGTAAATGCGATTTAAATCGATTCCGTATTTAACCAAAAGAGAACGAACATAATTGGCCCGTCTCATGCCGAGGGCCATGTTATAGCTTGCAGAAGCTCTTTCATCGGTATGCCCTTCTATGATGAGATAGATTTTTGGGTTTTTCTTTAAGTAATCAGCCAGCTGCATCAAAGCGGCAATCTCTGCCTTATCGCGGACTACGTGATCGTCTGTGTCATAATGAATCGCTTGGAATAACGCTCGAATGGAATCGGGAGCTGCATAAAATTCTCCCAAGTTCGGGACCCCTTTTTGGCCTGGAATGCCTTTTGGCTGAGGAAGGGCCGCATCAGTGGCAGCAAATGCGTTTTTCAGATCGGAATCTCTCAAAGGAATGAAATCATCGTCGTAAGGACCGATGAATTCTTCATCTGAGGTAAGCATGCGGGACTCGTAATCTTTGCCCCACAGAGCATCAACCCCTCTTTGCATGTAACGGCCGGCTGTTTTCACATTTTCCCAGCTTTGTCCGCTATTGCGGTTGCAGCCTGTGCTTAAAAGAAAGATAGCGGCGATCAAAGAGTGAATAGCGAGACGAGTCATGAGTTCCTCAAAGCTTCAGATTCAATTTAACTCAAATCCCTTTTTTTAATCCAACCATTCTCGAATAGGGAGCATTCAATCTGGAGCACTGCTGGAAATTTGCCAATTAAACGCAAAGACGCGGAGTCGCAAAGACGCAAATAACACCAAAATTTCTTCGCGTCTTTGCGTTTCAATTTCTAATTCGATTTGAAACTCTAAAAGTTAGCGGGGTTCCCAGGAAGCAAAACGTTTTTGGCCAAAACCTTTTGTAATTTGGAAAGGCTCGCCTTGGTTCAAATGAATCAGGTAGAGTTCGGAAAGGTCGTTGCTTTCGGTATTGTAGATCAAATGAAAGCTATCAGGCGCCCAGGCGGGGTTTTCTTTCGTTTCGGGGCCTGTCGTTAACTGTCTTTCCTCTTCGGTCGCAAAATCGTAAACCCAAATTTGCCTCACTCCATCGACTTTGGAGCTATAGGCGAGTTTGGTTCCATCAGGGGACCAGGCGGGCGAAGTATTTTCCCGGTTTTTTTTGGTCAATATGCGAGGAGTGGGGCGAAGCGTTTCTTTCGGGCCTGATACGTTTAAAACATAAATACGGGGAGGGCCGTCCTTATCTGAAACAAAAGCGATCTGGCTTCCGTCGGGACTATAAGTGGGAGAGGCTTGAGTCGCCCGCGAACAAGAATAAAGCTGGCGCGCTTTGCCCAGACACTTTCCCTTAGGGTCGAAATTTTGGATGAATAGATCGGGCCTTCCAGCGACGTCTGTAATGAAAGCCATCTGATTTCCTTTTTGCGTCAAGCTAGGCAAGGCTTGGTTGCCTCGCAAATCTACGAGAGGAGTTGACGAGGAATGGGAAAGAGAGGAACGGTAGATTTTGGATTGGCCGTTTTTCTCGGAAACATAAAAAAAATCCAAATCTTCTTGGGGCGAAGATTTTGGAAAGAAACTAGGAGAGAGGCAGTAACTTTTATCATGGGTCAGTTGACGGGCTCGGCATCCATCGGCGTCGCAAATCCAAACTTCTGAAATCCAATCGAGCCCCTTTTCTTCATTCTTTACCCGTTGTGTATAGAGAATGCGTAGAGAAGCGATCCCTTCTATGCCAAAAAGATCTTTTTGCAGTCCGTCATAAAAACGGTGGATTTTCCGACGGTCTTCCTCAATATTCCGGCTCAAAGAAATGTCGGGGTATTTTTTGGACGTTCCTTTTTCTGGATTGAAGGCGATGGCTGTAAATCGTCCTTGGAAAACTTGAATCGAAATCGCATAGGCGATTCTTTCCTTTTTCCAAATCTCCACATTGAAATCGGAACGGACATCAGGGAAATGGAAGCTGTTTTCCAACTCTTCTTTTTTAGGAACCAAAGTACAAAAACCGGATTGGTTCAAATCCGTTTCCAACGATGAGCGCAGTTCCTCGAGATAGCGCCAATCTGATTCGGAAGAATCGGCGTAAAGACGGCTCAGGTAAACAGGTTTTGCCTGGGAACGGGTCTCAAGCCGCACTTCCAATTCTTGGAGCGTTGCTGGTTTAGACCAAAGACAGAAAGGGAAGAACAGAAGGCCAAAGTAGATACGAGGGCAGATTTTAGGGATTTTCCACATTTCGAAAAGCAATGGTGAAGGTTTGCGTTAAATCGGTAATTCCGAAAACATTAAAACATGGAAAGACTAGCTCAGGCAACCGATTTTTTAAGAACTCTTCATTTTTAGAACTTTTCGAATCTAATACCTGGCAATCCAGCAATTTCCCAAACGAATCGATCGCGATTTGGATTTTTACATCCCCTTGTTCGGGAAGTTCCAGCTCGCTTTGTAAAAAAGCTGTCAAAAATTCTCCATAAGAAGGGTTAAAGTTGGACTCTTCTGCAACACTTGTTTTAGCAGGTTGGGACAAAATAGCCGGTATGGCAAGAGAGGGGCGGATTGATTTTGGCTCGGCGGCGATCGATTGAAGGCTTTCGGCGATTTCTTTCAGGGCTTTTTCTTCCTTTATAGGCTTTGCTTTTGCCTCTGCAGGAGCAGCCACTGCTTTTTTAACAGGCTTAGCTGTCGTCTGGGCTGGCGGTTTTTTTTGCGTCGCTGGTTTTTCCGCCACTTTTTTGGGAGCAGCGGAAGAGGCTGCAGGACGGGAAGGTTGTGTTTTTTGGGTTGTTTGAACGGCTAAAGGAGGGGCTGCTTTTGGAACAAAAGTCCTTACCGAAATCGGTTTTGCCGGACGCAGGCGTCGCGTAGCAAAGTGGTGCCCTGTCATTGCTGCAATTGCGAGAAAGTGGAGAAAACAGACAACGATTGCGATTTGTTTTAAGCGGGAAAAAGAGAGAAATTTTTTAAAAAATTCCATCATCAATTAGGCTTCAAGATCACGTCCATCTGCTCGAACCCGGCTGCTTCCAAACAGTTCTTAACCGATTGATAAATTCCAAATTGCGTCCGGGTATCAGGGATCAGTTGAGGGATGGCGCGCGGATATTTCTTTTTTTCTTCCTTTAAGCGCGCATCTAACTGAGCGAGTTCAATTCGCTTGTTTTGCATCCAAATCGTATTGTCCGCGTGGATGGAGAGGGCAATGGGACTGGTTTGATAGGAGGAAGTCTCTTTATTGGCCCCGCTTCCGTAGGCAAGTTCCACTGGATCGATGTCTAACACCGGCGCGATTAACATGAACGTAATCAGCACCACGAAGACAACATCAATCAAAGGAGTCAAATTAATCAAAGGCTCGTCTAAAGAATCATCTTCAGGGAGCGACTGGTATTTTTTGCGAATCATCGGGTTTTCGGTATTGCAGTTCTACAGCCGTCAATAGGAGGTGGGAGAATTCTTCCATATCCCTCCGATATTCCCTTCCGGCGTTTTTTAAGTAGTTATAGCCGACTAAGGCGGGGATAGCAACGACCAATCCGATGACTGTGGTCGCTAAAGCCATAGATAAGCCGGCCAGCATCGCTCCATTTCCAGAAGCGATTCCCTTTGAATGGAGTTCTGCAAAGGTGAGTAAAATCCCCCAGACCGTGCCAAGCAAACCTAAAAAGGGGCCTAGCGCTGCCACTGTAGAAAGGACAAATAAGTTTTTCTCCAACATTTTTGCTTGCTTGGAGAGCATCGAATAGGCTTGGGACTCGACTAATCCCAAATCGGCATCGGATAAAAAAACAGTCGTTTCTTTATTGGAAGAGAAGAAATGGTTCCTTGCGATGATTTGGAGAGTTTTTTGTTTCAAAGCCTTGTAGATTTCAAAAAACGGATGGGGCACTTCTAGAAGAAGTTTTTTAGAAGAAGGAGAAACAGATAAATTGAGAGGATCTTTTTCCGAAAATTGGGAAGATAATTCAGAAGAGAGGCGCCGGACATTGTAAAAAATCCAAAGTTTATGAACTAAGATCGTCCAGGAAATAGCCGATAAAATAAAAAGACCCCAAAAGATCCCCTTTCCAAACCAATCGGATTGGACGTAAGCAGTAACAAAAGGATTCCCAGTGGCGAGTAAAAAAAGCATAGCTTTGCGTTCAATATCCTAGAAACGGTAGTCTAATGGAATGTAAAATTCCCGTAAACCCACACGAAACAGGAGTAGTGTCTCAGTTTGAATCAGAAGTTGAAAGCCGCAAAGAAATTATATTAGTGTTTTTGCGTCTCTGCGACTCCGCGTCTTTGCGTTTAATTGGCAAATTTCCAGAGAATTCCACTCAACTTCTTTAATTCAAATTGAGACACTGCCGAAACAGGAAGGAAAAAAACGATGCCGCCGCACCTGGCCTACTTTGATTCTCACGCCCACCTGAGCGCATCTTCTGTTTTGCCCGACATCGAAGGGATTCTGGCTCGAGCGAAAGAGGCTGGAGTCAAAAGGATCCTCAATATTTGCACCGATGTCGAGACTCTGGAAAAAGGGCTTCTTTTACAGAAACGGCATCCCCAAATTTCCAACGCGGGGGCGACGACTCCTCACGACGTGGAAAAAGAAGGAGAGAGCGCTTTTCCTTTTTTTGCAGAAGCCGCTCGAAGCAAGAAATTGGTTGCCGTAGGAGAAACCGGACTCGATTACTACTATGAACACTCCAATCAAGAAATGCAGAAACGATTTTTAAAGAGATACCTCCATCTAGCCCTGGAGTGCTCTCTTCCTGTGATTTTCCATTGCAGAGATGCGTTTGACGATCTCTTCGCCATCGCAGATCATGAATATAAAAAAAACGCCCCTGCCATTCTGCATTGTTTCACAGGAACAATTCATGAGGCCGAAAAAGTGTTGTCAAGGGGGTGGCACCTTTCTTTGAGCGGAATTGTTACCTTCAAAAAAAGCGAAGCTTTGCGCGAGGTGGCCCGAATCGTTCCTCTTTCGCAGCTTCTGATTGAGACAGACACACCTTATCTTGCGCCTCAATCAAAACGAGGCAATCAAAACGAACCAGCTTTTCTTCCTGAAACCGCTACTTGCATCGCAAAAATTAAGGGAATTTCTGTAGAAGAACTAGCCAAGGCTACTCATGAGAATGCACACGGGCTGTTCGGTTTTTGAAATTAGCGATCTATGCTGGAAAACCAGTTGTTATCTTGCCACTGAATTGAATGCTTGCTGGGCAAGGCTCACCAGTTGGTTGACTGATTCAGCTTCAGGATAATTTTTTTCGTTATATTTTTGTTGAGAGTCTAACATCAAAGCTTGATTGATTTTTAAATCCTCCATGTAGGTCTCTATCTGGATTCGGGGTCTCACTAATTCAACAATTTTTTTGTCGAAGCTCATTTTAGATTCTAGGCTTAAATGCTGCAAAGATTCATTTAGCAAACGGATTTGATCTGACAAGATCCAAGTAATTTCTGTATAAAATACTACGCTCGTTCGGTCTAAGATCTCTTGTTTGTCCCACACATAACTGCAAATAAGATGGATTACCGGAGCCGCGGCGATTTGCTTTCCTGCATCAGAATTCCCCACAGAATTGAATGTAGGAACGTAGCTTGCGGCGTATTCTGCGTTAAATTTTTCTGTAATTGTTGTCATTGCTAAGTCCTTTATTTGAAGAAACGTCCACTTTTAAATTACAGATTTGAAGCGTTCGTTTGCCATGCTTACAAGCGATGTTGCTTCATTGATTTCAGAGGGATTTTTTTTTGCATACTCTTTGAACGCATGATTCATTAGCATGCAATTAATTACTAAACTTTCCTGGGGATTATATTCAACGATTAGGCTCAATGCATTATTTTGTCCCGTTTCATTTCTTTGACTTTGAATTTGTTCTGTGAGAGTCAAAGTGATAGTCGCATAGAAGGCGACTTCCATTTTTCTTACGATTTCTTCGTGATCCACTGTATATTCGCAGATAATGTGAATCACAGGAGGGGTAATTTTGCCTGTTCCTACGGCGTTATTTACAGCTCTAAACGTATTGTTAAATGTTGAATTGTAATCTGATTGGATCATTGTTGATAATGTCATTATTAATTCCTTTTTTTGTTTAAATTATTAATATTATAACTCAATAGATTATTTAATATAAATATAATTTATTTGAAATTTTATTAATTGTTTTGTTTTTAATGAGTTAGTTTTATCCCGATAATTGGATGGGGTCATTTTAGGCTTGTCAAATTGTCCCGTAGGGAGTAAAAAAATTCTTACGTCGGGGAAGATATGACAGCTGTAAGCCTCTCTCATTCTAGAACTTTTTTTTGGAGAAGGGTTCATTCCCTCATGGGCCTATGGCTCATCGTCTATTTAATCGAACACTTGATCGTCAATTCCCAGGCGGCCCTTTGGATTGGAGACGATGGAAGCGGGTTTGTTCGGTTGGTGAACCTCTTAGAAAGTCTTCCCTACTTACAAGTCATCGAAATTCTCTTTATCGGGATTCCCTTAGCGGTCCACGGGGTCTGGGGGGTTAAACGGGCGCTGGCTGCGAAACTCAACTCTTCCCCGACGGATGGGAAAACTCCTGCTATGACTTTTCGGCGCAATCGAGCTTTTTCTTGGCAAAGATGGACTTCTTGGATTTTGCTTTTCGGGATTGCAGCGCATGTCGTCCAAATGAGATTTATCCATTATCCCCGCGATGTATTACTGAATGGGAAAAAGCAATTTCTGAATGTGGTTTCTTTCGATGATGGATTGTATACGTTGGCGTCCCGAATCGGCGTCCAACTCTATGGTCCTCAAGAAATCATGCAATTCAAGGCCGAGCAGTGGGGGAATTTAGAAGGTTCTGCCAGATACGATGCGGGAGATGAGAAAGTTTTCGAAGCTAGGCAGCAGAACGCAGAATATAAGAATTGGGTCTCCCGAATGGCTGCATTTGATTTGAAGGAGAATGAAGTGATCGTTGCAGCCCCCTCTCCTGGAAAAGCGATGCTTTTCATGGTGAGGGATACCTTTAAAAATCCTTGGATGGGGGCGGCTTATACGATTTTTGTGCTTGCAGCCGCATTTCATGCATTCAATGGATTTTGGACAGCCTTGATTACATGGGGAGCGATTCTTTCTTATCGTTCTCAAAAAGCGATGCTTCCCGTGGGATGGCTTGGAATCGCTTTCTTGAGCTTTTTAGGAATAGCAGCCATTTGGGGAAGCTATTGGATTAATTTACGTAATTAGGAAATATGGCAGAAAAAAAGAAAAAAGAAGTGATCGTAGTGGGCGGGGGGCTTGCGGGGCTTGCGACTGCGATGAAGCTGGCTGAAAAAGATTGCCATGTCAAACTCGTATCGGTCACGAAAGTACGGCGATCCCATTCCGTTTGCGCGCAAGGGGGGATTAACATTGCGATCAATCTGAAAGGAGAAGATGACTCTCCTCTCATCCATGCCTATGATACGATCAAAGGGGGCGACTTCTTGGCCAATCAGCCCCCGATCCTTGAAATGTGCCTAGCGGGACCTGGCATTTTACGGTTGATGGAACGGATCGGCTGTCCTTTCAACCGAACTTCCGAAGGCCAAGTGGATTTCCGCCGTTTTGGCGGGACCCTCTATCATCGCACTGCTTTTTGCGGGGCCTCTACAGGACAGCAACTCCTTTATTCGCTCGATGAGCAAGTACGCCGCCACGAAGCGAAAGGAACAGTAGAAAAATTTGAAAATCATGAATTTCTCCGTTTAATTCTCAATTCCGAGGGAAGGGCCTGCGGGATTGTCATGCATGATTTATTCAATTTAAAAGTCCATGTCCTCAAAGCGGACGCGGTCGTGATAGCGACCGGCGGCCTAGGGATGATTTATAAGAAGTCGACCAATTCTACTTTTTGTACGGGAGCTGCGAATGGGCGTCTTTACATGCAGGGGATGAAATATGCGAATGGGGAATTTATCCAAATTCATCCCACAGCGATCCCAGGTCTGGATAAAATGCGGCTCATTTCGGAATCGGTGCGAGGGGAAGGAGGACGCGTATGGGTTCATGGTGACTCTTCGAAGCAAATTCTTTTCCCGGATGGGACAACCCGTCCCTGCGGCGTTACAGGCGAGCCTTGGTATTTTTTAGAAGAAATGTATCCCGTTTTTGGCAATTTGGTGCCTCGCGACATCGGTTCCCGAGAAGTTTTGCGAGTTTGCGAACACGGTCTTGGCATCGATGGGAAAATGCAAGTCTATTTAGACGTTACCCAACTTCCTACAGAAAAACAGCATAAGCTCGAATCAGTGCTCGACATCTATCGGAAATTCACAGGGGAAGATCCTCGGAAAAAACCGATGCGGATTTGTCCTGCCGTCCATTACACAATGGGAGGAGGATGGGTCGATTGGCCTGCAGCAGACGATCCAGACCGTTGGACTCGTTTCCGTCAGATGACGAATCTGAAAGGCTGTTTCAATGTAGGCGAATCGGATTATCAATACCATGGCGCCAACCGGCTTGGGGCCAATTCCCTCCTCTCTTGCATTTTTGGGGGGTTAGTCACAGGCGTTGAAGTTCCCCGCTACATTGATTCCTTGCCGGAAACGGAGGTTCCCGAAACCGTTTATCAGGAAGCTTTGGAAGAAGAAGAAGAGATCCAAAAAAAGCTGCTTAGCCAAGAAGGCACTGAAAATGTCTATAAGCTGCACGATGAAATGGCCGATTGGATGACTCGTTATGCCAGCGTCAAAAGAGACAATCCGGATCTGAAGAAAGCGATCGAAAAATTGAAAGAAATCCGCCAGCGTTTCAAGCACATCTCTCTCGATGACCGCGGCTCTGTTTTAAACCAAGTCTATGTGTTCGCTAGGCAATTCCCTGCGATGCTTGAGCTTGCTCTCGTCATTGCCAAAGGAGCTTTGTTGCGAGACGAATTCCGAGGCGCTCATTTCAAACCGGAATTTCCAGAAAGAGACGATGATCATTGGCTGAAAACGACGATTGCGACTTATGACCCTAAGAAAGATGAACCGGTTATTTCTTATGAAGCTGTTGACATTCGCTATTTGGACCCGGTAAAGAGAGATTATACGAAAGCAAAAAAAATGAAGCCGACGTTGAAAAATATTCCCGCAAACATCCAACTCCCGATTTGAAATGAAATCGAAAGAAATAATTTCAGGTACTTTTACTCTTCGTATCTTTAGAGGTGTCCCCGGCGGTCAATTTTGGGAAGAATTCGAACTGGAGCGCAACGTAGACGCCAATGTCATTTCCTCTTTAATGGAAATCCAAAAAAATCCGATCAATACAAAGGGAGAGAAAACAACTCCAGTTGCTTGGGAACAAGGGTGTCTGGAAGAGGTGTGCGGTTCGTGTTCGATGCTTGTCAATGGGAAACCACGGCAAGCTTGCACCGCGTTGATCGAAAATTTTATCAGAGAGACAGGATCAACGACGGTAACATTAGCCCCTTTTACTAAGTTCCCTTTGATCCGCGATCTAGTGGTGGATCGAACCAGCATGTTTGAGGCTTTAAAAAAGGTGAAAGCTTGGATCCCGATCGATGGTTATACCGATACGGGAAAGTTCGGACCTGTGATCAGCCCTGAAGTCCAAGATGCTCTTTACGTCCTTTCTACTTGCATGACTTGCGGCTGCTGCAGCGAAAGCTGTCCCCAAGTCAATCCTAATTCAGATTTCATGGGTCCTGCCGCCATGTCTCAAGTGCGTCTCTTCAATTCCAACCCCATTGGAAAACTCCAAAAACCCCAACGCCTTCGCGCTGCCTTAAGCGATGAAGGGATCGCTGGGTGCGGCAATGCCCAAAACTGCGTCCGCGTTTGTCCGAAAAACATCCCTCTGACCGAATCGCTCGCCTTAATCGGCCGCGAAGCCTCTAAACAAGCCATTAAAGATTTCCTCAGCCTCCCCGATGCTAGCGAGTCTTAGTTTTCCCTATTTAAACGCGGAGACGCAAAGGCGCAGAGACGCAAAAAATCTTTACGAACGATTCATTGGGTCCAAGATTTTTCTTCGCGTTAAATTTTCCATCGTTTAGCTCTGTTTTTTAATTGATGAATCGGGGAAAATAGCTTTGCTCTGCTGTTCGGGATACGCTGAACTCTGTATGCCTCTCAACTACAAGCAATATTTAGGGAATCATGACGCCAGGTTAAGGCAACGCCTTCCCTGGGAAGCGGTTCCACGTGATTAAACACGGTTGATTGAGCCAAGTATCGGACCCCTTTCGGCGGAGCTTTTTTCTAAGGGGCAACTTCTAAGAAGTGAACGGATTTTCGGTAGTCTTTTGGCTTGCGGTTTGTTGAGTCGAAAGGTCGAATGTAAAACCGCTTTACAAGCTCTTCTTTTAATTGGCTGATGGTCTCCTCAGGACTCTGAACGTGTTCCTTCAATTTGCAAAGAAAGTCTTTGTGGTCGCGGTTTTCCCGATAACGGGGTCTTTTTGCGGGAAGTAAAAGACAGTCCATGTTTTTTTCGGAGTAGTCCCAGAGGAAAGAGGTGTGATGGAGCCACCGGTCTTTCTTAATGTATTGGGCGTTTCCCCCGCATTTCACCTTTCCTATGCAATAATCGTTTTCAACAAGTTGAAAACCGGGAATTTTCCAAGAGTTTGCATAGAGATCGGCAGACCAACGAAGGATCGGTTCAGGAAAGGCAGGCGTATCTACTTCTTTTTTATTGAAGATAAAAGTGATGAAAAGCGTGTCTTCATCCACAATTACAGTTCCCCCTCCGCTAAAGCGTTTGACTACGGGGATTTTTTCCTTTCCTACTTTATCTAGATCGAGAAGAGATTTTGGATCTCCTGAGATGCCCATAACAATGGCGCGGGGAGACCCTCGATTTACAATACAGAAATTCCGGTCATCCGAACGGAGCAGCTCTTCTTCCAGTTCAAGCTGTTCAAAGATCGGTCTATTCTTTAATTCAACCCAGTGAAGATCTGTCATCCAGGTCTCTTTGGGTCAATGGAAATAATGAGGTTTGTTGCAGGAAGGGCTTGTCTTAAAGACTGAATGGCCGATTCGATGGTTCTATTGAAAGCTCCTTCGTTCGCCTCAAGAGGGGCAAAAGCAATCGATACAGTCAGATGAATGGGGCCTTGATAGGTGTTGAAAGGATGGTTTAAAATCTCCGTATGGAGTTGTTCAGCAACCAGTTTGAGCTCTTTATTTTCCCGGTTGGGTAAAAGTAGAACGAATCCTCCTTCCGATGAGGGCATGAGTAGGTCTGCTTCAGAAACAAAATGGCTCACGAAATCAGAAAAAGGGATTAAAACCTCGTCTGCAATCTGGTGCCCGAAACGATCTTGAAGTTGGGCAAAATCATCGATGCGCACGAATAGAAGCGCGATGGGTCTATTTTGTGTTTTTGCATCTTCCAGCAACTGCAAAACTTGCTTATTGAGTAAGAATTTCTTTTTGAGATAGGCGCTGGAGAGTTCTTTTTTTGGTATATGAATCGCTGAAGACAACTCGCTTGTTTTTTTTCTGGCCAAAGTTGCTTTTTTGCCGATGGCGATCCGGGTTTCGAGTTCTTCCAGGTCCAATTGGTCGCTCAAAAAATCGGTGACTCCAGAATCTAGGGCGTGGTCCCTGAATGATTTTTTCAGACGTCCCGTGATCAATAGAATGGGGATCAAAGAACCTACTGTTTTTTGGCTTATTTCTTTGCACAGTTCCAGAGGATCGCAGTTTTCGAATGAGGAATCGACAATGATGAAATCGATCCGCCCATCTAAGGCGTCGAGAGCCTCTCTTCGGGTGGAGGCATCGATGATAAAGAATTGCTCGGTCAAATGTTTTTTGACCCAAAAAGTAATCGATGGATTGTCAGCCACTATCAAAAGGATGGGAATCTGCAATGTTTCAGACATAATTTTGGTTTACCCTTTTTCTAGGGCAATGAGCAAGATCGAAATATCGGCTGGAGAAATTCCCGAAATCCGGGAGGCTTGCCCTAAGTTTTCCGGAGTGAACCGGGCAAATTTTTGACGCGCCTCGGTCCTTAAGCCGACCACTTTTTCATAATCGAACCCTTTGGGGATCCGAACCGAATCGAGGTTTTCTAATTTAGCCACTTCCTTTTTCTGTCTCTCTATGTAGCCTGCATACTTGATGTGCATTTCGATTTGAGTATTTAAATCGGGACCGAAATCAGTTACCTGTTCCGGATAAGTCTGTAATGCGCTGTCATAAGTCCAGTCGGGCCGGCAAATTAATTGGGCCAAACTCGTCCCTTTCCCGTTGATGTTTTTGAAAACCCTTTCCAACCGGCTCGTTTCGCTTTCAATCGTTTGGAGCTTTTTCATGGCTCGGTCATATTGAGTGCGGTCGATCATGCCTAATTCATAGGCCATCGGTCTCAAACGGAGATCGGCATTATCTTGCCGGAGGAGCAGCCGATGTTCCGCTCGGCT
>Ga0075370_10000607_pt1 | contig 13847 bp, 14 predicted proteins | sample EndMethybrTD3035_FD_71398 | JGI IMG/M metagenome (GOLD analysis project Ga0075370, IMG submission 71398) | Populus endosphere microbial communities from Tennessee, USA - Endosphere MetaG P. TD hybrid TD303-5 | ecosystem: Host-associated > Plants > Roots > Endosphere | place: USA: Tennessee... | reverse complement strand
GCCACCGATGAACAAGCCGACGATGACCTTCGGATCGGACAGATCGAAGCTCACGCTGATGCCGCGCCCTTCGAGCGAATGCGTGTAGTCGGCGAACAGCACCAGCGCGGCGAGACCCGCCGAGCCGATCGCATAGCCCTTGGTCACGGCCTTCGTGGTGTTGCCGACCGCGTCGAGCGGGTCGGTCACGTCGCGCACCGCCTTGGGCAGCTCGCTCATCTCGGCAATGCCGCCGGCGTTGTCGGTGATCGGACCATAGGCATCGAGCGCCACGACGATGCCGGCCATGCTCAGCATCGAGGTCGCGGCGATTGCAATGCCGTACAGGCCGCCGAGCCAGTACGAGACGATGATGGCGACGCAGACGAACAGCACCGGCCATGCGGTCGAGCGCATCGAGACGCCGAGGCCGGCGATGATGTTGGTGCCATGGCCCGTCGTGGAGGCCTGCGCGATGTGCTGCACCGGGCTGTACTGCGTGCCGGTATAGAACTCGGTGATCCAGACCAGCGCAGCCGTCAGCACGAGGCCGACGGCGCAGGTGCCGAACAGCTTCATGTGGGTGCCGGCGCCAAGCGCGTCGGCCGGCATCACCGCGGTCGTGACGAAGTAGAACGCGATCAGCGAGAGCACGCCCGCGACGGCCAGGCCCTTGTAGAGCGCCGGCATCACGTTCTTCATGCCCGGCGACGCTTTCACGAAGTAGCAGCCGATGATCGACGCGATGATCGACACGCCACCCAGCAGCAGCGGGTAGGTCACGGCTGCCATCGTGGCGCTGCCCTTCACGACGAGCGCGCCGAGCGCCATCGTCGCGATCAGCGTGACCGCATAGGTCTCGAACAGGTCGGCCGCCATGCCGGCGCAGTCGCCGACGTTGTCGCCCACGTTGTCGGCGATCACGGCCGGGTTGCGCGGGTCGTCCTCGGGAATGCCGGCCTCCACCTTGCCGACCAGGTCGGCGCCGACGTCTGCCCCCTTCGTGAAGATGCCGCCGCCCAGGCGCGCGAAGATCGAGATCAACGAAGCGCCGAATGCGAAGCCCAGCATCGGCTTGAGCACGCTGGACACGCTCTTGTCAGGCGTCAGGTTGCCGTTGCCGCTGATGAACATGAAGAAGATGCCGACACCGAGCAGCCCGAGGCCGACGACCAGCATGCCGGTGATCGCGCCACCCTTGAACGCGACGTCGAGGGCAGGAGACATGCCCTTGGTCGCTGCCTGTGCAGTGCGCACGTTGGCCTTGACCGACACGTTCATGCCGATGAAGCCGCACGCTCCGGAGAGCACGGCGCCGAGCACGAAACCGACGGCAGTCGTGCTGTCGAGGAAGATGCCGATCAGGATCGCCAGCACGACGCCGACGAAGGCGATGGTCTTGTATTGACGCGCCAGATAGGCCGCTGCACCTTGCTGAATCGCCGCGGCGATCTCTTGCATTCGGGGGTTGCCCGCGTCCTGGCTCAGAATCCAGCTTCGTTGTACGAAGCCGTAGACCACTGCGGCAAGGCCGCAGGCCAGCGCGATGTAGAGCGCCATCGATGTCGTGATCAAGGGGTGTCCTTCCTCGTGCGAAACGGTGTTGGAGGGTCTTGAGGCGGCCCGCCTCCCAAGCGGCGGGTGTGGCCCGGTGGGGCCACGGCATGCTACGGGATGGCCGATGTCAAGGCAACGACGGTCATGTGGGTGTTTTCCGCGAGGGACGCCAGATAAAATGCGGGTTTCCCCGACATCCACAGCACACAAGATGAGCCTGCACAACGTGACCCCTGGCGCTAAGGCGCCCGATGAGTTCAATGTCGTCATCGAGATTCCAATGAACGCCGATCCGATCAAGTACGAGGTCGACAAGGAAAGCGGCGCGCTTTTCGTCGACCGCTTCATGACGACGGCGATGCATTACCCGTGCAACTACGGGTACGTGCCACGCACTCTGTCGGATGACGGCGATCCGGTCGACGTGCTCGTGATCACGCCGTTCGCGCTCACGCCCGGCGTGGTCGTCACCTGCCGTGCAATCGGCGTGCTGATGATGGAAGACGAGGCCGGCGGCGACGCGAAGGTGCTCGCCGTGCCGACAACGAAGATCCTCCCGATCTACGACCACTGGCGCAAGCCGGAAGACATCAACCAGATGCGGCTGAAGGCGATCCAGCACTTCTTCGAGCACTACAAGGATCTCGAGGCCGGCAAGTGGGTCAAGGTCAAGGGCTGGGAAGGCCCGGACGCAGCGCGTGCCGAGATCAGCAACGGCATCGCGAGCTACGGCAAGAAGAACGCCTGAAGCCCCCGAAGGGTGCCCGCGGGCGGGATCATGCCGGGCCCCCCGGCGACTTGAACGGCAGCCGCTCGTTCAGTTCGTCGAGGTAGTCGGCCACGCCTGCGCCTTCGCGCTCGAGGAAATCCGCAACGGCCTGCGCGAACTGAGGGTGCGCGAGCCAATGCGCCGACGCGGTCCGCACCGGCAGCAGCCCGCGGGCCATCTTGTGCTCCCCCTGCGCGCCACCCTCGAAGCGCGCATAGCCATGTTCGATGCACCATTGCAGCGGCTGGTAATAGCAGGCTTCGAAGTGCAGAAGCGGTACGTGCTCGATCGCACCCCAGTAGCGGCCGAACGCGGCGCGCCGCGGCGGGTCGATCGCGACGAGCGACGCGGCAATGCGCTTGCCGCCGCGCGACGCGATGAACAGCAGCCAGTTCTCCGGCATCGTTCGGGCAACGCGCGCGAAGAAGTCGCGCGTCAAGTACGGCGTCGAATGGTGCTCGCGATAGGTCTGGCGGTAGCAGCGGTAGAAGAAGTCCCACTCGGCCTCGCCTAACGCGCCGCCGACAAGGCTCTCGAACGTCACGCCCGATTCGGCGACACGGCGGCGCTCCTGCTGAATCTTCTTGCGCTTCTCGCGCTGCATGCGCGCGAGGAAATCGGGGAAGTCGCCGTACGGTCGGTCAGCGGGCTGAGTCCAATGGAATTGCACCGTGCTGCGCATCATCCAGCCTTCGGCGCGTGCCGCTTCCTGATCGGCCTCGTCGAGGAACAGCACATGCGCCGATGACAGCTTCGCCTCGGCGGCGAACTGGCGCATCGCCCGCAGCAGCACGCGGCGAGAGACCGGGTCGCGCGCGAGCAGGCGCGGGCCCGGCACCGGCGTGAAGGGCACGGCGTTCAAGAGCTTGGGGTAGTACGCGAGGCCGTGGCGCTGGTAGGCGTCGGCCCATGCCCAGTCGAACACGTATTCGCCGTACGAGTGCTCCTTCAGATACAGCGGACACGCGCCGACCAGCGCATCGCCGGCGAAGACCGCGAGGAACTGCGCCTGCCAGCCGGTCGACTCGACCGCGCTCGCCGAGCGATGCAATGCAAGCAGGTATTCGTGGCGCATGAACGGCGTCGCGCTGGCCTGCGCGTCGACGAGGGCATTCCACGCGTCTGCGTCGACCGCAGCCGGATCGTCGAAGATGCGAATGACATAATCGTTTTCACTTGCGGCACCGCGCTTCATATGTCAGTCGATCCGTCCGAACACTCGCCGCTGAAAGTCGCTCTCGCGCAAATCAATGCCACGGTCGGCGATCTTGCCGGCAACGGCCGGCGAATCGTCGAGTCTGCGCGCCGCGCCTACGAACAAGGTGCGCGGCTGGTGCTGACGCCCGAACTTGGGCTGTGCGGGTACCCGCCCGAAGATTTGCTGCTGCGCCCCGCGTTCATGCAGGCATGTGCCGAGGCACTGGCCGACTGCGCGCGAGCGCTGGCCGATTTGCCGGGGCTGTTCGTGGTGGTCGGGCATCCGCATCAGTTCGGTGAGCGGGGCGATGTTAGGTCGAACTCCGTTTCCGTGCCGCAGCGCTTCAATGCAGCCTCGGTGCTGACGCAGGGAAGGGTGATCGCTACCTACTGCAAGCGCGAGTTGCCGAACTACCAGGTGTTCGACGAGCGACGCTACTTCGCATCCGGGCGCGATGCCGGCCGGCCGCCGGTCGTGTTCGACGTGCAGGGCGTGCGGGTCGGGTTGAACATCTGCGAAGACGCGTGGTTCGAGGAACCGGCGCAAAGCGCCAAGGCCGCAGGCGCACAGGTCTTGTGCGTGATCAACGCGTCGCCGTTTCATCTGGGCAAGGCGATCGAGCGCGAAGAGCGCATGGCCGAGCGCGCGCAGGCCGTGCAGCTTCCGCTGCTGTATGCGCACATGGCTGGTGCGCAGGATGAGGTGGTCTTCGATGGTGCATCGTTTGCGGTCGATGCTGCCGGCACCGTGATGGCGCGTGCGCCCATGTTCGACGAGGCTCTGGTCTTTGTCGACGTGTGGGATGGCCGGGTGCGCGGTGAACTGGCGCCGTTGCCCAGCCTCGAGGCGCAGGCCTGGTCCGCACTCGTTGTCGGCGTGCGCGACTACATCGGCAAGAACGGCTTTCCGGGCGTGATCATCGGGCTCTCGGGCGGCATCGACTCGGCGCTCGTTCTGGCGATCGCGGTCGACGCGCTGGGCGCCGAACGCGTGCGCACCGTCATGATGCCATCGCCGTACACGGCCGACATTTCGTGGATCGATGCGCGCGAAATGGCCCGCGGGTTGGGCGTGCGCTACGACGAAATCTCGATCGTGCCGATGTTCGATGCGTTTCGCGCCGGCCTTGCGAAGGAGTTTGCCGGGCTGAAGGAAGACGCGACCGAGGAGAACATCCAGGCGCGGGTTCGCGGCACGCTGCTGATGGCGCTGTCGAACAAGTTCGGGGCGATCGTGCTGACCACCGGCAACAAGAGCGAGATGGCGACGGGCTATTGCACGTTGTACGGCGACATGGCCGGCGGCTTCGCGGTGATCAAGGACGTGGCGAAGACCCTCGTCTACCGCCTCGCGAACTGGCGCAACGAGCGCTCGCGCGAGGCCGGACGCGGCGACGTGATTCCAGAACGAATCATCACCCGCCCGCCGTCGGCCGAGCTTCGGCCCGACCAGAAGGACCAGGACAGCCTGCCGCCTTACGAAGTGCTCGACGCCATCCTGCAGCGCTACATGGAGCAGGACCAGGGCATCGACGAGATCGTCGCGGCCGGCTACGCTGCCGCCGAGGTCGAGCGCGTCACTCGGCTGATCAAGATCAACGAGTACAAGCGGCGCCAGGCGCCGGTCGGGATCCGCATCACGCATCGGGCGTTCGGAAGAGACTGGCGATACCCCATCACATCGAAGTTCCGCGCGTAAACTAGCCACGATCGAACTCTCAGGAGCCCCGGCCATGAAACAGATCACCGCGATCGTCAAACCGTTCAAGCTCGAAGAGGTGCGCGAGGCCCTTGGTCAGGTCGGCGTGACCGGGCTGACCGTGACCGAGGTCAAGGGCTTTGGGCGCCAGAAGGGCCATACGGAGCTGTACCGCGGCGCGGAATACGTCGTCGACTTTCTTCCGAAGGTGAAGCTCGAGGTGGTCGTGAAGGACGCCGACGTCGACCGCTGCATCGAGGCGATCGTCAAGGCGGCGAAGACCGGCAAGATCGGCGACGGCAAGATCTTCGTCACGCCGGTCGAGCAAGTGGTGCGCATCCGCACCGGCGAAGTCAACGACGACGCGATCTGATCTCGCTCCAGGCGAGGATTCAGATTCGCCGGTAGTCGTCGGGCGCCGTCGCGAGCGGCGCGAGCCGGCCGAGGGTATCGAACAACGCGGCTGGTTCGGTGCCTATCTCGAGCAGAGCGAGCTGTTCCTTGGTCATCAGCCCCAATCGCTCGCTCTCGCGCAAGAACGTGAGCAGCGTGTCGTAGTAGCCCGCCACGTTCAGCAAGCCGAGGGGCTTGTCGTGGTAGCCGAGCTGTCGCCACGACCAGACCTCGAACAATTCCTCGAAGGTACCGATGCCGCCCGGCAACGCGACGAATGCATCGCTGCGCTCGGCCATCATCAGCTTGCGCTCGTGCATCGTCTGCACCACATGCAGCTCGGTGAGGCCGCGGTGTCCGAGCTCACGACCCATCAGCGACTCCGGAATCACCCCGATCACCGAAGCGCCAGCGGCAAGCGCGGCGTCGGCGACAACGCCCATCAGCCCGGCGCGACCGCCGCCGTAGACGAGTTGCCAGCCGCGCCGGCCGATCTCGCTGCCAATCGAACGCGCGGCCTCGGTGTACTCGGCCCGGGCACCGGGACGCGAGCCGCAATAGACGCAGACAGAAAGTTTTTTCATCGATCGGCTTTCACGCGGCGAAGCGATGCCATAGCGCTGCGCACCATACGCCTGCACACAACATCAACGAAAGGAACACGGCTGCGCTGGCCAAGTCTTTCGCACGCTTGGACAGATCGTGCCACTCGAACGAAACGCGATCGATCGCCGCTTCGATGCCCGAGTTCAGCAATTCGACAATCAGCACCAGTAACACCGAGCCGGCCAGCATCGCCACCTCGACCCAGCCGCGCCCGATCCAGAAGGCCAGCGGCACCAGCACCACCGCGAGCCAGAACTCCTGCCTGAAGGCACTTTCGCCGCGATACGCGGTCGTGAGGCCGGAGATCGAGTAGCCGGTGGCGTGGATCACGCGGTTGAGCCCCGTACGGCCCTTATGTGGATTGCTCATGCGCGCGCATTGTGCCGCGCCAAAGCGACGGCTTCGTGAGCTACGCAGCGCGTGGCTTCTTCGGCGGCGCGACGACCAGGCGCGTGCCGCACAGCGCATCGTGCCAGAACTGCCGCTGCGGATGGAGCAGCGCAAGCAGTGCATACGCGACGACGCCAATGGCAACAGCGCCGAGTGCCGGCCAGCCAGTCCAGCCGTTCAGATGCGCGAGCACAGCAGCCGGCGCGAACCAGGCACACGCGGCAACGAAGCGCAGCACCGCCCGGCCTTGGCTGAGCGGTGCCCCGTCGGCGGTGACGACGCGGATGTGCCAGGTCTGCATCGCCAGCGTCTGGCCGCGTGCCGACCAGAACCAACTGAAGTAGAGCGCGTAGATGAAGAGGGTGATCACGCGCAGCGAGGTGTCACTCTGCAGCGGGTGATGCTGACCGGTCAGCGCATAGAACAAGGCGCCGATCGCGCCGGGCACGAGGCCGATGCCGAACAGCAGCAATCCTTCGTAGACGAACGCCGCCATGCGGCGTCGCAGGCTCGGCGCCATCACGGCGCCTGCACCAACCTCCGCGCTCATTGACGCTTTGCGGGTTCGGCGACGCCGGACGCGGCCGCCGAGCGGGTTCCAGCGGCCTGCGGGCCGCGCTGCGGGAGCAGGGTCGACTTGTTGACGAACTCGGGCGTCGCGGCGATCTTGGGGAGGCCGGTCTGCTGGTGCGAGGGCGGAGCCGGGCGTTTCGAGATCAGTGTGGTCGTCGCGCCCGGGCCGGCCCGCAGCACCGTCGGGCCGACCGGTTTCGGCGGCGCCGCGTACGCGGGGTTCGGCACGATGTTCGATTTGGCCTGCGGCGCATCGCGGCCGGCCTTGGCGTCGCCGTTGCGTGGCACCGCCGCTGCCGCCGCGTTCTTGCGCGCGGCATCGGCGGGCGGCTTGGCGCGCTCGGCCAGTTCACGGCGCTTCTCGGGCGGAAGCGCCTGGTAGGCATCCCAGCGGGCTTGTCGATCCTGGGCGGGCAACTGCTTCGCTTCCTGGAAGTTCAGCCGCGCCGCGCCGCGCTCCTGCGGCGACAGCTTGGCCCACTCGTTCATGCGGGCCTGCAGTCGAGCCTGCTCGTCTGGGGACATCTTCTGAAAGCGTCCCGAAATGTCGATCCACTTCTGCTTGCGCGTCGCGTCGATGCCCGACCAGTCGCGCTCGAGCGGCTTCAGTGCGGCACGTTGGGCAGGCTTGAGTTCGCTCCAGCGCACGCCTTCTTCTACTCCGGGCTTGGGCGGCGGCGGGCCGCCGGGTTGAGCGCGGATGCCGGCGGCGGCGAGGGCGCCCAAGGTACACGCAAGCAGAACTGCGCGCAGCGTGCGGCTGCGCGGCGGGGTTCGGCGGGCGGGCACTTCGGACGTCATCGCCGAACCACTCACTCGCGCGGCGTCTTCAGGAACTCCGCGAAGCCGGCGTCGCTGTAAGCGGTGGGCGGCAGGTCGTCGGTCAGCAACGCGGCGTCGATCTCGGCCGCAGTGGAGATCTCTGCGTCGGTCTCGAGCTGACGGATCGCGATCAGCCCGGCAATCAGCGCGAGGGCCGGGACAATCGCTGCCACCCGAGTCCACCAGCGGGGGCCGCCGCCAAGCAGCAGAGCCCCGCCGCTCGTGCCGGCCCGGACAGGCGCCGATTCTGCAGTGCGGACCGCGCGGGCGCGCTCGAGAGCCCGTTCGCGAGCGGCACGCAGGCGTTCGCCGAATTCGGGCTCGAGGTCCTGGGAGCGTTCGCTCAGCCGGGCAGCGACCCGCAACGCAAAACGCGTTTGCAGGGTATCGGGAGCGGTCGGGCTGGTCATGGCCCGCGAGGATGGCACGGTGAGGCTGTTCATGGCGAAATTCCCTTTGCCTGCAAGGCTTTGGCCAAGGCGTGGACTGCCCGGGAGCAGTGTGTCTTGACGCTGCCTTCCGAGCAGCCCATGGCAGCAGCGGTCTCGGCGACATCGAGTTCCTCCCAGTAACGCAGCAGGAAGGCTTCGCGTTGACGGCCTGGCAACTGGGCCACTTCCGCCTCAATGGCTAGCAGGATCTGAGCCCGAGATACCGAGTCGGCGGTGCTTTCCGAGGCCAGCGGTCCGCCCAGGGCCTCGAGGGTTTCGAGGATGTCGAAGTCGTCGCCGTCGTTGCCCGCCGACTCGAAGTCCGAAAAGTTGCGGACCACTGCATTGCGGACCTTCTGGCGTCGGAACCAATCCATCGTCGCGTTCGACAGGATGCGCTGGAACAACAGCGGCAGCTCGGCAGGCGGGCGGTCAACGTACTTCTCAGAGAGCCGGATCATCGCGTCCTGCACGATGTCCAACGCCGCATCCTCGTCGCGAACCGAATACAACGCCCGCTTGAAGGCGCGCTTTTCGACGCTTTTGAGGAAGTCGGAGAGTTCTTTGTCGGATGCCAAGAGAGACGGTGGCCCCGGTGTTGCGGCCGTGGGAATTCGCGGGCGATTATCTCATCGCCGCGCGGGGCGCCCGCGGGGAGCCTCGATCCGGTGTCATAATGCTGCGTTGCAAAACAGATTGGCCGCGAGCGCGGCGCCCGACCCGGGCGAGCGTTGCGAGGCCCCAGGTACCACACCCATCTCACAAGGATGCGGAAAGGTGCACCGATGGTTTTTCGTCAGAGAAATTCACAAAGGTTCCCAGTCATGGACATGTCAGCCGCGGACATGAAGCGCGCCGCTTCAGCACAGCCGCAAACCAATCCCCCCGCCGAGCCGAACGGCTCCGAAATCCTCGTCAAGTGCCTTCAGGCCGAAGGCGTCAAATTCCTCTGGGGCTACCCGGGCGGTGCCGTCCTTTACATCTACGACGCGCTGTACAAGCAGGAAACGATCGAACACGTCCTCGTCCGCCATGAACAGGCGGCGGTGCATGCGGCTGATGGCTACGCGCGGGCGACCGGCGAGGTCGGCGTGGCGCTGGTCACGTCGGGCCCTGGCGTCACGAATGCGGTGACCGGCATCGCGACCGCGTACATGGACTCGATCCCGATGGTGATCATCACCGGGCAGGTCCCGACGCCGGCGATCGGCCTGGACGCGTTCCAGGAGTGCGACACCGTCGGCATCACCCGTCCGATCGTCAAGCACAACTTCCTTGTGAAGGATGTGCGTGAGCTGGCGATGACGCTGAAGAAGGCGTTTCACATCGCGCGCACCGGTCGCCCCGGGCCGGTCGTCGTCGACATCCCGAAGGATGTGTCGATGGCGAAGACCTCGTTCTACTACCCTGAGCGTGTCGAGATGCGCTCGTACAACCCCGTCCGCAAAGGGCACGGCGGACAGATTCGCAAGGCCGTGCAATTGCTGCTCGCCGCGAAGCGGCCGTACATCTATACCGGCGGCGGCGTCGTGCTCGGAAATGCGTCGGGCCTGCTGCGTGAATTGGTCGACCTCCTCGGGTATCCGTGCACCAATACGTTGATGGGCCTCGGCGCCATCCCGGCGAGTGACCCGAAGTTCCTCGGCATGCTGGGCATGCACGGCACCTACGAAGCCAACATGACGATGCAGAACTGCGACGTCCTGCTGGCCGTTGGCGCGCGGTTTGACGACCGCGTGATCGGCAATCCGAAACACTTCGCGTCGGTCGAACGCAAGATCATCCACGTCGACATCGATCCCTCGTCGATCTCCAAGCGCGTGCGTGTCGACATCCCGATCGTCGGCGACGTGAAGGACGTGCTGCAGGAGCTGATCGCCCAGATTCGCGAGGCCCAAGCCAAGCCCGACGTGCAGGTACTGTCTGCCTGGTGGAGCCAGATCAACGAATGGCGCAAGCGCGACTGCCTGAAGTTCAAGAACAGCACCGAGGTGATCAAGCCGCAGTTCGTCATCGACAAGCTCTGGGAGTTGACGAAGGATCGCGACACGTATATCACCTCCGACGTCGGCCAGCATCAGATGTGGGCGGCGCAGTACTACCGCTTCGACGAGCCGCGTCGCTGGATCAACTCCGGCGGTCTGGGCACGATGGGCGTCGGCTTGCCATACGCGATGGGCATCAAGCTCGCGAAGCCCGACAGCGACGTGTTCTGCATTACCGGCGAAGGCTCGATCCAGATGTGCATCCAGGAGCTCTCGACCTGCTCGCAATATCGGACGCCGGTCAAGATCATCTCGCTGAACAACCGCTACCTTGGCATGGTGCGGCAGTGGCAGGAGCTCGACTACGGCGGCCGCTACTCGCACAGCTACATGGATGCATTGCCAGACTTCGTGAAGCTCGCCGAGGCTTATGGCCATGTAGGCCTGAAGATCGAGAAGCCCTCGGACGTGGAGCCGGCGCTGCGCGAGGCGATCAAGCTGAAAGACCGCACCGTGTTCCTCGACGTGCGCACCGACCCGACCGAGAACGTCTGGCCAATGGTGCAGGCGGGCAAGGGCATCTCGGAAATGCTGCTGGGGTCCGAAGACCTGTGACGCGCTGAACGCCGGGGCAGGGGCGTGCCGTTACCGCGGCCTGTCAAGCTCCGACGGAATGCGCCGATCGGCTTCGGCCGCTCTTCTCTCTTATTCGCAAGGAGCGTGGCCAAGGGCCGTCGGTTACCGCCGCCGGTCTGAAGAGCGCGCTGAAACGAACATGAAACACATCATTGCGCTGCTGCTCGAGAACGAGCCTGGTGCGCTGTCGCGCGTCGTCGCGCTGTTCTCGGCACGCGGCTACAACATCGAAAGCCTCACTGTCGCGCCGACCGAGGATGCCTCGCTGTCGCGCATGACGATCGTCACGACCGGGTCGGACGAGGTGATCGAGCAGATCACCAAGCACCTGAATCGGCTGATCGAGGTCGTCAAGGTGGTCGATCTGACCGAAGGCGCATTCACCGAGCGCGAGCTGATGCTGATCAAGGTACGCGCGGTGGGCAAGGAACGCGAGGAGATGAAGCGCATGGCCGACATCTTCCGCGGCCGCATCATCGACGTCACCGAAAAGAGCTACACGATCGAGCTGACCGGCGACGCCGGCAAGCTCGATGCTTTCCTGGAGGCGATCGATCGCGCCGCCATTCTCGAAACCGTGCGCACCGGCACCAGCGGGATCGGTCGCGGCGAGCGGATCCTCCGCGTTTGAATCCCGCCCTGTTGAATCGAAGGAGATAGCAATGAAGGTTTACTACGACAAAGACGCCGACCTGAGTCTCGTGAAGGGCAAGAACGTCACGATCATCGGCTACGGCTCGCAGGGCCATGCGCATGCGCAGAACCTGAACGACAGCGGTGTGAAGGTGACGGTCGGTGTGCGCAAGGGGGGGCCGTCGTGGGCGAAGGCCGAAGGCGCGGGCCTCAAGGTGGCCGACGTTGGCGAGGCCGTCAAGCAGGCCGACGTCGTGATGATGCTGTTGCCCGACGAGCAGATCGCGGCGGTGTACAAGAACGACGTCGAGCCGAACATCAAGCAGGGCGCGTCGCTCGCGTTCGCGCACGGCTTCAACGTGCACTACGGCCAGGTCGTGCCGCGTGCCGATCTCGACGTCTGGATGGTCGCGCCGAAGGCGCCCGGCCACACAGTGCGCAGCACCTACACGCAAGGCGGCGGTGTGCCTCACCTGATCGCGGTGCATGCCGACAAGAGCGGCAAGGCGCGCGATCTCGCGCTCAGCTACGCGACCGCGAACGGCGGCGGCAAGGCCGGCATCATCGAGACCAACTTCCGCGAAGAGACCGAGACCGACCTGTTCGGCGAGCAGGCCGTGCTGTGCGGCGGCACCGTCGAGCTGATCAAGGCTGGTTTCGAGACGCTGGTCGAGGCCGGTTATGCACCCGAGATGGCCTACTTCGAGTGCCTGCACGAGCTCAAGCTGATCGTCGACCTGATCTACGAGGGCGGCATCGCGAACATGAACTACTCGATCTCGAACAACGCCGAGTACGGCGAGTACGTGACCGGCCCGCGCATCGTGACCGAGGAGACCAAGAAGGTCATGAAGAGCGTGCTGCGCGACATCCAGACCGGCGAGTACGCGAAGAGTTTCATCATCGAGAACCGCGCCGGCGCACCGACCCTGCAATCGCGCCGCCGCCTGACCTCGGCGCACGAGATCGAAGTGGTCGGCGAGAAGCTGCGCGCGATGATGCCGTGGATCAAGAAGAACCGCCTGGTCGACCAGTCGCGCAACTGATGGTTGTTGAGCAAGCTGTCGTATCCTCGCGCCGATGAACGAAGTTCCCAAGTCGGCCGAGGTTGAAGCGACTGCCGTGGTCGTCGACGTGCGGCCGCGGCGCAAGGGCCTTTACATGCTGCCGAACGCGATCACGCTGGCAGCTCTGTTCTCGGGCTTCTATGCGATCGTGATGGCGATCAACGGGCGGTTCGAGCTCGCGTGCATCGCGGTGTTTGTCGCGGCCGTGCTGGATAGCCTCGACGGGCGCGTCGCGCGGATGACGAATTCGCAGAGCGCGTTCGGCGAGCAGATGGACAGCTTGTCGGACATGGTGAGCTTCGGCGCTGCGCCCGCGCTGATCGTCTATATCTGGGCGCTGAAGGACCTTGGCAAGCTCGGGTTCATTCCCGCGTTTGTCTATATCTCCGGGGCCGCACTGCGCCTCGCGCGCTTCAACGTCAACATCGGCGTGGTCGACAAGCGCTTCTTCCAGGGTTTGCCGAGCCCGGCAGCGGCAGCGCTGGTGATCGGTCTGATCTGGGTCGTCGACGATGCTGGCTTCAAAGGCGTGTCGACGATCCCGGTGATCGCCTGGGCCGCGTTTGCGCTGACCTTGTACGCTGGTCTGTCGATGGTCACCAATGCACCGTTCTACAGCTTCAAGGTGGTGGGCGCTCGGCGCACCGTGCCGTTCATCGTGATCGTCGCGATGGCGCTGTCGATTGCCGTGGTGATGCTTGACCCGCCGCGCGTGCTGTTCGCCATCTTCTGCGCCTACGGGTTGTCGGGTTACGTCGTGTACGGATGGCGCCGAATGAAGGGCAGGCCGGCAAGCGTGATCGCAACGTCGACCGACGAGCCCGACGAGCAGGGCCTGCATCGCTGAACTCGTGCTACATTCGCGCCCATGACGTTCCGTTCTGCGATCGCGCTAGCCCTTCTTCTAGGAGAACCACGGGTTCGCTGATCGACCACGTCCAGACGTTTCGCATCTACGGCCCGTATGCAACCTGCAGCGGGCCGTTTGTCTTTTTCTGGGTCTGCAGGTTGCGACTGACTCCACTCGAGGATCATCATGTTGAAGCAACCGCAGCAGAAGTACCGCGCCTTCGCGCCCATCCATCTGGCGGACCGTCGCTGGCCCGACGC
>Ga0075370_10000606_pt1 | contig 13857 bp, 16 predicted proteins | sample EndMethybrTD3035_FD_71398 | JGI IMG/M metagenome (GOLD analysis project Ga0075370, IMG submission 71398) | Populus endosphere microbial communities from Tennessee, USA - Endosphere MetaG P. TD hybrid TD303-5 | ecosystem: Host-associated > Plants > Roots > Endosphere | place: USA: Tennessee... | reverse complement strand
TATCTTTTAATGAAATCGATCTTGTAAATTTTAAAAAAATAAAAATTTCACTTTATTTTTTCTAAGATCGTTCGTTAGATTGAAAATTTCTGGCGTACTTAAAAATATTTGTTTGCGTTGTCGATGATCAAATGATTATGATCTTTGCACCAAACAGGAAAGAAATATGTTAGTAATGAAATTCGGCGGGGCAAGCGTTGCAAAAACAGAATCCTTTCTGAAAATTGCCGATCTGATTATAGAAAAATCTAAACTGCATCAAGAAATAGCGGTTGTTGTGAGTGCGATGGGAAATACGACGGATCAATTACTAGAACTGGCAAGACAAGTGCATCCCAATCCACCGCGCCGTGAGCAAGATATGCTTGTATCCGTAGGCGAACGGATCAGTATTTCCCTTTTAGCCATGGCCCTTTCTTTAAAACACAAAGAGGCAGTGAGTTTTACGGGAAGCCAATCAGGGATTGTGACCTGTGAAGAGCATTCGGATGCGAAAATCGTCGATGTGAAACCCTACCGGCTAACCCCTGTTTTGCAAAAGGGGCACATTGCCATTATCGCAGGTTTTCAAGGGGTGAGCCGAAAAGGGGAGATTACTACTTTAGGACGTGGGGGGTCAGACACGACCGCGGTGGCGATAGGGGTCGCTTTAGGGGCCTCGCGAGTCGAGTTTTATAAGGATGTGCCTGGAATTTTTGATGCGGACCCTAAAAAGAATCAGAATGCCTCTCTTTATAAGGAATTGAGTTATCTCGATGCGATTCAAATCGCAAAGAATGGAGGAAAGGTTCTTCATCAGAGAAGTATTGAATTGGCGATGAGGAATGGGGTGCAGCTTTCTGTGTTGTCATTTGAAAATCCCTCCATTGGAGGGACTTTAGTGGGGCCTTTGGCTCAACGGTGCTCGGAAAAATGTTATGAGGTTGAAACATGTTCACGCAATTAGAAGAACAATTGCAGTTTGACTTCGAGTTCAGCTGTCCTTATATAGAGGCTGAATATTACAGGGACGGCGCTCAAGACCTCATCCGACGGTTAGTTCCCTCTGATTTGCTTGAAGCTAGCGGTATGAGCCTCGCAGGACAAAGGGCCCGTTTCGCTGATATGCTCCCTCTGATTTGTTGGTCTGATTTGAATAAAGCTCCTTGCGCCCTATCCGTTCTGCTTTTGTGCAAATATAGGTTGAATGCCTGCAATTTCTTTTACGATATGGTCAGCCGTTGGCTCCTTCCTCAAAAAAGGGTGAATGTAGAATTATTTTTTGCCTCGGATGTGCGTCTTCCCAATTTATCTGAAGATTTACTGAGCGTGGCTGAAGTGGTTGTGCATTTAAAAAGCGCCCAAGACGTAGAAGAGGCGAAAAGGAATCTCCATTCTGTGGAAACAGAAATCCGTTTAGGCGTAGTTTCCAATTACCATGCTCGCCGCATCCTGGAGTTCAAAGGGCTGTCGACTGATGGAAAAACGGCCATGATTCAAGAAAAGATCGGCTCTTTGATCCAAAGCCACTCTAAAGACTTCGATCAGGGCATTTTTTCCCAAATGCAGCATTTTCTGGTTACTTGCCGCGAAGACTTCAAAGTAGCTCGAGACTATCATCATATTAGCCGCATTATTTCCAATCTGTATTCAGTTCGAAAACTGCTCAGACAAAACATCCAGGTTTTCCCAGGTAAACGGCACATCAATCTGAAGTTCCTTAAAACCCGTTTGACGCCGCCTACGCAAAAGGAAAGGCCTGTATTGGGGATTGTAGCGGGGCTTAATTTCTTGCGCGAACACGAACTATTCGATACAGGGCATTTATTAAAAGCGATCCAAAAGAGCCTTCCTGCCGTTAAACTTGTCGAAGGGTCAGCTTTTGCGGACAAGGCGGAAAGCCCCTTGCAAACCCTTTATATTGAAATTGAAAAAACCGATGGTTTCGATTTCAGCCTCGATGAAGTCAACCAATTGCGGGCGGCTCTTTCAGATCAAATTAAAGGACAGATCGAACAGCTTACCCACCCCATTTTCATGCCGCGCAATGAAGAAGAAGTGCTGCGCAATATTATGGCTCTGTCCCGACAGCTCCGTTTCGTAAATGATATTCCTCAGGTGATCATTTCCTTCGATGAGCAAAAAGAGAGCGAGCTTTACTTTACTGTCATCTTGCTACGGATCATGCCCGAAAATGCTTCAAGCATTCAGGAGCTTTTTAATGCGAAAAAAACCCATCTGAAATTCCTTCCCGACCGCGTCCGAAAAGTAGGGCAAATCCGCCGCAAATATATCAAAGAAGCGACGGTGTTCCGAGTTCTGATTTCAGGACAAGCCTTTCTCAGGCCCGACCATACAGTAGATTTTTACAAAGCTCGCGAATCGGTGCTTAAAGAAATAAGCCAGGTCATAGGCGAAGTGCGCGATTATAATGGCGGGATGATTTACAAGCAGAGCGAGTCGCTGAATGGCTTGAAAGCCTCTCTTGGAAGGGTTGCGGAACAACATAATATGCTGCTGGAAAAATTCTTTTATTCCCTAGCCCCCATGGAAATGAGAAGCGTTCTTGAAAACGATCCGCTTAAACAGTTGTTTTTGCTATTGCTCCAAGCAATGAAAACAGACATGCGCAGAAAAGCAGGGGACTGGGTCTACAAACAGGATGCAAAACGGGCCTTTGCTGTGATTCCTTTGACAGATGCATTTCAAAAGAAAAAAGTCGCTCAAGCTATTTCGAGCTTATCGATCCCAGCTCACCAATTAGTCTCTTTTTCTATCGATGTGCATGAAGCAGGCTATGCTGGCTATCTGTTCCTTACTGAAGATGCTTCAGAGCAGAAAAGATTTTTGACTGCGTTGGAAATGGTTTTCCAATAGCTGCGGGAAATCAACGGCTTTTGGATTCGAGTTTTTGATTTAACTTGCTAGCTCGATCCGACTTAAGAGCCTTGACATCCCTGTCCTCAAGCCGCCTTGAATCTAAAGTGACACTCCAACGAATCACTTTTTCTAAATGGGTAGATAAGAAAAAAGGATCCCCTTTTCCAGAGATCAAGTTCGCTCTAGAAGCTAGTTTGTAGTTGCAGCCGCACGTAAAAGAACCAGGCTCATTAGGATGATGGAAGTGATTTGCTTCCAATACCTTGAATAATTCTGTTTTTTTAGGATTTTTTAGGGTAGGAATTTGCACCCAGTCTCCGGGCCGGAACTTAAATCGGTTAAAAATACATTTCGCAGTCATTGCTTTTCTCGTAGTTGTCTTTTTAAAGCGAAAATACCGTACGCAAACAATCCGTTCCTCCCCTCATCAAAGGCATTTTCAGAGCTTCTTGAGGTGTCGCCCATCTCAATTCAGTATGTTCCTTGGGGTCAAGAATAGGGGTAGGAAGGAAGGAAAGTTTAGCAAGAAAGATATGAAGCAAGTATTCGGTATCTGGAAAATGGAAATGGTAGCTCCCCTTAAATTCTAATTTTTCCGGATCGAGAGTGATCGCCGTCTCTTCATAGACTTCGCGAACCACTGCCTCTATGGGAGTTTCGCCGGATTCGAGCTTGCCCCCGGGAGCCGCCGTCCAAAGGTTTCCTTGCGGACAATGAGGACTCCGCTTCAACATTAAAATTTTCCCTTCCCATTCGCAAAAGCAGATCGCTCCTTGCAATTTAATTTGATTGAGTAAGGCAGGATCGACTTTTTTAAGCATTTCCTTATAGGAGATAAAAAAGAAGCAAGATACACGGGATGAATTTAAAGATCCAGATCGCGGCGAGTCGGATTCTTGCTCAAGACTTGTGCAGAACGGAAAATTTGGTCTAAGATGAATGATTAATTGGAAATTCAAGGATTATGGCAAAAAATTCATCACCTATTCAGGTTTTCCCCTCTATTTTGTCGGGGGATTTCGGGCGGCTGGCCGATGAGGCCAAACGGCTGGAGCAAGCAGGAGCCGACGGCATTCATATCGATATAATGGATGGGCATTTCGTTCCCAATCTGACTCTCGGTCCCCGGGCCGTTTCAGCTATAAATAAAGCGACTCCTCTTTTTTTAGATGTCCATGTGATGATCTACAACCCCTACGATTACATTGAGATGTTTGTCGAAGCGGGAGCCGACCGGATCACATTCCATTTTGAAGCGACGGAAGATGTAGAAGACACTTTGACCTTTATCCGTAGATGCGGAAAAAAAGCGGGCTTGGCGTTTCGTCCTGAAACCTCTTTTTCGATGATTCCGAAATATCTAGATAAATGTGACTTGATCCTTATCATGACTGTAAGTCCAGGTTTCGGAGGGCAGCAATTCATGCCGGAAACAATTGAAAAGATCGAAATGACTCGGGAATATTGCGATCGACATGCCATCCGTCAGGGCGGCATTATATCGAAGCAAGGGCTTCCCTTAGAATCAATGCCTCCTTTCGATATCCAAGTGGATGGGGGAATCAATCAGGAGACGGCCAAAATGTGTATCCAAGCTGGCGCAAATGTCCTTGTCAGCGGAAATTATATTTTTAGTCAGTCTGACCTCTCTAAAGGAATTAAAAGCTTGCGGCATTTTGTATGATCCGGTCTGCTTTAAAAAAAGTTGTTGTGATCGGAGGCGGAACCGGAAATTTTGTCGTCTTGAAAGGGTTGAAGAAATATCCCCTTGATTTGACTGCGATTGTCTCCATGGCCGATGATGGAGGCAGCACCGGGATTTTGCGGGATGAATTAGGAGTTTTGCCTCCCGGCGATGTGCGGCAATGTTTAGTGGCCCTGTCTAATTCAAGTCGTCTCATGCGTTCTTTGATGAATTACCGTTTTGAAAACGGGGGATTGGGAGGCCATTCTTTTGGCAATCTTCTCCTTTCGGCCTTGGAAAAAGTGACAGGTAGTTTTGAAAAGGCGGTCGAAGAAGCGGGGAAAATCCTCTATATCAAAGGGAAAGTCATTCCTGTAACGACTCATCAAGTCCGTTTGAAAATGTTGTTGAACAACCGGAAAGTTCTCGAAGGGGAAAAAGAAATTTATTTATCTCAGGAAATTGACCAAGGGTACAAGACGATTTATTTAGAACCCTTTCCCAAAGTTAATCCAAGGGTCATAGACGAAATTGTCAGCGCCGATCTTCTAGTAATTGGACCCGGCGGGCTCCACACTTCCTTGATTCCTAACTTATTGGTTGAGGGCGTTTGCGAAGCCATCTGCCAAAGCGGGGCCCGGAAAGTTTTCGTGGTCAATTTAATGAACCGAAAAGGTCAGACCACGGGATTTAAGACTTCTCATTATTTAAAAGAGCTTGTCCGGTTTTTAGGCAAAGATGTCTTCGATCACATTTTACTCAATGTGCAGCAGCCTCCCAAAGCATTGATCGATGTCTATTCTGGAGAGGGGGATTTAGTGGAAAATGATTTGGAAGATGAGCGGTTGATTCTCGCCGATCTCCTAGGCCGTTTGGCGGAAGAGACGAAAAAAGATTTACTGAAGCGGAATCTGATCCGCCACGATTCAAAAAAGCTCGCTCAGGAGTTAATGAAAATTGTTGATCATCTTTGATTTAGACGATACGCTCATCGATACCTCCGGCTCGGTGACTCCTTTCAAAATGAAAGAATGTCTCAAATGCCTCATTTCCGCAGGGCTCTGCGTTGAGGATTTTGAGAAAGCATATGCCGATTTGCTGGCATTAAATGGGCAATGCGCTAAATCGAAAGAGACGTTGGTCCGTTTCGTGTCTCAATTTGGCCGCGATGCCGCATTTGCGGAACGGGCCATCAAAGAATTATTTACCCCATTGCCTTCCGATTTCCAGATTCCAACAACTCCGCATGCGAAAGAAATTTTAGAATACTTCAGAGAGTCCCATACTTTAGCCATCGTAACCGGAGGACACCCTCCTTTTCAGATGGAAAAACTGAAAAAAGCTGGTATTGATACTTCGATTTTTAGTAAGATAGCTATCCCCGAAGATTCAATAAAAAAACCTTTTTACGAGGGTTTATTAAAAGAATTTTCTTTGTCTCCCCATCAAGTTTTTGTATGCGGAGACCGGGTCGCAATGGATCTCGTCCCAGCTTATGAGCTCGGGTTTAAAACAGTCCATATGAAATGGGGGCGCGGCACTAAGATTGAGACCGAGAAATGGATCCATCATTCCATTTCCGACTTAAGTGAATTAAAAGGGATTATAGCCAAATGACGACAGCGAATCAGATCACGCCTGGAATGACTCTCAATATCGAAGGAAAGATCTACCGAGTCGAATCGAGTGTCAAAGTGACCGTAGCGAAAGGAACTCCTTTCGTAAAAACCAAACTCCGCAATCTGATTACTGACGAGACGATCGAGAAAAACTTTAAATTGGACCAGTCGGTCCAAGAAGTCTCTTTATTAGAAAGGACCTTGGAGTTTCTCTATCCAGAAGGAAAAGAATATCTTTTTCTCGATATCGGCAATCTAGAACAAGTCGTCGTCCCCGCTTCTATTCTGGGAGACAAGGTCCATTTTCTTAAGGAAGGCATTCAAGTTAAAGCCATGTTTTATGGCGAAACGATCTTTGCCGTCGAACTGCCCCAATTCCTTGAAATTATGGTTGTCAAAACCGAAAGCGGGGAAGGCGCAAGACAAAGTTCCACTAAAAAAGCTGTATTGGAAACGGGAGCCAAACTCGAAGTGCCCCTTTTCATTGAAAGCGGCGATGTGATCAAAGTGGATACTCAAGTGAATGAATACATTCAAAGGGTCTAATGGAATTAGAACAAATCAAAGATTTAATGAAATCTCTCGAGGAAAGCAAGCTTTCTAAACTCGTCTTTAAAAAAGGCGATTTTGAGCTTCGTCTCGAAAAAGAAAGTGTAAATCCTCCTTCCCGTCCTCATCGAATGATGGCGGAATCCATGTCCGAATCGGTGTTCCAATCAGAAGTTCCTCAAAAAGGGGAACGAGGCGGCTCGGCTCGCAATGAAACCCCAGCCCCTGGCACCTATGTAACCTCGCCAATGGTTGGAACTTTTTATTCTTGCCCAGGCCCGGATCAGCCCTCCTTTGTAAAAGTAGGGGATAAAGTCACCGAAAACACGATTGTGTGCATCATCGAAGCCATGAAAGTGATGAATGAGGTGAAAGCTGGGATCAATGGAGTGATCGCGGAGATTATGGCTGATAATTCACAGCCTGTAGAATTCGGAACCCGACTCCTTCGCATCGTATAACTTTATGCAAAAAGTATTGATCGCCAACCGCGGCGAAATTGCGGTCCGGATCATTCGAGCCTGTCATGACTTAGGCTTGCAGACGGTTGCGGTCTATTCAGAAGCGGATGCAGAAGCAATGCATGTTCATCATGCAGACGAAGCAATCTGTATTGGGGAAGCCCCTTCCGCCAAATCTTATCTCAAAATAGCCAATTTGATTGCCGCCTGTGAGATTACAAGCGCAGATGCTGTCCATCCAGGATATGGGTTTTTGAGTGAAAATGCGAATTTTGCCTCGATTTGCGAAAGCTCTGGATTGAATTTCATTGGACCCCCTTCGAAAGCCATTTCTCTTTTGGGAGATAAAGCCCAAGCCAAAGAAACAGCAAAAAGCGTTAAGTGTCCTGTAATTCCCGGTTCCAATGGAATCGTGCGGGATGTCGATGCCGGTCTTAAAGAGGCCCGCAAATTTGGTTTTCCTATTTTCATCAAAGCCGTCGCAGGAGGTGGAGGGAAAGGAATCCGGATTGCCTATTCAGAAGAAGATTTCGTAAAAAAATTCATGGCTGCCCGGACAGAAGCTGAAGTCAGCTTTAACAACCCCGATGTTTATCTCGAAAAAATGATTGTCAATCCGCGCCATATTGAAGTGCAGGTGATGGGAGACAAACATGGAAATTACGTCCATCTGGGCGAACGGGATTGCACCATCCAACGCAGGCGCCAAAAATTAATTGAAGAATGCCCCAGTCCCAGAATCGATGAGTCTTTGCGAAAAAAAATAGGGCAGTGTGCCGTTGATATTGTTCGCGCGGCCAAATATTACTCGGTGGGTACCGTTGAATTTCTTTTGGATGCAGAAAATAACTTCTACTTCATGGAAGTCAATACTCGGATCCAAGTAGAACATACGGTTACAGAAGAGCTCACGGGCGTCGATCTAGTCCAGCAGCAAATCCGAATTGCCCGCGGGGAAAAACTCGATCTCAAACAAAAAGATATCGAATTTAGAGGCCACGTTTTTGAGTTTCGGATCAATGCGGAAAACCCAGCCAATCAGTTCGCTCCTTCTCCCGGTCTGCTGGAACATTACATTCCCTCAGGCGGGCCTCATGTCCGTATTGACAGCGCCTGCTACGGAGGCTATCGGATTCCCCCCAATTACGATTCGATGATTGCCAAACTCATCGTCAGAGGACGCACTCGCGAAGAAGCGATTGCTCGTTCCAAAAGGGCCTTGCGGGAGTTTCATATCGCAGGAGTTCACACTACCATTCCTTTTCATCAATATATGCTTGAAGACAAAAGGTTTTTGAACAATGATTACACGATTACTTATATTGACCAGTTGCTTGCTGAAGGCTGCAATTTTACCCGCTGAGAGCATGGACCCAGATAGGCTCAAGCCCCTCATTCCCAAAGAACAAATTGCCGATCAATTAAAGAAAATTGCCTTGGAAGTCCAACAAGACTACCAAGGAAAAGATCTTGTAATTGTCATGGTTTTGAAAGGCTCCCTTTGTTTGGCGGCCGATTTGATCCGCGAACTCGATCTTCCTTTGGATGTCCAATTCGTCCAATGCTCCAGTTATGGAGCGAGAGGAACGCAGCGCGGTGAATTGACCATTCACGGTCTGGACCGTCTCAATATACATAACCGCGACGTGCTGATCGTAGACGATATTTTCGATTCGGGCCATACGATGACCGCTTTGATCGATGCTTTGAAACAAAAAAATCCCCATTCCGTTAAAAGCTTAGTTCTGCTGCTGAAAAATGTTCCCCATGTGACTGACTACCGTCCTGAATACGTTCTCTTCGATATAGAGAATCTCTTTGTGGTCGGCTATGGTTTGGATTTCAAGGAACGATATCGTGGATTGCCTGGGGTCTACATTTATCAACCGAGCGGATCCCTCTAAGATTCGCTTCTTTAGGGTGAGCGGATGAAAGGGATCATTCTGGCCGGAGGCAGCGGAACAAGGCTTTATCCGGCGACAATCGCTGTTTGCAAACAGCTTTTGCCCATCTACGATAAACCCATGATCTATTATCCGCTCTCCGTCTTAATGTTGGCCGGAATACGAGAAATTTTGATTATTTCTACGCCGGAAGACACTCCTCGGTTCGAAAAACTTTTCGGCGACGGTTCTCAATTAGGCCTCCAGTTTCAATATGCCGTACAACCCCACCCGAAAGGGTTGGCGCAGGCTTTTTTGATCGGCGAGAAATTTATAAATAAAGATCCAGTCGCCTTGATTCTTGGGGACAATATTTTTTATGGGCATGATTTGCCTAAATTTTTAAAGCAGGGAATGGAATTGACCGATGGGGGCCTTATTTTTGGCTACCAAGTCAAAGACCCCAAGAGATATGGAGTAGTGCATTTCGATGCGGATCAAAAAGCTTTAGGAATTGAAGAAAAACCGGAACATCCGAAATCAGCATATGCGGTTCCTGGTCTTTATTTTTATGGGCCTGATGTTGCGGAGATAGCCCGATCGCTCAAGCCTTCACCGAGAGGGGAGTTGGAAATCACAGATGTGAATGCCTTCTATTTGAAACAGGGAAGGCTGAATGTACAACTTTTAGGACGGGGACATGCCTGGCTGGATACCGGCACTTTCGATGCGTTTCAAAAAGCGTCCGCTTTCGTGCAGGCGATCCAAGAAAGACAAGGGATCCTCATTTCGTGTATTGAAGAAATCGCCTATCGCATGGGCTATATTGATCGCGAGCAACTTATGCAACTCGCAGTAAAGTACAAGAATAACGAGTATGGAGATTACCTGCGTTTGCTAGCGCAAGATGAAACTATCGCATCTCTATTGGAATCACCCGAATTAGGAGCAAATGGGGTCTAAAACTTCCTTATCTTTCGAACAGGTTTTTCATAATCATAGTCATCTTTGTCATTTAAATTTCAGAGCAAAGACCTATTCAGATACGCTTATTTTTGAAAGCCACGCAAAGCTGACTATTTTCAAAGAAAAAATTGTTGAAGATTCTGACAAGATGAAACAATTCAGAGAAAAAATGTCTTTTACATTTTTCGCTGATCGTTGCCAAATCAAATCAAAATCCAAAACTTACAGCTACTACGAATTGATAGATTATTTGAAAATAGCTTTTCCGCCAGGGAAGAGAGTCACTTTCCACGAATCAGTTGAAACCAAGGATGGACATGAAAAAACTAGCAATTTATCTAGCGGGCAGCATCCAGAAGGGACATGAACGCTCCAATGAATCCCGTTGGACGGAAGAAGATAGGCAAATTCTCATTCGTCAGTTGCCTGGTTTTAAAATCTCCTTTTTGAATCCCGATGTTCGAGCAGACGATTTGTCAGACCAACGTTCCGTATTTGGCAGAGATATGCTGCAAGTCTATTCAAGCGATTTGGTCTTTGTCGATGCTCGCGACCGGCGCGGTTTAGGAGTCGGTGCGGAAATGATGTGGGCTAAATACAACCGGATCCCCATACTTACTTTGGCTCCCAAAGATTCCCATTATAATAAAACCAACACCACGCTACTCGGAGTATCGGTTCAAAATTGGATCCATCCTTTTGTGGAATCTTTGAGCGACGGGATCGTCCCTGATCTTGTAGAAGGAGCCCGCTGGATCTCTGAAAAACTCTTCGATCCAGCCCACCCAAAAAAGGGAATGGAATTCGTCCATGCAACCATGGGTTATTACAAAGAAACCCAATATCCTAAAGATGAGCACATGCAAAAACTTGTTTCTTCCTGCGAAAACCTTCTTTCCCGAGTGGCCCGCATTCCTCATGGATCGACCAAATGAATCTCTTCAAAAATTACCGAGATTCCATCCAGATTAAAGATCATGTAAAAAATAGCCATGTTCATGTCGGCGATTATTCCTATTATGCTGGTTATTACCATGGCCATTCGTTCGATGACTGCGTGCTTTATTTAGATGAATTGGAAAATGAGAAAAATCCTGACCAGTTGATGATTGGAAAATTTTGTTCGATCGCTTCGGGCGCAAAATTCATGCTTGGGGGAACGCACGGACACAATCATGAATGGATTGCCGCCTATCCTTTAGATTCTTTCGATACCTCCGACGATTCTTTTCAGACTTATAAAGCCCATAAATGGAAAGGAAATACAATCATCGGAAACGATGTTTGGATGGGTTATGAAAGCTTGATCCTTCCAGGAGTTCGAATAGCAGATGGGGCTGTGATCGCTGCAAGAGCCGTTGTAGCTAAAAACGTGGGGCCCTATGAAATTTGGGGTGGAAATCCAGCCCGTTTGATAAAAAAACGATTTTCCGATGAGGAGATCCAGAAACTTCTTCAGATTAAATGGTGGGATTGGGATATCGCTATTTTAAAGAGGAACTTAAGCGACCTAAGATCAAAAAACGTAAAATTGCTCTGGGAAAAATTTGAAGCAGGGGAACTTTAAGTTCCCCATCTAATGATTATCTGACAACGTGTTCTAATAACTTCAGATAGAAAATATTCTGGCGGCGGTAGATTTCTTGCAGTCGGGCCCTGTCGTGCAGATTGTCCACTTCTGTATATTCAGGGATTCCATCTTCCAAGCGAGGCAATTCTCCTCTATAAGATCCTAGTTGGTCTGAAGCGGCTACTTCGTCATACCATTTTTTATCTACGCGAAGCCAATCATCCGTATAACCTTCTTGCCAATGCAAATCTTGCTCCCTGAAAGCGATGTCCCACTCTTTGCCAAGGCGATCGAGGTTAGCCATCGGGTCTTTCAACAGTTCATCCGAATCAATGACTAGAGGCGTTTTTCCTGTGTTTTCTTTGATTAAGTTAAAAAGTTCCCAGAGATGTTCATGTCCTATTTCTGCAGGGCTGAATCTAGGATCTTTGCGATAAAGGGAAAGAATGGTTTTAGCAGGATCCCGGATCAGGAAAGCGAAATGAATTTGGGGATTTTTAAGCCCTTTAAGATGGGATTTTACGTAATCAAGAACCATGAAGGCTTGATCTTTGAAGAAAACAGGTCCTGTTTTGGCCAATTCGAATATCCGGTGAACTACGTCATCGTAGGTCGAATCGGATATTACCTTCCTATAAGGATGGTTCTTAGGAAGGTTCTCCTGTAAATAAGGATCGAGAAAAGGTTGATGGAGGACTTGGATCCCTCCGTGCGTCCGAATAATGTTTTCAAACGCAGTTCCGGTCGATCGGGGATGGGTTGCTAGAAAGTAGATGGGGTAATCGGCATACACTGAAAAAGTCGCGAGGAGAAAAAAGAATAAGGATTTGATCATGCTTGCTCCAATTTTTGGAGCAATTTGCCAAAATTCAATTCAAAATGGCAACCGTTTTCTAATATTTTTCTATTTTGCGCGTTTCTGTACTGCTATCAGTTCACCTTCGAAAAGAGTGAATAGATGACTTACATTGGGTCTAGAATCTGGGTCTTTGGAAAGCATTGCATCGATACAATTTTTCAGTTTATGAGAAAGGGGTTGGTTCCAAAATAATTCCCTCAATACAATTCCCAATGAATAAATATCCGCATTTTTAAATGCCCCAGGAGAAGGACCGCCAATTCCATAAAGAATCTCGGGAGCTATATATCCATCTGTGCCTCCGGTCATAGAAACATCGGAAATATTTCGTGTAAGATCGAAGTCATTTAAAACTGCTCGGAGTTGGCCCTTTTCGTCTTCGTAACACATAATATTTGCTGGTTTGATGTCACCATGGCGGTCGCCTTGCGCGCGCATGAATTGAAGCCCTTCGAGAACATCGACTGTAATTTGCAAACAGTCTGAGTAAGAAACTTCATTTAAAATGTCCTTCAGATTGGTTGGATAAGCTTCTTGCAAAATGGAAGTTTTGGGTACGCCCTTTTTATTAACATAGTTAGTGACAGAATAAAATTTAGCAATTCCTGGAGTATGCGCCCCATATTTTTTTGCATAAACTTCTGCGTATACAGAATCTTCTTGCTTTGCCGAGCTGCGCGCTCGAAACTCTAAAGTTTTTGGATTCAACGCATATTTTACCTTTTTCGATCCTCCTTTGCCCAAAAGAGAGTCTCCTTTTTTCTCACGGTTGAACAAAATCCATGGTTGGCCGTTTTGATCTCTTTCGATGGATCGAGATAATCCCGTTTCAGTTCGTCCTATGAATGGGTCTTTAAAATTTCCTTTCCCTTCGATAAACCCAGGTTTATTTAGTTCACACACCAGTTTCGCAATCTCATCTGCTTGGGCGTCGTCTTCAGAATCTTCGCCTTGAACGATTCTTCCTTCGGTTGGGGAGAGGGCATTATCTTCCGGAGTTTTGATAGGTAAGGAGATTTGTACATTGGGAAATTCTTTAGGCAATCCCTCAGGAGAAAATGGGGTAGGGACGTCGTCTTCAGAATCTTCGCCCTGAACGATTCTTCCTTCGGTTAGGGAGGGGGCATTATTTTCCGGAGTTTTGATAGGCAAGGATATTTGTACATTGGGAAATTCTTTAGGCAATCCCTCAGGAGAAAATGGGGTAGGGACGTCGTCCTCAGAATCTTCGCCTTGAACGATTCTTCCTTCGGTTAGGGAGGGGGCATTATCTGCTGGAGTTTGGATAGGCAAGGAGATTTGTACATTGGGAAATTCTTTAGGCAATCCCTCAGGAGAAAATGGGGTAGGGACGTCGTCCTCAGAATCTTCGCCTTGAACGATTCTTCCTTCGGTTAGGGAGGGGGC